>JAABUI010001944.1_pt1 | contig 11685 bp, 16 predicted proteins | sample 5559111 | NCBI WGS metagenome assembly JAABUI01 (sample SAMN10711870, study PRJNA513365) | rock metagenome | isolation source: Antarctica rocks | place: Antarctica: Victoria Land, Buttleship Promontory
GTGTGGGTGTGTGCGTGCGTGAGTGCGTGCGTGCGTGCGTGCGTGCGTGCGTGCGTGCGTGCGTGCGTGCGTGCGTGCGTGCGTGCGTGCGTGCGTGCGTGCGTGCGTGCGTGCGTTATTCATTCAACGTGTGTCTTTCCTTAGGGTTAGGTACATACAGTCCTGGGTAACGACCTGCATCCTAGGCCCTAATGTTGCACTCAGCATACCAGCAGTAACATCAGTTGATGTGGCCTTCATCAGACGATTTCTGTCTGAGTTAGCTCAACTTGTGTTATGGTGTCTCGGCAAAATTGCATGCAACTTTCTGCTTTTGCGATCAGAAACTGTACTGTGCAGGTGAACTTGGCGTTTCTATTGAGCTCTGCTAGGCTGGCAACAGCCCTGAGGCTGATGAGTCAGGCTGAGAGGAATCTAAAGCGTGATGAAGAGGCTGAAGAGACCCTAGTGACTGCCATGAGGGTATTTGGTGGTTCCCATATCCGAACTTGCCTGGAGAGCATGTATGCTGATACTGATGACACCATGGAGTCAGGTCAGCTGGTGCCTGTCATATCCTGTTGCTCCTCTTCTTCAAAGATGTCATGAGACCATTGTACAACTCAACAGTCTAAGATGTGGAGCCAGATGTGACCTTTTGACTTCTGGCTTGGAAGCACAGATGAATGTGGTCATGTCAGCGCTGCAAGATGCAATGTTACGGATTGTGTTTGTGCACACTTGCAACCTGCTATGCAGTCATGGTATCTCTCTGAGGGTTGTGATGCATGCGCTGCTGCATTACTCATCCAAGCAAAACCTCTCGAGCGTGATTATATGCAGTGTTTGCAATACATAGGTGATGCTATGTCTGAGCTGTTGATCCATGCAGATCTGGGCTCTGCTGTCGCAATAACTGTCAAGACATCAGTTGTGAAGAGGGTTCTGGAGTCATATGCAGCGTGTTCAATACAGCTGGCAGAGCTGGTTAAGAAGAGGGAAGACAGGATTCAACATGGTGACGATGCTGCTGACGTGGATGCATTACAAAAAGGAGCTCAACAATTGCATGCTCGAGGTGTTGCAGCCCATGCTGCTGCTGCAGCAAAGAATGTTTTGGCGGCAAAATGGCTTCCCCCTTGAGCATGACACCACAACCATTCCTGATGGTGGAGATTAATGTTACTGCATCTTGAAATCTTCAACTGCATGCGCATATGGTGGACACAAATCCGCGCATCACTGGATGCTGTCCAACGATGAGAGGCTTCCAAAATGGCTTTGTGCAACTTCTGTCAATACGGCTTCTTCTAGCATTCTGGCATCTTTGCTGCCATTGCGGAATTCTATTGGTAGGTTGTGTACACACACCATGCTGCTTGGAATCTAAGTTCAGCGCTTTGATCCAGCATGGGTCATCCTTACTTGTGCAATAAAGTACTTCTTATTGTACACGAACCCCAGGCGTATCAATGCTTTTGCCACTATCATATGGTGCCTGATCAAAGGTTGTACTGCAAGGCGCTGACACAAATGAACAAGACTGCAAGACAATATCAACCTTCGAGCTGGGCAGCTCGAGCTCATCACTTCTTTGTGCCTGAAAGTCGCATACTCATGACATGCAGAGACAATCAATGTAGCTCCTAGAAGAGAGACAGCTAAGCCCAATACCATGGCCACAGCACTACTGTTCAAAAAAGATGTCTAAAGGCAGCAATGGCAGTAAATGCCTACAGTACAGCGTTGTATCAAACATAAGAAAACTTGACATAAAGCACCAGTCATGGGTTCGTGTCTGTTTTGACTCACCCAGCCGCTTGCAAAACAAAAGTGATCTACATGTGTACGCATATTATTGGCACGCATATCAAATCAGCATGCACGCCAGCACCCTGCTTGTGGCTACCTGTCGCTTGAGCCACTGACCAGGCGTGCCTCTGCAGCCCTGACTTGCTCAAAGACAGGGGGATCCGGAATGGTCACTTTCAGCACTTTCTGAGTCACAGGATGAGGCAGCACCAGCTTAATTGCCCACAAGCACAACAGATGACTGAAGGGCATTGGCAGCTGTGCATGTGGGCTGGAACCAACAAGCTCTTGTTGCTGCTGCAACATCACCGTCCTGGCATATGTCAGTGCAGCAGCTATAAGCCGTTCATCAACCACAGCAACTGCCGGCGCTGTTGGAGCTGCAGAGCTTGATGACAGACGCTCTGCATGCTGTGGCCGCTCCAGCAGGCTTGGCATTGCTTCTGAGTCTGACTGACAGTCAGACGCAGTGTCCTGCTGTAGTGTAGCGGCGCCTGCTGTGGCGGCTGAGGCTGAGTCAGAGCCTTTTGGACAGCAACTCGTCTGTCTGTGCTGTGGTGCATGTGAAGCTGGGACCTCCCTACCACAAGCAATGTTTGATTGACTCCTGCCGTATGACAGATCGTTTGCTATTCCTAGACGTGCAGGTTGACTGCATCCCGGTCGTTGCTCATCTTCACCGTCGTTTCCTTTGCGCTCATTTTGTGCATCAGGTCTCTGTAAATGCTCACTGTCAGGATTCCAGTGAGTCCATGCGTGTGTGTGAGGCTCATGTGACGTCAGCAGGCTGTCTTCCTGCATTCTCTGCCTGATCAGTCGGTTGATGCCAGCCTGCCTGACTTCGAGCTGTGACTCAGAAACCTGAGCCTGGTCTGTGGCATTGCGCATGCTACCCTTATCCCTGACAGCAACCATGGTGTTGCATATCGTCATCCTTTGGGAAACCCAGAAGGCATACTGAGACCTGCATGCACAATACCGGGTTGGAACACATGGAAGAGGACGCATCAGGACCTGCATCAGAAGAATGGAACAGTCAAGGCAGGGAAAGAAGCAGGAAAAGCAGCGCATTGTCATCATCATTATCAGCTGGCCTGAAAAGGACAACAACAGTGCCAGCATCAGCTGTTATACATGTGCACATAAAGTCAGGTCAAGTATCTGCCAGAGCAACAAATAGCCCGTCTGGGATCTGCAGACGATGCACTGCTACCAGACTGCTGACACATGTACTGATGGAAGGTCAGCCAGTCAGTGGTCAGCTGGTCATGTACAAAGCAGTGGCAACTGAGCCTACTGCAAGCATACCTGGCCCTGGGGGTCTGATGACCAGGGTGCTCAGAGGATACCCCAAAAGGGGGGGTCATGGCCTGTTCAGCTTCCTGTGTGTCCAGCAGTACGGCTGCATCTGGATGACGCTTGGCATAGCCATATGTGTACTTGGGGTCCCCTAGCACAGGGTGCCCTACCAGAGCCATGTGGCGCCGTAACTGATGCATACGGCCTGTAACAGCAACATATGGTTGGGCATGCTGTTTTGACGTGTAAGGATGCAAGCTATAGCGTGCTGTCTACTGCAACCCTAGTACCTACTTTAAACCCCAGCTCGTGCTTAAGTAAAGGACACTGTCTGTTTGTGTATATGTGTGTAAAAGTGCAACTATGTGACAGCCTCCGGCTAACCTGTGTGGGGATACAAGTCCAGGGTGGAAATGCAGCCATGGTTGCCTGACTCAGTCTGGCTCAGAGCTTGATACTCAGTGAGCGAGGGCTTGCCATCTAGGGGGATGTCCACATACCCCCGCCCCTCCAGGCGACCCCCTACTACAGTACGGTATGATTTCTGGACCTGCATCATTCAAACAACTGCTGTTGCAGCTCAAGATACATTGCCAAGTATCGACCAAGTACAATATTGGAAAGTGAAAATTTTTCCCTTGTGTCTTTCTGATCTCCCTGATAAAGATACAGTCAATGTGATGTCCTCTGACTGGCATGTTCAGTCTGTCATTTACTCAATTTATGCTGCCTGCAGAGGACAAAGAGCAGGCCTGCTTGCTGCAGCAGGGTGGCAATCAGGCTGGACGTGCTGAGTGAGCAGGGAAGCTAGCTGCGTCTGCATACCGCTGCTTCACATTGGCCAATGACACCTGCTGAACCATCAAAAGATACGTATGGCATGAGATGATGATGACAATCGTCCTGTGCATACAAGCTTGTGCTCACTTCCTGCTCTGATCAAGCAGTAGTTCTCACAGCAATCCAAATGTGTATGGTATCCATTAAGCTGCAACAGTTTGCATATGCAGTGCTGTCATTGCTGCTGATGCCGACACGGCTATTGATCTTGGTATTCGACAGCACTCTTGTCTGCTTCCCAAACTAAAGTGTCATGGGCTACAGTAGTGGAGGCGTCAACATGAAGGCTCTCTGTCTGCTTCCTTTTGGGCAAACATAGTGGAGGAGTGAGCATGCTGAAATGGAGTACCTGACGCTGTTCAAAGGATGAGGAGAGGCCCTGCAGGCCCAGCCTGGTCTTGGCTACCAACAGCAGCCCTCCTGTTGCCTCATCTAGCCTGTGTACCTGCACTCATACAGAGTCCATCACCGCCAGCACACAGAGTATCTTACGGCCAATGTACAGAGTGTGTCACCACCAGCATACAGAGTCTATGACCGTCAGCATACACAATGTCTTAACACCAGCACACAGAGTCTGTTACTGTCAGCGTACAGAGTCTGTGATGGCCTGAATTCAGAAGTCTATCACTGCCAGCAAATTGATAATGCCATGATGAGACAATTGCTAGCTGCAAGCGGCAAGTCCTGAGTTACATCTCCAAGCCTATGTGCCTGCAGCTGTACTGGACATGTTGCAGCAACACCAATGATGCTGAATTGCAGGGCCTTGTTATCAGGTGCATGCAGCAGAACGTCGGGGGTTCATCCTGCTGGAGAAACACCTGCCACAGGCTGATGCATCAGCACAGCTGTCATGTATGATGCATAACTGCTGACTCCCTAGTTTGCAGCAGTGGCAACACTGGTCATTGCTGCAGATGAAGGAGCCTACATGCTGAGGTCTGCAGAGCATGCCAGGCTCCTGTGATGGGCGCAAGCAGTAAGGCAAGCACTGCCGCACATCCACCCTGCCAGACACACCACTCTGCACTTCACAGCTGTCTTCATTGTCATGTAGTACCCAAGCGCAAGTGACACCTGCTGTTTGACTTTGTGTGGTTGTTTGTGTATGTGCTGGGTGTCAGTGTAGACAATCGTGAGCACTGCAAGGACATTGGTGTGGTGGCGCAGAGTCGAAGCCATCTTGGAAGGCTGCAGAGTGAGGTAGCTGGGAGTTGTGCAGAGGGCGAGGTCTGCAGGGTGCATGCTGTTTGAGCAGGACTGCCATGACATGGGGCTAGCTATGCGACTTTCACTGCTGGGGCAACTGCCGTGCAAGACACAATTTGGTATGTGTATATAGAACGCACATGTCCATAGTGGCCACACCCATCAGAGTGGCACTGAAAATGGCAAACAGACTCAGCAGCTGGTGTAGCACTGTGCCTTAAGGTTTGGTGAATGCTTGCCAGTCACAAAGCAAGCAAGGACAAACTCCACAGAGGACGCACTGTGACGCCTTCCAGCAGCTTACTTGTGTGGTGGGCATGCCTTGAGGCTTGACAATGCATGCCATGTGCTCATCTTCATACACCACCTGCATCCAAGGCAACAAGGATCAAACAAAGCATAACAGCTTGTGAACAGCAAGACAACACTCTGGTCTTATGTAGTGCCGTACAGCAGACAGACAGACAGACTGACTAACAGACAGGCATAAAGAAAGACAGGCAGACATGCAGACACAGACATACTTGAGCAGACAGGCAGACAGACACATGTTGCTTTGCTGCTGTGCATCAAAGCGATCATCAGTCACTGCTGCCCAGCCACCAGCAGAACCAGATGAGACCAGACTTGCAGATTTGTGTAAGACTCAGGATGAAGTTGAAGGCTGTGTGGCCAGACAGGCAGCAAGAGCTGGGCATACTGAAAGGGGAGACACATACAGCCAAAGGCTGAGGTGGCAGCTCTACAGGTGCACAGGATGCCAGAGGGATCAGACGCACAGACACATTTGCAGACCTGCAGTTTGGCAGGGGCCTGGGATGCGTCTAGGGGTTTACCCCCTTGCACCCTCTGCATCCATTCCAAGCGCTCCCCTGGCTGTACAACCCTGTAGGACAGAAGCAGAGACAGTCAGCGTGTCCAGTATGCTGCAGCCCATCATGTAAATGACTATTGCCTGCACAAGACAGTTGACTGTGACATTGTAAACATGCACTCTGACTAAAGACACAGGTACATGTGGGCTACAGGGAGCTACCCAAGACCTGACACTAGGGGAAAACACATGTTGAATGAATGAATGAATGAATGAATGAATGAAGGAAGGAAGGAATGAACAGACGAATGAGTGGATCCATGGTTTGATGGATGAAGGAATGATGCAGTGAATGAAAGGGATGAATGGATGTATGAATGGAGAAACGTAGGAATGAGTGCACATGGGGGGTTACTGATGATTTTGCCACTGTTGTGACTAGATGATTTGTCATGTTTTGCCACTGGCTGCTGACCATGACTGCCAACACATACGGCAGCTGAAGAGCGTACCTGCTAGTGTTGCACACTTTGCCAGCAACCAGTACCTCCCTCCGCCGGATAGCTTTCTTGGCTGCAGTCACGCTGCTGAAGTGCTGTGCCAGCATGGCCTCAACAGCCCTGGGAAGGGGTGCAGGGGGCTCATCATGGGGGTATATGACAGTAGCCACAACCTGCATGGTGGGACACATGAGTGAGTGGTCGTACAAGTGACTGAGTGATCAAATGGATGAAAACATGAGCAAGTGAAAACATTTAGGTATGAACAAACGGAAGGAGGAGAGAACAAAGCACCAAGGAAACAAACATGTTGCAATGGGTATGCAACATCACATGGGCCTGGCTGGTTGCAGCGCAGCTGCAATTGGCCAGAACTCCGAGTATACCTGATGACCTTCTCTGATTTGGCTGCCTGGTGGTGGAGCATCTTGCCTATCTTCTGTCAGGATTGCCTTTAGCCTTTGTTGGGCAGATGGCATCTCTTTTGGCAAAGTACCACCGCGGTCCTATAGGCCAGACAGAGCTGCTGTTGTACGCAGTGTTGATGCAGCACTGCATGACACATGGGCTGCAGAGTGTATGGAGACATGCAGTCAAACAGTGGCTTATGTGGTGACTGACAATAAAGGGAGGGCTGGAAGCGATGTACATGGCGTGCATGGCAACGGTGTGAACAGCTCTCATTGACATGTGAAGACTTGCGTCTTAGTATTATGACCTTGCTGGTATGCAACAGACTTTTTTGCAATGAATCAAGCAAGCAGAAGCTGTGCTTACCCTGATTATGACACTGAGTGTTCTGTCGCTGGCAGTCACATCTTGCGCTGCCTGTTCATCTTGAATGGGAGACGCTGGCAGTGCTTTCTTTCTTCCCTCAAAAGGAAGACCCTGCTGAGGAGGTGCATGCTCTTTCTGAAGTTTACGTGCCTTTATGCTTTGCATGCACACGACGTTTTGCTTGACCCGAGGAAGTTGCTGGAGGTGTCTTGCTCCCAAAGAGCAAGGCATGGTTGGTATCAGTTTGATATGTCCCAAGAAATCAGATGAAGCTAGCATTTTGGGGCAATACAATTACTTATACTGGATATTGATCTGACTATACAAACTTGTAGACGGCCTCAAGCACACGTCTACCCCATCATATTTGCCGGTGGTTGTGAGTATAGTGCTATCGGCACTGCGCTGATGGTCTCGCGGCCTAGCTTACGTCGCTTGATGGATGAGGTGCGTAAGCTGTGTTTTCAAATTTGCCCGGCTTGCACAACACATCAGATGCCTTTCAGACCTTTCTGCAGCATTCTCAACGTACGGTGATACGCGAACGCCGAGTGATCTGCACTGATCGGAAAAATAATCAATTGCACTGGAACACCGATGCTCTTGTTCTGCGCAGCGAGACGTATGCCAAAGCACATCTGAAATGGCCAGGTGCACTAATTGTCGATGTATCAGCGCAACGGCACCTTAATGCTTTGAGCGGCTACACAAAGATTGTGGAATCCAGTTTCCCCGTAAATATATACGAGAAATTCAAATATTATTCAGAATGCAGCTGTTGCCAGTGCAATGACATGCACTATGGGCAGTTTGTTATAGCAGGCGTATAGCGGTCGGAACAATCTGTTCCCAAAATAGTGCTTGCTCAGTAAAACACTTTGTACGCGACAACAGCACGGTCTGCCTGACAGTGCAATCAATTGATAGGCTTGCAAGTAGGTCCAGTATACCATTACACTCATATGTAGATGGGACCAGTCTGACAGATATTGTGAGTCACGCTAGCTTGCATCAGAGCCTTCAGGACGTTCATCGCTCATAGCTTCAGAGATTTGATAATATGGTCACTGAGGCGGTCTGCACTGATACGAGGAGGAGCACGCGGTATCTTGACCTCCTCTGACTCACCACTCTTTATCCTACATCAGCTCGACAGCTGTGCATTGCAACAACAACAACAACAAGCCATCCAGACAGCACTTCTCGCGCTTATCATGGAGTTTGTAACATCGTCCATATACATGTTCATCTTGCAGGCTGATAAGCTTACGCTGTCATGACTGGAATGACCATCCCGTATGCAGATTCCCATTCTGGCTCTTCCAAGATATTGCGTATCTGCATGAACGTGCAGGAATGTAAGGCCATCTACAAAAAGGAACTTGCCAGCAGAATGTGCATGGGCTGTGATGCTTGATAGACAGATAACATGTAGCAGCGCATGGCCACAGCCAAGCATGAGCGAGAAGCTGCAGACCTGCAAGCTAGCCGTGGAAAGAGGGGATGGCTGAAACATGGCTTTGTCCAGAACTGCCTGAACTTTATCCTGCAAGCTAATGGCAGCATTGGCCAGCAAGAAGTCTCACAATGCACAGCTTGGATTGCAAACAGATATACGTCGTGCAATGACAAGCAATTGGCAAAAGTACCACAGTATACACAGCGTAGCATGTAAATTGCATGCATGGTGTGTCCTTTGTGATGCGTCAACACAGCAACAGTACACAACATGCAACGGCTTTGTGAGGCACGCACCACCTCAGCATTTCACTGAGGTAAAACACAACATAACACTGTTGACCTGGCAATGATGCAGTGGCATCCTTACTGCAGACCCTATTGTGGGCATCAAGCAGCGTATCTGACCTTCAGGCCATCACAAAGGTGACAGCCAGGCTTGCTGTAGATGATGAGGAACAGATCACTGTTGCCTAAAACAGAGGAATTTGAAGACCTGCATGATGAGACAGAGTTGAAGCTGTCCAGGACAGCCTTAGTGCTGCTGTAGCAGTAGCTGCTGAGTATTCAAGAGCTGATGGTAGGCTGGACATCTGGCAAGATCTCGTGCCAAATGGCTTGCACCCCAGCAGCAAGGCAATAGGCAAAAGGCAAAACCTGGCAAGCATAGTGCAAGCTTTGGATATATGCTGTACCGGCACTGCAGCATGGATGATTGCAAACAATGCCTGTAGCCTGTGTTGGACAAGCTGTGCGTGCCGATACAGGCCGGCCTAGCAGCGTTGTGATCAGGACGGACGTTCCTGCAGCTGCACGGCTCTACTTATCTCATGTGACATTCTTTACTTGGGCCCGATAGCAGAGCACTTGGCGATCACCTGCTCAAACATCGTGGGATGCTTCTGGAGGACATCATCCTTCTCACGGTGAGACTGGGTGTTCTGACGAGTTGAAGCATGGCAGACGATTATAGTCAACAGCCTATACTTGGCTGCGAATTACCGCATCTTTTGTCTTAGAATAACAAAGACACAATCACAAAACAAACATGTTTGCATTTGCCTCGCCAGCGATTTTGGTGAATGCGCTCTGCGACAAAGCCACAGGAGAAGAAGCAGTTTGTTGAGCTCCGAATCCAGCCTGATCACTGATAGCATACAGACTAGAGGAAGCTTACGCTGTTGAGGCCTTCTTGGGGATCTGCAGAAGACATCTGCTCTATTCAATGTCTAGCATGACACCCGCAAGCAGGGAACTGGCGGTCTTTGGTCACCAAGCAACTTCTGGTTGCTCGTAACGGATCAGTCATGTTGAACGCTTTTGCTCCCCGCCGCGGATCCCTTCGTGGTCTACGACTGGTGTCTTTCCATAGTTCAGCACATCCAAGCGCTCTTCGCATCAGCTATGAAGGAATGGACACGTCGTTCCGCGTTTTTCACGACTCACCATCAGGGGACAAAAGTGACCCTGCGGCTAGAGCAGGTAAAGAGACTTACAAAACAGAATGCGAAGACAGCTCTGAATGTTGCTAGAAACTTCAATGACACTCGATGCATGCAGGCGTGTCGGCAGAGAAGCCAAACGTTCGGGTCAGTCTTGACCTCACTGGCTACGAGGACTATTTCAAGCAAGCAGCAAAATTGAAGCAGGACATCTGGCCCAACTGGAGCAAAATGATGTCACAGCATGAGCCGCAAGGACAAGAAACTGAAGGTGTGGTTGTACATCGGTCTCTGCTCTTCTCCAACGATGCCTACTAGCTCGCCTCACAGTAGGCAGCCTGTGTTGCACCTCACATGCATCTGTACTGCTTGATGGATAACGTGTCAACCTCCAAGCACTCGTGCACCTGCAAACATTGCTCATCTTGCATCAGGCAGATCTCACTGTCTGCCAGCAAGTATACATGACAGGTCCACCCAGTATTGCCCTGCTAATGACAGACTGCGACTTGCAGCAAAAGCCAGTCAGCCTGCATCAGAGGCCAATGGCGCTGCAGCAGCCACCCCCAACAACCCAACCCAACAGGCCCCCTCCTACATGTCATGGGAGGCCCAAAAGGTCGGCCCCTCACTGTACAGAGCCTTTCTCCAGGAGTTCCAATCTCCAACTCAGGGTAGCGTGGGGAATCTAGTCAAGAGGCTTGTTGAAAGAGCTCACAAGCATGAGCATCAGAGATTGACTCAGGAGCTGGGTGAGAAGGAGAAGGTCCTGCAGGAGCAGGCTTCACAGCTGCGTGCTATGACTGCTGACAGGGACAAATGGATGATGGATCATCAGCATTTGGTGGTGAGATCACACACTGTGTCTGCATATTTACCTGCATTCTTACCTGCATGTCTGGGGTACACATCACCTCATGCAGACAACCCAGGTCACACTTGCATGCTCAGCTTTGCCTCCGAAGAAACTTGAAGACCATGCTCAGCCACAAACAATGGCCGTTGTAGCAGAGAATCTGGCAGACAAACAGCAATGCTGCATAGTACAGGACACTTTGGATAGTAGAACAAACGCTGCTCCTCGACTGATTGTCTTGAAGTGTCAAAGCTTTCTCAGCTATGCATTGCACGCAACCTCAAGGCCTAGGCTTACACGTCCCTGATTGCGCTGAGAGTTCTGACCAGCTTGATTTTGTTGCTCATCCCATTCGCCTGTGCTTCTAAGCCAGGACCTCTGATGAGTCACATTTGCCTGCACACTCAGACCGTAAAGTACTGAACGAGAGAGCGTAGCCTGAGCAGGCAAAGTCTGGCGCAGGCGAGTGCTAAGCAGCAGAGCAAGATGACAGAGGCACAGCTGCGTGCTGCGGCATCTGTGACAGCCAAGCGCGCTGATGATGAAGCTCTGCATGCGCATCAGAAACTAGCTGAGCTCTCAGGTGGAGTGATGTTTTCATCCTGCATTCTGTTCTCCATTGTGCTGTTTGACACATAGTGTAGCTTTGTGCTTTTCTTTTGCTTTTTGCACCCATGCTTGAAGGAGCATGAAGCG
>JAABUI010001947.1_pt1 | contig 11682 bp, 8 predicted proteins | sample 5559111 | NCBI WGS metagenome assembly JAABUI01 (sample SAMN10711870, study PRJNA513365) | rock metagenome | isolation source: Antarctica rocks | place: Antarctica: Victoria Land, Buttleship Promontory
CAGGAACGTGCCTGAGCTGCCCGAGGTCGAGGTCGTGCGGCAGGGTCTCCAGCGGGGCGTGACCGGGCGCACGATCGAGCGCGTCGAGGTGCTGCATCCGCGCGCTGTGCGCCGGCACACCGCCGGGAGCTCCGACTTCGAGGCCCTGCTGATGGGTCGTACCGTGACCGCGGCGCTGCGCCGCGGCAAGTACCTCTGGCTGCCCCTGGACTCCGGCGATGCGCTCACCGGGCACCTGGGCATGAGCGGCCAGCTGCTCGTCGTCGGTCCGGATAAGCCCGAGGAGCGGCACCTGCGGGTGCGGTTCACCTTCACCGGAGGCGGACGGGAGCTGCGCTTCGTCGACCAGCGGACCTTCGGCGGCCTGCTCGTGGTCGCCGGGGGCGCCGAGCTGCCGTCGACGATCGCGCACATCGCCCGTGACCCGCTCGACCCGGAGTTCGACGACGACGCGTTCGTCGGCGCCCTGCGGCGCAGGAGGACGGGCGTCAAGCGCGCGTTGCTCGACCAGAACCTGGTCAGTGGCATTGGCAACATCTACGCCGACGAGGCGCTGTGGCGGGCCCGGCTGCACGGCGAGCGGCCCACCGAGCAGCTCACCGGTCCGAGGGCGCTCGGCCTGCTCCAGCACGCGCGCGAAGTGCTGAGCGCCGCCCTCCAGCAAGGCGGTACGAGCTTCGACGCGCTCTACGTCTCGACCGAGGGCGTCAGCGGGCAGTTCGCCCGGTCGCTGAACGCCTACGGCCGCGAGGGCGAGCCGTGCCCCCGCTGTGGCAACCCGATCCGACGGGAGTCGTTCATGAACCGCTCCAGCTTCAGCTGCCCCCGCTGCCAGGTCCGGCCGCGCGCTCGGAGCTGACCAGCGCGGGTACGGTCCCGTCGGCCTGTACCGGCGTCCAGCCCTGGCTGCGGACCCACTGCGATCCGCACCCCCGGCAGGCGAACAGCCGTTGCCCGTCGTAGGACTCAGGGGTCCTCGTCCAGTCGCACAGGCTGCGGCAGGGGGAGATGGTGAGCGGCACACCGTCCAGTCTCCACACCACGCGACGTCTTCGCTTGGCGTGGAGACCTGCACGGTGCGGCGCCGTTGCCGGTGCGCGCCGGCGACGACCTAGGCTGGCGGACATGGAAGACGTACGGCTCACGGCGCTGGTGAAGGGCCATGTGCAGGGTGTCGGCTTCCGGTGGTGGACCCGGGCGCGCGCGCTCGAGCTGGGTCTGTCCGGCAGCGCCACCAACCGCCAGGACGGTCGGGTCGAGATCGTCGCCGAGGGCGCCGAGACCGCTTGCCGCGCACTGCTGGAACTGCTCGCGAGCGGCCCCGGTCGGGTGCATGCCGTCGCTGAGCGGTGGGGTCCGGCTCGGGGCGAGAGCGGGTTCGTCGAGCGCTGAGCGCCCTGACCGACCTTGACCCACAGGAGGCGAGCGTGGGAACATGGCGGCACTACGCCCGTGGTCACCAGCCGGGTGCGGACACCCTCAATGTGGAGGACGACTCATCATGGCCAAGGCTTTGTTCGGACACACGGGCGTGGGCAGCGACCTCCGCCTCGCCGCTGAGGTGCGGCGCCTGCGCGGCAGGGTTGCCGAGCTCGAGACCGAACTGACCCACGCCCACAACGCCCTCGCGGCGTTCGTGACGGTCGAGGACGACATCCGCCTGCTGACCGAGGAGCCGGCGCTCACCTGAGCGTCCGCGGCTGATCGGCGCCACGACGATCAGGGCGCTTCCCCGAGGGGAGGCGCCCTTCGTCGTGCCGCCACCTGATCGGTGGCAGAACGCTCAGCCCGCTACCCCACCGGGAGGCGCCCGTGTGGTGCGCCGCCGACTCGAGGCCGGCGCCTGATCCTGACCACCGGCCGCCGCGGCGGACCGGGACGCGCCCGGCGGTCTCGCTAGGGTGGCATCGGCCTTCCCCGGCTCGCCCCTGACCGGCCGACCCGAGAGTGATCCGTGCACCTCAAGAGCCTCACCCTGAAGGGCTTCAAGTCCTTCGCGGCCCCGACGACGCTGCGCTTCGAACCGGGGATCACCTGCGTGGTGGGACCTAACGGCTCCGGCAAGAGCAACGTCGTCGACGCCATCGCCTGGGTGCTCGGCGAGCAGGGTGCGAAGGCGCTGCGCGGCGGGAAGATGGAGGACGTCATCTTCGCCGGAACCCCCGGCAAGGCCCCGCTCGGTCGGGCCGAGGTGACCCTGACGATCGACAACGCCGACGGGGCGCTCCCGATCGAGTACGCCGAGGTGTCGCTCACCCGGCTGATGTTCCGCGACGGCGCCAGTGAGTACTCCATCAACGGCAGCCGCTGCCGGCTGGTGGACGTCCAGGAGCTCATGAGCGACAGCGGGATCGGTCGGGAGCTGCACGTCGTGGTGGGCCAGGGGCAGCTCGACGCGGTCCTCAGCGCGCGCCCCGAGGACCGCCGCGCGTTCATCGAGGAGGCCGCCGGCGTCCTGAAGCACAAGAAGCGCAAGGAGAAGGCGCTGCGCAAGCTCGAGGCGATGCAGGCGAACCTCACCCGCCTGCAGGACCTGACCGTCGAGCTGCGGCGCCAGCTCAAGCCGCTCGGCCGGCAGGCCGAGGTGGCCCGCCGCGCCGTCCAGGTGCAGGCCGACCTGCGCGACGCCCGGTTGCGCCTGCTCGCCGACGACCTGCTGCAGCTGCGCAAGGCCATGGAGGCCGAGGTCCGGGACGAGAGCGCCCTGCGGGACCGTCGTACGACGGTGGAGCGCGACATGGTCGGGGTGCAGGCCCAAGAGGTCGAGCTCGAGGCCGCGGTAGCCGAGCTGGTCCCACGGCTGACCCTGGCGCAGGAGACCTGGTACGGCCTGTCCGCCCTGCAGGAGCGCTTGCGCGGGACCGGCACGCTGGCCGCCGAGCGGCACCGGCACCTCAGTGCGTCGCTGAACGACCAGGCGAGGCAGGGCCGCGACCCCGACCAGCTCGAGCGCGAGGCCGGCACTGTCCGGGAGCAGGAGGTCGCGCTGGTCGAGCAGAGAGCGCTGGACGACGCTGTGCTGCGCGACGCGGTCACTCGACGTACCGACGCCGAGGCGGCACTGTCCGCCGAGGAGAAGTCCCTCGTCGCAGCGGTTCGAGCGGTGGCGGACCGGCGCGAGGGGCTGGCGCGGCTGACCGGGCAGGTGGGCGCACTGCGCTCCCGCTCGGCGGCGGCCGAGGCCGAGCTGGGCCGGCTCGCGACCTCGCTGCAGGATGCCCGAGTCCGGTTGGCACGCGCGGACACCGACCTTGACGCGCTGCGCCACGAGGCCGCCGGGGTGGACGAGGGCGAGGTCGACCTCGACGAGGCGTACGAGGCCGCAGCGCAGGTTCTGGCCCAGGCAGCCGCCCGGCTCGAGCAGCTCCAGGCCGACGAGCGCGTCGCCGAGCGAGACCGGTCCACCTCGGCCGCCCGCCGGGACGCGCTCGCGCAGTCGCTCTCGCGCAAGGACGGCGCCGGCTTCCTGCTCGGCGGCGGACTCTCCGGTGTGCTCGGCACGGTCGCGGCGCTGGTCAGCGTGCAACCGGGCTATGAGGCGGCGGTGGCTGCAGCCCTCGGAGCGGTTGCCGACGCCGTGGCGGTGGCCTCACCGGCCTACGCCGGGACGGCTCTGGAGTGGCTCAAGGCCGAGGACGCCGGTCGGGCCGGGCTCCTGGTGGGCAGCCTGTCCGCTACCGGGGAACCCTTCAGCGCAGGCAACCCGTCCGGCGCCGGTGACCCGTCCGGCGCAGACCGGACCCACCGGTCCGGCGACGGCAATGCGCCCGGTGCGGACAGGTCCCACCCGCCCGGCGCCCTGCCCGGCGCCGCGCCCGAGCCGTCGCCGAGCCGCGCGCGCCACGTTTCGCAGCCCTCCTGGCCGGCGCTGCCCGAGGGCGCCCGCTGGGCTCTCGATGTGGTGCAGATCCCCGACGCGCTCCGACCGGCCCTGGCGCGGGTCCTGGACCGGATTGCTGTCGTCGAAGGGCTTCAGGAGGCCCGGGACCTGCTCGAGGCCCAACCCGGGACGCGAGCGGTCACGCTCGAGGGCGACCTGTTCGGCGCGGACTGGGCTGTAGGCGGTAGCGCGAGCGCGCCCTCCCTGCTCGAGGTGCAGGCCGCCGTCGACGACGCCGCGGCGCAGCACGACGACGCGACGCACCGCCAGGAGCGCTTGGGCTTTGGTCTGGCGCGGGCCAAGGCCGACGTCGCCGCGGCGCAGCAGCAGGTCGAGGTTGCCCTCGCCCGGCTGCACGACAGCGACGCGCGGATGGCCGCGCTGGGCGAGCAGCTCGGGGTCCTCGTTTCTGCCGCCCGCGCGGCGACCGCCGAGGGTGATCGGCTGGAGCAGGCCCGGGTCCGCGCCGAGCAGGCGCGGGACGACGGCCTGTCCGGGCTGGCCGGGCTGGAGCAACGACTCGGGGCCGCCGAGCAGGCCCCGTTGGACAGCGAGCCCTCGACCGGCCTGCGGGATCGGCTCGCCCTGGCGGCGGCGCAGGCGCGTGCCGACGAGGTCGAGGCCCGGCTCGCGGTACGCACCGGTGAGGAACGCGTACGGGCGCTGTCCGGCCGGGCCGATGCGCTCGAGCGCAGCGCCCGGCAGGAGCGGGCCGAGCGGCAGCGGCTGGTCGAGCTGCGGGAGCGCAACGCCCGCGGTGCGGCAACCGCCGCCGAGGTGGTCCGCGGCGCCCAGCTCGCCCTCGAGCACCTCGCCCGGAGCCTGCTGACGGCCGACGCCGAGCGGGAGGCCGCCCTGGCCGACCGTACGGCGACCGAGAGCGAGCTGGCTGCCCGCAGACTGCGGTCCCGTGAGCTGGCGGCCGAGCTCGAGCGGCTCACCGATGTCGTGCATCGCGACGAGGTCGCCCGCGCCGAGCAGCGGCTGCGCATCGAGGCTCTGGAGACGCGCGCGGAGCAGGAGTGGGGCGTGCCGCTGGAGCAGCTGCAACGCGAGTACGGGCCGGCCGCGCCGGTGCCCGGCACCACCGCAGAGGAGCCGCCGTCGGCGTACGACAGGGGGGTGCAGGACAAGCGGGCCGCCGCCGCCGAGCGGGCCCTGGCCCTGCTGGGCCGGGTGAACCCGCTGGCGCTGGAGGAGTACGCCGCGCTGGAGGAGCGCTCGGCGTTCCTGACGACGCAGCTGGAGGACCTCAAGGCGACCCGGCGCGACCTGCTGACGGTCGTCAAGGACGTCGACGACCGCATCCACGACGTGTTCTCCACGGCCTTTGCGGACACGGCCCGGGAGTTCGTCGAGGTGTTCGCGACGCTGTTCCCGGGCGGGGAGGGCCGGCTGGTCCTCACCGATCCCGATGACCTGCTGGTCAGCGGGATCGAGGTGATGGCCCGCCCGGCCGGCAAGAAGGTCGCACGGCTGTCCCTGCTGTCCGGGGGCGAACGGTCACTGACCGCCATCGCCCTGCTGGTGGCGATCTTCCGGGCCCGGCCCTCGCCGTTCTACGTCCTGGACGAGGTCGAGGCGGCGCTGGACGACCGCAACCTCAGCCGGCTGCTCGAGGCGCTGGAGGGCCTGCGGCGCAGCTCCCAGCTGATCGTCATCACCCACCAGAAGCGGACGATGGAGATCGCGGACGCGCTGTACGGCGTGACGATGCGCGACGACGGCATCTCGGCGGTCGTCAGCCAGCGGCTCCGGGAGCGCGAGTCGGCGTGAACCGGCTGGTAGACACACGGGCGTGCTCGAGACGCTAGGCATCGTCGCCGCCATCTTCGTCCTGGCCCTGATCGCCACCGTCGCGCTGGCCACCGGGCGCAGCCGCAGGCCACCGGCAGCGGAGCGCCCGCAGCCCGGGGTCGACTACCGGCCGGGTACCGGCGATGACGCAGAGGTGCCGCGCGACACGCCCCTTCGTCAGGTCGAGGTCGTCGACAGCCCGCTGCTGCGAGGGGACACGACCGGGCCCGACGGCGGCCGGACGCAGGAGCGCCCGGCGCTGATCGGCGCCGAGCCCGGGCGGGACGTGCCGGATCCCACGGCGGGCCGGCTGACCCGGCTGCGGGCTCGGCTGGCCCGCAGCCAGGGCACGCTGGGCCGCGGGTTGTTCGCCCTGCTGTCCCGCGACGTGCTCGACGAGGACACCTGGGAGGAGGTCGAGGACACGCTGCTTCGCTCCGACATGGGGGTCGCCGGCACCACCGACCTCGTCGCCCGGCTGCGGACCCGGGTCCGTGTGGACGGCGTCCGTACCACCAGCGAGCTGCGACAGCTGCTGCGTGAGGAGCTGGTCTCCGCGATCGGGCCGGACCTCGACCGCTCGCTGCGCACGCTGCCGCACGGGGACGGCCGGCCCGCGGTGATGCTCGTCGTCGGGGTGAACGGCACCGGCAAGACGACCACGTGCGGCAAGCTCGCGCGGGTCCTCGTCGCCGACGGCCGCAGCGTCGTGCTCGGCGCGGCAGACACCTTCCGGGCGGCCGCTGCCGACCAGCTGCAGACCTGGGGCGACCGGGTCGGGGCCAGCACCGTTCGCGGCCCGGAGCGGGGCGACCCCGCCAGCGTCGCCTTCGACGCGGTGCAGCGGGGGACCGCCGACAAGGCCGATGTCGTGCTGATCGACACCGCCGGTCGCCTGCACACCAAGACCGGTCTGATGGACGAGCTCGGCAAGGTCAAGCGGGTCGTGGAGAAGCACGGGCCGGTCGACGAGACGCTGCTGGTGCTCGACGCGACCACCGGGCAGAACGGCGTGGTCCAGGCCCGCGTGTTCACCGAGGCCGTCGAGATCACCGGCATCGTGTTGACCAAGCTGGACGGCACTGCGAAGGGCGGCATCGTCATCGCGGTGCAGCGCGAGCTCGGCATCCCGGTCAAGCTCATCGGCCTGGGAGAGGGCCCGGACGACCTCGCGCCGTTCGAGGCCGAGCCCTTCGCCGACGCGCTTCTCGGGGACGAGGCAGCGCTCTAGAGTCCGGCCATGACGACCGTGGCGAGCCCAATGGAGCATGCCCGCCTCGCCGCGCGCGACCGCCCGAGTGCGATCTGCGGTTCCACCACGACGACGTACGGCCAGACCTGGCAGCGCTGCCGCCAGCTCGTGGGCGCGCTGCGGCGGCTCGGCCTCGACCGCGGCGACCGGGTCGCCGTGGTCGCGGCGAACTGCCACCGCTACCTGGAGATCTACCAGGCGGTGCCGGCCGGCGGCTTCGTCCTGGTACCTCTGAACGCCCGCCACAGCGCGACCGAGCTGGCGTACGCACTGACCGACGCCGGCGTGCGCGTCCTGATCACCGACCGCGACCCCGGCTCGCTGGCCGACCTCGTCGAGCGGGTGGTGCTCCTGCCCAGCGCGTACGAGGAGCTGCTCGCCGCGGCCCCGGAGGCCCCCCTCGGTGCGGGCGTGCACGAGGACGACCTCGCCGGGCTGTTCTACACCGGGGGCACGACCGGTGGGGCCAAGGGCGTGATGCTCATCCACCGCAACCTCATCGCCAACACCTTCAGCTCCCTCGTCGTGCTCGGGTTGCGCGAGGACGACCGGTGGCTGGCGATGGCGCCGATGTTCCACGCCGCCGGCACGTTTGCCACCTTGGCGTGTACGTGGCGCGGGGTCGCGAACGTCGTCCTGCCGACCTTCGCGCCCGGGGCCGCACTGGACCTGATCGAGCGGCACCGCTGCACGACCACCATCGGTGTCACCACCATGCTCGCCGCGATGGTCGAGGAGCAGGCCCGGCAGCCGCGGGACGTCTCCAGCATGCGCGTGTTCACCCATGGCGCCGCGCCGATCGCCACCGAGGTGGTCCGCCGGGCTGCCGCCGCTTTCCCGACGACCGAGCTCATCCACCTGTACGGGGCCACCGAGACCGCGCCACTGATCACCGCGAGTGCGCACGAGGAACGGCTGCTCGACGGGCCACAGGCGCGGGCCTGTGGCCGACCCGTGCCGGGGGTCGAGATCGTCATCAACGACCCCGTCGACGGCGTCGGCGAGGTGCTCGTCCACGGGGACAACGTCATGCAGGGGTACTGGGGCAAGCCCGAGCAGACCGCGGCTGCGCTGGTGGACGGCTGGTACCGCTCGGGCGACCTCGGGCGCCTGGATGACAGCGGGTCCCTGCACCTGGTCGACCGGGCGAAGGACATGCTGGTGACCGGTGGCGAGAACGTCTACAGCACCGAGGTCGAGGAGGCGCTGTACGCGCACCCGGCCGTGCTCGAGGCCGCCGTGTTCGGCGTTCCGGACGACCGCTGGGGCGAGGCGGTGCACGCCGTCGTGGTACCCAGGACGCCGGTCACCGCCGAGGAGCTGAGGACCCACTGCCGCACGCTGCTCGCCGGGTACAAGGTGCCCAAGCGCGTGGAGGTCACCGACCAGCCCCTGCCCAAGAGCGGCGCCGGCAAGGTACTCAAGCGCTCGTTGCGCGAACCGCACTGGGCCGGTCAGGACACCCGCATCTGAGCTGCGGCTCGCTGGTCGACGAGCGCTCGCAGACGATCTTCTGACTCTGCGGACCGTGCACGTCCACGCCCTGCTCGGCCAGCTCGCGGAACGCCTCGTCGTAGGACGACCCGCGAGCACCGCCGGTCTCCGCCAGCCATCGGCTTAGGCCGGCCATGGTGGCAGGGCGTGGAGTGGCAGGGCGTGGAGTGTCACGCGCGTGAAACACCGGCGGTGCAGACGTCACCGGCGGGAAACACGCCGGAGACCAGGGTGGAACCCCCGGTCGCCACCCTCTGCTCAGCAGCCGCGCACCACAGACGCGAGGAGAGGCATGCCCATCGACCCGAATATCCAGAGCAAGATCGACGCCGCGACGGGCGTCGGGAACACCGCATGGGTGCTCGCCAGCGCGGCCCTGGTGCTGTTCATGACACCTGGCCTGGCCTTCTTCTACGGCGGCATGACGCGGTCCAAGAGCGTGCTCAACATGCTGATGATGAGCTTCTCGGCGATCGGGATCGTCAGCATCCCGTGGGTGCTCTACGGCTACACCCTCGCCTTCGGCACGGACGCGAAGGCGGGGCTGATCGGCAACCTCGACGACCTGAACCTGAAGGCGGAGACGACGGCCACGGCGACCGCCGGACTGTCCAACTACGCTTTCATCGCCTTCCAGATGATGTTCGCGATCATCACGCTCGCCCTGATCAGCGGAGCCATCGCCGACCGCATGAAGTTCGGCTCCTGGGTGCTGTTCAGCATCTTGTGGATCTCGATCGTCTACTTCCCGGTGGCGCACTGGGTCTTCGCCTTCGGCACGCCCGTCGGCAAGGGCGACGTCGGAGGCGCCGGGGCCGCATCCGGGTACATCGCCGGCACCGGGGGCTGGATCGTCAGCAAGCTCGGCGCCTTCGACTTCGCCGGCGGCACGGCCGTGCACATCAACGCGGGTGCGGCCGCCCTCGCGCTGATCCTGGTTCTGGGCAAGCGCAAGGGCTTCCGGACGGACGCCATGCGGCCGCACAACCTGCCCCTGGTCATGATCGGGACCGGCATCTTGTGGTTCGGCTGGTTCGGGTTCAACGCCGGCTCCGCCCTGGCCGCCAACGGCCTGGCCGGGCTCGCCTTCGTCAACACCCAGGTCGCGACGGCCGCCGGCCTGCTCGCCTGGATCGGCACCGAGCGCCTGCGGGACGGGCACGCGACGACCCTCGGCGCGGCCTCCGGCGCGGTGGCCGGCCTGGTGGCCATCACCCCGGCCTGCGGCTCGGTCACCCCCCTCGGCGCGATCGCCGTCGGGCTGGTGGCCGGTGGGCTGTGCGCGTTGGCGGTGACCCTGAAGAACCGCCTGGGGTACGACGACGCCCTCGACGTGGTCGGCGTGCACCTGGTCGGTGGGCTCGCCGGCACCCTGATGGTCGGCCTGGTCGCCAGCGACAAGGCGACCGACTTCTACACCGGCGGCATGCACATCCGCGGCCTGCTCTACGGCGGCGGCCTGGCTCAGCTGGGCCGGCAGGCGGTCGCCGCGGGCGCGGTGCTCGCCTACTCCTTCGTGCTCACCCTGGTCATCGCGCTCGTCGTGAAGGCCGTCATGGGGCTGCGGGTCACCGAGGAGCAGGAGATCACCGGCATCGACCAGAGCGTCCATGCCGAGACGGCGTACGAATTCGTCGGCCTGGGCACGGCGGGTTCCGGCTCGATGCTGCCCTCGCAGGCGACGGCCACCAAGGTGCACTCATGAGACTGGTCACGGCGGTGCTCAAGCCGTTCAAGCTCGACGAGGTGAAGACCGCGCTGGAGGCCTTCGGGGTGCAGGGGATGACGGTCAGCGAGGTGCAGGGCTTCGGCCGTCAGCGCGGGCACACCGAGGTCTACCGGGGCGCGGAGTACACCGTGTCCTTCGTGCCGAAGGTGCGGGTCGAGGTGCTGGTGGACGACGCCGATGCGGGCGACGTCGTGGACGTCATCGCCAAGGCCGCGCAGACCGGGTCGATCGGGGACGGCAAGGTGTGGAGCACCCCGGTCGACGAGGTCGTGCGGGTGCGCACGGGGGAGCGTGGCGTCGAGGCGTTGTAGGCAACCGGGTGGCAGGGCGGCGGGTACCGGGCAGGGGCCCGCCGCCCTGGTGTTCGGTCCGTGCAGTGGGGGAGGATCAGCGCATGAAGATGATCACGGCGGTCGTCAAGCCGTTCAAGCTCGACGACGTGAAGACCGCGTTGGAGGCCCTGGGGGTGCAGGGCATGACGGTCAGCGAGGTGCAGGGCTTCGGCCGTCAGCGCGGGCACACCGAGGTCTACCGGGGCGCGGAGTACACCGTGTCCTTCGTCCCCAAGGTGCGCATCGAGGTGCTCATCGACGACGCCGAGGTGGGTCGCGTCATGGACGCCGTCGTCGAGTCCGCCAGCACCGGCTCCATCGGCGACGGCAAGGTCTGGTGCACCCAGGTCGACGACGTCGTGCGGGTGCGCACGGGGGAGCGTGGTCCGGACGCGCTCTAGGCGGCAGGCGCTGCTCCGTCAGCCTGACCTGATCGGGGCGCCGCTGCGCTCGGCCCTGGTCGAGCTGTACGACGGGTGGCTCGCCGGCCTGCTCGGCGAGCCGGGTCCGGGTGTGGCGCTGGTAGCCGTCGGCGCGCTCGGTCGCCGCGACCCGGCTCCGGGCAGCGACCTCGACCTGGTGCTGGTGCACGACGGCACCGGCGAGGTAGGTCCGCTCGCCGACCGCCTGTGGTACCCGATCTGGGACACCGGCATCGGGCTGGACCACTCGGTCCGGACCGTCGAGGAGGCGGTGGCCGTGGCCGGGGGCGACCTGAAGGCGGCGCTCGGCCTGCTGGACGCGCGCTACGTCGGCGGCGACCCCCGGCTCGCCGCCCAGCTCGTCTCCGCCTCCCGTGCCGCCTGGCGGTCCGGCGCCGGCAAGCGCCTGCCGCAGCTCCGGGCGGCCGTCCAGGAGCGCGCGCACACCTTTGGAGAGGTGGCGTTCCTGCTCGAGCCCGACCTGAAGCAGGCGCGCGGCGGCCTGCGCGACGTGCACGCTCTGCACGCGATCGCCGTTGCCCAGCTCGCGGACCCTGCTGGCGAGCAGGTCCGTGCGGCGTACGACGTGCTGCTCGACGTCCGCGGGGAGCTGCACCGACAGACGGTCCTGGCCTCCAGGCGCCCTCTCGACCGGCTGCTCATGCAGGAGCAGGACGCGGTCGCGGCCGCCCTGTCCTACGCCGACGCCGATGCGCTCATGGCGGCAGTCTCCGCCGCCGCCCGGACGATCGCCTACGCCGGCGACAGCACGTGGC
>JAABUI010001948.1_pt1 | contig 11680 bp, 10 predicted proteins | sample 5559111 | NCBI WGS metagenome assembly JAABUI01 (sample SAMN10711870, study PRJNA513365) | rock metagenome | isolation source: Antarctica rocks | place: Antarctica: Victoria Land, Buttleship Promontory
TTTACCCCTCTGTGAGTCTTGGGCGCCTGTGTCAACTCATAACTCCTAATACCAGTCTTCCGGCTAGAGAATCAAGAGCTCCTATTCCCCATCTTAGTGTACACTATGCATTCGTTAAATTGGAACATTCGATACCTACCTTACCAGAAGTGCTCAAAGGGTAGCGCACTTCGGGTGGGGCCGTTTCGAATTGGCTTGGCGTATGACTGCCGAGGAGCCCAAAAAAAGTTCCAGTGTACCTAGAACGCGACGCCAAAATGCATGATACACAACACCCCCCCACCATAAACCTATTCAGATTTCGTCGTCAACGCTCCTTAGTTGTTCGGAGCAGCGTTTGAGTCCGTGTGGACTGTGCTCGATTCGCTTCTCCCCTTCATTACCTTACCCACCTAGAGAAGAGTAATACAAGCTTGCGGACTCCCGTTCCTTCGAATAACACTCTTTGTACCAAGCGCGCATTGCATTCATATGTTGGATAGCGCTCCTTGTGACATGGTAACAACGTCGTCGAATTTTCAACATGTCAATACTCTCTTCCGAGATTCATACTGCCCTGGCAGAACTATTGCAAAAGTTACCATCACCAGACAATCAGGCACGTACTTTGGCCGAAGAGCGACTAAACAATGAGTGGTTTATTACGCAGCCAGACGTGCTGCTCATGGGGTTGGTGGAGCAGATTCAGTTGTCTCAGGAGCCATCGGTGAGACACTTGCCAAGAGTCGTGCAAGTAATGCCCAATCAGCTAATCCATACGACTTTGTCTCATGCAGACGCGGTCTTTTGCAGCAGTCTTATTTCGCAAAATGTCAACGAAGACAAGGAGGGTGGTGGGAGAGGACCAGGAGTCAAAAGAGCAATTTCTGTTGCTGCAAAGAGAGCAAGCAATGGTGATAAGACAAAAGCTGCTGGAATGTCTTCAGAGCGAGGCGCTCCCACAAGTAAGGCACAAAGTCGGTGATGCTGTAGCTGAGATCGCGAGACAGTATTCAGACAACGGTACGATATCAGAGAATGGGGGTTGGAGTGCATAGACGTCTGAGCTGATAGATTGAAATATCTAGGCGAAAGCTGGCCCGAATTACTCCAACAACTCTTCATGGCTAGTCAATCGCCAGATGCAGGGCAGAGGGAAGGGGCCTTCCGAATATTCACAGCGACACCTGGCATAATAGAAAAGCAGCACGAAGAGACAGTATTGGCAGCATTCACAAAGGGGTTTAAGGACGGCGATGTCATTGTATGGCTTCCAAGTCCTGTGGTCGAACGATCGCTGACGATGTAAAAGGTCAGAATTGCTGCAATGGAAGCATTCTCATCGTTCTTCATATCAGTCCAAAAGAAGGCGCAAAAGAAGTACTATGCGTTGGTTCCCGAGATCCTCAACATTCTACCGCCCTTGAAGGAATCTGGAGATTCTGAAAATCTTACAAAAGCCCTGATGTCTCTGATTGAGCTTGCAGAAGAAGCGCCGATGATGTTCAAGCAGGTGTTCCATAGCCTGGTCACATTTAGTATAACCGTAGTAGGAGATAAAGAGCTGGATGACGTGACTCGACAGAACGCACTGGAATTGATGGGCACGTTCGCCGACTACGCTTCCGCATTATGCAAGAAGGACGCTTCCTACGCCTCTGATATGGTCACGCAGTGCTTAAGTCTGATGACTGACGTTGGCGCAGACGACGATGATGCAACGGAATGGAATTCGGCAGAAGACCTCGATGTTGAGGAGAGCGACCTGAACCATGTTGCCGGTGAGCAGTGCATGGACCGACTGGCCAACAAATTGGGAGGCAGTGTCATTTTGCCTCCAACATTCACTTGGCTTCCTCGCATGATTTCATCTACTAGTTGGCGTGACCGTCACGCCGCCCTCATGGCGATTTCAGCAATCTCTGAAGGCTGTAGAGAATTGATGACTGGAGAACTGGATAAGGTCTTGGATCTTGTGGTTCCAGCTCTCCGAGACACACACCCACGAGTGCGCTGGGCAGGCTGCAACGCGCTAGGGCAGATGAGCACGGACTTTGCGGGGGTCATGCAGGAGAAATATCATCAGATTGTATTGCCTAACATAATACCAGTCCTGGATGCTCCTGAACCCCGAATACAGTCACACGCAGCAGCCGCTCTTGTCAACTTTTGCGAAGAGGCCGAGAAAGCAACACTGGAACCCTACTTAGACGATTTGCTCAGCCGTCTACTGAATTTACTACAAAGCGATAGACGCTATGTACAAGAGCAGGCTCTTTCGACGATCGCCACTATTGCCGACTCTGCTGAGACGGCTTTCGGGAAGTACTATGGCACTCTTATGCCTCTGCTATTCAATGTTTTGAAACAGGAACAATCGAAAGACTTCAGACTGCTACGAGCGAAAGCTATGGAATGTGCTACTTTGATCGGTATATCCTCCCTTTGAGGCTTTGTTACTCGGTGATCTGACGGATGATTCTTTGCAGCTCTAGCAGTAGGCAAGGAGAGAATGGGCACCGACGCAATTGAACTCGTGGGGATTCTTGGAGCCATACAGCGTACGTGTCGAGCCTCAAGATCTATCACGAAATAGAATTTGTGTGAGAGAACTAACAACATACCTAGAAAACATTACTGACGCCGATGACCCTCAATCACAATACCTGCTTCATTGCTGGGGACGAATGTGTCGTGTATTAGGAGCAGACTTTGTTCCATACCTTGCAGGCGTCATGCCACCATTGATGGAGCTTGCCAGCGCCAAAGCTGACATTCAACTTCTTGATGACGATGACCAGATTGCCAAGGTCCAACAGGAAGAAGGCTGGGAAATGGTACCGCTTAAAGGCAAGGTCATTGGAATCAAGACTTCGGCCCTCGAGGATAAACACATGGCCATTGAGCTCATTGTCATCTATGCCCAACAGCTCGAAGCAGCCTTTGCGCAATACGTCATGGAGATAACGGAAAAGGTCTCGTTGCCAGGCCTGTCTTTTTTTTTCCATGATCCTGTACGAGTCGCTTCCGCAAAGAGTGTACCGGTGCTGCTCAACTCCATGAAAAAAGCCAATGCTGCTGGCGGAGGCGGCACATCACTGCAGCATTTATGGGAGATCACCGCTGGAAAGATCCTGGAGCTCCTGAGCGCAGAACCGGCAATTGAAACACTTGCGGAAATGTATCAGTGTTTCTATGAGTCTGTTGAGGTCGTCGGCAAAAACTGTCTCTCCTCGAAAGACATGGCAGAGTTCATTGAATCCGTAAAGTCAACTATGGAGGATTATCGGAAACGTGTCACACAACGTGCCCAAGACCAGCAAGAGACAGAAGAAGGCGAAGAGGAATCCGAGGATGTCCTCTTCGCCATAGAGGATGACCAAACACTGCTGTCCGACATGAATAAAGCCTTCCACACTATCTTCAAAAATCAAGAGACTTCGTTTCTCCCTCACTGGCAGCGCCTAATGCCGTTCTATGATGCCTTTGCTCAAAGCGGAGACTCTACACAGAGGCAATGGGCGCTATGCATTTTCGATGATGTTCTCGAGTTCTGTGGCGACCAGAGCTGGAGTTATCAGGACCACATCCGGCTGCCTCTTATTGCTGGGATGCAAGATGAGATACCAGCAAATCGACAAGCGGCATGTTACGGCATCGGAGTCGCAGCATCGAAGGGCGGAGCGAATTGGTCAAGTTTCGTAGCGGAGAGCATACCGACGCTCTTTGCAGTCTGCCAGCTTCCACAGGCCCGGGAGGATGATCATGTCTTTGCCACAGAGAACGCATGCGCAAGCATTGCGAAAATATTACAGTCCAATGCTAGCAAGGTTCCGAACGCCCATGAAGTTGTGAATCACTGGCTTACGACTTTACCCGTGGTCAATGATGAAGAGGCTGCGCCATATGTTTACATGTTCTTAGCACAGCTGATCGATCAGTAAGTCGTCTAAGATTGGAACACCCAAATTCTCAGGCTTGAGCACTAATCGATCATACAGGCGCAATCCGTCGGTATTCGCCTCGCCAGATATCGCTCGTCAATGTTTTGTAGCAATCGTCCTCGCACTTGAAGCGGATACCTTACAAGGCGCAACCGCCCAGCGGGCTGCCACCGCAGGAAAGCAGTTGCTTCAGACAGCAGGAATTGATCTTGGCCAAGTGCTTGCCACGACAAGCCCCGAGACTCAGCGGACAGTGGCAGGCTATTTTGCGTAAAGAAGAGCGATGATTGATACCATGGGGAAAGCTATGTAATGGGCGATGATTGATGCATAATGGTTGTTATCTTTTGCATAAGCACAAGGTGTGAAGGTGAATTTAGAGGCTCTAGAAGGCTTGTAGTCACCTAATGAGACACTCATGTACTGGTACAGAGGAGAGGGAATTGCAACTTTGTCATGTCATCAATCGACACGATATTAGACTACAATCGGGTTCCCTCATAATATTGAGCTCTGTTTTTGCAACTTCTCTGCCAATTGAAGTTAGGGCGAGGGCGACGCCCTATTGCCAAGAAAACGCGTCGGCAAAGCTTCGGCCTCTCCAGATCGACCAGAATTATTCTGTCTGTGCTGCGATTCCTCGATTAGGATGCCGCTTTGATCTCGACAGTTGTGCAACAGATCCGCCAATTATTGTCAGCAAATCCTGGACCTTCTTAGCTGCCCGTCACAACAGTCCACCAAATATGTCTTTTGGAGGGCAGACGCCTACCATTATCGTGCTGAAGGAGGGCACAGATGCATCACAGGGTAAAGGGCAGATAATTTCAAATATACAGGCATGTCTAGCAGTGCAAGATACGATACGGAGCACCCTTGGGCCCTACGGTGGAGACCTGCTGCTGGTCGATGAGAATGGCCGACAGACGATCACAAACGATGGGGCTACCGTCATGAAGCTCCTTGATATAGTCCATCCCGCGGCTCGTATTTTGACTGACATAGCCCGTTCTCAAGACGCTGAAGTAGGTGACGGAACAACGTCTGTTGTCGTTCTGGCAGGAGAAATCCTCAAAGAAACAAAAGAGCATGTGGAGCAAGGTGTAAGCTCCCAGATCATAATCAAGGGGCTTAGAAGGGCATCGGCAATGGCAGTAAACAAGATCAAAGAGATCGCTGTCACGACAAAAGAGGGCAATCAGAGAGAAACATTAAGGAGGCTAGCGGCTACAGCTATGAGCAGCAAGTTGATACATCGGAACGCAGATTTCTTTACCAAGAGTGCGTTTCAATGTGACTAGTTGACTTGGCTATATGAGTGCTGACTAGGCGATAGTGGTTGTGGACGCTGTACTCTCGCTAGATCAGGACGATTTGAATGAAAAGCTCATTGGGATAAAGAAGATCACAGGAGGCGCTTTACAAGATTCGTTGTTTGTGAACGGTGTGGCTTTCAAAAAGACATTCTCTTACGCTGGATTCGAACAACAACCGAAGAGCTTCAAGGACCCGAAGATTGTGTGCTTGAACGTAGAACTGGAGCTCAAGAGCGAAAAAGATAATGCCGAGGTCAGAGTAGACCAGGTCTCCGAGTATCAAGCAATCGTGGATGCGGAGTGGCAGATCATCTATAACAAAATGGAAGAGGTCTACAAAACAGGAGCGAAGGTTGTACTGAGTAAATTGCCCATTGGTGATTTAGCCACACAGTATGTGTCTAAAACCACGCCATTCTCGTTCGATGCTGAAATGTGCACAGGTATTTCGCTGACCGAGACGTCTTCTGCGCCGGCCGGGTCTCTTCAGATGACCTCGAACGAGTGGTACAGGCGACCGGCGGCAGCATCTCATCAACATGCTCTGACATCCAGCCACAACATTTGGGCACTTGCGAGCGGTTCGAGGAGCGACAGATAGGGGGCGAACGATTCAATTTCTTCGAGGGATGTCCGGCAGCAAAAACCTGCACTTTGGTTCTGAGAGGAGGCGCTGAACAATTCATTGCTGAGGTGGAAAGAAGTCTGCATGATGCCATTATGATTGTAAAACGAGCAATAAGGAATAGAAACATCGTCGCTGGAGGTGGTGCTTGCGAGGTAAGATCCCACCATCCTCCCACCCTTCTCCCTTTTTCGCCCTGCTATTCCAGGTCGCCAATCTAATGCGGAAAATCAGATGGAAATATCTGCACATCTTCACCGCCACGCCGATCTTTCCGTCCCACGAAAACAGCAATCAATAATTAAATCTTTCGCCAAAGCCCTGGAGATTATTCCTCGTCAACTTTGCGATAATGCGGGCTTCGATGCCACCAACATACTTACGCAGCTGCGCGTCGAGCATCGCAAAGGTAATACCTGGGCAGGAGTGGACTTCGACAACGAGGGCGTGAGGGACAACATGGAGGCCTTCGTGTGGGAGCCAAGTCTAGTCAAAATCAATGCTGTACAGGCGGCCATCGAGGCGAGCTGTCTGATCCTGAGCGTAGATGAAACGATACGTAAGTTTCAACCCCCCTCTCGGCTCTTTCTCCAAAGTCAACTCTGCTCAATTCAAAAACTGATCATCTTCTAGGAAACGAAGAGTCAGAGAAACCACAAGCACCGCAACGAGGATTGCCTCCTGGAGCGGCTCAGCGAGCCATGCGGGGAAGAGGGAGAGGGATGCCAAGGAGATGAGATGTCTTTTATGATAGATTTGCTTACTGCACAGCGAGCGATAAAATGTGATGATACCACAAAAGAGATAGAGTCATGCATCGATGCCAACTGGAGCTCGTGTCAGCGTATGTGTGACGCATGCTGTTACCAATTGCTCCCATCTTGGTCCTCTAGCTGTGACCAGATAATCGTCTTCATCGAGCTACCTTGACTTGCTTACCCATTCGCTACCAAACGCTGCCTCTGAACCATGGACCATCAAGATCCTTCCAAATTCTCGGACCCAAAACCAATATCTCTGCAAACAGAAGGAAAGAATGGGCGCTAAAAAATCCTTGATATGTGCATGGCTGCCATGATCATCAACGTTATCAGGTGTCCTCTTGTGCACTAAGCCTATCCGAGCAATTTCCACAGTTGGACTGTCTGATCTCTCCCGAGCCGGCTTTATGCCCTTCACAAAGATGCCCATCTGCGCACACCATCTACCCAATATCAACGCGGTCTCTCTCAAAAGCTTCTGGAATTTAGCATAAGCCACATGAAAGCTACTGTCCGAATTTGGGAATTTTTAATGTGGTGGTTGGTTAGCTAGAAGGTTTCAAAGGTTTTGGGATTCATTGGTTTGGCCCCAGCTGTTCAGCCCATAGGGCTGAATCAATGTTCACCAGATTGGCACAGTATTTCCCAGAAGTCATAATCGGAGAAACTTTTGTACACAAAACTCATGCACAATTTCATTATGAGAAAGTTCTTTATGGGACGCTTCTTGTCATCTGTTGTGGCTGTCAAGATATGTGGATAGCGGAGTTGCACGCTAGATCCAACGGTCGAACTTTGATATTTGCTCGGATAGGCTTAGCTTGGAAATTTGTGGCGTGTTGAGTGTCGATTATTGGGATGAGTCTAGCTTCTATCACTCGTACTGACAATTCTTGGTAGAATGTTGCCTTATTTGAGTGAAAGCCCTGATACTGGTGAACACAGGGTTTGACTTTGACAGAGCATGCATGCGGAGGTACAATAGACAGATAAAACATTGACAAGTGGGTGACAAAGGACCTCATCAGTTAAATGCAAGATAATGTAGACATCATATATGTAGATCAGACCTCAACAGCAGTTCTGCCCAAAACCCCAATGCAAACGCTCAATCCATTTTCGACTCCATTCCCCCATCCCATATGGTATCCAGATGCATTACAATCCTGCAAAGAAGAATGAACAAGTCCTTCCAGTCCCATCAGATCCTCGCTAAAACATCGCCAACCACACCTCCCAACATCCTCAGCCCATGAAACCCAGCAACCGACTCCAACACCTTCAACTTCCTAACCACATCCTCCCTATTCACAGTAGCCACCCACTCGCCACTACAACCACAATGCTCCATAAAATCATTGACCCTTAGATTCCTGCACTTCTTGCACTTTAGATCCTGCGTCTGCCACTCCACAATCATTTTCTGTACCCGTGCAATCAGCTTTTCCTCAATCGCTAAGCGATCGTACTCATGACCACATGTCGTGCAGGCCCACGCTCTCACTGCTGGTGTCGAGCCCGCATCTCCATTCGTGACAGGCTCAGGGAGGACGTCCTCATCGCGACAGAGGTCGAGATCCCGGGCCATGGTGCAATGCTCACAGATTAGTTGCTCCAGTCTTAGACTTCGACTTGGGTTCTCGAAGCGTGCTTGAGCGCTAAATTCTTTGATTTCGAAGAAAGAGAGAAGTTCTTTGCGGAGGTAGCGCGCTTCGAGGTTGATGCTTTTGTCGAGGGAGAAGATGTGCATGATTGATTTGATGAGTTGGAGGACAGGGTGAGTATTCTGTAAATTGAGATGAGAGCCTGGGAGAATGGGGAAGGTGTGGTCGGAGGCGAGGGTTGGATGGGCGAGCTCGGAACGGTAGCGGGAGATGAGGGTGAGGATTTGGCGTTTCAGGGGCTTGGAGATGGTTTTGGTCAGGACTTCTTTGCTGGTTGTTGTTTCGTCTTCTTGGGTGGATGTGAGTTGGCGGACGGGGAGTTGTGTCGGTCGTGGAGTAGAGGGTACGGAGTCATCGCCGATGGGAATCTGACGGGGACGTTTTATCTGGTGCATTAGGTCGATGAATTCGACGATCCAGTCATGAAAGACGGACCGATATTGGAGGGGGAGGAAGGTGTTCAATTGCCAATGCATTATGGTGTCAAGACGTTGAGATTCTGCCTCAACGACTTCTTGACATGCTTTGCCGCCATAATTAAACTCATCGTACCAGACTAGGTAGTCCCAGTACTCCTTGATGTCCAGATCGAGGAAATGGAATAGCGGTTTTGCCTTGATGGACTTGAGAATGTATTGACTGTAAGCATAGGCATTGCCAACCTCTGCTTTGGTGGTTTGGAGTAGCAACCGATTGGCATTTGCGAAGACAACGTGAGAGCCAACGCGCTTGAAGTCTGTCATGAGCTGCTGAAACGCTTTCCTCGACATCATTTGCACGTAATAGTGCAGCGACCGGTCGTACAGAAAGGAGTCGGCATTTTCAACCCAGCGCACTAGATGTTGCACCATCACGTCGGCCATACTGCTCCCTTTGCAAGCTTCAGTCCACCAGGCCTTGACCATTTCTCGAAGCACTGTGATGCCGGCAGAAGCGAAAGCGTTGTCAGAATAGAGGACACTGCTGCCATTATTGGCCTCATCTTCTGATGGCGCAGCTGGATTAAATGCTATGGAATCGCTGCCTTCAAGCTCGTTGATGAGAGATGAAGTTAGGATTGTATTTATGGCGAGGTTCCGGACATCAAGCTCTATGCAGACGGACGAATACGTTCCCGGATTGTTCACGGCAGGCATGCTGACTGTCTCCATCGGGGTTAGTATGTCATCCTTCTCATACCCAGCGTGATCCGGCAGAGGGCCACCAGACCACCATAGAACAACGTTGCTCTTCTGCAGCCGTCTTGCGTAAGCTACGTCTATCAAGAAGCGCGGATCGTCTCTTTCGAGGTTGCAGAGGGGGACATCCCCGTATCTTGCCAATTCTACCAGATGGCTAATCCACGAGCCTAATGCAAGATAGTGTGTGACAAGTCGTTTCAGAACGAAGCCTTGCCAGCCGAGTGGAGGGAGATTGCTGTCGGATACTTCCGCTTTTAAGGGAAGGATAGGCAGGTCATTAAGAGATGGTATGTCATGAAGCAATAGTCGTCTGTGAGCTGATTGAATAACTAGTAGCGTCGGTTTGTTCTCGTCACTCCTTATCTTTTTGACAGCATCGCTCACATCGAGGTGGAGCTTTCGCTTGGTCTTGACGTACGTAGTCTTAAATCGAAGCGTACCTTGATATTCAAATATGTTTTGCCAGCGTTCTCCCCCGTTCTCGCCCAAACGTCTGGCAAGAAGTTCAGAGTATACCCTTTCAGCATTGGGTAACCCCTGCGTATCTTTCGAACGATCGAGAACTATGATTTGTGCTTCGTCCTTGACAGTCGAGAAAAGTGCGAAAATCTGGCGTTCGCCTGCAATCAGGTGGTAGAGAAAGATGAAGCCCATGTCCGCATCCAGAAGGTAAGGTGTCTTGGCTGGAGTCCGGCGTAGAGCAGAGAGGTCAAAGCCGTGCTCCAGACCTCTACCAAGGACCCCTTTCTGACTCTCATCAAATGTGCACAGACTCCCTATTTCGAGTACGGCTCTCATTGTGAGAGGCACCTCCTTCTCATATACGCCTTCAACGCTCGGATGGTTGAATAGTATGCCCATCTTTTGAGCCTCTCTAACGTATACCTCCTCAGGCATAACGAGCTTGAAGAGGTGTACTGAAGGGTGACCATTGGGCAAAGCATGAGTGACCTTCTCAACTGCACAACCTTCGATATCGACGTCTGGAAGCTCGCTGCCTTTGAGATTAAGGAAGAATTGCCGGGGAACCTTGATTGTCAGCGGATGCACCTTCTTCTCAATCAGGACAAATGCTCGTATTTGTCCAGGCATTTCCGACTCCCTCAACTGCAAGACTTGCCAGGTATTGGTGAAAAGCATCTCAGCCTGATTACGGAATAAGCCCCCGAGTGTGGTTGTTGCCGGAGTACTCAGCTCCCCGAAGAGCTGTCGCCGACGTATGCGAGCCTGCTTTTGGATCTTCCATTTCTTTTTTTGGTATCGCAAAAATCCCGCGTAGTCCTCTGTCATAGATGGCATCTTCGCTGGAAGGCTGGCAAAGGGGTCAACAAATGCAGGAGGGGTAGGCTCAGGCACTTTTCGTTTCTGAACCATCCTGGAGATTTCGCCTTTCTTTGCCTTAGCCAGTTGGGTTGATCCGAGGTCCTCTAAGTCAGTAGGTAGCCGGTGATCCAAAGTGTTAGCAGATACCTCAGAGAGTGGTTGTTTGTTGAATAGGTCCGTCATTTTCTTCTGCTTGAACCTGTCGTCCTTGACGTTGATTCTTCGTTGCAGCCAATCTGGATGGCCGACTCTTGGTACTGGATTGCGGACTTTCTGCAACGCGGCAGGGATTGTGATGACCTTCTGAATGACAGAGCTCAAGCGCTCTAGATAGTAATCCCAATCAATCAGAGCTCGAGGGTTCATGTCACTAGGATCTTCCCGTAGCCACTTCCGTAGAAAGTATCTCTTGATCTGGTCGTCCGCCGAGAAAATGGCTACTGGTATAGCTCGCTCCGTCACCGGTGCATTCTTAGGCTTAGCGGCGATGATGTACTTGCAGTTCAGTCCCTTGTCCTTAATCATTTGAAGGCCTAGGAACTCAGCCAACCGCTTTGCCGTGGTGATCGATGTCGACTTCTGGGATCCATACTCCTCAAGAGTTTTCGACATGCTTTTATTTTCGCAAATCAAGTCAATCAACTCTTCGTCTGCAAGCGTGGACCCATGTTGGTAGAGTACGTCTAGCCAGCGGTTGGCAACCTTAGCTACAGAAGCGTACGTATCAGTCAAGGTTTCACCCTCGAGGAAGAATCTAAAGATTTGAGTTTGGAAAATCTTGATGAGCTTCAATTCTCCTCTCCTCTTGACCTCGAAGCCTTTTAGTTCCGCAAGACTACCGTCATGGTTGAACACAGCATATCGCTTTTTCAAATTTTTGTCTTCCT
>JAABUI010001949.1_pt1 | contig 11675 bp, 11 predicted proteins | sample 5559111 | NCBI WGS metagenome assembly JAABUI01 (sample SAMN10711870, study PRJNA513365) | rock metagenome | isolation source: Antarctica rocks | place: Antarctica: Victoria Land, Buttleship Promontory
GTTGCACCCGTCTTCTGCAAGCAAGGGACTTGCAGTGGAGCATCGTTTGGCCTACTTATCAACCCTTCACCCTCAGGTAGGCTTCTGCAAGCAAGCACTCAACGACTGCTTGATTTGATTTGTGTGCGAAGAATATTGCCCTTGAGCAAATAGCTTTTGATGCAGTTGCACCCACCAATGGCAAATTGGCCGACTTGAATTCTGATGTGTTTATATGCACATAATAGGTGTTGTCAGGGTCTTTGTTCATTGTGGGTCTAATTAGGTAATGACAAAGTGTAGTGCATTTCTGCAGGCAAAAGCTGTCATTGTTCTTTGCGGGTCTGATCAGGGGCTATGCAGTACAAGCACACCCACACTGCCATACGCAACAAGTGAAAAAAGCTGCCAAACTAAAGCCTGGTGAGACTGTGAAAGAACTCCTGAGCTTGTGTTGGCTCTGTTTAACATTGTCTTTCTTCTCGAGGCTTGATTGCATGCACATTGAAAGTGGCAAAACAGCAGTTTACCAGGCATGGCAGTGGCCAATGGATGTTGTATTGCAAACGAATGCCTGCGCAAATGAGGCTTTGCACAGCTGTGGGTCTGGAACAGTGTACACGGTGTTTTACAGTGTAGCAACATGGCATGGAATGTTTTTCTGGCATCCATTTTGGCGCAAATACTCACCAGGGCTGCCAATATAAAGGACAAGACAAGGCCCAATTTGGCACCCAATCTGAGCCTGGCCTTTCTAATGCAGGGCTGAGCTTTTCAGCATAAAGTTATGGTGGTCGAGCAAACAACACCGCCAAAGGGAGTCTAGCTCAAAGTCACTCAATGGCAGTATCTTGAAGCATGCATGGCTGGGCACTCAGAGAAGCAAAATACGTGGCGTTCTCCACTTGTTGGTTAAGCACAAACCTCAAATTGTTTTGTGACACTAATCAGTCGACAATGAGCTTCTGGTGCCAAACACGTTAAATGCATGAGCTGTATTGTTGATGTTGTTGTGCCTGAAAGACATCTGCCTGGTGGATCCACCACAGAGTTATTGTACTGGTCAAGGGTGTCTACCTAATAGGGTCTATGCGACATCTTAGGGCTTGCCCAAGGCTAGCCAACATCTGACGGCGTACTTAACAATTGCATGCGGCGTGTAGCTATCGCTGTGAGTCTGACGATTTGTGGATGACAGAAGTGTAGGGGTGTGTGGTTTTCCGGACACAGCTCTGTTTCCGGACTCCCACATATCCTCACACAATTGTTAGCCACAAATCTTCAAGCACTTCTGGCAATGCTCCAAAAGTGTGCCTGGCTGGATGTTTTGCCATGTATAATGCAAGGCTGTTGCATTTCTGACACTAAACAACAGTTGCATTTCATTCGGTGCTGCAATCCAGCATCGCTCTCTCTTGATACTGAATCTATTTTAGCCATGTCAATCACTGAAACACTTTGCAAGGTGCTTGATTAATCGAGCACCTTGAGAACCTTGCAAAGTGTGAAATTGCAAAAATGTCAACATATTTTGACTTTTTGCAATTTAAACGTAAGCATAAGATTGAAAAAAATCATTCATTCATTCATTCATTCTGGAATGGTCGGTGCAGCAAAGTATACAGAGTGTCGTGGCTGCGATGGTGTGCATGCTCACCAACACAGCATATGATGTCAACATTTTTGCGCTCCATAACATCATGAACTCAGTATCAACAACTCCTGCATAAGCACGGTCTGAACATTATTTTTGGGCAAACCAAAACTGCCACTGCATCTGCCTAGCTAAACGCCTAGGTTACTTTTGGCACAGACAAAGTTTGCCATGATGTGCTACGATGGTGTGCCACTGTCTACAAAGAAAGGACTGGTACTTCATAGCAGCCTCATTCACACACATTCTTGATTGATATGACATTGGTTTCTGATTGTGACAACCAATTTGATAATACATCAGTTTGACAACAATCTTAGGTACGGTTTTCATGTTGCAAGCCTCTGTGGTCTGCCAAATCAAAACCTAGCCGACAAGTTTGCTGTCTGTCATGCTCCCATCTGCTTCCAACATCATGCATTTACCCACTGTTAGCTTTGGTTATATTGGCAGCTCGTTTGCATGTCGTGATTTCTCCAAGCAAATTTTGCACGCTCTTGCAATGATATTGGAGCTGACCTCAGGGTGTCCTTGCATTAATGCACGTGCTGAGCCAATTGTGAGCGACCACTTGTCCTGATGTTAAGTGTGTGGCTACCATATTCCAGTTTGGCCTTCAACTCCATAACATTGCTGCTTGGAGTTCTTGCATGTAAAGCTAGAAATGAAGGTATGGCCTAGTGTGGGTTGGCAATTGTTGTGCTAATCACATGAGCAACCCTGGCTTTGCAAGGCATGACAGGCTACATCACTCACTAAGCTTTGGCTCAGTGTGAGCTTTGGCTGCGTGCCGCACAGCAGTGCAGTGCCTATGATCGGACAGCATGCAACACAGCAGCTCAAGCATCCATCTAGGACTGTTGTTATGCATAAGTTGACCCCATGTTGAGTTGAAAGGCTTTGAAGCATTGCAGCTGGCCTCACCACCCATCTGAATTTTCAAGATAGCATGTGCTTGTTAATGTTGGTGCAGCCAACAAGCCCTTGTTAGCTGGATATTGAGACGGGTGGGTTAGGCAAGACCGGGATGTCAAGTAGTTGACCAAGTAGCATGGCTGCAGATCTGATTTGCAGTGCCATCTTCCACAAATTTTGATCTTTTAAAGTTGCATGGAACGCACATAGATCACTTTTCTGAATTCTGCAATGAGTTGCGTGACTTATTTGCAAGCTTGTGCGGTAAAGGTATGTGACTTTTGCCCATCAATGCCTTTCACCACCACAAGCCCCCAAATCCTGTGGAAAGGTGCTGCAGCAGTGCTTTGCCTTGAGCCAGACACGTTTGTCTTCAGCTAAGAAGCTATTCGATCTTGGCAATTAGGAGAAGAGCTTGCCGTTTACTGCATTCAGGAATGAGCTCAATGTGGTGATCTGCAAGTTGCAACGTCAACACTGCCTGCAGTGACTTTCCCTAGGATGTGTAGACACCATGATCACCGTGCCTATGCATGCTGGAAACACTCACTGCAGGCAGTTTTGATACCGCAAGCTGCATGCAGATCGCCTGCAACATCTTCAAGTCCTCAGTCAAAGCCAGCCTTTCACTCAGGCAACCTGCAACACACTAACAGACATTGGGCTTGCAGACCATCACTGCCTGAGGCAAGCACAGCAAAAGTTAGTCTTGAATATTGCAGTACCTTGTTTTCTTTGCTGTGCCTGCCCCATCCAGTGATAAGTCAGCCGCTACAACAGTGTCGTGTAGAAAAAGAGTCAAATGGAAGGGATCAGCTTCTCTGGCAGCTGGCACAACACCAGCCAAAAGGCTCATGTGCAGTGTACCGGTGCCATGCACACAGATCTCAGCAAGGCGCAAAGTTTGCATTCATCGTTTTTGCTCAAATTCTCACGTTGCGCTACCAGCAAAAGGTGCGGATCTCCACACAAGTTGAATGCATTGAATGCAAGAGTTGATTTAGCTTGCTCACCTAATGCTTGCAAGGAAAAACCATGCTCACTCTGAGTAAGGTGCCCTTAACCCAACTTGCTGCTGGTCTGCTTCTTCTTAAGCAAAGCTTGCAGATCCCACATGTCAGCCAATAGTTGTTGTAGAGCATCCACAACATGCTCATGGCAATCATGGACGTACCATGCTAGAGCTTGTGTCTAGCGTTCTCTGCTAAGATTGCTGAAGATGGGTCTGACCTGAAGCGCATTGAGAAGCTTGACAACAGGCACGCTCTACTGCATTTTGCGTCCTAGGCCAGAAAAGTTTTTCTATAAAGCTTCTTGCAAGTATTATAGGTAGCAGCTCTGCTAAGCCAGTAGTGAGCAATAAGCTGTCCCAATGTTGACTGTGGGGTTTGTCTGTGTGGTCTGCTTGTGCCACATTCCAGTTGGGCCTTCCATGCCTCATCACTGCTGTTTTGAGATATGAAAGGCAACGTCAGGAGTGTAGGTACCACAACAGGTAGGGCATTGTAAGCTCTGGCAAGTATGCTGCTAACCTCATGGCCAACCCTACCTTTGCAAGGTGTGACAGGCTGCAGCACGATACACTGCTTTCATGTAAATGTATGATGCTACCACATGCGAAGTATCCGTGCAATCACATTACTGAGTGACAGCACATGCTGCCAACTTGAAGTCTCTCCAACACTTGGTACCGTACTCCTTGCTGATAAGCATCACTGGGCACAAGTCCTTGCTGATAAGCATCACATGCGAGAAACTGTCTTGCATATGATGTTTATCAGAAAGGAGTTGTGCCCAGCTTTCTTGCATGTGATGCCTTAAGCGCATACCAACTATTGCACCATTCATGATCACAAGCTAGTAGTACTGGTTGGTGACTTCATGCCAAGCTCCCATGTTGCAGATGTGCATCTCTATATGGGATGTACTATACAATGGTTGCTCTTGGAAGTGTATGCAGCTTGGTCTGCTTCTGCCTGTTGCATGAAGCAACATGTGCATGTGCTCAGCATGGTTCTAGCTGTTTTACTGATTTTGGTATCAATACATGCAATAGTTTGCCAAGTCCAATCTTCCCTTTAATACAACTGTACTCCACACCAATCAGAGTCTACTGAGCATTGCAGACTGTCAGGTCTACATGTGCGTCATGATCATTGTGACACATGCAAGGCTGTGTTCACTAATAGTTACATAGTGTGTAGTAGGTACATAGTGTGTAGTAGATACATAGTATGATTACCTACTGCCTATGGACAACAACACCAGATGCAATACCTGTTTGCACAGTGGGTCTTCTGAAAACTACACATGTGCAAGGCATCACAAGCAGTGGTAATATTGACAGATCAGTAGTCTAGACAAGCTGCGGCGTAAAGTGACCTTCTTTGCTTGCAAGTCTGTGGTCAAACACCATGCAACACGGCAGCTCAGACATCAGTCCGAGACTGCTCTAGCATGTGCAGACGTCTTGCTTGGGTACAAAGGAACCCCTGAGGTTCAGGGCGGCCAACAAGATCAAGACACATGTTGATGAGCTACGGAACCTCGAAACAGGTCATGACTTGTTTAAAGGGGCAAATGTGGGGGTCAAAAGATTTTCTTTAGGTATGACACAGTTGCTTGTCATTTCTGGTAGTCATGCACTGCATGCACATGCATGAGCAGGGCTCGAAATATACCATTTAAGTTTCCATGCAAGGTTACACAATGCTAGCAACCCTTGCATCCAGAGCTTTTAGCCATACCAAAAGCACGCCCTCACAAGCTCCAAGCACGGGCAGCAACAGAAGTGTGTTAAACACAAGTGTGCTAACTTAGCTAGCCCTTAAGGTTGCATGCAGTTTGTGGTGTGCAAGATGTCTTTGCGACTCTCAAATTTGCTGTGAGCAAGTCATGTAGCATACACAGCACCTCCAAAAAGCTTACATGCTTTCCCCTGTCTGGGCGCTGGTGTGCTGTCTGCAGCCATCTGTCCCTCATGTCTGTTGTACGTATGTGCGCAGCCCATGTGTCAGCATGTCATGCATGCTGCAGGACTTGTGGCTGCTGAACTTGTGCTGTCTGTTGCATCTCCTATTGTGTCCCCCTGTCTAGTCATGCATGTTCGCTCCCCTAGAACAGGGCAGGTCATGCAGCTCAAACGGGATGTGCGTGACTTTACCTGCAGGTGGATGCCCTGTGCTGTGCTCGTGGAGACGGGGACAACGATGCTGCAAGGCGTCTGAAGACTGAGATGATGGTCAAGATGTCAGCCGTCCAGGCCAGCGGAGCCCATGTGCTTGTACTGGCTGCTACCAACTGCCCCTATGCCCTGGATGAGGCTGTAAGGAGGCGCTTCTCGCAGGTGAGGGCTGCAGGCTGACAATACATCAGCTGAACCAGGACACATGCATCAGTCACACACGCTGACATGCCGGCAGTGCTACGCTTCAGTCGAGGCTGCAGGGGTCTTCTGGCAGCGCTTCTGCCAAGAGTAAGGGGTTGTTAACAGCTGTTACTGCTTTGGGCTGCTTGCATGCTCCTCATGCTTGCCTGTATCCAGCTTCACAGCTGCAGTGCTGACTTTGTGCATGACTCCACAAACCTTGTGGCGCCAGCTTTTTGCTGCGACAGCTTTGTGCACGTGGGGTCAGCTGGCATGCGCACTCATGCATGGCCTACGTATAGCCACTCACACAAGCTTCACATGCCTGAGTGACGCCAGCCTAGCAGCACCATGTCACACAGTGCTGTCGCTCACCTAATCCACCAGTGTCTGTCCTAGTGTCTGACTATCAGCCTCTGTGCTGCAGCGTGTATATATCCCTCTGCCTGAAGCAGAGGCAAGAGCTGACATGTTCAGGGTGCAGCTAGAGGGCGAGCATCACAGCCTGACTCCTGGTGACTTCCGCTTGCTGGCAGCACGCACTGATGGCTCCTCAGGCTCTGACATTGCAGCCGCAGCAGCAGACGCCCTCCTGGAGCCTTTCAGGCTGACCAAGAGCCCCTCTTTCTTCAGGTGTGTTGCCAGACCAAGCTGCTTCACGCAAGAATCAAGGTGTGACTGATGCTCTGAATCTCTGACGACAGGACCAGACATTGTTGTAAGGTAGTGGGGTTGAGGTTTGTGTAATGCTTCAGAGGCTGCACTGTTGGCTGCTACAACCTAGAAGGCACATGCTTGACAACATGTGGTGCCAGACTATCACCATCACATCCTCTGCTGCCCACCTCAGCCCATTTTGTTTCCCATGACCACGCTGAACTGATGCTCCCTCAAACCATGCCTGCACAGAGGCCTCCTTGCAATGCGACGTGGGCAAGTTGCCAAGTCAACTCCCACTGAAACCTGCAATCTTCAATCTGCCCTGCTTCCTGCCCTGAATGAACTGTTATTTGCAGTCTGCTGGCAACTCCAGGTCTGTCTTGAAGCCATTGTGCCACTGAAGGAGTGATTGGATCTGGATGCTTGTGTGGTCTCATGGTCATGCTGTGCAAGCTAGGGCTGTCTCATTGCAGGCTAGTACATGTACAGGGCAAGCAGCAGCTGGAAGCTTGCACTCAAAGAGACCCTGGAGCTGTCGGTACCACCCTGGACCAGTTGGAGCAGCTTGAGCAGCACCACAGGGTTGAGCTACCTTGCTTGACCAGCGCCATGGTGCACAAGGTGCTTGATCAGGCATGCAGCTCAGTCAGCTCAGCCCAACTTGAAAGGCACCTCAGCTTCACTAAGGAGTTTGGCAGAGAGGGCTGAGCTGAGTGGCATCCCACTCCGGCAGCTTCCATGAGGGCAGATATGCCCCAGCGTGACTAGGCAGAGCAGCACCAGATGTAGATCACCGTTGACATTGCCCGCAAGCAGAGCAGTAGTTGACAGCATGGCTGAACAGAGTGCCTCCCCTGACATCTTGTTGTGAAGACAGTCATCTTTGTGGTTGAGTGACATTGTTGAGTCGCAGCAGCATTGCCAAGGCTGTTACCCTGGGCATAAACCCTTGCCAGGCCTACAGGCAGTCCGTTGTAGCCTCATGACCATGCATGTTGCAGTGCAGTTGTCTTTTAATCAGAAAAGCGTCTCCCCAGCATCGTAGTTGACCAATTGATGGGCTCATGGCCTGCATGGTTGTCATTACTCAGTGATATTTGAAGATGATTGGGAAAATCACTCGAGTGTTGGCAACCATGCAGGCCACATTTGATTGTAGCATCGCTCCATTTGTTGAGACGAATCCTGAATTGTGTCAAGTGCCAGATGTAAAGCAGAGCAAAGCAAGTAGGTGATGCACATCGCGGCATAATGATGCATGTATAGGGACAGCTTACGAAGTGTATGCAAGTTCAAACTTCAAACTGTACAGCCTGCCCTGCTCGATTTTGCAGTGCAGATGGACTGAGCTGGTCTGTAAGAACATTGCAAAATTGAATGTCGGCTGATATGCACATACTCTAAGAGGTCGGAAGTCAGATTGTAGGTTCCTGCATGTTTTACTATGACAGACGATAGTTGCGTGAAACATCGGCACGTCCAATTTGAGTGTGACGTTGACAACGCGTTTTCCCGTCAAGTTGTGGCACACCGGCGCCAATGGCATACAGCTGTGCACCGCGCTTTTCCAAGAAACAGCGTCATTGTTTGAACTTTCATGGGTATCTGGGAACAGCCTTAGTGTCGGCAGGCGCAGCTGCAAAGCAGCAGATGTGCTACGGTGCCTCTGCTGGGCCCTGATTTCGTGCCTCGACATACGGCCTCCCAGTGGTGGACATGGTGTTGGGTCAGGAGGTGCCCCGTTGAACACTTCTAGAAGATCTTACTGCGGTGTATATCCGGTGCAACCACCAAAGTACTAAGATACTGTAGCAGCCTTGCGAGCGAGTTGAGCCCACCGCTGGCACGACGGCATCTAAAGACTCACGACCACCGCCGCCTCTTGACATCTTCTGTGGCAATCACTGGCAGTCAGCAGAGAAGTTTTTGCTCCCTCGTCACTTGCTTTTGTGACGAGCGCAGCATCACAGGTTGGCATCGATAGGTGCTTGCCACATGGCCCAAGCTGGCCATGGCTTAATGATGTACCGACGCTGGTTTAAATTAATTCTCCGCTCATGGTTGCTTATATTGCTGAGCGTTAGTTGCACGGCACAGCACAAACATCCTCGTCTATGCTTAGCACCGCTTCCCAGTGCTTTCAACGCCGCTTCCCAGTGCTTTCAACGCCGACCTGAACACTGTGTTAGCCAGAGAGCATCTTGGAGAAGGGTGAGTTTAATGGGTTCTCCATCATTGTTAACAATCATTATTGTCACAGTTTCTATGAACTACCCCTGGTGCATCAAACTGTCGTGGCATTGTGCAACAAGTCAGCTGCAATCGCAACGCGTGTGCATCAAAATTGCGTAATACATACAAGAACAAAGTTCCATGCTGCATATATATTGCTTTCAAATTAACTCTTGCACCAAATGTTTTGCAGGTGTGGCTGGTCTGAAGACACCACAGGATCACTACCTTTTGGACATGTGTTGACACCAGAACAGGATTCATGGACCACAAACCAATTCAGTCTGGAGTTCTGGTATTCCCAAGAAATTGCACGCTCGCTGCTGTTGGTACCTGATTGTGCTGATGCAGACCTAGTGTATGTGCCTCTCAAGCTTATATGGGCAGCATGCAATGACGACATCAGGGAGACAATTTCAATCTTTATGGCACACATGAGGATTTTTCTACCTTTGCTTGATCACAAGCCTTATTTTGTGACTCGGTCTCGAGTTGCAGATTGGAATGGGATTGACATGCAGCACTTATTGGACTCAGGCATTACAGTACTGACAATTGAAGGGCGTGATCATCCTCTAGACCTTGTTATTGAAGTTGCTTACCCTGCACATTATCACCACCATGATGGCCTGCGACACAACAGATTCCTACATGGAGCAAGAACGGACAAAACCCTTTTGGCATTTGAGGCATTTGCAACCAATAATCATTATGGCCCAGATCTGGCGCTTCGAGAAGCTTTGTTGGAAGCATGCCTCGAGTCAAGCCAGTGTCAGCATGAAATCCCAGACATCACTGCAACTCGGCAGCAGCCGCAGCAACAGCAGCAGCAATGGCCCTTGAAGAGGCTATGCAAACGCCCCGTGCCATAGCTGTTTGTCGCATGTTCCTTTGTTTGAGACATGGTAGACCTTCTGTGGCAAGATCCTGCTTCATTTGGACCACAGCCTGTGACTCAAGTGAACATGGGCTACAGTAGTACACCACTAGCTGTACACTTAGTCACAGCGCTCTTGGTATGACAAGATGTGCTCCATCAGAAAAAGGTTTAGGTCAGCTTACAGGTAATGCAGCTGTGGTTGCACCACATGCATCACATGATAGCTATGCTGTGTAGTGTGCCACAGTGATTGACCCTCATGTGAATTGTATTACTGTTGAGTGATTTTACAAAGTACAGACTTTGAACTTCATGGTTGCCAAATGTGAACAGTTGAAATTTAAGTTTGTCACAGCGAACACCAAGTTGATGTATCAATGTTAATGTGGTTGCCAACAATGAACATTCAGTGCTGTTCAGATGGGCTTGACATGACTGTGTAACGCCAGTTGGTGTGTGTAATGCCTGAGAAACTAATAAGGGCGCTGAACAGGCTAGAGACGCCCCGTTGTCATCTAAGACGCTGCGTCTCTGGGGCTTCTCTTGATACGGTTTTTCTCGGGACGGTCAAGAGAAGCTTCGTCTCAGAGACGGTCTCAAAGACGGAGCATCTTATGCCCCTTCTGAGACGATCAGTGAAGACGGGGCTTCTCGAATAGCGTCTTCAAGACCGCTCTCAAAAATAAAGATAAAGCTTTTACAGTTTTAAACAGTTTGAAATGCCCGCTCATATTCAGTCACCTTAGCTATACTAGTACTATTGACTAGAAAGTGTTGTGAAGACTCTCGCAAGCAGCTGCAGCAATGCAGCATTTGCAATGCAGCATTTGACGAGACCAACAGCGTAAAAAGATAAGGCAACTTGTGCATCCGAATGGGGATCAGTTGTGTGTTGAGATCAAGACATTGCATCAAGCACATTGCACAGATGGCACATTTAATGGCACTGTACCTCTTACACTAAACTTTGATATCACGTAATGCTATCACCTGGTGTCAAGAGATACGTGAAAGTGATGTCACTGCAAACACTACATCTGCTCAAATACTACATCTGCTGTGTTGTACACACTGTGAATCTGCTTGTCTCTATACCCTAAAGTGGTGATGGCATCGACAATCTTGTACAGATCATGCGTTCAACAACAAGGCTACATCTGCCCTGATCCTGGATGTCTAGTGTGCATGACTAAGCTGTGACTAAGCTTCTGGCCCGGCACCGTAACTACCATCAGTAAGCCCATGCATTCCAAGCCATGGTGGCTGGTGCACTGCAATGACTGTACTGAGTGGCTGCTCCTCTGCATACCCTTCCACCTCTGCCCTGCACGCAATAAATGTGTCATGACCTGTCTGATCAGAACAACACTTTTGTGATGTTTATATGCATATGAGCTCTGCAGTGCATACATGATGTCACACCAGGACACATGATCATTTGCAAACAGGTGAGGCGCATGTGTCGACACTATAGTCTGGTCATTGCTTTGTGTCTCACAAACAACAATTTTGGATCTCAAAACAAAAGCTTGCAAGTCGGCACATGTTGTCACCTGAGGAGCAGCTCTCTCTTGGCTCTTGATATTATTGTTTACAGACGTCCTTGTTGGCCAGCTGCAATGTTAGCAACATGAGCTTGACAGCTGTACCCTGCTACCCGGGGCCCCTTTTCCATTGATGCCATTCTTGGCAGCTGGTGTTCCTACATGCGCATCTGCCTGCAGCCACAGTACAGGTTAACAATCAACCAGATGTGTTGTTTGCTGTGTTGCATGTCAACAACACAATGATTGGACCTGACATTAGATTTTTGTGCGACATCACCAGATGTGACACCTCTCAACAGTCTTGTCCTTCATTTACAAAGCCATGCATGCTAAGCGTTGGTAGATGCAATAGACACAGCAGCAAGCCATACAGTCATGCCTCATTCACCCTTTGCTGGGTGTGTAAAACACGAGCAACAACTGCTGCCCATCATGCATGTA
>JAABUI010001952.1_pt1 | contig 11669 bp, 12 predicted proteins | sample 5559111 | NCBI WGS metagenome assembly JAABUI01 (sample SAMN10711870, study PRJNA513365) | rock metagenome | isolation source: Antarctica rocks | place: Antarctica: Victoria Land, Buttleship Promontory
GGTCGCCCGGCGACTCCGGGCAGCACCGGCTCCAGAAGGGCCCACAACTCGTCAGAGATCACATCAGCTCGCACCATCAGTCCAGAGTGGAGCATCAAGGCCCTATGGGTTAGCAGACACGCTCTAGGCGCCCGCGGCGTGGGGGAACACGGCGGGGCACGCGGTGGGTGTGCTGAGGTCGCGGCGGAGGAATTCGCCGCTGCGGGCCAGCGCGTGGCGGGCCTCGGGCAGCAGCCGAAACATTGCCGGGAACACGTGCAGCTGACCGGGCCACACCTGCAGCGCCACCGCCGCACCCGATTCCTGCAGCCGCTGGGCCAGGCGGCGGGCATCGTCGAGGAGCATCTCGCGGTCGCCGACCTGGATCAGGGTGGGTGGGAACCCGTGCAGGTCCGCACCGAGCACCGACAGCCGGGGATCAACGTTGTCGACGCCGGCGGTGTAGAGGGCGAGCATGCGGGCGGCGGCGCGGGCGGCGGCGAAGGGATCGGGATGACGACGGTCACGGGCCAGGGCGAGCTCGCCGGTCAGATCCAGTACCGGAGACATCAGCAGCACCGCGTCCGGGCCGGGCAGCTGATGCGCTTTCGCGGCCAAGGTGGTCGCGACGGCGAGCTGCCCACCCGCCGAGTCCCCGGCCAGGGCCACGGGCCCGGCGATCCCGGCCCCGTCGCTGTCGCACAACCAGCGGTAGGCCGCCAGCACGTCGTCGGCCGCCGCGGGGAACGGGTGTTGGGGGACCAGTCGGTATGCGACGACGAACACCGCGCGCCGGGCGGTCGCCGACAACTCGGCCACCAGCCCCCGGTGGGTGCGGGGCGAGCACGCCACAAACGCGCCACCGTGCACATACAGAATCGGTGGCCCGTCCCGGCCCACGCCCGCCGCGGTGACCCACTCGCCACGAACCCTGGCCCCGGCGTGCGTGGTGTCCACCGCCGCCACGGCCACCCCCGGCCGCGGGGTCGAGGTGAGGGCCAGAATCCCACGCAGCAGGCGGTCCAACCTCTTCGCCCCCGTGGCGTCGGCGGCCAGACACGATCCCAGCGGACGCAGCGTTGCCCGGGCGAACACCGCGAGTGCGACGTTGGCCGTACTCGGTACGCCGGTCGGCCCCGCCCATGACCCGTGCACGCACCGCACTGAATGACCGAACCGTCCTCATCACCGGGGCCGCCCGCGGCATCGGTGAGCACCTCGCCCGCCGCCTGCACGCTGCCGGTGCGAACGTCGCTCTGGTCGGCCTCGAACCCGAACGCCTGCAGCGGCTGCGGACCGAACTCGCGACCGAGTGGCGGTCTTCGACGCCGACGTCACCGACGCCACCGCGATCACTGCCGCGGCCGATGCCACCGCCGAGCAGTTCGGCGGCATCGACATCGCCGTCGCCAACGCCGGTGTCGCGTTCGTCGGGGCCCTGGCCACCGCGCCCGTCGACCACGTCGAACGCACCCTGCAGGTCAACCTGATGGGCGTGTGGCGCACCGACGCCTACTTCGGCTTCATCGACACCGACCTCGTCCGCGGGAGCCTGCGCAACCCCGCGGGTGCCGCCGCCTACGCCCTCGCCCCCTCGTTCCTGAGCACCTCCCTCCCCGTCACCGCCGCGACCGACGCCCTCGAAAAGGGCATCGCCCGCCGGTCCGCCCGCATCTGGGCCCCCCGTTTCGTCGGGCCCGCGCTCGCTGCCTCCTCCAACCTCTCGTCGAACTCGGCCTGCGCCTGCGCCCCAACGGCCTGTCCGCCGCCCTCGCCCTCGCCGACGACCAGCACAACCTCACCCAGCACGACACCATCCTCGGTGCCGCCGGCAACGGTGATTGATCCGGTGCGGGGCCCGGCCCAGTTCGTGGTGCGGGTTCTGGAGGTTGGTACGGCGCCGGTGCGCGGACTGGCCCGGTTGGGTAGTGACAGCCTGCTCGCGGCGGTGCTGGCCCTGTTGGGTGGCAGCACACCCAAAGAGGCCTCCGACGTGCTTGCGGGGGCAGCGGGAGAATCCGAGGATCACGAGCCCGAGCCTGCGGAGGTGATCACCTGGGGGCTGCTGGCCGGGCAAGGGCGCTTCACCCGGGTGGAGGTCGCCGAGCGGGCGGGCATGGGCATCGCGGAAGCGCGGCGGTTGTGGCGGGCACTGGGGTTCCCCGAAGTCGGCGACGAGGCGCGGGTGTTCCAGCGCCGACGTCGCCGCCCTGACCGATGCGGCGGGGCTGGTTGCCGGAGACATCGCGGACACCGACGGGTTGGTGGAACTGGCCCTTCCGCTGGGCCATTTGTTGTCCCGCCTGGCGGCCGCCCAAACCGGTTTCATTTCCGAGGTGCTGGGTGCCCGGCTCGCTGCGGGTCGAGCCATCGAGGACCCGCAGCTGCCCGACCAGCTGGCGGCCCAAGCCGTGGCCATCACCCAGGAGTTGCTGCCGGTGCTGGAGCGGACCACGGTATATGCGTGGCGGCGGCACCTGGCCACCGAAGTGGGGCGGGCGTTGCTACCGGCCGTGGCCGGACCGGACAACCAGGGGGACACTCGACCGGCGGCGGTGGGGTTCATCGACATCTCCGGGTTCACCCGACTGTCCCGGAACGTGGAGCTCACCGAATTGGCGGCGGTGCTGGAGCGATTCGAGACCCTCGTGCTCGACACCGTGATCGCCCACGGTGGGCGGGTGATCAAGAACCTCGGCGATGAAGTGCTGTTCGTGACCGACGATCCCACCGCAGCCGCGGAGGCCACGCTGGGTTTGCTGGAGGTCATCGCCGGCGAGGAGGCCCTGCCGCGGGTGCACGCCGGGATGGCGTTCGGCCCGGTGCTCTATCGCGGTGGCGACGTCTTCGGCCCCGTGGTCAACATCGCCGCCCGAATCGCGAGCCTCGCCCGCCAAGACACCATCCGGGTGGACGAGGCGATGGCCACCGCACTCGGTGACACCGCGGCGTTCACCCTGTCTCTGCGGGTGCCGCGCCGCGTCCGCGGCTACCGGCTGCGGCGCGGATTGAGGTGAGTCCGCACTACCCGCCCTTGCATGATGTCTTGCACTACCCCTGCGGGCGCAACAGATACAGCATCGGACTGCGCGGAAGCTCAGCGTGCGTTTCCGCCCTGCACATCAGCCTTCAGAACGGGTCTACGGCGGCTCCAAAGCGCCGAGCGCGGCTCGGTCGGCTTGTTGTGGGTCGTCATGGAGGGATCGCCAGGTGGCCGAGCGGCTGCTGGAGCAGCATCGTCTGCACGTCAGCGAACTGCACTACTCAGACTTCACCTGGCACCTAGTTTAACTACCGGGTGCTGTTGGTTGGTTTTGGCTGCATCTCGACAACAAAGCCACGTCTAACCGCGGGCCATGTTGGCGAAGCGCGAGTAGTGCAGCTGCGGCGCCACGGTGATCGTTCGCAGTGGACCGTTGCGGTGCTTGCCCATGATCAGGTCGGCCTCGCCGGAGCGGGGATCGTCGCGCTCGAAGGCGTCGGGCCGGTGGATCAACAACACCATGTCTGCGTCCTGCTCCAGTGACCCGGACTCACGCAGGTCGGAGAGCATCGGTTTCTTGTCGTTGCGTTGCTCCGGCCCGCGGTTGAGCTGGCTGATGGCGACGACGGGCACCTCGAGCTCCTTCGCCAGCAGCTTCAGGTGCCGGGAGAACTCGCTGACCTCCTGCTGGCGCGACTCCACTTTCTTTCCGGAGGTCATCAGCTGCAGGTAGTCCACCACCACCAGCTTGAGCCCGTGCTTCTGCTTGAGGCGCCGCGCCTTGGCCCGGATTTCCATCATCGTCAGGTTCGGTGAGTCGTCGATGAACAGCGGTGCCTCGCTGATCTCGCCCATTCGGCGGGCCAACCGGGTCCAGTCGTTGTCGTTCATTTTGCCCGAGCGCATGGCGCTGAGCTGGATGTCAGCCTCCGCGGAGAGCAGCCGCATCACGATCTCGCTGCGGCTCATCTCCAAGCTGAACACGACACTGGGCATACCGTGCTTGATCGAGCAGCTGCGGAGCCAATCCAGTCCCAATGTCGATTTCCCGACACCCGGCCGCGCCGCCACGATGATCATCTGTCCGGGGTGCAGCCCGTTGGTCACCTCGTCCAGCTCGATGAACCCGGTGGGGACGCCGACGGACACCCCGCCCCGACTAGCGATGGCGTCGATCTCGTCCATCGTCGGCTGCAGCAGCTCCTCCAGCGCGATGAAGTCCTCGCTGGTGTTGCGTTCGGTGACCTCGTACACCTCGGCCTGCGCCCGGTCGACGACCTCGGCGACGTCCTGACCGTCCGCCCCGGCATAGCCGAATTGCACGATGCGGGTGCCCGCCTGTACCAACCGCCGAAGTATCGCCTTCTCGGCCACAATCTTCGCGTAGTACCCGGCGTTGGCTGCGGTGGGCACAGTGGCGATCAGGGTGTGCAGGTACGGTGCGCCCCCGACCCTGCGCAGCTCGTTGCGACGCTCCAGCTCCGCCGAGACGGTGACGGCGTCGGCCGGCTCGCCGCGCGAGTACAGGTCAAGGATGCAGTCGTACACCGATTGGTGCGCCGGGCGGTAGAAGTCACCGGGACGTAGCTCCTCGAGGACGTCCGCGATGGCGTCCTTGCTGAGCAACATGCCGCCCAGCACCGACTGCTCCGCGGCCATGTCCTGCGGGGGTTGCCGCCCGAAGTCCGCACCGATCGGCTCCTGCGGCACGCTGGACAGCGACCGACCCCGATCGTCGACAAGTGCCACGCCGAACCTCCCGACTCCTCATCCGCACGCCGACCGTGCGCCTGGGCAAGGTCTACTGCGGGCCACCGACAATTGCGGTCTACACGTCCGGCGAGCCTGTTCCGACCGCCGACGTGGTGACGCTAGGGGGTCGCGGATGGTTGATCAACGTCGCTTGTGCAGGCACCTGTGGACAGCATGGGGACGCCGTGGCGCGTCGTTGTGTACCCCCTGGGGACAACCTGGGGACAAGCAGATAACTATCGGTCATCACCGCTGGTCAAGGGGCACATCTTTAGTACGCAACCTGTGGATTGTTGCGGCTCGCGGCGTGTCGTCGGGGTTGACAAGCCGGGCGCGTTGCGTGAACAAGCGGCAAATTTGGCGTCAGGTACCCACAGCCGCGCGGGCCACCGGATCCGGGGTGTGCCATCCAGAGACAGCGCAACCCCCGAAGCAGCAGCTCCGGGGGTTGCGCTGAGGGATGCTTAACTGGCGACGGTGACCTCGAGGGTGAACTCGGCGCTCACCTCGGGGTGCAGCTGCACGCTCACGATGTGCTTACCCGCAGTCTTGATGTGCTCGCGAGGTAACTCGATGGTGCGCTTGTCCAGCGTGGGACCACCGGCAGCCTTCACCGCACCGGCCACATCGCCCGCGCTCACCGAGCCGAACAGCTTGCCCTTTGCCCCGGCCCGGACCGGCAGGGTCACCGAGCTGAGTCCGGCGATCTCCGCCTTGACCTCGTTGGCGTGATCGAGGCCCCGGATCGTGCGGGCCTGCTGCGCGCGGCGAATGCTTTCCACCTGCTTCTCGGCGCCGCGGGTGGCCTTGATGGCCAAACCACGGGGCATGAGGAAGTTGCGGCCGTACCCGTCCTTGACCTCGACGGCGTCGCCAGGGGCGCCGAGGTTGTCGACGTCGGCCGTAAGAATGAGCTTCATTGTCCTCAGCCCTCTCAGCGCGCGGTAGACGTGTACGGCAGCAGCGCTACCTCGCGGGAGTTCTTCACAGCAATGGCCACGTCGCGTTGGTGCTGCACGCAGTTGCCGGTGACGCGGCGGGCCCGAATCTTGCCGCGGTCGCTGATGTACTTGCGCAGCAGCGTGGTGTCCTTGTAGTCGATGTGCACGGTCTTTTCTTTGCAGAAGGTGCACACCTTCTTCTTCACTTTACGAATTGGCGCCTTGGCCATGGTTATCTCCGGTCTCTAACTCACACTCTGGACCCCGCCGAGCGAGGTAATTCCTGCATTGTCGATCAGAAGGGTGGCTCTTCGTTCGAGCCACCGCGGCTTCCACCGAAGCCACCGCCGGAGGAGCCGGCCTGCGGCGCGGAGCCCCACGGGTCGTCCCCCCCGGAAGCCTGACTGCCGCCCTGGTTCCCTCCGAAGCCACCGCCACCGCCACCGCCCCCACCGCCCCGACTGACCTTGTTGACCTTGGCCGTCGCGTACTTCAAAGAGGGACCGATCTCGTCGACCTCGAGCTCCACGACCGTGCGCTTCTCGCCCTCTTTGGTGTCATATGACCGCTGGCGCAGCCGCCCGGTAACCACGACCCTGGACCCGCGCGTCAGGGACTCGGCCACGTTCTCCGCCGCCTGACGCCAGATGTTGCAGCGCATGAACAACGCGTCCATGTCTTCCCACTGGTTGGTCTGGGCATTGAACTTCCGCGGGGTGGAGGCCACCGTGAAGTTGGCCACCGCCGCCCCGGAGGGGGTGAAGCGTAATTCCGGGTCGGCGGTGAGATTGCCGACCACCGTCATGTTCGTTTCGCCTGCCATGGGTCCTCCTGAAGTCGTGGGGAGCGGCAACGAAGCTCAGCGTCAGCTCAGCGCTTCGGTCCGCACCGCCTTGGGACGAACCTTCTTCGGCTCGTTCCGCAACACCTTGGTACGCAGCACCGACTCGTTCAGGGTGAGCTGGCGGTCCAGCTCGGTGACCGTGGCCGGCTCGCAGGCGATGTCCACGACCGCATAGATGCCATCCGCGTGCTTGAGGATCTCATAGGCGAGTCTGCGCTTGCCCCAGACCTCGACCTTGTCGACCGTGCCGCCGTCCTTGCGAACGACGTTGAGGAATGTATCCAGGGACGGAGCGACTGTGCGCTCGTCCAGGTTGGGGTCAAGGATGACCATCAGTTCGTAATGACGCATAGGACCTCTGCACCTCCTGTGGACTAGTGAATACGGCTGCGGTCTCTCCGCAGCAGGAGGGTCGTTGCGTCAGCAACCGGTCCAGCCTAGCAAACAGCCCCCTGACCTGCGAAATCGCGGGGCAGAGGGCTGATGCGGGGCGAGCGGGTCAGTGCGAGCTACGACGAAGCACCCAGGTACGAACCAACGCGGCCGTGGTGAGTGAGAGCAGCAGCGCCGCAATCACCGCCTCGGCAGGCACGCGGGTCGAGGTGTTGGGCGCGGTGGGCAAGGCCGTGACCTCGCTCATCATCGGCAGCACTGCGGCTGCCGAAGTGGGCGCCGGGACGGCGGCGGTGGCCGGCGGTGCGGCCAACAGACCAAACTGGGGAGCCATGGTCGGCGCCTTTCCGAGCGCGCTCGGCAGGCCATACCCGGTGAGTGACTTGGGCGGCATCGTCGGGGCGACCCCCACGGAGAAGCCCGCGCCGCCTGCCGGCACTGAGGTGATGTCGCTGTAGTCCGCCTTCGGCGCGTGGCCATAGCTGGTGACGGCGGGCGCACTCACCGCGGTCGGAGCACTCAGGTCGTTCGCCGGGGGGTTCGCAGCCGCCGGTGGGGGGGCATTCTGGGTGCTCGACGCTACCGCCGCAGACGGGACAGCTGGGACAGCCTTGGTGACCGTGATGCCACAGTTGTTGGCGACGATGTCTTTCACGACATCCGCCGGAATCACGGGGGGCAGCGCGGCGGCGACCGCGCTGGCGATGACTGAACCGCTGATGTTCGCGGGGACACCGGGGGTGGACTGGGTGACCGTGAAAGCGCCCAGCTTCATCGAGGACAATGCCGCACCCAACGCATCCGCGGCAGGGGGGCCGACCACCGGGGTGGCGCGCAGCCCGGCGAGCTGCGGGGCCAGGACGGTCTTGGCGGTCACCGTCAAGCTGTCACCGACGTTCGCCTGGACGGTGGTCTTGCAGCTGTCCAACGGGATGGCGGCAGGCGCGGCCGAAGCGCTACCCGCTCCCAACACCGACATACCGGTGGCGCACACCCCCACCAGCCCCGTTACGGCTGCTGCCCGATAAGTCTTCTGCATACCCCGCTCCTCAACTCCCCGACGACCAATCGCCAGCTCGGTCCAACACTAGGTGACGCAGTGAACACCTGTCGCCATTTGGTACAACGACGCCGCCCCGGACCGGTAACGCACCCTGCTGGCACGGGCACCTACCCTGAGGCTATGCGCATCGGAGCTCACGTCCGCGACGATACCGATCCGGTCGGAGTGGCCCACGAACTCGGCGCCGAGGTGGTGCAGCTGTTCCTCGCCGACCCACAGAAGTGGAACAAGCCTGGGACGCACCCGCAGACCGAGCAGCTCCTGGCCGCCGACCTGCAGGTGGTGGTGCACTCGCCATACGTGATCAACGTGGCGAGTCTGAACAACCGCATCCGCATCCCGTCCCGGAAGCTGGTGACCCAGCATGCGGAGGCGGCGGCCGCCATCGGTGCCTTCGGGCTGGTGGTGCACGGCGGCCACGTGCGCGACGGCGAAGACCCTGCGGAGGGCGTCTCCAACTGGCGCAAGATGTTCCAGCGCCAAGCGGACGCCGGTGGCTTCCCGGTGCCGGTGCTGATCGAGAACACCGCCGGGGGTGACAACGCCATGGCCCGGCACTTCGAGGACCTCGCGCGGCTGTGGGACGCCGTCGGGGAGTTCGGCGCCGGGTTCGTGCTGGACACCTGCCATGCTTGGGCGGGCGGCGAGGACCTGGCGGACGCCGTGGAACGGGCACGGGGCATCACCGGGCGCATCGATCTGGTGCACCTGAACAATTCCCGCGACGCGTTCAACTCCGCGCGCGACCGTCATGCCAACCTGGCGTCCGGAACCATCGAGCCAGAGGTACTGGCGGCGGTGTGCACGGCCGCCCAGGCGCCGGTGGTGCTGGAGACGCCCGGCGACGGCGTGGCGGAGGATCTCAAGTACTTGCGCGCAGCCTTGGACTGATCCACGCGGGTAACCACGCCGGAGGTGCATCAGCAGCCCCGTCCAGCACGCCTCCAGCCGGGTCGTCGTCGAAGCCACCTTCGCGCACCAAGTCCTCACCGGGGCGATGAATCTCGCGCACCACCAGCGCGCACAGAGCGAGCACCGCGAGGTCGCGCAGCACTACCGCCCCCGTGAAGTACTGCTCCGGCAGCCCCTTGTTGCTCACGCCGAGGTAGTAGAACATCCGCGGTACCCACACCAAGGCATCGAGCAGCATCCACCCCAGCAGCAGCCGGGTCCGGGGTACGGCGAGTACCGCTAGCGGCACCAGCCACAGCGAGTACTGCGGACTCCATACCTTGTTGGTGAGCAGGAACCCGGCGATCAGTAGAAAGCACAGCTGCGCGACCCGAGGACGTCGCTGGGCGGTGAGGGCGAGCCACGCCACGCCGGCGCACCCGGCCAGAAAGAGCAGCAGGCTCACCGAGTTGAGCACCGACGGCGTCTGACCCTGCCCCAACGGACCGTCGAACCCCGCCCAGCCGGTGAAGGAGCTGACCACGTTGTACAGCGAGTCCGGGTCGGCACCGCGCACCGAGTTCAGCCGGAAGAATTCCTGCCAACCGGCCGGGAACAGCGCGGCGATGGGTGCGTTGATGGCCAACCACGCCACTGCTCCACCGACCGCGGCCCGGACCCATTGGCTCTGTCTGCCGCGGGCTAGGTCCCCGCTGCGCAGGCACAGCACCAACAAAGGGCCGAGCAGCAGCAGCGGATACAGCTTGGCCGCGCCACCGATGCCCAGCAACACCCCCGCCAACACCGGTCGCTTGCGTGCCCATGCCAGCAGTCCGGCCGCCGCAGCCGCCGTCGCGAGGGCATCGAAGTTGGTGAACACGTGCACGATGACCAACGGGGACATGGCGACGAGCGCCGTGTCCCACACGCGGCGCCGCGCGATCCTCGCCGTAGCCCACACCGTCACCAGCCAGGCCAGCGCCAAGCCGAGCGCGACGACGTTGAAGTACAGCACCACTTCCAGGGCGCCAGGAAGGAAACGGTGCTGGGCTAGGGCATACCAGGTCTTGGCCACGGCCATCGCCACGTACTGGTAGAGCCCGGTGACCACGGGGTACTCCATGTGGCGGATCTCGGACTGCGGGGTCCCGGGGTTCGCTATCCAAGAGTTCTTGTACGGGAACGCGCCCTCGTTGAGATGTTCGGCCCCGTACAGGGGAATGGTGTCGGAGTAACACATGGCCAGGTATTGACGACCGTTACTCCAGTCCAGCGCCGGAGCGGAGGCGGGGCCCTCCTGCTGCAGACACGGGGATTTGGCGAACCACCCCAGCGCGAGAAACACCACCGCCAGCAACAGGATCACCCGCAACGGTGTGAAAAAAGTGGCGCGGCCGACGACTGCGTGCTTGCCGACCGGGCCGCCGAAGATCTCTGAGGCGTGCGCCGCGGTGGGGTCGGTCAGCGTCGGCGCCACCCGGTGCTGGCCCAAGGTCAGGGTGCTGAGGTCCCGATCAACCCGCGCGGGAGCGACACGCTCATAGGGGTCACCGGACACGGTGCCGAGACTACGCAGCAGCGACTTGGCCACTGTTGCCCGACCGAACCTTTCCTGACGGCACAGGGCGGGCCATACTTCCTCCGCAGTGGCCGACATCACGGCCCGCCCGAGAAAGAAGACACCCATGAACCTTCGCCGAGTCGCGTGCGCGGTGGGGCTGGCCCTGGCCACCGTCGCGTCCTCCCAAGCGGTCGCCGCCGCGGGTCCCCCTGCCACCACCTACTACCTGGCCCTCGGCGACTCGCTGTCGGTGGGCTACCAGCCCGCGCACATCGACGCCGATGGCAACGCCGTGGGCGCCGGCGACACCAACGATGGCTACGCCGACCAGCTGTACCCGATCCTGCACGCCAAGGACCCCAACCTGCAGCTGGTCAAGTTGGGGTGCTCGGGAGAGACCACCACCACGATGCTCAACGGCAGCCCCACCACAAACGGGCTGACAGGCCCCAACTGCGACAACTACAAGAACGGCAACTCGCAGGTCAAGGCGGCCGAGGCGTTCCTCGCCGCGCACCCGGGCCAGGTGCGGTACGTGACCAACGACATCGGCGCCAACGACGTGCAGCGTTGCGCCCAGGGCGGCTCCATCGACATCGGTTGCGCCGTGCAAGGCATCGCCACCCTCGCGACCAACCTGCCGGTCATCTTGGCCAGGCTCCGAGCGGCAAGTGGCTCCGCGCCCACGTTCGTGGGGATGAACTACTACAACCCGTTCTTGGCGGCCTACCTCACCCCCGGATCCAACGGAAAGTTCCTGGCGGCCGTCACCTCGCTGGCGGAGTTCGCCGTGAACACCATCGAGGAAAACGAGTACCGCGCGTTCGGTGCGCGCATCGCGGACGTCTCCGGAACCTTCCGCAGCTACGACTTCTTCGACCAGGCCGTGGTACCCCCGTTTGGCACGGTACCGGTCAACGTCGCCAACATCTGCAACCTGACGTACATGTGCTCCGTCAGCAACATTCACGCCAACCTGGCCGGATACCGCGCCATCGCGGACACCTTCGCCGCCGCGTTGAACGTGCCACCACGGCAGGGCTGACCGGGACCGTGCGGGGTGCCTGCCCGCTGTGCTGGATCAGGGCAAGCAACCCGGCGGTATCGCCACGCCGGGAACCGGGCACCTGATCGGCGGCGGTGTGTTCGGCGGTGTGTTCGGCGGCGTGGTAGCCGTGGGCCTGGCCGGGGCCGTCGTCCGACGTTGCGTAGTCGTGGTCGGCGCGGGCTGCGCGGTGGTGGTCTCCGGCGGCGGTTCGGTG
>JAABUI010001953.1_pt1 | contig 11667 bp, 19 predicted proteins | sample 5559111 | NCBI WGS metagenome assembly JAABUI01 (sample SAMN10711870, study PRJNA513365) | rock metagenome | isolation source: Antarctica rocks | place: Antarctica: Victoria Land, Buttleship Promontory
ATAAACCCCGAAATAATCGCATTCCACGGATCCTCCTTCTGTCGATACCCCTTCACCGCACAATCGAACGTCGAAAACAGACCGCCCCAGACGCCGAAGTTCCCGCCGAGGACTGGGGCTCGGGCTTTGATCGCTGAGACGGAACCGAGGAGGCGCTCGCCCTGTGCGAATCCCAATGACCGATAATCGTCGAGATTGAGGATAGTCGCAGGCGGAGAAGGAGGCAGGAGGAGGAAGTGAGCGTCAGCCAGGACCTCATAGCGTCCAGCTCATGGGGAAGCTGGGTGCTTGAGGCTTACTGACCCTGGGACTATTCCGTGCCCCCTTGATCCCGTGCCAGATCCCCCCGCCAATCGCGCCCATCGCGAAGGCTCCCCCGAAGTCGTTGAGGATGACATAGGGACTGATGACTTACGTATCAGCTGTTGTAGCTCTGTAGAGCACGGAGCAGGTCACGCACCATGGATCTCGAGAATGATCGCCGTGGGACATGGTGGAAGGGAAATGTCAGAGGGAGAGGTTCAGTCGGAGCGGTCTCTTCTCGGTCGTACTCGGTATGCCGTATCGCCAAAATAAAAATCCTCGTTCGGGGATTACAGCAGCGACGGGAAGAGAGTGATTTGATACTGTCACAATCTTGGCTCTGCACTTCAGCGGCGATGGAAATGATCTCCCTTATCCTAGGGGATCAAACTAGCTTCCGAAATTCTTCCTGTTGCTTTTCCGTAAGAACCGAGTACGTGACCATCTCCTTCCTCACCTTTGGGATCTGTCCAAGGCTGCGAGACGCGCCTAGGGGACGATCCCATCAGCCTCATACCTTGCATCATCCAGCCTTTCCGCCTGCTTCTTTCCTTCCCGACGGCGGTTGCTTGCGCTGAGATCAGCTCCTGACTTTCAGCATGGCTGATGCGACTAACATCGTCTTCGAAGACCGGTTCACCGTGGACGCAAGTCCTTTCACCCAGCTCAATTACCAAAAGCTGATGTGAGCAGGATGTCGACCGAGACGGGAAGAAATTCGATCGCGGTCCGTCCTGTCTCTCCCTCCGACCTAAGCAGACTGACCCCGCCCCCAGTATCCCGAATAACCGCGCACTCGCACAACCTCTCCATGTCCCTGACCCTCGACATCGCAAATGAGCTATACCCTCTCACCGCCCAAGAGACATTCACACTAGCCGTCGCGCGGAGTCTGATACCTGGGGAATTGGAGACTGACGGGATGGATGGTGATGGGGATGGCCAGGGGGAGGCGCCGAGGAGGGTGAAGAGGGAGCTTTGGAGGAGCGGGGATCAGGGATTGGCAGCAGATTACGAGTATGTCATGTATGGCAAGGTGGGTGACTCTATTTGGATTGCATATGAAAGCTGATGGGCGCAGATATACAAATTTGATGATTCGCAGCAGGGGGAGAACATGACGTGCGTCGGTGCCTCCTCTGTCCACGAGCTATCGTCGAGCTGAATAGACCAGAACGAGCGCTGACGATAACGCAGAACAGCATACTTCTCGTTTGGAGGCCTACTCATGGCGCTTCGGGGAAGCTATCGACATCTGGCAAATGTCGTAGTCGGGGAGAACGTGTACCTGCTCATGAGAAAATGAGATGTAGCATCGGCACGTCCTTCGCTGGAAGCCAACTCGGCTGTGTCGGAGGAAATCTGCATGTCGCAAAATCATCTGATACGCCAGCATGCTCCCTATTCTACTGGTCCTTCCGGTCTTTCCCCACGGTCATGGACTTTGAAATCTCCATCATCCTCGGCGGGACCTGAATTCCGACTAGAGCGCTGACTCCGAAGCCAATGATCGGGACGAAGAGAAGGAAGGAGATCAAAAGAGCTGTGATGATCGGCGTGGTGAGGAGCTGTACCCGATCCAGCAGCGGTCCACCGGTAGGGGCAGTCGTGTTGAGGGGCGAGCCCGCTGAGGTAGTCTGAAGGGGGGCGATCGAGGTCCCCGAGGGCAAAGGGGGTTGTTGTCGCTTGATGATGGAGGGAGAGGATGAGGAGCCGGTAAGGATGATGAGGTCGGCATCGGGTAGGCTACTCGGGAGTTTGACTAGGGACAACATCAAACATGATCTCACATAGACCAAGAGCCCTTGCTTGGTGCAAGGCTCTTATCAAGCAAGCTTGAAATCACTCACCATCTCCCTTCGTCCCGGCCAATCTCATCACCGCCTTTCCACCCTGCACGGCACCGAAGTCATCCACAAGCTCCGCCCCACAGTTCTGAGCCCATTCCTCGATCGCGCTGTCAAACGTCTGCCGTCGTGGTCGAAGGAGGTATGGGATGTGCAGGTCGGCGGAGGTAGCGGGCAGGGTCAGGGACTGGAGGTGTGATTCATGTAGCTGCGAGAATGCATGTCAACGAGGCAATACTGGTCCACTAGCGGTCACTAGGAGGGAGCAATGCTAGCTATGCTCTGTGGAAAGAATGCGAGAGAATGTCAGACATACCTCGTCGAGCTGAATCACGATGATCCTCTCCCATTCACAGCCCATGTACGACAAAGTCCGATACGCTTCCTCGGCGGCAACCATACCCGAGGAAACATCGGACGCTGCTTCTCGTAATGCAGCATTCCTGTGAAAGCTCATGAGTCTATTCACATAGGGAGTCAGGCGATTGATCACTCACGGGGCTGAAGACCAGATGAGGAGGGGCGAAGTGTCTTTGAAGCCGAGGACGGATGAGGGGATCAAGAGAGCCGAAAGGGTCAAGCCGAGAGGGGGTCGCATGCTGAGATTGGTACTTGACGTCGCCCTCCCTGTGGCTGAGTATAGGATTGTGGTGAACAAAAGGCTTTGCCATCGACTGAACCAGAACTGACCGGCGCTGGACTCCCACAGGCCTACTGGTTCCGATTGCCACAAGGCGCGCAAGCAACTTGAAAAACGCCGAGATTCCGGCCGTCCCGTGATTTGGCGCTCCCCACTTTCCTCTTCCATCCCAAATCATCATCTTCTCCAAAAACACTTCATCGACCCTGCTACCGAACTTGAAGGCGCCACAACGTGAGGTCGTCTCATACTTCAGCTCCACAGTCGAGCTGAAAGTGCTTGTCGACGTCCTCGCTTAGTTCTCGACCGATTGCGACACTCGAGCTCATCAACAATCCGAGATCTGCTCGAGTCTGATCCTATTTGAGTTGTTGTCTTCTGCAGAAGGCGCGTCAGGGGTTCAGCTCTGCTCATTCTTGAAGAAAAGCTCGTGCTCAGCTTTTCCCCTTCAGGCCATCATGTCCGCCCCACCTGAAGAGCTCGTTCCCGTCGAAGCCTCACCTGCTCCCGTTCCAGCTCCAGCCGAGGATGTCCCCCTGGAGCCCGCCGCTGAAGCCGAAGCCGAGCCGCCTTTCCCCGCATCGGCCGAAGCGGAGGCTTCCCAACCCTCAGCTCAACCACCTGCTCAGAAGGCTGCTTCGTCGCCGTTGAAGAAGATCGCTCGACCCGCCAAGCCGAGATCATCTGTGCCTGGGAAAGGGAAGAAGGCGGATGGCGAACCGAAGAGCTTCCGACCTGGAGATATCGTCTTGGCGAGACTGAAGGGATATCCACCTTGGCGTTAGTCGTATTCCTGTAAAGTCGAGCAGACGATTTCACCTTGCTGTGACGATTTAGCTGACGTATTCTTCCTGTTGCTTGTCTTCAGCTTCCCGAGTGAGTGATTGAGCCGGCCAGAAGTTGGGCGCTATTTCAACGAGTATGAGCTGACTTTCGTTTCCACAGATCGCCGACCCAGACTCCCTGCCCCGCAACGTCCAGGCTCAACGGCCGGGAAAGAGTCCTCATATCTACTGCGTCCAGTTTTTCACCCAGGGCGACTTGTCCGTCTTTCCTTCTCCATCTTGACTCTAGCTGACAACCGCTCAGCTCGTGGCTCCAAAGCAGAGAGATCAATCACCTGTCCGCCCACGAGATCGAGGCATACGTATCGGAGTCACACCGAAAAGCCGCAGGCGGGCTGATGGAGGCGTATCAAACCGCCCAGGACCCGACGGAGTGGGACGCAGGACAGGCTGATGCCCGGGCAGCGAAGGAGGAGAGGGAAGCAGCTGAGGCAGAGGACGTGGACGAGCTGGAAGACGAAGAGGAGGAGGTGACCGGGGGAAAGAGGAAGCGGAGTGCGGGGGGGAAGAAGGAGAAGAAGAAAAAGGCGCGGACGAGCAAGAAAAAGGTGATTGGAGTGCTATCTCAGCATGTGTTCGTCTCGGCCCCGATGGTGACTGACCTGGAATGTCAGAAGGGAGTATCCAGCGCCGAACCACCCGAGTCTGAGGAGGACACACCCGCTCCGAAGAAAAAGGCTCCCACGAAGCCAAAGTCGAAGCCTGCAAAGGCGCTGGAGTCGAAGCCGGCCGCTGCAGACAAAGAGCCGGCGGACGATGGTGAGTTCCTGTCTACATCTACTGAGGAATTGTTTGATTGACTGTCCTCGAAAACAGATCCGCTGGCATCCGATCCCGAATGTATCAAAGTCAAGGACTGGCGACACAAGCTTCAACGGGGCTTCCTGGGCAAGGGTCTGCCTACTTCGGAGGTGTGTCCGATCACAATGAGATGACTGATACTGACAGATCCGCTCTACTCAGGAGATGGACACGTACGACAGCATCTTCAAGATCATCGAGGAATACAAGACGATGACAATAGAGGCTCTGCAATACTCGAAGATCGGCAAAGGTCAGTGTGGAGGCGGGAGTCGGATCTGCAGAGATCACAAGACCGCTACGAATGCTAACTTCGGTTTGTCAGTGATGAGAAAGATCGCCACGCTGGACGGGATACCGCGGAATGAGGACCTAAAAATCACCCAACGAGCATCCAAGCTCATGAATGAGGTGAGAGCGTCTGCTTTCCCGGTCCGTTGCAGTCGACTGACGACTACAGTGGACCACATTCATCTCGAGCAACGGAGGCAAGGCTAATGGTAGTGAGGCGGCCGAGGCCAAGAAGGAGGAGGTTCTGGGAGAGCCGAAACCCGAAGCGAACGGGGACAAGATGGAGGTGGATACGTGAGGCGGATGTTGTGCAGTCAAAAACGAATTACAATGCGCTCTCTTTTCAGCGATTACCCTTCTTTCTCAACATTCTTGGTGTCATGTGGTCCCCTCTTCTTAGTGCCCTGAATACTCGTGCGCGGGGAAGGGCAAGCATGCAAAATATTCGTGCTGTAACTCCAAAACTTACAGCGCATGTCCTCCATGCATGTTACAACTATACGTGGTAAATCACGAATCTAAGCCAATGCTAGCCGAAGTTCTTCGGTCCCTATACGACACAAGATCAGCACAAGGTGCGCTAATTGTCTTGAGGGAAGGAGGAGCTCACCGCAGAAGGCGGCGCATCGCTCGGCGAAACGATCATCGGAGGTAGGACATCCTCATCCGTCTCCGACCCATCGCCCCCAATAGCAGCCTTCCCATCCAGTCCGACCGTCGAAAGCTGCCGAATAAGTGGTCTTAGACTCGCAAACTCCCCCGTCCCACTCGCCGCCCTACTCCGTCGACCATTCCAGCTCCCTCCACTTTCCGAGAGCATGATGGTCTGACTTGGCATGGGCGTCATCCCCGCTCCGAGTGGACTGGCGAAGAGGCACGAATTAGGTCGACGTATGATGGGCATTTGTCCTGATGTACGCCGAGACGTCCGACCGGATAAGGGGTTACCGAACGAATCTTCGGAGAGCGCGGTCATAGGTGTGGGCGGTGTCGACTCGCGCTCTCGATCTCGCGATGGGGCGAGAGGGGCGGTGGACGTTTGTGGCGAGATGCCGAGATCGAAGTAACCGCTTCGAGGGGATAAACCAGTTTTGGGTACGGGATTCACCATCGTGATGGTTTTCTCCTCCCCGTCTTCTTGCTCGACGACGTATTCCTCCTCCTGACTCACAGTTCGAACTTCCGCTCGGAACTCCGCGATCTCTCGAGTGATGGCGATTCGTAGCTCCTCAATGGTTTCGAGCGATTCGACCTCTTCCCACTTGTCAAAGGTACGAGGGCAAAATGGTTCGTCGGACTCGTCGTGGTAGGTCGATACGTAGGCATGAGTAAGCGCGGTGGGAACGTCGATTCGGGTCGTCGGATCGAATTTCAGAAGGTGAGAGAGGAGGTCGAGCGCTGCGCTCAAGGGTCAGAAAGGAAGGAAAGATCAATAGGCAAGGGGTCATACCGTCAGGGTCAGCTGAAGGAAGCAGGTCGGATAATTCAATTCCTTTCGAAAGGGGCAGTGTCCGGATGTATCCACAGGCCTATTTAAATTAAGCGAAGGAAATGACATGCAAGAACGCAAACACACCTTCTCACTGCCTGTTCGTGCCAGAGTATTATCGTCGGGTGTTCCCAGTACTTCGAGAATGAGGTTGAGCTGCGACGATGAGCTTTGTTCTACCTTTCCAACCTGGCGTACCTGATCCACAAAGCTAAGTCAAAGTCAGCTTGCATCGAGACCGGACTAGTGCACTGACTCCTTGCCCTTGAAGATGGGTTTCCCCCCCAGAAGCTCCGCCAAGATACACCCTATTGACCAGACATCGACTGCTCCCATCAGCGAAAATCCCTGCAGTATTGGACTCGAAGGATCAACATACTCGCAGTCGTATATCTTCGGTTTGACAGCATGACCTCCGGCGCACGATACCACCTAGTTGCAACGTCTGCGAGTTCCAGTCAGCTGATTTCCCCCATGCTTGCAGCGTTCCGCGTACATTCCGTCAATCTCATCGCTTCGTTCTGATCCTCCTCGCCCTTGGCTGGTCGGAAACCTCTCGCCAATCCAAAATCGCAAATCTTGAGCTCGCAATCGGAATTGACCAGGAGGTTTCCGGGCTTGAGGTCTCGGTGAATCACATTGGCGGAATGGATGAACTGATCACGACAGTGTCAGCTCTACCAAGCACAGTGGGGAGATCCACCTTTATGCCTCGGAGCAGCTGGTAGAGGAAGTACTGGATATGGGAGTTGCTGAGGGGTTGGCCGGACCGGACGATCTGGTGCAAATCGGCTAAGCTTGAATGAGCATACGGTACGATCGATATGGGAAGCTATGACGAACCTTCCATGGGCTATCAGGCAAAGCGAACCCGACAATCGTTCATCAGCACGTTCTGATGAGATCACGCCGAATGCTCCGCCTCACCTCCATATAGAGATATCTTTAACGTCATCAGCGCTCTGCGATATCTCATCTCGGCACACTCACATCTCATTATACCCATACCAGACATTATCGAGGTCGATCAACCTGACACGATCAGCGCTCAGTCCGTCTGAACCGGGAAGGTCAACCCCTCCGCTCACCCAGTCAGATTCTCATGCCCCCCAAAATGCCTCAAAAGCGTGATCTCCCTCAGTGCTCTCCTTGCCAAGATGACCTTATCAAACACCCTTGTTATGCACTTGACAGCGACAGGTTCGCCTGAGAGGTTGTCTTGAACCGAGATGACCAGGCCGTAGGCGCCTTGTCCGAGCGGTCGCAGGAGTGACCATCGGGAGGGGAGATGGAATAGTCGATTCAGAGTGTGGATAGTCTGGTAGTCCCTGTCCGCGATATGTCAGCGACTTTACGGTCAAGGAAGGGCGTTACGGTCAAGGAAGGGCTCAACAGGAACGCACCGAGCCTTGAGAGACTTTTCGGAAAGGGGATGTTCCTCCTCCTCTGATGTAGACCGCCTGGGACCACCATCGAGACCCGCTTGACCCCGCTTAGCAGCTGCCGCCATCTTGCTGGCTCCCGTCTGCAAAATGGTCGACGCGGCCATCCCAGGGCTACTCAGTCCATTAATGCTGCTTGACGTGGTTGCAGTGCTCATCCCGGCTTTCCGTTGAACCCCAGCTCCCGAGATTGGGTATGAAGCAATTGGCTGTACGAAATTCGGAGAGGACGTTGCTGGCGTGATAAGCGGCAAAGTGGAAGACGAGGTATACGACGAGGAAGACGAAGCCGAGGAGTCGGCATCCGGTATAGGAAGAGGTATGGGCGCAGCGCGGGAGACCGTCGGCGGGGAAGGACGGGGAGCTTGTGAGCGAGGAAGAAGGGGTTTGCTAGCCGGAGTGAGAGGAGAGGAGGACGGAGGAGCAGGTGGCGACATGGTGGTGGCCATTTGTGGGGCGGGTGGAAAGATCGAATGGTGGTGGATCAGAGCTCGCCGCTCGACGCGTTCCTTGGAAAAGATCTTTTGCAGCCGCCGGCTCAGCGTCTGCTAGTGTCCCAGACCATCAAAGGCAGGCTGTCACGTGACCCGCTGGCGGAAATTCCTCGATGAAAAGTTGCCACATACTCAAACGGGGTTTTCGAAGCTGTTTGCCGGGATAGAAACGCCACATATCCGTGCGGCGTTTTGGACTTCGTTGGCCGAATCGAAGATTGCCACATGTCCGAACGGCGATAGCACTGATACTTCCTGAGCTTTTATCCTTTTAGACACCCCTTCACGTCATTCCTGTTTGCCAGGATTTTGGGGTGTGTCCATCTCCCTATACGAAGAGATCCGTACTTGGTGCATCGACCATAACCCTGGGTATACTTCTGACAACAATCATCGTACAAAGCCTATGGTAATGAGAAGATGATCTCCAGATTTCGCTTGCAGCCCATATCCGCTCGCCTGCATTCGCCTCCGTTTTATCTCCACAGTCACCCAGTCCCCACGTCTCGTTCGCTAGCTTCGACAGTCCCGCTCAGAACTCGTGCTCGAAGATGTCACCTCCACCAGACTGTTGCCTGGCTCCTTGCTTTTGGGGAGCATTGCCATTGGTTCGTGCGTTGCCGCTTGGTGGAGCATTGCCGTTGGTCCGCGCATTGCCGTTAGCCCGTGCACCGCCATTCGTACTGTCCCAGGCATTATGCTGCTCGGTATCGTTGATGAAGCCGCCGTTATTCGCCCATCCTCCTTTGCCCGCTGCCCCTCCTGGGGCGGCCATGCCATTTTGCTTCTTGGACTTGGTATTGCGTTGTTTCGATCCGTACTCCCGGCCCCATTCGGGGACGTCGTTGTCGGTCGCTCCTACTGGCGGATATGTAGACGTCGAGGATGAGGAGTTCGTTCGGGATGCGCGCTGCGTCCATACCAATCAGAGCAGAGTCTTAATAGACGCCTGAACTCACGCTGCGCTCCCACCGGTCGCCATTCATGTTTGGCTTTGCACCATCGTTGCGCTTCGCCCTACCATCCCCGACAGCAGCGCCCTCGAAGTTCGCCGGGTAATGCCACCTCTCCTGGTTGGGTGCGCGGTTCGGGTCTGACCGTTACCGTCAGCTACGCGCTGCCACCCGATCACTCGCACTGACCCTCATTGTAGTAAGCCTCATCTTCGCCCGTCCACAAGCCCTCATTTCTCCTTCGCTGTTCAGCCTCTCTGTCCTGAGCGGAGATCGGCGCGTAGTCCTCTCCCTCCTCTCCTTCCTCGAGCGCTTGTCCGAGGTGCGTGGACCGCTCGTTGCGCTCGTCGAACCGCTTCGACCATTGGTTCTTGCGCGCACGACGATCTTCCTCTGTGGTATCGAGGAACCCAGCCTGTATCGTCGATCAGTCGGATTCCGGGGAGAAGTGGAGTCCAATACCTTCTTGGCCCATTTCGGAGTACGGGCCTTGTTCGAGCTATCGGAAGTGTCAGCCGGTAAGGCTACTCAGGCTAGTGGCGCTCACTTATTGCGGATGTTTTGGATATAGAAGCTGGAGGCGTCAGCGAAAAAGAGAGGCGCTACAGAGAACGCTCACTTGTGGAAATGGCAGGGGAAATCTAGACGACGTTGGTCAGCTAAACATGGATGCGCCCGGGAACACTCACAACCACAGATGCAGAGGATGACATTGATGAAGAAGTCGGTCCCGATGCCGAATCGCAGGGCTACGGCTGTGGAATTGTTGATTAGCACGACTATCTTCGAAAACGCTTCGATACGAGGCGTGGTACAGCAATCCCCCAGGTATTCCGTACACTTCTTCTCATCATGCCGCCATGTCATCGACCGACCTCTGGTTGCCAATTCCAAGCAAGAGGTCGAATTGAGCGATGGCTCACCGAGTGGGGGAAGCACACATCCCAGTAGGAACAGGATGAACAGGAAACCATGGTGTTTCTTTGGCACCAACGAGATCTTCTTCGGCAGGACGTGATTCAACGACATGATCGATTGAAACTATAGGAAGAAAGTCGGTGAGGCTAGTGAGAGTTTGGCAAGGTGGTCGGAACGAAGATAAGGTGGGCCGAGGTAATGTCGCAGCCCGGGTGGTGCGCGCGCCGGTTCCTTGTGTCGACTATCGCCTCATCCGCCAGTGGATAGGCCTTGATGCTCAGCTCTTGTGTTCAAGCCGGATGCTCGTTGATGCCCGTTGCGGCGCTATCGGAGCGCGGATGAGCAAAAGCAACGGATGAAATCAAAAGCAGGAGAACCTCGTCGGCTCCTCGAAAGCCGCATCACCTGAGGCATTCTACATGACGTGGACTATGGGAAGAATTACCTATCAGCCACCAGAACGCAACGAATCAGGAACTTAAACGTCCTTCCAGCTAGAGTTGTCAATCTGACTCCGAACCGATTTTTCATCTGCCCCCGATCCGAACTCGGAGGGGTTGAGGGATGCAGCGTATGATATGCTTCCGATGATCGTGTCCCGCTGCAGATACTTGCTGACCGTCTTCTGACACCCGATCACTTTACACAAACTGATCTGCGGTTTACGCCTCGTTTGATCCGGACACATTCATTCCCAGACCTGATGGGAGTGGGATTCTTCGTCCATATCGTCCTGTCACCGTGGATTCTTACGACCGTACGGCACATCGATCGCATCGCTCCCTCGCTACTGGAACGGAGAAGATATACATTGGAGTAGGTAGGTGATCCGTCTGCATGTACACTCAACTTCCGTGTCATCTGATTGTGATGAGAACCGGAAAGGTTGATCTGGTGATGTGGCCTGTCCAGCTGCTTTCGAGGCTTTGGTACTTTGCTCGGTCGCATTGTCAGTCTGTTCCATCATCGAGGTTGGCGAGGTCTCGCTTCAAGCTTGCTCAGGGAAGCTCCCCAATTACGAGAAACTTAAACGGTCGGGTCCGTCTGGTGTTGGTGGGGCTCGTGGGGGATGGTGGCCATGAGAAAGGGGCGTTGACAAACGCGGGACAGGCAAGAGCAATCCGCGAAAGTGCGGACCGTTCCGGTGGGGCGCGACGCCAACAGGTATCCGCCTGAGTACTCATCAATCGGCTCCCAAGAGTACCTGGCGATCTTCATCCTTGCGTAATGAGATGGGATCACTGGTCATCAAGACCCCTCTAAAGCGCTTCCCAGGGTGTTCTCCCTTCTCTACCTATTCGAGGCTCTTCGAGCCCGGATTATCGTGCAGATTCCGTCTCGCCGAAATTTTCCTGCTTACGCTGACGAGCTGCTTTAGCTTGTGCTCCACCTGTTCTTCAATATCTGTACTCTTGTTTATGCCATACTACAAATTCTTCAAACCCGGAACGCAATGATGGGCGAAGCATCGAAAACCCGAGAATCGCACTTCTCTTTGGGCTATACCCGAGATTGCAAGGTATGAGCGGAAGGCTCGGCAAGAGGAAGATCATCAGGCGCTGGTAAAGAATCGTCTCGTCATCGACTGAATGAGGAGGCTTCTCGTTGGCGTCTCGTTCGGTTACAACGCAGAATCACAGGCGG
>JAABUI010001955.1_pt1 | contig 11664 bp, 12 predicted proteins | sample 5559111 | NCBI WGS metagenome assembly JAABUI01 (sample SAMN10711870, study PRJNA513365) | rock metagenome | isolation source: Antarctica rocks | place: Antarctica: Victoria Land, Buttleship Promontory
GGCGTCGAGGGATTCGTGCTGCCCGAGCCCGAGCTGGACGAGCCCCCGTTCCATGCCGACTGGGAGGCGCACGTCTTCGCGATGAACCGGGCGCTGATCGGTGCCGGGGTCTACAACCTGGACGAGTTCCGGGACGCCATCGAGCGGATGCCGCCCGCGGAGTACCTCGCCTCGTCCTACTACGAGAAGTGGTTCGCGGCAGTTCAGTCCCTGCTCGTCGCCAAGGGCGTCCTGACCCCAGCCGAGCTCAGCGCCGAGCCGCACCATGGGTGACCGCTTCCAGCCGGGTGCGAGGGTGCGGACGCGGCGCACGGATCCGCCGCACCACACCCGCTTGCCGCGCTATGCCCGCGGCGCGATCGGGACGGTGCTCGAGCCGGAGGGCTGCCATCCGCTCGCCGACGACCGGGCTCGCGGTCTGACCGGGGAGCCGCAGCCGGTGTATGCGGTTCGCTTCGAGGCGCGGGAGCTGTTCGGGGCGGGCGACCACGGCGTCGTGCTCGACCTGTGGGAAGACTACCTGTCCCCGGCGGACGGTCAGGAGGAGCAGCAGCGATGAGCGGTGATCACGAGGGCACGGGGGCGGTGCTGGCCGCGCGGGTGCGACACGTCGAGGCGTTGCTTGAACAGCGCGGGCTCGTCGACGCGGTCGAGCTCGACCGGGCGCTTGCGGCGTTCCTCAGCCAGGGCTCGCCCGCAGCGGGCGCCCGGGTGGTCGCCCGCGCCTGGGTCGACGGCGGCTTCCGCCGGCGCCTGCTGGTCGACGCCAACGCCGCCCTGCCCGAGGTGGGGGCGTCGATGGGCGGCGGGCTGCAGGAGCAGCGGCTTAAGGTGGTCGAGAACACGGCGACACAGCACAACGTCATCGTCTGCACGCTGTGCTCCTGCTACCCGATCGCCCTGCTGGGGCCGTCCCCCACCTGGTACAAGAGCGAGGGCTACCGGTCCAGGGTGGTGCGTGATCCCCGCGGCGTGCTGCACGAGTTCGGCTACGACGTCCCGGAGCACGTGGAGATCACCGTCTGGGACGCCAGCGCCGAGTCCCGCCACATGGTCCTGCCCCGTCGCCCGGACGGGACCGAGGGCGTGTCGGAGCAGGACCTCGCCGACCTGGTGACGCGCAACGGCCTGATCGGGGTGGCCGCCGTCTGAACTTCCGGAGCGGTAGGGGAACCTCGGCTCTGCAAGCGGTGGGAGGCGCGGCGCCCCGGTTACCCCCATGCCCCGGCGCCCGGGCGTGCTGCTGGCGCCTGCTCAGGACGACGCCGTCACAGCTAACAAGATCGACGCCGTGCAGATGAGGTCAGGCGGTCCATCGACGCCGCACGCACGGTGTCGCCGCGGCGGACGTGGCGCAGCGTGGCGGTCAGCGCGGTCCGCTCGGAGCGGCTGCCCGCCGCTGATCCTGTCGGTGAAGGTTCCTGCACCTCGCCGATCGCGGTGACCTGGCGGGCGAGGGTCTGGTCGGTGCTGCTGACCCGTACGTAGGCGCCGGTCTGCCCCTGAACCTGTGCCGACATGTCTAGACCGGAGGACAGGAGTGTGCATCAAGTCTGATCGGAACCCTATCCGCACGCGCGCCGGGGGCTGGCCGTGGTGTGTGGTTGGGGTGTACCCCAGACCACCAGCTAACAGATGTGTGCGGATAGAGGGGTTCCTACATGCGCACATTCCGGGGTCTTCGGCTAAGTCGCAATACCCGACGTTGTTGATCTTCGTATAGCCCCCCGTCACCGGGCTTTTTCTCAGGGCAGGCTTACGGCGACTCGAACAGGTGTCCATCCCGCTGAGCTGCGGCGTTCTCAGTTAGCGTTCGGCTTGCGGGACAGCGGGTGCGCCCTCTCTGTCGCGGCAGGACGGTGGCGCGGCCCCGCCTGGGGCAGGAGGGTCGTAGTCTGTAGGTGGCGCCGCTCCTCCGAGCAGCGCAGCCAGAGTGGTGAGCAGGTAGCGGTCAGCCCGACGTGCTCGACGGCGTAGCCGGCGACGATGGTGCACCTGAGGCTCGAGCTCGGGCAATGAGGGCCAGTGAGATGTCCCAGAGCCGTTCAGCGGCGACCGAGTCCAGGGCGTATGCCATGACGCCGTGCAGCCCGTCGGTGATCTGCTCGACCACCACGGCCTCGTGGCAGTCCTCGAAGTAGCGGCCGGTAGGCAGATGCGGTGCGGTGGCCAGCAGCACCGAGGTGGCGGCTCCCTGCTGCGGGGTCTTGGACGCCGCGCCGTGCTGCGCTTGCATGTCGGCGAGCACCGCGGGGTCCAAGTGACGCTGAAGGTTGGTGAAGATTCCGCCCGGCATCAAAGCGTTCGCCGTGATCCCGCGGGACGCCCAGCGTCGGTTCGCCTCGACGGCGAAAAGCACGTTGGCGGTCTTGGACTGCCCGTACGCCGAGCCCGAGTCGTAGGGGCGTCGGTCGAACATCAGGTCCTCGAAGACCACCGGAGAGTTGCCGTGCCCGCTCGAGCTGACGACGACGACGCGCGCCCCGTCGACCATCGACGGCTCGAGCCCCACGGCGAGCGCGAAGTGCCCGAGGTGGTTGGTCGCTAGCTGCAGCTCCCAGCCGTGCGCCGTACGCGCCTCCGGTGTCATCATCACGCCCGCGTTGTTGACCAGCACGTGCAGCGGACAGTCCCAGCGGGCGACGAAGGCGTCCACCGAGCGCAGGTCGGCCAGGTCCAGCTGCTCGACCCGGCCACCGATCTCCGCCGCCAGCTCTGCTCCTGCCTCGGGATTGCGGATCGCGAGCACCACCTCGGCGCCCGCGCCGGCGAGCGCCCGGGCGGTCTCGACGCCGATCCCGGAGGACCCTCCGGTCACGATGATCGTCTTGCCGGACATGTCGATGCCAGCAACGACTTCCGCGGCGGTGGACTCAGCGTCGAATCGCAGGGAGGGGCCCATCAGGTCAGTCTCGTCGAGGTGATGCCACCGTCGACGTACAGGGTGGTGCCGTGCACCATCCGCGCGGCGTCCGACACCAGGTACAGCACGCCGTCGGCGATGTCCCGCGGTTGCACGACCACCCCCGCTGGCGTCTTTGCGGTCATCGCGTCGAGGATCGCGCGGGCGACCTCGTTGCCAGGGGTCAGGGTTGCGCCAGGGGCAAGGGCGTTCACCCGTACGCCGGAGGGTCCGAACTCGGCCGCCCACGACCGAGTCAGCTGCTCGTCGGCGGCCTTGGTCGCGGTGTACATCGCGCCGAACGGCGACCCAACGGCCGCCATCCACGACCCGATCGTGACGATCGCGCCCGAGCCGCGGGCGGCCATTGCTGGCGCGAGCGCGCCGACGAGCACGTGTGGAGCGCGGATGTTGATGGCGAGCATGGCGTCGAGGTCGGCGTCCGGCAGGTCGGCGGTCGGGGTGACCGGGTAGATACCGGCGTTGTTGACGAGGATGTCCACCTGGCCGCCGAGCGTCTCGATGGCGCCGGCAGCGAAGGCGCGGAGGTCGCCGTAGGAGCCGCAGAGGTCGGCTGGCAGGAAGTCCGCCTTCCCGCCCGCCTCGTGGATCTGCGTCACGACCTTGGCACCCCGGTCGACGTCGCGCCCGCTGACGACGACGTGCGCGCCGTGCTCGGCGAGGGTGGCGGCAATCGCGGCGCCGATGCCGCTGGTCGAGCCGGTGACGACGGCAGTCCGTCCGGTCAGGGCGAGGGAGGTCATGCACCGTGTCTAGGTCCGCGAGCCTTGCTGCACCAGAGCGCGTGGAACCTGGGTACGGCGTGACCACCCAGAGCCGTACCGTCGGCTAGCGTGACGGCATGGCTGATCGCGTCGCGCTGGGGGAGTTCTTGCGGGCCCGTCGCGACCGGCTGACCCCGGCCCAGGCCGGGACGGTTGCCTTTCCCGGGCCCCGCCGGGTGCCGGGGCTGAGGCGGGAGGAGCTGGCGCTACTCGCCGGGCTGTCGCCGGACTACTACAGCCGGGTCGAGCAGGGCCGGCAGGCCCGCGTCTCCCGCGAGGTGCTGAACGCGCTCGCCCGGGCGCTACGGCTGACCGATGTCGAACGGGAGCACCTGCACGGCCTGGCCTCCCCGCCCGCCCCTACCGGCGAGCCCGACCAACGGGCCGACCCCGGGCTGCTCCGGCTGATGGTCGCGCTCGACCACCGGCCGGTGCTGCTTCTCGGCCACCGTGGCGACGTGCTCGCCCGCAACCACCTGCTGGCCGCGGTCCTTGGCGCGGCCTTCGAGCCCGGAGACTCCTTCTCCCGGTGGCTCTTCCTCGACCCTTTGGCCCGCACGCGCATCATCAACTGGGAGGTCTTCGCGCAGGCAATGGTCGGAGCCCTGCGGTGGGAGTCGGGCCGTCGACCGTACGACAGGCGCCTATCCGCCCTGGTCGCCGAGCTGCGCCGCACGGACCCCGACGTGGAGCGATGGTGGACCGACCATGGAGTGCGGGACTACGCCTCCGTCGCCAAGCAGATCCGTCACCCGGACGCCGGGGACCTGATTTTCGACATCGAGATCGTCGGCGCGCCGAAGGAGCCGGACCAGCGACTGGTCGTCTACACCGCCGAGCCGCGCTCACGCACCGTCGACCTGCTACCCATGCTCGCCGGGCTCACTGACGTGACGGCCGCGGCCAGAGTGTGGACAGCCTGATCCAAGCGGGCTGGTCTTAGCCGGACAGGGAGGGTCCTGCGGGCGTCAGACGCTCTCGCGGCCGGCCAAGGAGGCGTCAACGGCGGCTTCGACGTGCAGGCGGGTCGTGGGGAAGATCGGGACCGGGCTGTCGGTGTCGGAGATCAGCAGCTCGATCTCGGTGCAGCCGAGCACCACCCCTTCGGCGCCGGCCTGGACCAGGCGCACGATGACGCCGCGGTAGGCCTGCCGGGATTTCTCTCGGACCACGCCCAGGCACAGCTCGTCGTAGATGATGCGGTGCACCTGCGCCCGGTCGGCGGCAGACGGGATCACCACCTGCAGGCCGTGGCCGGAAAGCCGGTCGCGGTAGAAGTCCTGCTCCATGGTGAACGCTGTGCCCAGCAGCCCGACCGTGCCCAGCCCGGCCCGGTTGACCACCTGGGCCGTGGCGTCGCCGAGATGCAGCAGCGGAATCCCAACGGCGGACTGGACCTGGTCGGCAACCTTGTGCATCGTGTTGGTGCAGATCAGCAGCAGGTCCGCACCGGCGGCATGGGTGGTCGGATATTTCGTAACACTTCTGTGCGGCGGGTGTACCCCAAACGCGTGGTCGCCCGCCCGATCCGCAGGTGTCACCGCACGGACAACCTTCCGGGCAAACTTCCCGGACGCGGGACCACGCGCAGCGGCCCGCCCGGTCTTCACTCGGTGCGCCTGTCCCACTTCTAAGGAGAGCTGACCAAACCTGGTCGCTGGACTGTCGCCTCTCCCAAACTCACCTCAAGCCGGGGTGGAGCGGTCCACGGCGACACGGGACGCCCGGTAATCCGCGGCCCTGATCCCCACCTCCTCCAACGTCGCGGGGGTCGGGTTGAGCTGCAGGCTCCACCCCGGCTCACGCCCGGCGACCTCGAGCCGTTCCTTGGCCACCGCTGCCGCGGCTGCCGCCGCTGGACCGTTCTGCTCGCTGCGCAGCGGAGCGTTGAGGTCGGTGAGCTGGCGCGTCTTGTCGGCCAGCTCGGAGGCGTGCTCGAACGGCGCGTCAGCGACGGCTGTCAACTCATCGAGGCGCCACGTCGCCCGCAACCGGTGCTCGAGGAACTTCGGCGTCAGCTGGGAGACCACGTCGACAGTCACCGCCCGCCGACCCCGACCATCGCTTCGCCTACACCGTCGGCAATCTCACCGACCCGACGGCGCAGTGGTCCTTCGAGCTGGCCGGACCCGACGAGCGGCCCACCGAGGGGCTGCGACGTCCTCGAGCCAACCAGCGAGGACCGTGTCGGCCATGCGGTGCATCCCGTTCGGGACCGCGGACAGCTCAACCGCTCGTGAACGTGCCTACTGAGCTACCGTTCTCTCCGCCGCCTGGCTCGACCGCCAGAGCAGCAGGCAAGTAGCGAGCGTGCGTCTCGTTCAGGTAAGCCAGCCCGTGTTCGCGGGACGATTGATACTCGAGGCTGTCCTGCACGAACTTGAGCCGATGCTTCGCGTCCCCAAGCACCTCTGCCCACGTACGGGCCCACACCCTGACGCCTTCGCTGTCGTGCACCAGCCCCTCCGGGCGGTCGGCCTGTCGGGCACGATTCTTGGCGCTGCCCTTTAGGTTGTTGCCGACGACCATGAACTGCCAGGTGACGTTCGGCTGGTTGAACCGTTCGTCGCTGGCGACGGCGAACGCGTAGTCCTCAATCTGCTGCAGCTCGGCAGCGCCGATGTCCACGGTCGGGCGCTTCAACTCAACGACGAGGTGTTGCAGTTCGTTCTCGTGTGCTTGATCTGCCGGGACAGGACAAGGTCGGGGATCGCGACAGTGCCGTCTTCACGGGTGATCGGGGGGCCGTCGGCCAGTTCGACGTCTTCGCTGAGCAGCGCGAGGTGCTTGACCAGGACACCGGTGAGGCGTTCGTCGTCGCCGGTGAGGGCGTACTCCTCACCGAACAGCCACGTCTCCTGAGCGAGCATCCGGTGCAGTTGCCGTCGTTCGAGGGTCTGCTTCTTCGGCTCCTCGTCGAACAGGATCATGTCCAGGCCCGTCAGAAAGTCGAGCCGGTCGGCGATGGTCTTCGACGCGCTGATGATCGCCGTCAGCGGCGTCCGATGCAGGAGTCGGTTCAGCTCGTCCAGCCGATCCTGCGGTAGTTCAAGGACCTCGCTGAGGATCTTGTTAAGCGCGGTAGGGCTGGACTCGACCGCCTCCCGCAGGAGCCGGAGGGAGAACCGGCGACCCGGAGCCTCACTGGACTGCACCGCCTTGGCGGCGGCGACGGCCACGACGTCGAACAGGTCCCGCTCGGCCCGCTCGATCGTGTCCTTAGGCGCGTCGGTGTATGGGTAAGACTTCTCGGCCTTCCACTCTTCGATCAACTCGCGCTGCCGCGAAGAGATTCGCTCCTTGAAGTGCGATCGCAGCGCGGTCTGCGCGGCCTCCACGACCGGGGTGATCTGCTCATGGCCGATCTCGGCAAGCAGCAGGTCGTGACCGAGGTCGGCGAATCCGCCCCAGCGCAGGTAGGCGGTGAAGTCGAAACCGGGAGCGTGTACGCCTGGCTTGATCTCATGCAGCGCCATCCCGTTGCTGTCGCACAGGTAGAGGGCGCGGGGGACCGCCCGTTTCCACTCGATCACCGTCAACGTGACCTCGCCGTCTAGCTCCTCGACCGTCAGGGGGTAGGTCTGCCGCTGAACTTGCAGGTCGGCCGGGTCCACCGTCTGGTTTCGCCAGGTGATGTTGACCGGATAGGACTCCAGGTACAGCGCGAACGCGACCGCCAGGCCATCAACGACGGTGTCCTTGTCCAGCGCCGTCGCGGCCTTCTCGGCCACATGGGTGACCCGCACGACCGTTCCGGTCGGCCGCGACGTGGCGAGTGGGCCGCTGATGTCGAAGGTGGACAGCGCAGCGCGCGTCCCAATGATCACGGTCTCCTGCCGCTGCGGCTCACCGTCACCGCCATCGTCGTCAACGTCAGCCGAGGTCGTCCACCGGACCCGGTCGCCGAGCGCAAAGGCCCCGAACCGGCCCTTGCCTTCGCTGCCATGCAGGACTCGCCGGTCCCGGCGGCTAACCTTTTCCGTCGCCTTCCACGACCCGCCGAGCGCACCGAATCCCTTGGCGGCCGCCTCCGGCGTCATTCCGGACCCGTTGTCCGTGACCGTCACCGACTCGATTGCGCCCAGCTCGCTCATCTCGACCGTGACCGCCACGTCGTTGGCGTCCGCGTCCACGGCGTTCCAGATCAACTCCGCCAGGCCGGACCCCGGCGACTTGATCTGCCGCTCCAAGTGGTCAAGGTCTACCTGCACGGTCACTTGAGGCATTGGCACATCCTGCACCGGTCATCGGACAGGCGGGCGGCTGCCCGGCAAGTGCTTCGCCAACCACGGTGCTTGCGCTTCCGAGCCCTCGTCTGGTGGCGGCCTCTACGGTGTGCACGTATCCGTCGACGGTGGAACGCGCCGGAACGGTAACCGTTCCACCTGGGCGGGGCCGCCGGAGGGTCCGCTGCTAGACGACCGACCTGGAGGCGGGCGTGCTGCAGATCGTGACCGGGATGTACTTCCGGGACGTCGAGCTGAATGAGACGACGCACCGGGCGGTGCTCCACACCAACGTGCACGTCCTGTCGCGGAACGTCGTGGACCTGCCGGTCGGCCAGCTGCATCCGTCCACTGACTGGGACCCGATGACGACGATGACTGTGTCGGTCACCGAACGGCTCGAAGCTGTCCGACGCGACGGTGAGCCGGAGCTCGTCATCGCCACCGGAGGCAAAGAGCTCGTCCGTGACCTGGCCGCCGTCCTTTCGTTCGCGCTGAACGCGACGTTCGACACGGACGGGGATGTCGTCCGGCGTCTCGTCGGAGGCGGCGACGACGACCGCGGCGCGAGGCCACGCGACATCCTCCGTCGCACGTTCGACGCGGGCGTCTTGGTCACCGACGCCAACATCGACGACCTGCGGCTGTTCATGAGCCAGCTGCTCGCGCTGCGCCGGCCCGAGTACGAGAAGGCTATCCGCGCGATCCGGCAGGTCGTGCGAGCGTGCAACCGGGCCGCCGACGACCCGTCACTGGCATACACCATGCTCGTCGCCGCGCTCGAGTCGCTCTCCGGCAGCGCGCCGGCCGCCCCGCCCGACTGGGACACGCTTGACGGCCGCAAGCGCGCGCTGATCGACGACGCCCTGCGGGAACTACCGGACGACGACGCCGCCGTTGTCCACCAGGCGGTGCTGGACGCCGAGAGCTTGGGCGCTGGCCGGCGCCTCCAGGCGTTCGTGGCGGACCATCTCTCGCCGTCGTACTACCGGGGGGAGGCGTCCGGCGCGACCGGGCCGGTCCGAGGGACTGACCTGCCCCGCGCTCTGCGGCGGGCGTACGGCGTCCGGTCCCGCAACGTCCACGTCCTCGAGGAGCTCCCGCCGGAGGCGTGGGTGTTCACCGGCTGGGACGAGTACCTGCGGCCCGCGGGCGGGGAGGGCATGCTCAGCCTCGAAGGGCTCAGCCGGCTCGCGAGGCACGTCATCCGGGGGTATGTGTCCCGCGCCCCGACCGGCATCGATCCGGCGTTTGATTATCGCGCGAGCTTGCCCGGGCAGCTCCGGATGCAACTCGCCGCGCAGTACTGGCTTGCGAATGCCGACGGCTACGGCCAGGACGCTGCAGCGACCATCCTGGAGGGGTTCGCCGAAGTCCTCGTCGACGTGCTCGCCGACCGGGAAGGCGCGGCGATCCCCGACATGCGGGACGCGCTCGCCAGAATCGAAACGGTTGTCCCGGGCCGCGATCAGCAGACCGGCACCGCCGAGCTCGTCGCGGTCTACCTGCTGTGGCACAGCGTCATGGCGCCCGAACACCACCGCCCGGGCGCCGACGCGTTCCTCGCCCGCTACCGGCGGCTTCTAGACGAGCCGACGATGACCGGTTTCGTGCTGCACGCATTCCGCGCCGACGACCCGGAGCCTTGGCCCGTCGACGACCTCGTCGCGCTCGCCGACCAGCGGCTCACGCAGCGCCGGCGCGGCAAGGGCCAGCCGCTGCCAGCCGTGTTCGACGCCGCGCTTCACGCGAGTGCGGCCCTGGCGCTGGCAGCCGGCGGCGACCGCGACAGGGCCCTGTCCGCGGCGGCCCGCGCCGTCGAGGAACTGCCCGGTGACGACCGGCTGGTCGCGTTCGAGAAGGCCCTGCACGACGGCGACGTGCCCGCGCTGAACGTCCGCGCGCTGGTCCTCGGCCCGGAGGAACAGACGCGGGAAGAGCCCTTGGCCGAGCCGGACGACGGGCCGGGAACAGAGAGTCTCTAGACGGCCCGACGCATGCGACCCACCCCAGCTCCCCGGGCCGTGACGACGGCGCTCGATCAGGCCCTGGTCGCAGCGGGTGCCGCCGCTCTACGGTGACCCCACCGCGCCATCCCTCTAAACTGGCAGGCTCCCCGCATGCTCGGCACCCTGACCATTCACGGGCCCCTCGACACCCTCGCCGAGATCGCCGCCGACCTGCACCGCCGCTACCCGGACGGCATCAGCGCCAGCACCGCACCCCCACAACCCACGGCACACCCGTCGGGCTGCAGATGGACGCCGACCTCGTCCCCCTCTTCCGGGAAGCACTCGACCACCCCTGACCGCCAGCGGTCTCGTGCTGGTGAGCCGGGGGTCCGGCGGGTGGCACCGCGCATCCCTTGTCGCCACGCCCGGGGCTGGCTACACTCGGACACGCCTGTTGCTGTAGCGGCAGGAAGTGAGCCCGAGACCCGGCCGGACGACCGCGGCGCTCGGGCTTCGCGCATTCCGGAGCAGGCCAACTGATCGTCTATACGGTGCGGACCTCGGTCACCACGGGGGTGATCCGGCGCCGCCAGTCCCCGCCCTTGGCCCAGCACCACGCGACCGCATCCGGCAACGCCAGCAGCAGCTCGCTCGCCGCCCGACGGTGCTCGTAGCGCAGGTCCTCTCGGCCCACCTCCCGCACCCGGCGGTACAGCAGGGCACGGTCAGCGGCGACGAGGGTGTCATCCTGCTCGAGGACCAGCATCGCGTCGTCCCGCGCTGCCGCGTCGGCGACCAGCGCCCGCAGGCACGCGCTACGTCGATCCCACTCCGTCCGGTACCGATCCCCCGCGTCGTACACCGTGGCCCGCACACCGCTCGCCACCACCTCAGCGGCGATGGACCGCTTGCGTGAGTCGTTCTCATCCTTCATGTGCAACCGCCGCTGACCCGGCAGCACCAGACCGCGTAGCCCAGCCCGCACCGGGTCGAGATCGGTGGGCACCACGACGGCGGCCACCAGCAGGTAGCTACGCCGCTTGGTCTCATCAACGAACGTGTGCCCGTTCACTGCCCCGGGCCTTGCGCCTTCGGGCGCAGCTGCCGGTACAACGTGGACCGCGACACCCCGATGACGGTGGCCACCTCGACCAGCGGGGTGCCCTCCGCGATCATTCGCTGCGCCTGCTTCGCCTTCGCCACCGTCAGCACCGTGGGCCGGCCCCCCAACCGGCCCCGGGCCCGGGCCGCCCTCAGCCCAGCCTGGGTGCGCTCCCGGATCAGGTCCCGCTCGAACTCCGCCAAGCTCGCGAAGATGTGGAACACCAACCGGCCCCCCGGGGTAGTGGTGTCGATCGACTCCTGCAACGACCGGAACCCCACCCCCCGCTCCTCTAGGCCACGGACCGTCTCGATCAGGTGCGGCAACGACCGGCCCAACCGGTCCAGCCGCCACACGCACAACGTATCCCCCGGCCGCAGCGCGGCCATCACCTCGACCAGCTGCGGACGATCCGCCCTCGACCCCGATGCGGTGTCGGTCCACACCCACCGACACCCTGCGGCCCTCAGAGCGTCGTGCTGCAACGCCGGGTCCTGCACGGTCGTCGACACCCTCGCGTACCCCAGCAGCTCGCCCACGACGACGCACTGTGCCACAACCCACCGGCACAACAGACCGCGACACGTAGTAAGTGACGCCGAGTTTCGAATCACTTCCCGGTCGGTGACCAACACTCTTGACCGGCAACCCAACCTCGAGCCCCGCACCACCCCGGTGATGTGTCATATACGATCGA
>JAABUI010001958.1_pt1 | contig 11655 bp, 11 predicted proteins | sample 5559111 | NCBI WGS metagenome assembly JAABUI01 (sample SAMN10711870, study PRJNA513365) | rock metagenome | isolation source: Antarctica rocks | place: Antarctica: Victoria Land, Buttleship Promontory
ACGCCCGGCTCAAGCAGTGGCGTGGCATCGCCACCAGGTACGACAAACACGCCCTGACATTCCTCGGCGGCGTCCACTTGGCGGCCAGCGTGCTGCATCTCCGGTGAATTACCAGACACGCTCTAGCCGACGTACCCGCGGCCGGCCGCCGGCCCAGCCGTCGACCTTGACGCTGAGGCGCCGCCGGCTCTTCACAGCCGACCCGTCAGCCATGCAGGATGCAACCTGTCCAACTGTTCGCGCCGTCTAACCATGGAAGCGCTCTATGCCTACGTTCCGGGAGGGGTGACCAAGATTCGCCCGAAGTTGGTCGTGCTGGTTGGCGTGCTGCTGCTGTCAGCCGCCGGATGCGCCAGGTCAGCGCCGTCGCCGCCTTCAGCGACTCCGTCGCTACCGTCGGCCAGCACGCCGTCCCCAACCGGAATCGCTGTGAGCAGCACTCCTGCCTCGCCAGCGCCAACACTGGCTGCGGAAGTGGTGCCGTGGAACCCGGCCGGAGTACGGGCCGTCACCCAGACAGCGCCGGCAGCACGATCGACACCCGCACCGACAAATCCGCCGGGGTGCGACGGCGCCGAACTCCGGCTGCTGCCGGCCAGCGCCCGCACCGCTCCGACCATCGAAGGGTGGTTGACCACCTTCGTGCTGCAGTTCACCGGCTCCTCGCCGTGCTCGATGAACCCGGGGTACTTCGGCGTAACGGTGACCGCCGCGGACGGGGCGACCCTGCCGATCGACACCATGCCAACTGGGGCCGGCTCTTCTTCGTTGATGTTGATCCGACCCCACCAACTGGTGTTCGGGTCCATACGGTGGGCCGTCAATCCAGGACGTCCGCACCCGCACCCGACGCAGCTGATCTTCAACATCGGCGACTCCCCGTCCGCCGCTCAGTCGATCAGCATTTCCGTCGCCGACGTCAGCATCCCGCCGCATCCGAGCAGCCCATCCCCGCAAAGTGCCTGGGGGTCCACCGCTTACGGGCTGATGACCTCCGCCGCCGACCCCGCCACCCTGGCCACGTTGACCGCCGCCGTGACTGCGCCGGCCACCGTGCGTGCTTCGTCCACGTTGCTGTACGCGGTCACAGTGACCAACCCCACCAACACCACCGTGCCGCTGACCGGCTGCCCGCAGTTCGTCGAACAACTCACCGTCGTGCCCCTCAAAACTGCGATCACGGTCGGCGCTCGGGGACCTCTGAACTGCGCCTATCTACCACCGGCGGTCACCGCCAACTCATCCGTGACCATGAAGATGTAACTCGACACTGTCGGTCAGGTGCCCGGACCGGGCCAGCTGACCTGGCAACTTTCTACCACGGCTACGCGGCCACCGCAGTCACTGCACCGGTCACGGTGCAGCGAAACTAAAGGCGCCCAAAGTCCGGTGACGGGGTTACCAGCACAGCAAAGTACGCAGCTTCTACAGCTACCCGAAATCGGAGTTATCGGGTACAGAAGGGTTCATGTCAGCCGATGTGAAGCTGACCTGGGGTCTGCTGGAAGTGGCGGCCGGCCGCAGCGCCCTCTGTGGCAATCTGACGACATGACACCCTGCTCGGGCAGGCCCGCAGCAGCATCAGCATCAGCTGCGTCGTCAGCGATCAGGATCAGGCCACCGACCTTGCGGGCCTTCACCGGCAACTTCCCGTCACGGAACCAGCTGTAGGCAGTCACCCGGGCAATACCCTGCGACTCAGCCCACTCAGCAAGACTCATAAGACAACCAGAGCATACCAACGGCTTTTATAGCTTGTTATACGTGTAACAGTTAAATCCCCAGGTGTCTGAGGTACCCCAGTGACGACACGCCACGCGGGATGACGTCCCCCAGGTGCCTGAGGTACCGAAGTAGTCTCCGGTCACTCGCAATAGGAGGACACCGTGAGAGTCACCGCAATCGCCAACCCGAAGGGCGGCACGGGCAAGACCACGACCGCAGTCAATCTGGCCGCCGCCGCAGCGCTTCAGGGTCGCCGGGTCCTGCTGGTTGATATGGACAAGCAGGGCTCGGCCACCCAGTGGCTGAACCACTCCCCCGACAGTGACCTGCTGGTTCGCGCGCTTCTTGGCGATGTGGACCCCGAGTCCATCGTGGTCCAGACATCAGTCGAGGGCCTTGAGCTGATCAGGGCGAGCGTTGCGGTACAGAGCGAGCCGGTGACGTCGGAGCCAGGCAGCCAGTTCCTGTTGCGGGAGATGCTCGCTAAGTTGATTCCGCGGGACTGGGTGATCCTGGATGCCCCCGGAGACCTGGGTCCGATCACGATCATGACGCTGACGGCGGCGACGGACGTACTCGTGCCAGTTCCGGCCGGCGCGATGGAGCTGGATGAGGTACCAAAAGTGCAGGAGACGATCGCCAAGGTTCAAGCCCGCCTGAATCCTGGGTTGACCATGGCAGGCGTACTGCTCACCCAGGTCAGGACATATGGCCAGCACTCATCCGTGCTCGCCCGTGAGGTTGGCGAGCAGCTACGTGTCGACTTCCCGGCCGGGGAGGTCATGTCGAGCGTGATACGGGACGACATGCGGTTCAGGGAGGCGCCGGCGGCGCGGCAGCCCATGGCCGTGTACGACCCAGGCGGCAAGGGTGATCAGGACTATCGGGCCGCGCTGGACGAGCTAACGGAGCGGGAGGCCATCAATGTCGGCGCCTAGCAAGACCTCACGACTAGGCCGAGGCGCCTACCAGCGGCCGTCCGCCGACGTTTTGGACGCCTTGACGGATCCAGGCCCTTTGGCCGCCACGGCTCCGCTAGGTACCCAAGGTGTCTCAGGCCACTCAGCACCCCCAGGTACCGAAGGTGGCTCAGGGGCCGCAGGTACCACTGACACCTCGGGGGTCTCTGGCGGCTTGGGTACCGGGGGCGTCTCAGGCACCTCAGTTCCTTCGGTTACCGGCGACGTCTTGGACACCCCGGTAGCCGGGGGTACCTCAGACGTCTTGGGCGTCCCTAGTACCCAAGTTGTCATGGGTGCTGAAGACGTCCGAGGTACCTCAGTTGTCACGGGCACCGGAGGCGGCTCAGGTTACCCAGGTACCGAAGCCAACTCCGGCCTCTCAGGTAACCCGGGTACCGAAGGTGGCTCAGGTGCCCCAGCCACCAGAGGTCACCCAGGTGTCGTAGGTACTGCGGGTGTCTCAGATAACCTAGACGACCCCGGTGCCCCAGCCACCACCGGTAACCCAGGTGTCGCAGGTACTGCGGGTGTCTCAGATAACCTAGACGACTCAGTTGCCCGGGGTAACGCAGCCGTCTCAGGTACCCCGGGCTCGCGGAGTACGAAGCGTGCCCCCAGCAAACAGCGTGCCGCAGGTGCCGAGGGTGTCTCCAGTAACCGAGGTACCTCAGACACTCCAGGCGCCAAGCCGGCGACTACGCCGCGGGATCACGTGAAGGTAGCTCGACCGCTTGTTGACGAGATGAGGGATGCAGTGTGGTTCTTGTCAGAGCACGGCCGCCCGCGGGTGCAGCTCGGCGAGTTGCTTGACGAAGCTATCGGCATCTGGCTGAAGGCCGTAAAGGCCGAGCACAACAGAGGGCACGCGTTCCCGGTTAGAGGGCGTCTCCGCTAGCCAACTGTCGGGCTCTGGTGACGGGCCCGCACGGGGCTTCTGGAGGCCAGGCAGTGATCAGCCCAGGAGGGTCCCACGTCCGCGGGGTCCTCGTTGTTACGGCAGGCAGTCCTCCTGCCCTGGCGGTTCCTTCCGGCCAGCGAGACCTGACATCAGCGTGGACGGGGGCGTCAGGGGCTTGTTGCGGTGCCGACGGTCAGGGGACACTCGGTTGAGGACCGACCTCCGCCCCAAATTCCGGGCTGCATACCTTGTCGTCGGTGCGGTTCGCAGAGACGGCCACATTTGAAATGCGCTGGCGCTTCCGCGTCGCCATGGATCAGCAGCCCGCCCACGGGTTCGCCACCAGGGAAGAGGCAGGGAAGCGCCTGCTGAAGCCCTGACGGCACGCCTACGTTCCGATCCCCGCAGCGAGGTGGGCTTGCCTCCGCCTGCCACCTTCAGCGTCTTCCGGCCGCCGACAGCCCTCCGCCGCCCAATGACCATAAGCGCAATTGGGGCTCTCCACTTAACCGGAGTTGCGCTGGTCAGGGGGACGCCAGGGGCGGGCAGCGCGGGGTCGGTCGATGCTGGGCGGGTGCCCAGTCGCTCCGGGAGGCCGTGGAGGCACGGCGCGTGGGCGGGTTTGCTTAACCAGCTGGCGGTAGCGCACCGGGTCGTGGTCGACGGCCAGTTGGAGCGTGCGGTAGAAGAGCAGTCCGCGGCTGCGTGAGCGGCGACGGTTGAACCGGAAGCAGAACTCGTCCAGGTAACGCGCCAGGTGCTCGGTGTCCACGGCGCCTTGGTGGGTGGACAGCAGCCACCGCTTGGCCAGGGACGCTACGCGGTGTACGCCGGGCAGCAGCTTGTCGATGTCCTCGCCCAGTGCCTTGGCTGCGCGCTGGCTGCGCCGGTCATGCGTGTAGCCAGACTTATCGATGCCCAGGTACCCGTTCCACCCGTCGGTAATCACCGTGGACCCCGGAGCGAGGACGTCGGTGACGAACGTGTGCAACGTACTGGCGGAGCCGTCGGGAATGATGCGCATCCGGCACCGCCCGAAACCCCTGGGCGGCTTGACTTCCACCGCAACGGCGACCAGCGCCTTCTTGCCCTTGGCCCGGCCACCGGCCAGCCCTGCCTCCTCGCCGCCGATGTAGGTCTCATCCACCTCCACCTGCCCCGACAGCAGTTCCCGGCCGGGGCGCACGAGCACGGAACGCAACCGGTGCAACATCGCCCACGCGGTCTGATAGGAACCGATCTGTAGCGTGCGCTGCAGGCCCAGCGCGGAGATACCGTCCTTGGCGGTAGCGAACGACCAGCACGCGTGAAACCACACCGTCAACGGAGTGCGTGTCCGGTCGAAGATCGTGCCCGCCGTCACCGACGTGCGATGCGAGCAGCCGGCGCACTCCCACCGGCCATCCGCCAGCTGCCAACCACCGACGTGCCCGCACTCACCGCAGACGAACCCCTCGGGCCAGCGCAGCCACGCCAGATAGTCCCGGCAGTCCGCATCCGTACAAAACCACGCGAGGAACTCACCCACAGACCGCGGATAGTCCCGCCCACCCTGGAGCATCGTCACGACCGCAATCTACTCCGGTTAAGTGGAGAGCCCCGAGCGCAATTATCACCGGTCACCTGCTGGGCCGGGAAGCCAGCCAGCCCGCGGGATGAGGCCAAGGACCTGAGGGTGGGTCCCGAGCAGACCATCTCCGGGAGCCCCAGCGGCTCGAACTCGAGGCGTATGTCACGTGACGAAATCGACGAGCCAGATAAATATCGCCGAATTGTGCAACGGCACGCCTCCATCGAGCACTCGTATCTGACTAGCATAATGTTCCATTATCGTGACTAACCCCCGGTAGCATGTAACTGGCTGGGCGCAGGGAGGATCTTTCGCTCAAGATCTTTTAGCGGGTCGTTGCGCCGTCGGTGAACGGTGCTGAGCTGCACCGACCGGGTTGACAGGTACGAGGAGGTGGCCGAGGTGGGGGAGTCCCCGGTGGCTGCGCTGACCGATCTTGAGGTCTCCTCTGCCGCTGATCTCACGGCGCTGCCGGTGCCTGAGGGCGGGACCGTCGCTGGCCACGGTGTGCCCGTCGAGGCTCTGGACTTGCCCGTGGAGGCGCTGGAGCGGGTGTGGGCGGCGGTCCAGGCGTCGACGTCGGTGAACACGAAGGCGGCGTATCGGTCGGACTGGGCCCGGTTCCAGGGGTGGGCGAGCGGGGAGGGGCATTCGGTGTTGCCGGCCGATCCGATGGTGGTCGCGGCGTACCTGACCGCAGCGGCCGCGGACCAGACGGTGGTGGGGCAGTGGCGGTACAGCCCGGCCACGTTGACCCGGTGGACCTCGTCGATCAACCAGTTCCACACGGCCGCGGGCCTGGCCGCGCCGGGCCGGTCGGAGGTGGTCCGCCGGGCGCTGTCCGGGATCCGCCGGCTCCGCGCGACGCCGCCGAACCGGCGGGCCCCGCTCCTCCTCGAAGACATCAGAAGACTGCTGGATCATCTGTCCGATCGGGTCACCGATTGGCCGGGTGGGGTGATCGCGCGGCGGGACGCGGCGCTGCTGCTGGTCGGGTTCGCCACCGCCGCCCGCCGCTCGGAACTGGTCGGCCTGGCGGTGGGGGATGTGGCGGCGCATCGGGTGGACGGTTTGCATCTGCGGCTGCGGACGTCCAAGACCGATCAGGAGGCCCGCGGGACGGTCAAGGCCGTGCCGTACGGGCGGGACCCGGTGACGTGCCCGCCGTGCGCGTACACCCGGTGGCGGTTGCTACTGGACGCCGCCGACCGGGTTGATCCGGTGGGGCAGCGGCGGTCGGTGATGGCAGAGCTCCGCCGGCAGGCATCCGATGGGGGAGTGGACGGGCACGTCTGCCGGGTCGACCTTCCGGATCCGGCTGATCCGGGGCGGGCGTTGTTCCCGCTGGTCCACAAGACCGGCCGGATCGGCGCGGCGGGGATGTCGGGGCAGGCGGTGAATGTGGTGCTGGCCCGCCGCGCCACCGACGCCGGGTACACCCCGGAGCAGGTCGCGAAGTTGGGTGGGCATTCGCTCCGGGCCGGGTTCGTCACCGAAGCGTTCCGGCAGGGCGCGGATGCGCACGCGATCATGCGGCAGACCGGGCACCGCAACCCCGCCATCCTGGAAACCTACGCCCGGGAACATGCCCCCCTGGTCGGCAACGCCGTCACCAAGCTCGGCCTGTAGACCATGACCCACCCACCTGGGGAGCCTGCCAACTCCAGGTTGCCCGGCGCAGGCGCCCCCGCCGCGAGTGCGGAGTGGGCGTTGTTCGCCGATTGGTGCGCGGTCACCGGCCACGACTCGTTGCCCGCGACTGCGGAGACGGTGCTGATGTTTTTCGGCGACTGCCCCGCGGCGGCGGGGACGTTCGCCCGCCGGCTGACGGCGATCGACGCCGCCCACCGGGCCGCCGGCGTGACCCCGCCGGAGCGGACCAGGCAGGTCCGCGACGTGCTGCGTGGCCGGCCCGCCCAACCCGTCCGGCAGGAGCTGCCCGCCGACCGGGTGGAGGCGGCGTTGCGCCGGCTGCCGTCCCACGGCTGGATCAACGGCTGGTTCGGCCGCCGCGACCGGGCCCTGCTGATCCTGGCCCAGGCGGCCGTGCCGTACCGGCGGATCGCCGCCCTCACCGCCGGCGACATCACACTGACCGACACAGTCGCCACCATCAACACGACGATCGGGTTGGTCACCCTCTATCCGGACGAGGATCCGGTTGTGTGCGGGCCGTGCGCGTTGGTCCGGTGGCTCCGCGCCCTGCACCTCGCGCTCACCTCACCCGCCACCCGCACCCTCGCCGGGGCGATCGACCGCGCCCCAGCGGTGGACGGGGCATCGCCGCACCTGTGCCGAAGCCGCCGCCCCATCGCTCAGGGGATCGGGGATGTTCCGCTGCTGCCGCCGATCGACCCCCGCGGCCACCTGTCGATCACCCCACGGCCGCTGACCCCGCACTCGGTGTCCCACCTGGCCCGCGGCAACACCACCGGCCCGGGCGCGGTCCACCGCGTCGACCCGCAAACCCCCGACGAACCGCAGCTACCGCCGCCGCCCGCGACGCCGGTCGCGCCACCGCCCACCCCCTACACGGTTGTCGACTGGGAACAGGCCGTCGCACGGCGCCGCGCCGACCAAGACCGCCTCCGCGGAGTCGACCGAACCCTGGACGAAACCGACCGCAAAGCCGCCGACCTCAACCGCAGAATCCTGGCGCTGCTCGCCGACACATAGGCAGCAGCGCGCCCATCTTGACCAACGGAAGTTATGCCCAGACGACCCGGGTTGTTCAGGTAACCGGCTGACCTGCCGCCGACCGAAGTGCGGAAACTCCCAGCACAGCTGACGCAGACGGTTGTCACAGCGGCAGGTGGCGCATCCCTCGCCGTGAAATCGTCGGCGCGGTGCCCCGGTTGTCCCCCCCATCACCGGTGAACACTGCGGGCGGGTCTATCGGGACGGTCGAACAGGCGTGCGGGTTCGACCAGCGGCGCTGTCTCCGTGTGTGCTCAGGGGGTTTGGCTTATCGGACGCGCCCCGGCGTGTGGGTCGGCCGTGGGGCATTAGCCAGTCTCGGTCTCGGACCCAGGGAGCGGTGCTGCGAATGTGTCCTGGGACGGTATCGGACGCCGAGGTTCCCGCACACCGGCCCCATCGCCTCCGTTCACAGCTCGCCAGCTCACCACCACTGAGTCCCAACGCCACAACCGAGTGCCAACGCCTGGGGTTTGCCCGGTGACCAGGAAGTCTCCGGGCCAAGTCAACGCGGCCAGCGGCGGCCCGTCCGAGTCCGGTTGCGTCAAGACCACACCCGCGGCGCCGGCTACCTTTCGCGCCTCCTCCATTGGCAACCCCACCACATCGGGAACCGTCACAATATCGGTCAATCGCCACGCATCACCTGGCATCGCTGTCGCCTCCAAAGACGCCGTCATACTTGTAAACCCATTCAACATCTTGGTGTCAAGTTCACCTGTGGTAGCCGACGACGGGTTTCTCTCGCGATCACATCGGCTGTTCGCGAGCTGGTGTCAGCGTTGGTCATCAGGTGTCGGAGGTCGTCACGAGCGGCCCCGCAGGAATCTCGAACGACCTTTGACGCATCCCGAGCTCGGCCACTACCATGCAACGCATGGTTCCTGGTGACGATCCTGTCTGGTTGGCTCAGCTCCGCCGCGGATCTGTGGAGCACTGCGTACTTGCGTTGCTCAGCAAGAGGGAGCGGTATGGTTTCGAACTCGCTCGCACCCTTGCCGACGCCGGCGGCCTGATCGGGAGCGAGGGCACGATCTATCCTCTGCTCGCCCGGCTGCGACGAAACGGACAGGTGGAGACCACCTGGAGGGAGTCGATGGAAGGGCCACCTCGTCGGTACTACCGACTCACCGAGGCCGGTGCTCTGGCCCTGGCGACATTTGTCGGCCACTGGAAGCTATTCCGGGACGCCATCGACCACATCCTTGACGAAGCGTCAGCGGCATGACGACACGGAGCAATGCCGACAAACTCGTGGATCGCTACCTCTCCGAACTCGACCAAGCACTTCGCCGCGTCGCAGCCCCCCGGCGTCGCCAAATCGTCGAGGACATCTCCGACCACATCGCCCAAGGCCGATCGCTCCTTGACGACGAGGACGAAGCGGGCGTTCGAAGCCTGCTGGAGCGCGTCGGTGAACAGAAGACGATCGCGACCGAAGCAGGCACCGACGGACTCGACGACCCCGCACGGCGAGGTGACGCCTGGGTGCCGTGGCTGCTCCTGCTGGGTGGGTACGCCTTGCTCGTGGGTTGGTTCGTCGGTGTCGGTCTCCTGTGGTCATCGGCGACGTGGCGAGTGCGCGACAAGATCCTGGGCACCCTCGTACTGCCCGGAGGACTGCTCAGTCTCGTCCTTCTCGGTCAGCAAGGTTCGATGACCGCATGTTCCTCAGGCGTTGCGGTATCCCCTGTCCCGATCCCGGTGACACCCGGATCCGCACCGCTGGCTCCGCCTGCCTCGCCGGGGGTCCTGCACCCGCTCACCCACTGTGTCACCACCGGGTTCAGCTTTCCCCTGCCGATCGGAATTCTCGTCCTAGCCCTAGCAGTGATCGCACCAATCCTGGTCGCGATGCATCTGGAACGAATACGCCGCAGCGGCTGACCCCTGCCCCAGACCGCGACCAGCTCCCCAAAAACGATCACACAGACGGTCCCGCGGGCCGATCGCCTACCGGGCACCGATCGTCATGCGGTTTGGTATGACAAGCACTCTGGCCAACCTCCAGCGGGGCATGGTTCCCGGTCGACGAAGAGGTCGGTCTTTGAGGGCTGTGAGCAGCTCGGCGTAAGCACCGTCGATGTCTCCGTCGGTTGAAGCGATCACGCGGGTGTGTGAACTTCCACGGTAAATGGCACAGTTTTTGCACGCTATTTGGCCGTTTTTGGCGACTTATTTGGCCACCCTGCTGTGTTTCACGCTCAGATGCGTCGTGGTGATCGAACGGAGGTTCGAGAATGGTGCCAAATACCGTGCAAAAAAGCGGCCAAGTAACTGGTTCTGGCACAGGTTTCGTGAAGCTGATGGGTGGTTGATCGCGGCGAAGGTTGACCCCCGGTTCCGGCGGTAGGCCGTGGCCCGGTGACAGTGTGACCGGTGTTGCAGATGTGGCCGAGCGCCAGCGTTCAGGCCGGGTAGGGGTGCCCTGAACCCGCACATCCAGCGCCTCGACGCCGTCGTGCGGAGAACATGCACCCCCTTGGCCGCACGACCACAACTCAGCCAGGATCACGAAACTTGAGCCAGAACCAAATAAAACGCCAATTCACACGCCGGGCTGTTCGGCCGCCGCGACAAAGCCCTGCTGGTGTTGGCCGCATCGACCGACCTTTCCTACCGGGAGCTGGCCGTCATGGCCGTCAGCCAACTGGACATTGTCGACGGCGTCGCAGGTGTCACCGGCATCTCCGGCAAGATCCATCTCATTGAGGCGGTGCCGATGCGGTGCTGTGCGGGCCGTGCGCGCTCCTCCGGTGGCGGCGGGTCGTCGATGCCGAGGTGACCGGGACCAGCGCAGCCGGCATGCGGCGCCTGTTCAAGAAAGCTCCCGTCGTCACGTCGGAGAGCCGCCACGTGTGCCGGGAGCCGGGACCGGCCGCCGCCAAGACGTTGGCCGTGCCGTTGTTCCCACCGATCAACCAGTGGGGACACCTCCCACTCCCGATCCAACCGATGAGTCGGCACGCAGTGTCCATCCTGGCCCGGCAGGTCGAGACCGGACTCCCAGTCCACCGTGATCGCAACGTCGACGAGGTAGTGGCCGTCCTGAGCCCAGCCGAAACCGAAGCGGGGGAGCCCGCGCCCACGCGGCCGGCCTACGACTGCGCCGCCGCAAACCAGAAGAAGAAGGAAGCCATCGCCCAACTCGCCTCCCTCTCGACCACGATGGAGGACATCGACGCCAGGATCAACGAACTCATCGACCGCACCCGAAACCTCGAACTCGACTAATCGTCAGCCGCGCTGAGGAGTTGACCGGCGCCGACTACACGCTGATCGCGCTGCCAGGCCGACCCAGCCACGCCGGCCAGCGAGATGACCGAACCGACGGTGGCGGTCTGGGTCACAGCCCCGGTGGTCGATCCAGCGATGGGGATGTTGTCCGCGGCACGTCTACCGCCGGACAATCGGCGAAAGTCAGGTCGACCCAGGCGACCGGTCGGTGCCTGAACGTTGATCACCCGTAGCAGTGCTTCGGACGAACAAGCCGGCCCTCCGCAGATGATCTGCTGGTCCGGTGGGGAGATCGGCCGGTTGGAAACGGGCGCCGTTTTGCATCTGATCGGCGGGTCCGACCGCTAGGGTCGACATCGCCTTTTCTGGAACGGGGTACCGCCCCTTTCGCGGCTTCGCCGGCCAGTGCACCCGGGCATCAAGGAAACGTCAGGATTGCGTCGGCACTATTGACGCGCCTGAAGTGGGCGCCAACAGTGGATGCAGTGTCCGCAACGCTGCCCGATCACCTACAGAGCAACTCCGCTACCGACGTTGATCTGCCGGAGCGGCTTTCGTATCGCGTG
>JAABUI010001961.1_pt1 | contig 11638 bp, 11 predicted proteins | sample 5559111 | NCBI WGS metagenome assembly JAABUI01 (sample SAMN10711870, study PRJNA513365) | rock metagenome | isolation source: Antarctica rocks | place: Antarctica: Victoria Land, Buttleship Promontory
TTGTGAGGCGGCGAGGCCTCTTTACATGGAACTGCGTAGTAGAAGATAATAAGGTAGCACTCTATTGATGGTAGAACTAATTGCTAAGGAACGAAAGCGAGGGCTGGCAGAGTTTTCGTCTTCTGCCAAGCCGCTACCCCTATTCACCCGTTAGCCCCTTCGGTCTAACCTCGCGGGCTAGCCTTGCAGGCACGCATTGTTCATAGCCGGTGAGGTGCGTCCTCACAGTTGTAACCAAAGCTGTTTCGCCTGAATCTTTATGTTTTAAACGTTTAGATTCATCAATTAAATTAGAGAATAATTCTTCTAATTTAATTGAATCTGAACTATTTACGCGAATAGATTGGGTAATAGTGGTAATCAGAGTTTCGTAATTTGGCGAAAGATTATTTAAAACCCATGCGAAAATTACCTTTTCAGGTATTATAACATTTTTCGCAGTCAATTGATTGTATAATCGTTTGACTTGATTCAGATATATTTTCATCTTATTGTTCAATTTTTTTAAAGTAGTATTGAATAATTCTTTGCATAAGAAGAATTCTGATGTAAGACGGCGAGACCTCTTTGCGTGAAACTGCGTAGTAAAAGATAATAAGGTAGCACTCTATTGATGGTAGAACTAATTGCTAAGGAACGAATGCGAGGGCTGACAGAGTTTTCATCTTCTGCCAAGCCGCTACCCCTATTCACCCGTTAGCCCCTTTCGGCCTAACCTCGCGGGCTAGCCTCGCAGGCACGCATCGTTCATAGCCGGTGAGATGCGTTCTCACATCTGAACTAAAACCTTTAGGGCTATAAAGATTTTCAAGTGCTTTTCATACTTCATATGACTTTGAAATATGGCGCACTTGCAATAATAGGCCGTCAAACAGATTTAATTTGATTAAAGCTTCGGCTTTAATCGCTTTTTCATTTGGTTCAACCAAAAGCCTATTTTCAATGACTGCGCTATAGTCAAAATTGACTATTTTAATATATTGCGCTAAATCTTCTTTTGATAGAAGAGCTGACATACGAATTGACTATAATTCGTAGTTTTCTTCGTCTCTCAAAGGTTTAATCTAATATGTAGGCTTTTGCTTACTGATATCAACCATTTTTTCGATTTAAACGCCTAATTATCATATAATTGCAGTGATTATAGAGGATAAAAACTTGTTTTTTATCGAAAAATATTTGAACTGCTATCGGTTCAAAATTTCGATCACGTGACTAAAAATACAAATCACGTGACTTGAATCACTATTGGTTCGCTTAGTCACGGGGTACGAACCCTATAAGTTCGTTTGAATAGTTGAGCAACTTGAACACTATTAGTTCGCTTAACTAGTCACGTGCCCTCGCTTACTATTTTGAAAAATAGTGCGATCCGGGCTCATAACCTGTCAGGTTATGAAGGGTAACAGATAAAATATACTGTTAAGCAGAGAATAAAATAATAGTAGCGAGGTAACTATTAATTATATAATCAATAGAAGAATTTTATTAAATTATATTGCTTGTTGTTTTAAGCTTTTCTTGCTTGAGCTTCTATCTACACGAAGGTAACGCTCGTTTATATAGACGATTTTGATGAGTGTGTATTAGAGATCAAAATGATTGATTTCTAATATGACGGTTTCTAGAAATTTCTATAACCAGCATGTATTATAAATCAAAAGAGTTGATTTCTAATATCGCGGTTGTCAGAAGTTTCTAGAATCAGCGTGTATTATAAATCAACATTATTAATTTGTAATATTGCGGTTCGTGGAAATTTCTAGAACCAGCGTAATTAGAAATTCTAATTTCTAGTATTGCGGTTTCTAGAAACTTCCAGAAACTACTAATCAGCGAATGTATTGAAAATTAATATTCTAATACATTGAAGCTTTCTAGAAACTTCTACGCTGTTTAATAATCACTACTATGAATGATTACATAAGTTTAAACATAAGCTTATTCTAACACTCCCACCCACGGTTCTTGTAGTATAACAATATCTGCCCTGTTTTTCGCAAATTCCATGCATGCATGCATAATTTGCGTTGACCTTGCGCAGTTGTGCTGTAGAATTCGAATATTTGACGTGTTTGCAAAGCTTTCGTCATTTGCCTTATTTTGCAACATTTCGAGTGTGATACTCATTACAATTCCGTGGCTAGGTGATCTTTTTGTGAGCTAATAGGCTGGGCTGCCTGATATGTTTCGCACATTGCGCTATTTGCGAAATGCGAATTTTGACAGTTGCAGCATTTAGGAATCGTGTGATTGCATGGTTGCTTGTCTTTGCACGTAGGTAATTGACATTTATGATCCCATGTCTGATGATTTCGCCCGCAATATAAGCATCTTGGTGACCTGTTACATTTTGTTCTGCAAATGTTCGAAGGTTTGACATTTTTGACATTGATCATTTGGTCGGTAATCTCGATATTCAGCTGTTCGATATGTTGATCTCGCAGCTAAGAGCCGTTTTTTCAAATGTCTTTGTGCTTCTGCTTCGGTCCTAAAAGCTAAAATCGCCGATGCATGTCTGTTTCGTGATCGATTTTCGCTCTTAGATAACCATATAGGGTTGATTATTAGTTTTGATTCGAGGTTGAAAGACTCTATCTCAGTTTTTAGATTTTCCATTCCGGTTTCTGTGTTGAAGATTTCGGTTTCCAGACTGTGTATGACGATTTTGTGCCATTTCTCGTCTTTCTTAACATCAAAGACATGTTCCCATATTGCTCTTTGCGCTAGTAAGGCGTCTGCGGTGTATTTTTCCAAGACTGTCAAGACAATGTTGTTTCCCTTTTGCGTTTTGGCTACTGTGGCGACCACCAGATCGATTTTTGCGTTTTTCAATGCGTTATTCACCAATTCTCGCATTTCCATCGCCTTTAAAGTCCAGTTCTCATTTTTGGGATTAACAATGAGTCTTTTTTCGCGATACGGTATCTCTTGTGATTTTGGCGAGGGTTTTTTGGTAACCAGGTTCCATTCGCCTGCATTTGCATTTGCATTTGCCTTTGCCTTTGCATTTGCATTTGGTTGGTTTTTGCGAATTTTGCATATCTTGCGAAGTTTGCGAAATCTGCGTCTTCTGTGAGGTTTGCGAATTCCCTGTCATTTGCTTTGCATTGATTCCCTTTTTGATGTTTTCGGCGTTTTGTTGCACCAATTGCAGAATGGTCTTCAGCTTGTTGTTTGTTTGACTCTAAAGCAGGTTAATTTGCTCCTGAATCGGGTTTTCTATGCTTTCGCCGCATGCTCTTCGAATGTAGATTAAGCTATGATTTATAGCCTCTTCCTGCTTTGGTATTGCTAGTCTTAGCTGATTGACTGCGAATTCGATTCTTTCGCGCAGTCTTTTCACTTGCACTTCTTTAGAGGTAGCGCCGTAGCACTTGCTAGTACTGACTTCGGTACTAGCTTCTTTTTGAGGACTTTCCATCGCTTTTCGCTTTTTCATTCCTTTGGATTCCACAATCGCTTGTGTTTGCTCTTTTTGCTGCGAATTCGCATTTCGCAAATTGATTGTATTCTTGATGTTATGCGCATCTGCATGTGGGTTGACCATCAACGCATCGGGTGAGCTGAATATATATTGCGTTTTTCTATTTGCTGGTGTAGGCGATTTTTGTTGACTGCGAAATAAATCGACAATGTCGTTTTGCAGTTGTTTGCTTGTTGGCGAACTCAAGCTAAGTCCGTCTCATAGATCTGTTTCAACTTCTAACGTTGACTTTTTGAATTCTATCGTCGGCGTTTTGAGTTCTGACGTTGAGCTATTGCTTCTGCTGAGTTCCGCGTTGATACCTGCGGAATGGGAAAAGTGCGCAAAGGGATATAAATCGGGGAACCTTTACACTAGAGTTACTGCCTACGTGGAACGCTCTGGGTAAGAGGTTAAAGGGATATTTAAGTGGGAAAAAAACATGAAGAGTGGTTTAGCACCCTCGCAGGTAGCAATGGAGAGTTGCTTCGCACCTTCGCAGAGAGCAGAGGTCAACCCGGATACCAGCATGAGCAACAGCTCAACGTCGGAACTCAAAACGCCGACGATAGAACGCGAAAAGTCGACTTTGGAAATTGAAACAGACGCATGGAACAAAAGTAGCTTGAGCTTGCCAACAAGCAAAAAGCTACAAAACGACATTGACGATTTATTTCGCAGTCAACAAAAATCGCCTACATCATCAGCTAGAAGAACGCAACATGTTTTCAGCTCGCCTGATGCATTAGTGACCAACCCATCCGCCAATTGGCGAAATGCAAATGCGAATGTGCAGTCAACACGAACGATTGTGGGATTCAAAGGAATGAAAAAGCGAAAAGCGATGGAAAGTTCACAAAAAGAAGTCAGAGTCGAAGATAGCACTAGTAGGTGCTACGGTACTACCTCTAAAGATATTCTAGTCAAAAGACTGCGCGCAAAAGTTGAATTCGCAGTTAATCAGCTGAGACTAGCAATACCAGAACAGGAAGAGGCTATTAATCACAGTCTAACCTACATACGAAAAGCATGCGGCGAAAACATAGAAAACCCGATTCAGGAGCAAATTAACCTGCTTCAGAGTCAAACAAACAAAAAGCTAGAGACTATTCTGCAATTGGTGCAACAAAACGCTCAAAACATCGAAAAAGAAAGCAGATCAAAGCAAACGACAAAGAATGCGCAAACTTCGCAAGCGAAGCAGAGTTCGCAAATGCCGCAAGACATGCAAGCTTCGCAGAGACTTACGCAGAAGTCTACATACGCGCAAAAAGCAGCGCAATTCGCAGGTGCGAATGCAAATGCAAATGCAAATGCAGGCGGATAGAACTTGGTCACCAAAAAACCCTCACCAAAATCGCAAGAGATACCGTATCGCGAAAGAAGACTTATTGTCACTCTCAAAAATGAGAATTAGACTCTAAAAGCGATGAAAATGCGAAACGCGATGAACAACGCATTAAAGAACGCAAAAATCGATATGACAGTCGCTACAGTAGCCAAAACGCAAAAAGGAAACAACATTGCATTGACGGTTTCGGAAAAACACACCGCAGAAGCTTTACTAGCGCAAAGAGCAATATGGGAGCATATCTTTGATGTTAAAAGCATTAAGAAAGACGAGAAATGGTACAAAATCGTCATACACAGTCTGGAAACCGACATTTTCAACACGGAAAACGGAATGGAAAATCTAAAGACTGAGTTAGAGTCTTACAATTCCGGATTGAAAGTAATAACCAACCCTATATGGTTATCTAAGAGCGAAAATCGATCACGAACGGCGATCTTAGCCTTTAGAACCGAAGCAGAAGCACAAAAACATCTGAAAAAACGACTCTTAGCTGCGGGATCAACGTATCGAACAGTCGAATACCGAGATTATCGACCAAACGATCAATGTCAAAAATGCCAAACATTCGGGCATTTGCAGAACAAATGCAACAGATCATCAAGATGCTTGTATTGCGGACAAAATCACCAGACATGGGACCATAAATGTCGACTAGATTCCTAGATGCTGCAATTGCCAAAACTCGCACTTCGCAAATAGCTCAATGTGCGAAACATATCAGGCAGCTCAGCCTATTAGCTCTCAAAAAGACCATCTAGCCATGGAATTGTAATGAGTATTACGCCCGAAAGTTCGCAAAATAACGCAAATAACGAAAGCTTTGCAAACCGAATTTTACAGCACAACTGCGCAAGGTCAACGCAAATTATGCATGCATGCATGGAATTTGCGAAAACCAGGGCGGATATTGTCATACTGCAAGAACCGTGGGTGGGAGACGGAAATATAACAATTTCGCATTCGTTGTTTATATGCATCAAACCAAATATTCAGACTGCTCGAGCCAGAGTACTGATATTTGTTGCGAAAAGCACAAAGGAATTTACATGCACACCAAGACCAGACATAGTCAATAGCGAAGACATGCAAGCGATATTGATAGCGAACGAAAAAATTCAGAATGGGATTTTATTGTTCAATATTTATAACGAAAAGGCACAAAACGCAGATGACGAGCAGTTATATACGATTGAGCGAGAGTTAGCAAAAGTCAAGCTAAACTCTGAGCAAAAAGTTATTATTGCGGGAGATTTTAATGCGCATCATAGCTAGTGGAACGCAAAGATTTCAAACCCCATTAGAACGGAAGCATTAGTAAATTGGGTAAATTTACATAAGTGCGACCTGATTAACACACCTGATATAGACACATATCACAGCTATTCCGGACGATCAAGCTTGGTAATTGTTTGTTTACAATAGTCACAGAAAAGGTGAAATTGGTTGAAAGTCCGTTAAACGCACCATAGCTTTGATATGTATTTGCAAAAGGCGAAAGACAAAATGATTGTTGAAATGCAAAGAACCACGAATTTAGAAGCAAAAGCCATTTATTTGACTGAATGCATCAAGAATGCGGTGGAGTTATTCGTACCTAAACAGCGAATATGCGCAAAATCAAAACCCTGGTGGAACAATGAGCTTACCGAAATGCGAAAAGCGCTGTCGTCAAAAAAGCGAATCTGGAAAAGGTGCAGAAATGACGAAGCGTGGGCAGATGTAGTGCGAATGCGAAATTCGTATCACAATGCAATAAAACTGGCCAAAAATCAATCCTGGACCAACTTTTTGAATAACGCCGAAGGGAAAAAAGTGTTTTAGGGATATAAGTTCACTAAACCACGCCTAATCGAAAAGCTACCCCCGATACAAAACTCGCAAAAAGAATTGAAAACCGAATTCAATGAGAAGTGCGAGGCGTTTCTGGAAGCAATGTACCCATCACCTCCGGAAATTCAAATCGATGAAGAATTACTACCGGACGAAAGTATACAGTGGTCAAGAGTTATCGAAGGGGAAATCAAGCACGCTATTAACTCCTCGGCACCTAGAAAAGCACCCGGACCAGACGGTATGTCGTTCGCAATCGTACAGCGAGCGTACAAAAGCATACCGGAAATTTTCAATCTAGTGTATTCAGATTTGATCGAAAATGGCTACTATCCGAAAATATGGCGCGAAGGCACAGGAATTATTCTGAAAAAACCAGACAAGTCGGATTATTCAATTCCGAAGGCATACAGAATTATTACGCTGTTAAACTGCTTAGGCAAAGTAGCAGAAAAAATAATAGCAGTGCGACTGTCTTACACAGCTGAACTTAACGACAAGCTGCTGGACTTTGATCAAATGGGAGGCAGAAAACAAAGATCAGCTATAGACGCAGTACTAAACCTAGTACATGATGCGCAAATGGCGAAAAGTCGCGGAAACACGCTTACCTGCCTACTTCTAGATGTTAAAGGAGCCTTTGACCATGTTACGTTGAAACAGCTGGTCAAAATATTGGGTAAAATGCTTCTTACAAAACCGAGTTATTGGCTTAGCATTTGATGGCGAACGTCAGAAATCAAAGGAAATAACTACAGGAATACCGCAAGGCTCACCTATTTCGCCCATTCTATTTCTAATTTATATTCAATACTTATTTCCGAAGATTCGCGCAAAGATCGGAAATCTATAGTCACCCAGCTACATTGACAACGTAGCGCTATACGTGGAAGGAAAGAATATTGACAAGAACGTGAAAATGTTGGAAAAAGCAGCAAAAATCGCTTGATCATGAAAAATCTCAGAGCAACAGCAAGAATGATGATGAAAACGAAACTGCTAAAGCAGTTTAAAGTGACAAGAACACTCATTCTTTAACATGCAATCATCATGAACAAATTTAATACATAGTCTCAATTCTATTGTTTTGACTACGTGAAGCAGTTGTATAGATAGCGAGCGATTTTCTACCTCAGAGAGTTTTGTTCACTCGATACACATAGCATAAATATCTCTCATGAGTCGATCTAATCAATGTCACAAAAATGTATGAATTATAATAATAATAATTATTATTATTAAAGCAATGAGTTAATATGCTTTCAAATTGATGTAGTTGCTTTTTTTCAATTTGCACAATACTATTGTTTGAATTTTTTTGAACTGTTTCAAATGATATTTATGGATCATGCCTAAAGACATTTGATGCTTTGTTTACTTTTACTCATTTAATCATCTGTCTCATCTCATCTTCTGAAATGATTGAATTGAATGATATTGTCAATGATGTGAATAAATTTGAAATGTTACTGACATCTGCTTAAGAAGATGATAAAAAGAATTTCTTTTGTAATGTCTTGATTTTTTCTTCAAATGATGTTATTATGTGCTCAAAATTATTATGTTTCAGCAACGAAAATTGAGAGAGCTTTTTAAGTAATTGACTTTTAATTCTAGTTTATTTTGCAAAGCATCACATCAACTTCAATGCATTGCTTAACTTATGCATCTGTGATTTAAAGTGTAAGCATTTTGTTTCTTTAATGATCATGTTTTTGTGATTATTGTATTTCAGATACTCATTTCAAATCTTTAAAGTGCTTTGCATTTTTCATATAATTTACAGTCATCTTGATTCTGTTACTACTTCAAAGCAGTTTTGATTTCAGAAGTTCTTTGCTTAATTTAATGACTTTGTTTAAGAAGTAAATTTCTTTATGACTTTTTGTAGTACTTAAGTAATCTTTGTTACTCTGTCATTTATTGCAGCTCTGTCATTCGAAATTTTTTTTATTGAAAAATGTATTCTCAAATGAGCACTTAATGTCTCTGTGTTCAATTTTTTTCAAAGTTGATGAGTCAAGAGTTGCACAAAGACTGTTTGTAAACATAACTTTGTAATGATTGAAAGATGATTTAATTTCTGATGTAAATCAATTCTTACTTTGCATTTGTATATTATAAATCATAATTTCTCGCTGTTTAAGACTAAATTTATTGTTGTGTGCTGATTGTGAATATTTTAAGTGATTGTGTCTGATTTCAGCAGCAGTTTAAGTTCTGCATTTGTAATAATGTTTAGTAAAGTATCAATTATTGTATGATGAGTGAAGCATCTTCAATCTTCTCAATGTAAATGATGTAAATTGAAGTCTTTCACAATTAGTTGTTCACAGTCATCTTTGAGTAGTTCATTTACTTGAGAAATAGTGGAAGATTCTTTTATGAAGATGATGAATAGTGAACATAAATTGTAAAAATTTATTAGTCTTAACATTTGCGTTTCATCATCTGTGCTGCGAGTTAATATTTTAACTGAGCAAATGTTTGATTCAACTGTTTTCACTGTTCATTGATCAGATTTTAAGTGTTTGTTAATATATATACATGGGTCAACAATGAGATTCACCTGTACGTGGTGCCGGCTACAAACCTTTTGATTCTATGTTTCAGATAGAAGTCAGAAGAGTCAAAAGATCTTAATTCGACGCAGTTTGAATGAAGTTAGAACGTTGCATGGCCGTAAAAGCTGCTGTGCAGAGTTTTCACCTACGCAACAACACCCTTCCTAACAGCTACAATTCATGAAGACGACAAACAACAAGCCGAGGTCAGTAAGAGATGGAAAGATACTAGTAACTAGATAATTCAGGTGACGAGCCTCAAGATTGTGACTACAAGTGGTTGAAGGATTGATGACCCGTTGACTGCGCTAGTATGCTGAAATGTTTCTACTTACATTGACAGTGCTGTTATTAGTAAGTGATAAAAAGATACTAGGTAGAATAGTTGAACCAGGTGATGAGCCTCGAGTTCATGACTACATGTGGTCGAAGGAGTAGTGACCCGTCGGCTGCGCTGGTATACTGGGGGGGCTCACCGAGCCCAACTTCTTTACTCCTAACGCTATGTCGAATTTCATCGCCATGAACGATCGATTGCTCATTGGGAACGACCGAAATTGCGCCCCGGACACGCATTCTCTACCATCAATCAAAGCCAAGCATCAAACAACTACAATAGCACGCCTATACCAACTTATTCAACGTCTACGTGACACAAGTCAAGAGCAAGATAGGGTTATTCAATACAATTACACTCTACCTCCTTATCGTGCGCGCCTCTCTTCCACCATATATTTCTTTGCTCAATGAATGGCAATTATTGAGCAAGAGAACACAGTTTTCGGCATTACAACCATGAGCACCACGGGTGCAAAAAAAATCATCTTCACGACCAAAGATCAAAAACCGGAACATCGTTGTATAGAATATTATCAATAAAGAGCAGAGCAAGGATGATGCATTGCAAGAAAACAGCACAGACACTCATTAAGAGTTTACTCAAGCATCACACGCTGAACAGAAGCTATAGGTTCATGAATGGTACATTGTCTCATTCTATTGTCTCGGCGGCGCAAAGTCGCTGTGTAGTCGGCAAGCGGTTTTCTCCCCCAAAGGGTTTTGTCCGTTCAATACACATAGCATAGAGTCCCCCATGGGTCGGACCAAACCAATGTCACAAGGGTGTATAAATTCAAATCAAATCAAATATATATACATGTTCTTGTTTATAATGATGAGTTTTTCACAAAAAGAAAGAAGATGTGAGCTGAATTAAAAGTTTGTAAAATGTTAATGTTACAACTTTGTTTCTGAATGACTATTATGTTGAATTTTCAAATCTTTCTATTTATCAGAAATGACTCTTGAATCTTTAATGACTTTCTGATGTTGTACTGTAGAATTTGCAGAAATGATTGATTCATCATAAAGTTATTTGTATCTGTTGTTGACTCTGCGCTGAGACAGCTTTTTGTATGCTTTCAGTCATTGAGAATCTTTTGCATTTTCTGATTTGTTGCTTTTGAGTTTGCTCAGACATCGTTTCTTTTGAGTTACTAATCATGCATAAGAAGCATTCAACTTGTTTTTTCTTGATTTCTATCATTTACCACATTGATTTATTGACATTTTAAAGAGTTCATTAAATTTAAGAAATCTAATAAGTTTATTGAACTTAGAGAGTTCAAAAACAAGAAAAAAAATGCAGGATTATATTTCAATGCTTCGTTTCTGTAGATTTCTGTTGATTGTTTTATCTGCTGTTGTCACTTGAAACATGTGCATCTTCAAAGTTCATGACTTTCGTTGCAACGTCTTCTATTCAAGAGCACAACGCACTCTTCAATATGATGTTTGTCTGCGCATTTAGCACAGCATTGTTCTTTCTTGCAGAACTTGATTATATAATTAAATTTGAAGCATCTGTAGCATTGTGTGATGCAAAAGTTCTTTTTAAACAATTTGCATAAGCATTTCTGATACAAGTCTAGTCTGCTTATGTTCAGTAAATGATTTGTCATCGCTTTGATTGTGATTTTTATGATGAGCAATGAGTTTTTATTTTTTATTTTTTATTTTTTATTTCTTCATTAAGTGCATGCAGCCTATGGCTATGGCACTGTCTAGGCGCTGTATGTATGCTAAGTTACATGTAACCTGGCCAAATTCGCTGCTTTATATCTTCCCGTTGGTCAATCACACCGATAGTTTGCGCATACAAGCGCTCTCGCTCAAACCCTCGCCATCGTACTCCCGTTTTCCTTTGTCCCTTCGCACCCTTCGCGTTCTACTCTTCCGTTCCTAATAGCCATTTCCTCGTCGCAATTCGAGTATTTTTCAAATACTCTAGTGTTGCAATTCTTCCAATCTTGGTGATGAACAGTGTCAATATAGTGTCTGTGTTTTTGAGCTGAGCTTTTTCCTTAAGCTTTATCTGCTCTGCTCTATAATGCCTGCAGTTCAGCAGTAAATGCTCCGGCGTTT
>JAABUI010001962.1_pt1 | contig 11635 bp, 4 predicted proteins | sample 5559111 | NCBI WGS metagenome assembly JAABUI01 (sample SAMN10711870, study PRJNA513365) | rock metagenome | isolation source: Antarctica rocks | place: Antarctica: Victoria Land, Buttleship Promontory
CTTAAATTTTTCCAAGCTTAAAACCTGTTTAAATTTTGTCCGATTTATTTTCTATGCTTCTTTTACCACATAAAAATAGGGGATCTACATGTTTTTTGTATCGGTATAAAATACTAATACTGATTTTTATAGGCTAAAAGAAGCATATCATTTTTTCTGATATAAATTTAAACTGGCTCTTAGTATTGGGCTTTTGCCACAAAATCAAACATGTCTGTTTTTCCGGTTGAAAAACGTTCATAATCCAATCAGTGCTTTTGTCCCTTGAATTTTTTTACGGCTTCCGTTAGCCTTGGCAGCACTTCCATTACATCGCCTACCACACCATAATTTGCAACTTTAAAAAACGGTGCTTCCGGGTCTTTATTAATTACCACAATGGTTTTTGAACCGCTCACACCCGCTAAATGCTGGATGGAACCCGAAATACCCGCAGCAATATATAAGTTTGGCCGGATGGTACTGCCAGTTTGGCCAACGTGCTCATGGTGCAGGCGCCAGTGTGCATCTGTAACTGGTTTGGTACAAGCAGTTGCCGCACCTAATTCATGTGCCAAATCTTCTATAACGCCCCAGTTTTCCGGTCTTTTTAAACCGCGGCCACCAGAAACAACCAACTCAGCATCAGCCAAAACAACTTCACCGGTTATTTTATTCACTTCCTGAACTTTTACAGAAAAATCTTTTTCATCAAAATCAACCTTTAATTTTTCAACAACCGCAGTTCCATTTCCGTTTTGCAGTGGGAAAGTATTTGGCATCAGCATCACCACTTTTATTTCACTGCTGATATTGACATAAGCGAACGCCTTGCCCGAAAAAACAGATTTTTTGATGGTGAAACCCTTTTCCAAATCTGGATAGGACAACGCACCTGCAAGCAAACCGGCCTTTAATTGGATAGCGGCACGAGGCGCAACAGAACGGCCGGTAACATCATTTAAAGTGATGATCACTTTGCTGTTTTCTTGCTTGGCCGCAGTAACCAACATCCGGGTATAGGCACGTGCATGCAGGTTATTTAACCGGATACCATCAGCTTGCAAAACTTTTTGGATACCATAATTACCCAAACTTTGCATTTCACTGTCCGCAAGGTTTCCGGCCACTACTGCTGTAGCTAATGTGCCTGATTTTTTCGCAATTTCCGCAGCATATTGCGCCGCTTCCAGGCTTTTCTTCTTTATAATCCCTTCGGAATGTTCTACTAAAACAATTACTGACATATTATTTTGATTGGTTGAACACGATGCGCGTTGAACCGTGTTTAGAATATATTGACATGCTTCTTTTATCGGTTAAAAATCAGTATTGAAAAGATTTGGTTTGATATATTACCTGATAAAAGAAGCATTTGATTTTAACTTGTGATGGAATAGATTATTTTCAATCAGATCACCTTTGCTTCGGTATGGAGCAGGTTCACCAACTCGTCCATATTATCCGCAGCAATCAATTTTACCCCTGCTTTTCCGGCGGGCAATTCATAATTTACAACAGAAATTAACGGTGAAATTGTAGCCGATGTAACCACTTTTAATGGCTTTGCCCGGGCTGTCATAATGCCGCGCATGTTTGGTATCCTGGCTTCTGCAACCCCTTTTTGGCAGGAGATAACCAATGGCAAACTTGCATTATCGGTTTGTTCGCCGCCGTCAATCTCACTTTTGACCGTTGCAGAACCACCTTCAACAGAAATATTGGTGGCAAATCCAATATAGTTCATGTCCAAAAGTTCTGCAAGCATCGGCCCGACAGTGCCGTTGTGATAATCAATGGATTCTTTTCCGCATAAGATCAAATCATATCCGCCAGAACTTTCAACATATTCTGCAATATAATTTGCAATTAAGTAAGGATCAGTGCTTTCTGCATCAATCCGGATGGCTTCATCACCACCAATAGCCAATGCTTTTCTGATGACCGGCTCCGCATTTGCTTTCCCAACATGGATGATGTGAACTGCTTCTGCAACGCCGCTTTCTTTCAATTCTAGTGCCCGAACAAGCGCGTACCACTCGTCATAAGGGTTTATAATAAAGGTTACGCCTTGCTCTTCTATGGCTGTATGGTTGTCTTTCAATATAATTTTCGTAACGGTGTCCGGAACCTGACAAATGCAAACTAAAATTTTCATAATCTATTGGTTAGTGCTTAATGCTGCTATCCAAATGTAAGGATAGTTTGCGCAATTGTCCTGGAATAAAATTAGTTTCGGTTTAGTTGTAAAAAAGGTTTGTACAACAGAGGTTTTGGTAAAAAAAATTTGGTTTTTACTTTTTAATTAAACCCGAATTTGTTCAAAACTTTTTTATATTCATTATGTACTTCTTTTATGGCATAAAAATCACAAGTTTATCTTCCTTTACTTGGAACAAATGCAAACAGCATTTGTACAATTTTAATATTGTTTTTGTTTTTGAAGATAGCAAGACAATTGCCACCACGTTTTATAAGATGAGGTTACAACTTGGATATAAGAATGTTATTTCCCAAAAATCAAAGTTTAAAAAACTGCGGTGTATTATTGGATCCAAGAAGCTGACTTGGAACAAAATTATTTAAAAGAGAAGTTTTCAAAATTCAATTGTTCGTCTTGATCCGATATGCTGCCGACTGCAAGCTGGTGTTCTTTTTGTAATAATTTCCGGAAGAAAATTGATCCGGTAAATGAATTTCTTCTGCTGTCCGGTCAATATTTACATCATGGTTTCTGGGTAAAACCTTTGCCGATCCAATTCAATTTCAGAGCCTACGATTGTTTAAAGTTTGTGCTGATCAAAAGGGTCAAAACAATAATAAACTTCATAGTAGTTTGAATTTGTTTAAAAAAAAATTAAATTTGATACTTCTTTTATCAGGTAAAAACCCCGTTAATTTTACAAGCTATAATAAAGTTGTGCCTGATATTTTACCTGGTAAAAGAAGTATGTACTTGCATTCTCATATTAAAATTAGTTTTAGGCTGATTGAAACCAAAGCAAGACAATAATCAATTTGCTACCAAAGATGCTTGTAATTATTATTATGGGATTGTCCAACCTTTGTTTTTAAATCCGTGTTAGCAGGAAGTTGCTTTTACTGCATTTATTTGCGGGCCAATTATTATTGTCCGGCCTTGTTTTCAAAAACCAACATACACCAAACAAAACCAAATCATAAGATACTTTTTTTACAGCCTTTTTAAACTTCTATCAGTAAAAAGGCCAATACTTCTTTTACCCTATAAAAAATGCGTGCCTGCATCCATGTTCCTAAACTCAGAACCTAAATACGCTTGCCATTTTTTAAGTGGTAAAAGAAGCATTGAGAAAATGCCGGACACATCTAAACTGACCCACAATAGCCACCTCTTTTATCATCAATAAAAACAGAAGCTGTCCTGCCTTTGATTTACCTGTTCTACATTAAAGGGAACACAAGTTTTTGTAGGTTATAAGGGGCATTCTTTTTCTCAAAAAAAATTTTAAACAAATTATCAATTAAATTAGTAAAAGGTTCGTTACCTCTAAAAAAGTTTATATTTTTGACAGTTCAAAATTACCTTTTATAAACCTATTTTTTAAAATTATTTGGTCATGGCAAATCCTTTTAAGGGTTATTTATTCCTGCCTGTTTTATGCAGGGTAGCAGGAATAATTAAACCACCATAAATTTGGCTGCGTTTTTATTACAGTAAACGCTGTATGACATCCGGCAACAATCAATTCTTTTTTAAACAATTTTATTTCCACAAAAATCAACTTTATGCTTAACAGTTTACTTATTAAGAGAATGAAATTATTTTTACTGCTGCTTGGCATATTTTCTTCCTTAATCGTTTCGGCCCAAACCAGGATTACCGGTAAAGTTATCGGTGCAGATGACAAACAGCCGGTAATCGGGGCTTCCGTTAGAATAAGAGGCACCACAGTTGGTACCGTTACAGATGTCAGCGGAAACTTTTCCATCACCGCAAAACCTAATGATGTTATTACAGTATCTTACTTAGGCTATCAACCTAATGATATTACGGTAGGCAGCCAAACCAACTTAAGAATTACACTTAGCACTACCAGTAGTACATTAAACGAGGTAGTGGTTACAGGTTATACCACACAGCTTAAGAAAGATATTACCGGCTCTGTTGCTACAGTTAATGTTGGCGATGCTAAGCAAATACCTGCAACCAGTTCTGAGCAATTGCTGCAAGGTCAGGCTTCAGGTGTTACGGTAATTAACCAAGGTGCCCCAGGTGCCAACAGTACTGTTTTTATCCGTGGTATTACAAACTTTGGTAACACAGCGCCATTATATGTAATAGATGGTGTGCAAACCAATAACATGTCTCAGGTGAACCCAAGTGATATTGAAAGCATCAGTGTATTGAAAGATGCCGGTTCTGCTGCAATATATGGTGTTGCGGGTGGTAACGGTGTTGTAGTGGTTACTACTAAAAAAGGCCGGTCAGGCAAATCTACATTTAGCTACGATGCATATTACGGCACACAAAGGCCGATTGGCGGAAATGTTTGGAAATTGATGACACCTGCCCAGCAATCACAATTAGCCTACTTAGCAAATGATGCTGGCCAGCAGTCAGCTTTATATTCAGGTGGTTCAGGTACACTGCCAACTTACGGTTACCGGGGTGCTGCCTCTCCTGGTGCTGGTTTCGGTTCAAGTGGCGTTACTAATGATCCTTCCATTCAAAATTTTTACAAATTTGACGCAGCTAACCCGAATAACGATTTCCTGGTACAGAGATTTAACCAAGCCGGTACAGATTGGTTTCATGAGATTTTTAAAGCTGCCCCTCAGCAAAATCATACTATTACTGCAAGCGGAGGCAATGATAACAATACTTACTTATACTCATTAAACTACTTAAACCAAAAAGGCACGTTGCTTAACACTTTTGAGAGAAGATATACCGCACGTGCAAACACTACCATTAGTTTATTAAACAACCATTTTAGAGTCGGAGAAAATGGTTACGTATTCTATCGTGAGAACAATGGCGGTAGCGGTTATAATCAGCAACAAGAAGGTGGTACTGTTGCAGAATCTTTTCGTGAGTTGCCTTTAATACCTGTTAATGACATTGCCGGAAATTACGGTGGAGGTTATGCAGGTACATCTGCTGCTTTAGGTAATGCCACAAACCCTGTTGCTACATTACAACGTGCAATAAATGACAGGGCTAAATCATGGAATATCCAAGGTACAGTGTTTGCAGAAGCAGATTTTCTGAAACATTTTACTGCCCGTACTGCTTTTGGCGGTAATGCAGGCAATACGTTCTATTACTTTACAGGTTATAACCCGTATAATGATTCTGAGCCTCATGCTAGTGATAATACCTACACTGAGGCTTCTAATTATTCATTTACTTTTAACTCAACCAATACCATTAGTTATAAACAAATAATTGGCAAGCACAATGTTAGTGCTATCGTAGGTTACGAGTTTAAAAGAAACGGTGGCCAGCAGTTAGGGGTAAACTCTTCCAGCTTCTTTACCTTAGATCCTAACTTCCTTACCGTTGCAGGTACAACCGTACCAACCAGTATTACTTTAGGCGGTGGTAACGGTACTTACCTATATCAGCCAACTTCCACACAATCATTATTTGCTAAAGTAGATTACAGCTTCGCAGACAAGTATCTTTTGGGTGGTACTGTACGCCGTGATGGTTTTTCATCATTTTTCCCCGGTCGTAAATACGGTACGTTCCCTGCAGGTTCTATTGGCTGGAGGGTTTCTCAGGAAGATTTCTTGAAAAGCAGCAAAGTTGTTAATGATTTGAAAGTACGTGCCAGCTATGGTGCTACGGGTAGCAATGCTAACATAACCGGTACAAACTCAGTTGATACTTATAACTATGGTCCGGGTAGCAGTTTCTACGGTATTAACGGTGCAATTGGCAGTACCTTACTTGGTTTTGCGCAAACACAAATCGGTAACCCAAGAACTACCTGGGAAACCGATAAGATCCTGAACATCGGTTTTGATGCCTCTATCTTCAATCGCTTTGATATCACTGCTGAGTATTATGAAAAGAAGATCAGCGGTTTATTATTTGCTTTACCATTACCTGCAACTGCCGGTGCTGCTAATGCCCCAACAGTGAATCTTGGTAACGTAGAAAACAAAGGATTTGATATTGCCGCAACATACCATGACGCTATCGGCAGCGATTTTAAATTTAGTGTTGGTGCCAACATCACTACCTACAAAAACAAGATCACCAGTTTACCGGATCCGGGTTATTTTGACCTGAATGTTGGTTCACGTGTTGGTACTCTTGTTAGGGAGCAAATAGGCCACCCTATTGGCTCGTTTTACGGTTACAAAGTATTGGGTGTTTATCAAAATACTGCTGCTGCAACCAGCGGTGCAACTTATGATGGTGCTGCTGCAGGTTCATTTATCTATGCAGATACAAATGGTGATGGCAAAATTACCGATGCTGACAGAACTTTTATCGGTAACCCAAACCCAAAGTTTACTTATGGTATTAACTTAAATGCCAGCTATAAAGGTTTTGATTTTGCAGGTGTATTTTATGGTTCCCAAGGTAATGATAACTTCAACTACGTTAAGTACTTTACAGATAACTATAATAGTTTTGTTGGCGGTAAAAGAACAGAGTTGCTAACTAATTCTGCAATAGTTTCTAATGGTGTAGTAACCAATCCTGGTGCAACTTTACCAGCATTAGATTACAAACAAAGCATCGGAAGCACTGTAGCAAGTACATTTTATATCGAAAACGGTTCGTTTTTGAAAATGCGTGTTGGCCAATTAGGTTATACCTTCGCACCAAATTTATTACAAACTATAGGTGTAAACAGGCTGCGTGTTTATGTACAAGGTACTAATTTGTTTACTATTACTAAATACACCGGCCCTGATCCGGAGTTAGTACCTTCAATTAACAATTTACCTCAGGGCGGCAACCAACCAGCACGCCAAAGTTCTGCTTTCGGTATTGATTTTGGTGCATATCCTAACAATCAACGCACTTACACAGTAGGTGTTAATATGTCATTTTAATAATAAAAGAAATAATATTTAATATGAAAAAATTAAATTTAAAAATGGTTGTAGTTGGCTCTATAGTCATGTTTACAACAGTTTACTCCTGTAAGAATCCTTTAGATACCAAACCTACCGGTGTTCTTGCCGGTAATACCCTTGCCAGCAAGGCCGGTGTAGATGGTTTATTAATAGGTGCTTATTCTTTGCTTGACGGTTATTACCAAGGGCAGCCATATTCGAACTATGGTTCTGGTATTGCTAACTGGAGCTACGGTGGTATTGCTTCTGACGATGCTTACAAAGGATCAAGTACAGATGATCAGGGTTCGGACGCATCACCAATTGAGAATCATACTGTTGATGCAAATAACGGTTACATCATCTCCAAATGGCAGGTAAACCTTGCCGGAGTAGTACGTGCAAACAACGTAATAACGGAAGTGCCATTAGTTAAAGATGGATCTTTGACTGCTGCACAGGGTCAGCAGTCCATTGCCGAAGCCCGTTTTTTGCGTGGTGTGTACAACTTCGAATTAATGAAGGTATTTAGAAATGTACCTTACGTTGATGAAACCATCACTTATGCTGCCGGTAACTTAAATGCCCCTAATCCTGGACCGATATGGGATAAAATTGAGGCAGATTTTACGGCTGCAATGGCTGTATTACCCCCAACACAACCGCAAGCCGGCCGTGCTAATAAATATGCTGCCGAAGCATTCTTAGCAAAGGCTTATATGTACGATCACCAATATGCCAAAGCTTTGCCGCTATTAAATGACCTGATCACCAATGGTACAACAGCGGGTGGTGCTAAATATGCTTTAGGGCCTTATGCTGATAACTTTAATGCCACAACAAGAAACAATGCCGAATCTGTGTTTGCTGCCCAAATGACTGTAAAAGATGGTTCAAATGGTCAGAACAGTGATTTTGGAGATATATTAAACTATCCGGGCGGTGGTACTTTCACCAGTTGCTGCGGTTTCTACGTACCATCTTATAATTTGGCAAATGCATTTAAAACAGATGATAACGGTTTGCCAATGTTTCAGAAAGATCCGGCTACGGGTTTTCCGCAATTTAACGTTACTAACCTGAAAAACGATCATGGCATTGCTGCAACTGCTGCATTCACACCAACAACCGAACCTATCGACCCACGTTTAGACTATACTATGGGCCGTAGAGGTATCCCTTATCAAGACTGGGCACTTGATGGTGGTGAAGTTTGGACCCGTGGCGACTTTGTACCTTATGTTCCTAAAAAGAATGTATTTTATGCCAAGGATCAAGCCACAACTACTGAAAAAGGTGGTGGTTGGGCACCTTTGCAGGCTTCGGGTATAAATTATAACCTGATCCGTTTTGCTGATATTATTTTGTGGCGTGCAGAATGCGAAGTTGAAGCAAACTCATTAGCCGCAGCCGAAGCTGATGTTAACTTAGTTAGAAACAGAATGGCACAACATCCTGAATACTGGGTACATACCTATATCGATAACGCTAACCCTTCTAAAGGTAATACCAATACCCCTGCGGCTAATTATGTTGTTAAGCCATACACTGGCCAGTTTACTGCTAACGGCCAGGCTTATGCACGTGCTGCTGTATATATGGAGCATGAATTGGAGTTTGGTATGGAAGGGCACCGTTTCTTTGACCTGCAACGTTGGGATGCCAGGTTTGGCGGCCCTGCTGGTGCAAGTTTCATGGCAAGTACCTTAAATGCTTACATTAAAGCTGATACCCGTATCAGCAATCCGGTTCTTAACGGTAAATCATTTACAGCCGGTAAACATGAGATCTTTCCTATTCCGCAAATAGAGATAAGCAAAGAAGCTGGAAAATTAGTACAAAACCCAGGCTATTAACCTATCCTAAACTTTTTTAAAGAGGTGAAGATTAATCCCTTCACCTCTTTTTTGTTATAAACAGATTTATTTATTTTACATGATGAGATACTTCTTTTACCTGCTTTTTTTAGGATTGTTGTTTTCTTTATCCTCCTGCAAAAAAGCTACTTTATTTGAGCAGGTTTCTTCTTCAAATTCAGGTATTAACTTTAATAATGCAATTACAGAAAGCGATTCCATCAATCCGCTTACCATGCTAAATATTTATAACGGCGGCGGCGTGGGGATTGGTGATTTTAACAACGACGGTTTGCCTGATATTTACTTTACAGGCAACAGTGTAACCAATAAACTTTACCTTAATAAAGGCAATTTTAAATTTGAAGATATTACGGCTACTGCCGGAGCGGGCGGCAACGGCGGCTGGGGACGCGGCGTTGCAGTAGTGGATATTAATAACGATGGCTTGCCTGATATTTATCTGTGTAATAGTTTGTTAAGTGATTCGGTTAAACGAACTAATTTATTATTGATTAATCAGGGGAACGACAAAAATGGTATTCCGCACTTTAAGGAAATGGCCAAAGCTTACGGCCTGGATATGAAGCTGCATTCTACCATGGCTAATTTTTTTGATTATGACAATGATGGCGACCTGGATATGTTCCTCACCATTAACCAGGTTAAAAAAAATGAAAACACATCATTATTCAGGCCGGTTATAACAGACGGCTCCTATTACAGTACCAGCAAATTGTACCGTAGTGATTGGGACCCGGTATCCAAACATTCGGTTTTTACAGAAGTTTCTAAACAAGCAGGAATTTTGATTGAAGGTTACGGCCACGCAGCAACCATTGCAGATATTAACAAAGATGGCTGGAAAGATATTTATGTAACCAATGATTTTTTGACCAACGATATCCTGTACATCAACAACCATGATGGTACTTTTACAGATAAATCGCAGCAGTATTTCAAACATACTTCGGCAAACGGAATGGGCCAGGATATTCAGGACATCAATAACGATGGTTTGGCTGACGTATTTTCACTGGATATGGACCCGGAAGACAATTACCGGAAAAAAATGATGCAAAGCTCCAACAGCTACCAAACTTATCAGAATTTCGACAATTATCATTATCAACGGCAATATGCCCGCAATACTTTACAATTGAACCGGGGCCGGCGGTTAGGCCAGAATGATTCCATCGGCGATCCTGCCTTTAGCGAGGTTTCTTTTTTAAGCGGTGTTGAACAAACCGACTGGAGCTGGTGTCCCTTGCTTACTGATTTTGACAACGACGGTTTTCGTGACCTGATTATCACCAATGGCTATCCGCGCGATGTAACGGACCATGATTTTTTAGCTTTCCGAAACCAGTCGTTCTCCATTGCCTCGCTTAAACAAACGCTGGATCAGATCCCGATTATCAAAATACCAAATTATGCCTTTAAAAACAGCAATGGTTTACAATTTAAAGATGTAACGAAAGACTGGGGTTTGAGCATTCCAACCTTTAGTAATGGCGCAGCTTATGCTGATCTGGACAACGACGGCGACATGGATGTGGTAATCAATAATATCAATGATGAAGCCTTGATCTACAAAAATACTTCGCGCGATAAAGACAAGGCAAACAATCATTATTTGCATATCAAATTTCAGGGTACAGCTTTAAATAGGGACGGGATTGGTGCTTTTGCAGATATTTATTACGACCATGGCAAACACCAGGTTTATGAGAATACCCCTTTTAGGGGATATTTATCGACGTTGCAAAACATTGCCCATTTTGGATTGGGAAAAACAACACAACTTGATTCGGTAGTGGTCCGATGGCAGAACGGTAAAAAGCAAACCTTGCAAAAAGTAAAGGCAGACCAATTGTTAAAAGTAAACATCGCCCAGGCACATGATGCTTACACTTTTGATCAGTCTAAAATCAACACACAATCTTTGTTTAAAGAAGTAACACATTCATTAGGGATAAAATACAAGCATCAGGAAGAAGATTTTGTAGATTTTAATATTCAAAAGTTGCTGCCCCATAAATTCTCGGAATATACGCCTGCTTTGGCCGTTGGCGATGTGAACGGAGATGGTTTAGAGGATATGGTTTCAGGCGGAAACGCTAAATTTCCTGCACAAATATTATTGCAGCAAAGTAGCGGAAAGTTTACTCAGCAAAATTTGTATCCGGCTTCAACCGATATAAAAAATAACTTTAAAGATGAAGGTTTGCTACTATTTGATGCTGACGGTGATGGCGACCTCGACTTATATGCAGCAAGCGGTGGTTATGAAGCGCAACCGGGATCCGGCATTTACCAAGACCGGTTTTATCTAAATGATGGCAAAGGCAATTTTACATTGGTAAAAGAAGCATTGCCTATTAATTCGACCAGCAAATTGTGCGTGAGGGCGGTGGATTATAACAAAGACGGCAAATTGGATTTGTTTGTTTCCGGCAGGGTTGATCCCTGGAATTATCCAAAACCTGTTTCCAGTTTTATCTTCAGGAACGACAGTAAGAATGGTGTAATCAAGTTTACGGATGTAACTAATTCAGTTGCCAAAGATTTGAAAAATATTGGTTTGGTTTGCGATGCACTTTTTACAGACTTTGACAATGATGGCTGGCCGGATCTGATTTTGGCGGGCGAATGGATGCCAATTACGTTTTTAAAAAATGAGCATGGTGTTTACAAAAATATTACCGGTAAAAGCAGCATGGCCGACAAACCGGGCT
>JAABUI010001964.1_pt1 | contig 11630 bp, 12 predicted proteins | sample 5559111 | NCBI WGS metagenome assembly JAABUI01 (sample SAMN10711870, study PRJNA513365) | rock metagenome | isolation source: Antarctica rocks | place: Antarctica: Victoria Land, Buttleship Promontory
ATTATCTTGTTTGGGCTGGGGATTGAGATGGTCTTCCACCGCATGCTCTGCCACAAGGCTTTCAGCTCCCCTAAATGGTGGGAGTACACCATGGCCTACTTTGGCATTCTCAACATCCAGGTGAGCTATCTGCTGAGTACCTTGGGAGGACATGAGTCTTGCTCTCTTCACAATTGCACAAAGAGGACCCTTAACATGCTTTGCAGTATATTGCAGTACCTTTGCATCCCGCTTGTTCACACTACACCAGCTTGCTGCTGATTTGACTTCATCATATTGTGCTGGTTCTTACTCAATGGTTTTGCTTTCAGGGCGACCCTATCGAGTGGGTCTCCGATCACAGGTATCACCACCAACACACAGATACTCCCTTGGACCCCCACTCTCCTTATGATGGGTACTTTTGGGCTCACATTGGCTGGCTGTGGGACAATGAGGTATGCACACTCCCACTTACGTCATTCACACATATGACCTTCTACTGTGTGCTGTGCATAGCTCAGCCATCTGCATTGCTTTTAAATTCATTTTCTATTCCTTCTTACCTGTACCTCAACACTAATCAGAGACATGCTTTCATAGCTTTTCCAAGTTCTTTAGTACCTGGTAGTTAACAGCTGAAAGCTGCTTGTGTCAAATGCTTGCTGGTGTCATAACATGCGCTCAAAGTATGAGCTATCTGAAGGCATTGATTGGCATTAGATCGCCAGCCCCTGTTGATTAACATGGCAGATACAACAGTCTCTTGGCCTGCGCAAGAGCTCATGCTGATGAACACAATGCGGCAGCTGAACACCATGCTGCTGCTGAACACAATGCTGCTGCTGAACACCATACTGCTGCTGAACACAATGCAGCTGCTGAACACCATGCTGCTGCTGAACACAATGGTTTCCTGGCCTGTGTAGGTGTTATGGCCCAAAAAGGGAGCTTTTGAGAACGCCAGCGACCTGAAGGAGCAGGCCTTCTACCGCTTCATTGCCAAGACCTACTGGGGCCACATTGCCCTGCAGTTTGCGCTGCTGTATGCCATTGGTGGCTGGCCCTGGTTTGTGTGGCTGGGCTGCATCAGGGTATGTCACCACCAGCAGACCATGTTTCCAGTGAAAACATGTTTGTCTGTATTGTTTGAGACAACTGGTTTCGTGGATTTCTTAATGTGCAAGGCTGGGTCACATAACAAGCTGCCTGTGTTGTCCATGCGTGCCAACTGGCAGTCGCTGCATGACATGCTGCATATATTCCCTTCATCATGTCAGCTTGATGTTAGCTGGGTGTTCCTCATGTTCAGCTTACTGCCAAAACCCATTGCTGGGGTGTACTGCCTGAGTTTAGGCTGTAGAGTTACACTCTCAACGGTGTCGACTTGCATGTTGAAAATCTGAGTGGACATGCCTTGTCAGCGTGTCACCAAGTCATGCCTCAAGATGCTGAAGCATGACAGCAGCAAGCAAGGGTGTCGAAAGCAGATCCTACTACAGGGTGATACATCATGCTTGCTTATGCTGTTGAATCCCATAATATATGCACATATCCCCTATTGTGGTGCTTTTCCAGATTATCAGGCCACCTGCATAACTCTTGTTGCTAAATGCTTGCATTTGCCAGATGCTTGCATTTGCGACACTGATATGATTTCGTGTTTATGCAGATTGTAGCAATCTTCCACATCACGTTCACAGTCAACTCTGGGTCCCATGTGTGGGGGAATCAGCCATATGAGACCCATGACCTGTCCAAGAACAGCTGGTGGATTGCAATCATCTCCATGGGTGAGTGGCACAACAACCATCACGCATTTGAGGGGTCAGCCAACACTGGCTTAGAATGGTGGCAGTTTGACGCCACATACACAATCATCAAGTGTATGGCTATGATGGGGCTGGTTTACAACATCAGGCTTCCGAGTGAGGAGAAGAAGGCAAATGCACCCAGAAAAATCAAGGTCGCTCAAGAGTAGTGGAATTAGACTGATGATGGGAGCCTCTACTCAGACAGTATCAGCCGGCAAGGCTGTTCAGCGTTTGTTGAGAGTGAGAGTGAAAACAGGGTTCTGCCCTTATCTCAGACCAAACTCTGTACATGGGCAGACTTAGACCTGGTCAGATAGTTAGTCTCATAGTCTTCTCCTGTATGCGATTCATCTGTATTGTGTCGCTTTCATTATAGAATTGCAGATTTACTGTTCTGCCTTTTTGTTCTGATTTGCTGACAACATCGTTATCTGGCAGACTCAGCTCTTTAGGGTTCTGTTTATATTTCCGTGCAATATATAGTATAGCTACTTCAAAGCGCATCGTACTGCTGTAACTTGCTGTGATTGTCACTCAAGCACGAGTTCAGCCAAAGCTGGTCACCTAGGACCTTCTTGTTGGCACAGTCTGAATTGTCTAGCTATGGTTTAGCAAGTTTCAATTTATCTGTTCACAATGTCATTCTTGTTCTGATTTCATTGGACTGCTGGTCGAATTGTGAACTATCTGGGTTGTGTGCATGTCAGCATTTGTTAACTCAAACTGCCCGTTCAGATCCTTGTGAACATTAATACGAGCAACAGATACGTCCGTAACATTCACAGCAGGTAAGTGGCTCAAAGCGTCAAATGAAATCACAGAACAGGATGCGTTCTCTTGTGATACCCTCAAGTGTCAGCCTGCGAGTGAGTGTAGCAGTGACAGATCCAGGCAGGCCTGATATCAACACAGCACAATCCCTGGGATCGCTTCCAAGAGAGCCCATTAACCCCTGTTCCCCTCCAAAAACGGCGTTCTCTAGCTCATCCTGCATTGTGCAATCCTGTGTCTGTCTCTGTTGAAACACAGTACATCCCATGAACTGATCAGGGCTCAGCATTTGTTGCTCACTTGAGTAATGCATGACGACACCAAGCAATAGACACGCTATCAAGCCCGTGCAAGTGCAGACAAACAAACACAGTTTATAAAAGACAACCTCATTCAAACTTGCATATTGTTGCTCCAAGGCGGTGTGCATGTCCGTCCATACATGCGTGGCATGTACCAGCATACGTGCCTGCGTGCATTATGATTCAGGCCAAGACAGGCATGTCCACACACTGTGGATGCGTCATACCTGGATGATGGTATTGTTGGCTGTGGCATTTCCATTGCCAGAGGCAGTTGCTTCACCCTGTAGCTCTGGGATGTAAACAGGTTGCACTCTGACCTGTGCACGGAATGATAACAATAAAAATGATAATGACTCAAACACGGGCTTAACCAGCCGGCATCAGGTGCGTGCCTGTGCAAAGAACATGCCAAATTACAACGAATGCTGCTGTCCAGCAGCATGGTGCCTGGGTATGTTGCATGCTTTTTCTAACCAAGACAATGAGAAGAAACCTGTCACAAAGCATACAGAGCGGACTTGTCCAGGAGAACAAATAGAAACTCGTCTCAAAATGCATGAAGAACATAGGTTTGAAAGTGTAAAGAAGGAGTGCAGGCACCAGCCATAGCAAGTTTGCCCCAGCTGCTTGCTGCTGGATCTGGTTTTCTGATTGACAGCAGGGTGAACATGACTACAAGTATGACTGTGACTTTAAGGCATGCTCTGCTCAGAAGAGGGTCAGAACAAGGCGCAAGCCCAAGAGCAAGAGGCAGATCAAAAAAGAGATAAGAAGCTCTTCTTAATCCCGAAACGACTATATTTGTACAGAAATGTCCATCCTACAGAAATCTACACTCAGAAACGCCTGGGGACAGTAAAAATGCATCTCTACATTGGGGAGATGTTTCAGATGTGTTGCAAGAGAAAGAGTAAGCATTTAAGGTTGGATTAGAGTCACAGCTCAAACCAGCTTCTCACAATCGAGTTGAATGCTGATGCCCTGGCACACTGCTGGATAGAATGCATGCAAGAGATGAAAAGGAAGAGAGACACAGCTGCAGATGCAAGATCAGGAAAGACGACGCTGCACTGACACTGTGACACAATCCACAACATTGCACCATGAAGAACAGGAGAAACATGCAACAGGCTCAGAGCCAATGCTGCCCTTGGGATTGGACTGTGCCCCACAGGGTTGTCAGCATGTGTTATCATGCCCTCAGGAGGGAACAGCCCAACACCATCAAAGGTAAGCATGCAAAAGTGTAGAGCAGCAAAAAGAGAAAGAGCACCACTAAAGAAAAGAGCACTTTCCTGTTCTGATGCCAGCGTGCTGAGTCAGCACCAGTCTGCTATCACTGCGCCACAAAGAACACAAGCACATGCAGAAGAGAAGAGAGATTAGCGAGCATCACTCACCCCAGCTTCTCGCCACTGATCCCAGTCTGCTAGGTATGCTGCACTCTGCTGCCCTTGCGCTACGTAGAACAGAGTGACTGGATTGGCTGTGGCATGTGCCTGGACAGGTGTCCACTCAAGGGCTGCACGCAGCGGCCCCATGCCCCTTGCCCCCATGCCTATCAGTAGGAGAGGTCTGCTGTCTTCTGCTGCGCTCAGTAACCCCACGTATGAATTGAACAAAGAGGCATACCTGAGATGCATAGACTCAGACTCAGACTCACAGTCAGAGCCTGATTGTCGCCCATATTGTGCGAATGTTGTGGCGGCATGCAACAAGAGCGCTACCAGCTGCAATGTGGAATAGCAAACGCGTATAGCAACAAGGCATGCTCACTGGCAAGATGCACCAGGCAATGGGCACTGAGGACTGCAGGTATGGCCATGAAGCAATGATGTATTGAACACTGGCCTCATCTGACTGATAGGTGTCACAGGCGATGGTCATACATGGCTGCCAGCCCGAGCAGCACTAATATCAACAACAGCATCGGGATGTGGATGGGACCGCCGTGGGGGTAGGGGGTGGGAGGCAACGTGCAAGGTGCAATGATGGGAGCCTTACCCTCGACCCACAACCTGACTGACCGCTAGCAGCCCTCCAGGACCCAGATCTGCTATGGCTGCTTCGTCTGCCCCACCATTTCTGTCCACCAACACCTGGAAGATATGTCAAGACAGGCATGGTTATTAGGCTGAGCTTTCATGTTGGAGATATTCCAGCTTTGGGACAGGACGGCATGCACCAGCGAGTGCTGCTTACAACGTCACAAAACGTTGTCAGCTGTTGTCCCTTTGAGTCAACATTGAGCTGTGGACAATGCATAGCATGCTGCTTCACCATGGGAGTCATAACACGTGTGCTTGTGACACAGCAAGTTCAGCATGTCTGTGCCAATGAAGAGGCTTGATGCATGCCTCTATCATAGAAGCATCCAGCATTGCGCTGTCTCGTCTGGACTCATATGGGCTGCTGGAAATGGCATATAGCCTTTTGGCAGTCTGAGTTGGCTCACTCTGCCCTTCGGGACAGAACTTGATGCCTATCATCTGCCCTGGCAGCTGCAGACAGATAGACAGACAGAGACATTGTCAGCTTGGTCCTGAGCCAATCTCGTTCAGGGATCACTGGCAGTGGCAAACAGCAGTTGGGGACGCTGTTACACCACGGCAGGAGTAGTGCTACAATCTCAACACATATCAGTATTGCGTATTATGTATGGGGTATCAGCATGCACAAGCGTTGGTATGCTGACAGCCAAAGCGTGAGCTAACACAGGTAGCTACTCAAGACGCCTTGTATCTGACCCTAGAGAAAGTCGTGTGTTCACGACTTTCTCTAGCGATTGCATAAATGAATGAAGAAACAAACTAAACGCATGTACCTTGTATGTGTCTATCCAGCGTAGACCGTTTTGACGGCGAGCCAATTTACGCCCTTCTATGAAATGCGCCTGTGCTACAGATGGTATTGTCAGCAGCCCATGCATTAGTCATGTTATGCCACAAGGCTAGCTGATGTACTTGGGGATGGCATTTGCACTCAGAAGGTGCTCTGATCTGCAATGTGTTGCCGATGAAACTACCCTATGACTACACTATGACATAACTTTGGGGTGACAAGCTTGCAGAAGACAAAGATCAAAGTTCATGCTGTCCCTGGGCTGTTCACGCTGTCCCTGAAAGCAGGTAGTCTGTCCCTAAAATCAGCAATTGCGTCTGTAAAGTAAGCTCAGGAGATGCAGCTAGTGGAAAGAAACTTACGGGGTCATCTATAGAGATTGTCAAAGACCTCATGCAGCCATCAATTGAGACATTCCTGAAAAGCTCAGCAGCTATGCTTAGACGCCACAACAACTGTTGCAGTCAAACACATGCGTACATTTGAAATTCACCTGTTTTGTGTGACCGTGGCTATTGCCCATTTCGTCTGCTCTTGCTGTTCCTGCATGCCTTCCAGCAGTTCTGGGGACTGGGATAGCTCAGCACTACTGCCACCCATGGCATCACATCGAACACAACACACATGTATGCTGTGCTGTGACGAATCGTGGCCCTGCCACAACTGCCTGCTGACAGCTCTTGGCGCTTTGCTACTATTGCAGGGTGTGATCACCGGTGTATGACCCCAGCCTCGTATGCAGGGCGCCCAACTAGCCAAACCTAATGTCTGCATTGGTGCAAATCCGAGGCAAGTCAAAATTGCAACAAGCAAGCACACGATGACAATGACGAGCGCTTTTTCAGGCTTGCATACGCATTGCTATTTGGCGTGAACTTTATAACCACACGCTGACGGCAACGCTCGATATCGCAGACGATGCCAACTTCTGATGCAAACTCTGACAAATAGCAAGGCTATGCGTTATCCGGCTGCCTCTGCTGAGTTGTCTGAGGAGTCTGAGTTGTCCGCAAAGATGAAGACCAAAACGATGCAAAATGCAAAGCGAAATGCAGGGAAGCATCGAAGAAGAGCAAGAGTCAAGCTATAGCTCAATTTCTCGTCATCACCTAAACAGTGTTCGACGTCAACATTTAACTTACCTGCGCAGCAATGGCGGCATTTGGAACACAATTTGCTCAGGTAGCTGCAGCACATCAGCACAGCGACAGGGCCGCCAGACTACCGACCCAATTTGCGTCCACAAGCTTTAGTCACAGTGCCTTTAGGGCACCTGCTTCTAGCTTAGCTCATCTCAGGCAGAGGGGTATGGTAGCTACCACAGCAGTAGCTGCGACAGAGCGACCTACTGGAATGCAGCGACCTGATGCCTCAGGCAGATTCGGCAAATACGGTGGCAAGTATGTCCCCGAGACCCTCATCACAGCGCTGGCGGAGCTTGAGGCAGCCTACGCCGAGACCAAAAATGATCCTTCCTTCAAGGTGTGCAGCTGACTGCAGCTGATTGCGAAGTGTTGCTGCATCTTCTTGCGGACTCTCACTGACCCCAAGTACTATGATCTGCAGTCAGAGTTTGCTGCCATACTTAAGGACTATGTGGGCAGGGAATCACCTCTTTACCATGCCGATAGGCTCTCTGAGCACTACAAGAAGTAAGTCCAATGTCACTGCAGTGTTCCTGCTGAAGCACACAAAAGTTAATGGCACACAGCACACAGGACAACGTTACAGTGTGAATTATTTTTTGTTGCCTTTCCTGCAGCAAGGATGGACGGCCTGAGATCTACCTGAAAAGAGAAGACCTAAATCACACAGGGGCTCACAAGATCAACAACTCCCTAGGACAAGCTTTGCTCTGCAGACGCATGGGCAAGAAGAGAGTCATTGCCGAGACAGGCGCTGGCCAACATGGTGTTGCCACTGTAAGCCTACAAGCTATCATTCCTTCATTCACTCATGCATTAATCACATGTCTGACTCCAAAAGTAGGTACATATAGCCCTGAGCTGCTCTTTGTGTGAGAAGCTTTTATGACTCCCAAACATGCCCTGCTTGTATCTGGCAGCTTGCCTTGCTTTGCACACCAGGATATAGTTCACACAGCATCTTGAACTTCTGAGATACTCAACAGAATGCACAGATGTATGCATGCTTGGTTTGTCATGTTCCCTGCACTGCAAGCGATGGGGATGCAAAGTTTGTGCCAAAGGTTATGCAGGCTTGGACACTAGCCTGTTCAGACTCAACGCGTCTGCTCAAAGCAGCAGTCAAGTCTTCCTGTTGCACTAGATTGCACCTACATCCCATTGTTGATGACAGCATGCATGCAAGCAAGCCAAATTTTGGCCAGACACAATCGCCTGCTCACTTAGAGCAAGCTGTCAACCACCTGCAAGTGACAACTGGTCTGTGCTTGCCTGGATATCAGCCCCACTTTTTGCTCCGCAGGCCACAGTGTGCGCCAAATTTGGACTGGAATGCATTGTGTACATGGGAGCCAAGGACATGGAGAGGCAGAAGCTAAATGTCTTTCGAATGCGGCTGCTGGGCGCTGAAGTCCGGCCAGTGCACTCTGGCACCGCAACACTGAAGGACGCAACCTCAGAAGCTATCAGGGACTGGGTGACCAATGTAGAGACGACTCACTACATCCTAGGGTCTGCTGCTGGGCCACACCCATACCCCATGATGGTGAGTTTCTCATGTACCCCAATATCCCATGTGAGGGCGGACTCTGTGGCAATGCTCATGTTCTTCCAGACCCGATGTGGTGGCAGGTCCTGTGACGAATCTCATGCACCCCCACACCCCATGTGGTGGCAACTTCTCATGTACACCCAGACCGTATGATGGTGAGTTTCTCATGTGCAGACACAAGGTAATCATCATCATTGAATTCATCATTTCTCTAGGTGGGTTGCAGGGCCTGCCTCGGTACGCACAATATAAGCTACACTATGCTGTGGATCAACGGCATATACATGGTATACAGTGTTGAATCCAGGGTACAGTAGTGCGCAAATTCATGCAATATGATTTTACTCTTGGGTGAGATGTGCTAGTGGCGGATTTTTGCTTCTACAGCTGACCATTATGCCATCTGTACCATTATGCCATCTGTACAAATATGCCATCTGTACCAATATGCCATCTGCATGCATGTTCGGACTTGTGATCTTTAAAATACATATGGCTGGAACACAACATATGAGATTATATGGTGGCCAATACACAATGGTTTGTTAACATTTTACTCTGTATTCACCCTGTATGCGCTATACGTTCACCCTTGTAATTTACACCATACGTGTACCGTACAGCAACTGTTCAGCCTTCATGCATGCACACCTTGCATGTGGTGGGAAGTGTGTCTGTCACGGTGCAGGTGCGTGACTTTCAAGCAGTAATTGGCAAGGAAGTGAGGCAGCAGTGTTTGGAAAAGATGGGCGGCAAGCCCGACATCCTGCTAGCATGTGTCGGTGGAGGATCAAACGCCATTGGTCTCTTCCATGAGTTTGTTGATGATGCTGACGTCAGACTCATAGGTAGGCTTCCCAGCTTTTCAATCTTCTTGATAGCGTCGCCTTTGTGATCCATACGTCAGAGCCCTGCAAGTGCTGGCCAGTTCTGCCTTGTTTTGCGTCTGCTCACGGCTGTGCTTCCAAGCTTGATCAGGGAACGTGTGCAAGCACAAGCTATTGCTCTTTTCACCAAGACTGCTTAGCATAGCCTAGGTGGCTGATTCTAGGTGGTGAAACACTCTGCTTGGTGCTGCTATTGCAATGCATGGGGCCACAAAGACTGACGGACACAGATCGTGCCCTTCTGTGGGATACTACAAAGGCATCCCTAGGCTCTGCTAGTCATCCCCAGGCTCTGCCACTCATCCCTGGGCTCTGCCAGTCACTTGGTGTACATGTGACGTTGGCCAGAGTTGTTAAATTGCATTGTGTGCCACCTCCTGCTCACCGGATCAGTTGTTTCACCTGACACATTTGGACCAGAAGTGAAGCACCAGGCATGCGTTTCAGAAATTGGCAGTTTTGCAGCCATGTTGGTGCTGGGACTGCTTTGTCTTGCGCAACAAACCTCGGGCATCAAGCAACTGAACATGGTGGCAGGGTGCCAGGCTCAATGTATATTGCTTGTCGCTCAGGTGTTGAGGCAGCAGGTATGGGTGTGGACACAGACAAGCATGCTGCCACAATCACCAAGGGCTCTCCAGGCGTCTTGCATGGCAGCTTCAGCCTGCTGTTGCAAGACGCCGAGGGACAAGTCATAGACCCTCACTCCATCAGCGCAGGGTGAGTCTGTTCACCTGTACCTTCGCACATGTCTTCCTGCTGGGGCTTAAGCTTTGGGCTGCCGCCTCACAAGGCTCGCCTTCTGATCGCTGAGAGGCGTGGACTTTTCTTCTCTTGCTTGCTTCCTTGCTGGGGTTCCTGCCTATACATGCTTGAGAGCTAGATGGTTGCAAGGTTTCTTGTTACAGACCAGGTGCTGTACATGGTGCTGTATGTGAGAATGGACTGCCTTAACTCCAGCAGTGTAGGGCATGCCATTGGGCCGAGTCTTCTCCCATCTTGATGTTTATTGGTGTAGCAAAACTGCGCACTGTCTTTCCCATTGGGCTGATCTGTTCCATCTTGATGTGTTTCTGGTGCTGCAGACCTACGCATTATCTTTGCCATTCTGCCTGCTGTCACCACGCAAGCCACATTGCATGCCCCTGTAAGCATGTCATGTGCATTCTTTGGAACCAAACAGCTGTGGTTGCTGGCATGATGCACATGCAGTTCAGGGTGCAGCGCCAATGTAAGGCTGTTTTCGCTCCCGGCCAAGTTGAAGCGTCATCAGTAACAATGACATAAGCACGGTAGTTGTTACCGTAGGAAGTCCTGATGCTCAAGGGCAATCATACGGGCATGGCTTGCCACTCATTTGTTTATCGTATGCCAGCAAGGTCATGTCCTGTTGCTGCTGACATCCTTCTGCCGGCCATTCTCAGAGCTGTTGTTTTGAGAGTTGTTGTTTTGAGAGTTGTTGTTTTCAGAGCTGTTGTCTTCAGAGCTGTTTTGTATACTGGTGTAGGTTGGATTACCCTGGTATAGGCCCTGAGCACAGCTACCTCAGCGACATCGGGCGTGCTGAGTATTACGCAGTGACCGATGCTGAGGCGTTGGAAGCGTTCCAGCATGTGTCCAGGCTGGAGGGCATCATTCCTGCACTGGAAACATCTCACGCTTTTGCGTATCTCAAGGTCAGTGTTGCTGTGCAAAGTCATCCGGCCGCATCAATGCAGCAATGCACCAGGTTTGGCACAGCAGTGCAAATCTGGTGTAACGAATAAAGTTTCACCCTTCTGGGGAAAAAGCTCGGAAAAAAAGCCTAGGGTAGCAACTGTCGGATCGGCTGCGCCTGCCATTGGGAAACCGAGGGCGTCATAATTTTGATTGGCGTTTCTCAATAGGTTCCTTTTGTCAGTCAGGGTGTAGAATCACGTGGGTAAACCAACATTGGCACACACAAAGTGGGTTGGTATCTGTAAAAGACCTCCCATTGGATTGCCCACTGGCAGGCCAAACAACTCAGCACAACAGTATTTATGCCCAAAAGCCTCGACCCTCATGGCATGTACCACTATCACTGTTCAGTGTTTCCTCATGGCATGCGCTGCTGAAGCTGTACACTGAGAAACAAGCGGCAGGCGTTGTATGCTTGCATGGTAGTACGATTTGTAATTATACAAGTTCCCTGAATAGTCACACACAAATTCAGCTTTGTTGCTGCCTTATATGAGCATCTGTGAGCATGCAAGCTACATCTTGTTGTACTCAAATTGAAATGGGCCCATTTTAAGTCTGCGACAAAGGGAAGGCATCCAGCAATGTATGGCCGTACCTGTAACCTGTAACCTGTA
>JAABUI010001965.1_pt1 | contig 11626 bp, 9 predicted proteins | sample 5559111 | NCBI WGS metagenome assembly JAABUI01 (sample SAMN10711870, study PRJNA513365) | rock metagenome | isolation source: Antarctica rocks | place: Antarctica: Victoria Land, Buttleship Promontory
AAGAGCAAAGATGAACTGATATACAATCTCGCTATGATTTTAGATTCTACTCAAAAGCTGAATTTGTATCAAGATTGAGATGCAAATGAGAATGATTCTCATTTTTATTACAATAAGTACAGAAAAGCGTTCAAGAACTATTTTCATCATCATTATGAAGAGAGAACTACAACTGCAAAAGTCAGAGCACAAGTGACTAGTGATGTTGATCAGATAATGCAATATGATAATGCAATTGATTATTTGTTAACAATGCTATAGTCTGTTGTGATGACTACACAAACTCTTCTTCAAAGAACTCAACGTCGCTCTGTATCTGTTAGTGAAGATGATCGATATCTTTGCACTGATGCTATTGTTGAGAAGTTTTCAACATGAAAGTATTGAAGAAACAACATCTCGAACTATTCAAGATTGACTCAAATGACTAAAAATGTTCTTTCATGTTCAATATTCTCTGTAGATATTGAATGAACATTCAGTCTTGCAAGAAGAGTTTGTCGATGAAATCAATCACAAATGACTTCAGAATCAGTTGAACAGATAATGCTTCTCAAGTATTATAATTGTATCATGAACTTGAATTCTGAAAAAACTATCATCAAAGCATGAGATATTTATCGTAAAGAAGAAGATGAAGATAACATGATTGATGAAGCTGCTGATTCTTTCAAAGCAGATTTGCAGAATGTTTTATGTTCTATTATTGTTTAGATGTTCAATATCATTTCATTTGAAATCGCTTTTGCATTATCAATGTATGTAGTATGATAACATATTCACAAGATAATGCAAAAAGATAATGCAGTTCATAAAGTGTATTGCTATGCTAGATAACTTGATCTGATCAAGATATCGCGAATGCTATTTTCATTGAGCACTCAACTGAATCTCGAGATTGCACATCAAAGTTTTCATGAGTATCAAATTTCTCTGCTGAAGAATTACTCATTTGACATGAATAACAAGAAGATTGCTATCTGCATATGTAAAGCATTATATCAGTAAGTGTTGTAAAACATCAATGATAATGCAAATGAGTAATGCACTTACTGACAAGAAATTCACATAGAAACACTTCTGTGATCTTCTGAAAAGCAAGCAGTGTCGAAGTCTGAATTTTATAGTTTGCATCGCTCATTCTTTGATTCATCTTGTTCATATCAATCTCATTCTGCATGATTTCATGAACTACTCTGTCGAATGAGATCTTCAATATCAACAAATTCGCATCTCTCTGATAATGACGTATCTCTCGAAGTGCAACGATTTCTGACTTTCATTTTCTCTTTGACTGTCGCGATAAATTAGCTGTTGATAGCTTGATGCATTATCTGTTTGCATTATTTTCTGAACTTTATTGATCTTGCTTTCAGATAAAGTCTTGAAGTCTGCTCTTGATTCGTTCGTGATATGATTATCTGATGTCATATTATCACGAGTTGAGATTCTCAAATCATCACATGATGCATCTTTAGACTTTCGTTTTAAATCAAGTCTGTCAGCAATGCGTAACAAGAGATGCATTATCTAAATGCATTATTTGTTTACTTGCAACGAGTCATGATGTATATTAACTGACAACGATTTGAAAAATTGAGACTATCAAGTTGAGTGAAAGCAAAGTGAAGTACGATGTAAACAAGAGATGATGTGTAAACAAGAGATGATAACTGTTGACTGTGTTTATAATAGAATCAATATGACGAATGTTTTGATATTAACACTAATATGATGAATGTGTTGATCGCAGCTCTAAGATGATGAATAAATTCTAACTCTCAGTTTTAACTTTAATTTTATCTACATCTCATCTCACATCTATTCTAATTCTAACTTTATCTACGCTCAACGTCTATTTTAACTCTAACTTTTTCTACGTCTCACATTTATTCATTGCACTCATCTATTGTGACTAAGTTTATTAGAAAAAGCACTTCAACATCACTATCAGATAAGAAGATTGTTATGTATTATCTATATGCATTATCATTGAGACTAATCAAAATCGCAGAATGTTCAATCTATCAATCAAGTTGCAGTCAATTGCAAGTAGAAATCATGCGATGAGATGAAATGAAGATCAGAAAACTCTTTATATCAAACAAAGTGCAGATTGAATGACTCTTTATAAACAACTCATCAAATTGAGAAGCATCAGCGTCTATCAGAAAGTCATCAAAGCGAAGCAGATGAAAATGAAGAACAATATGTGAAATACAATCACGAATGATCGAGTGAGAAAGAGTGTGCATGATAATACATTTGAGTAATGCATATGTGTTTCAAAAGCTGATTGTATAATAGCTCAATGCTTCAAGACGAATTTGATGAAGAAGATGAAAGAGAAGAAGATTGTGAAGTGAGCGAAGCTTGAAGCGATAATCATGAAGATAACATTCAATACTACTTCTACTGTCAATGTATGTACTGTGTTTGATGTGAAAGACAAGACTAACGTATGCATTAGACTATTGCACAACAAGATGAACTTGAGAAAAACATGTCAAGATACATGATATCTACTATTGAACTAATTCAGGAACGCATTTTACATCATGAAGAATTGAATGAATTGAAGACGACGAATGATTCAGATGTCATACAAGAATTCAACAAATTCATGAGTGCATTTTCGAATGAAAAAAATGCGATTGATCGAAAGATAGTTAATTCACTAAATTCATCAGATGATGAATCTAATAATATCATTGAGATTGATGATGATGACAAGAAGATGAAATTTAGCAAGAGAGATGACGATGCAGATATGATTGAGAATGAGAATGAGTAAAAGAATGAATACAAGAAGAAGTATGAGAAGAAGAAGAAGAAGAAGAAGAAGTAGAAGAAGAAGAATGATGAGATAATAGTGATCTCAGATTAGCAGTAGTAAATGAACAAGCATGAATTTTCTTCAATCAATTGCATTACTCTGTTGCATTATCAGACATTCAAATGAATATTAGTAGTACTTTGCTTCATGTCTTGACGAGTCGAGTCGAGAATTCAAATCAATACTCAATTTCAACACTTTAACTTAACTTGAATACTTGATTCAAACATCATGACTCAACTTGAATACTTGATTTCAAAATTCTGACTCGAATCGAGTTTTGACGAGTTGAAAACTCGACTCAATCTCAATGACTCAACTCAACGTAATCAATCTATTTCTAGCTTGTATTCTTTGCTCAACAGTTCATCTTTCTTGTCATGCTGATGTCAAACTAATGCTTCGAATGCAATTTCTGATCTTACTACTGCTGAGTATACTTGTCTCGCTTTTGTGAAAATAACTTCTCATGTAAAGACTTCAAGTTGACTAAGTGTCAACATTCTTATGACGTGATTCGTCTCTATTTGTTGAAGATGCACGTCTCATTGCAGTTTCATGTTTAGTTGCATCTCTAGAACTCATACATCTGATTTTGATTTGATAACTGAGCTTTTTATTTATATACTAGTCATCATGTTGAATCTCTTCGATTTTCTAGTGAAATACGTGAACTCATACTTTTCTGATGCAAACGTTGCGTCATGAGTGCAAGCTAATTTCATGCAAACGTCGTGTGCTTTGCTCAGTATTCTGCAAATTTCTTCAGTGAATCTGTTGTAAACTAGAATGTTAATATCATTTACGAAGTCAAGCACTTTGATTTTAATTCTCAATGCTACACATTTTTCAATTAGACTTGCATTGAAGAATAGAAAGAGAATTGATGAAATGAGAAATTTCTGCAATATGTCTGCGTTTACTTTGCACATGTCATTCGTTTGTTCATTGAATATTAACGATGTCTTTCAATCTTTTAGAAAGCTGCATGTTCATTCAATTATGTAGCTCAACATTCTTTTCATCTTCAGCATATGCAGAAGTCTGATGTGTGAGACTTAATTAAACGCTTCGACGACATCTAGACTTAGCATAAACGCTACATATTTGATTTTGCAATCTCATACTGTGTGAACTTGATCTATCAGTAAATCTAATGTTGAGATTATGAATCATTTGCATTTTGCTCTCATTTGAGCATTAGATAGCATGCAATGAGTCTCGATTATATCACTCAGTCTTTTGATCATGATTGATTTCAAAGCTTTGCTCATTATATCAAGCAGAGCAATGAGTTGATATGTCTTTGAATCAATATAGTCGCTTTTCTTTGATTTGCATAATACTATTGTTTGAGTCTTTTTGAACTGCTTCAAATGATATTTGTGTGTTATGCATATGTTGAATAAACTCGTCAGTACTGATGTCAGTTCTGCGAAATTCACTTGAAGCACTCTGTTTGAAATATCTGAAGCATCTGACGCTTTGTCTGCTTTTACTCATCTGATTGCTTGTTTCACTTCATCTTCTGTGATGCATGAATTGAATGAGACTGTCAGAGATATGAATGACTTTGCGATGTCATTGACATTCGCTTGAGAAGATGAGAGAAAGAACTTTTCTCGCAGTATCTCGATTTTTTTCTCGAACGTCGTTGTCATATGATCGAAGTCACTTCGCTTCAATAATAAAAACTGAGAAAGCTTTTTAGATAGCTGACTTTCAATTTTAGCTCATTTTGCAAAGCATCATATCAATTTGAATGCTTCACTCAGCTTATGCATTTGTGATCTGAAGTGTGCGCATTTTGTTTGTTGAATGATCTTGTTTTTATGATCATTGTGCTTCAGATATTTATTTCACGCTTCTAATGTGTCTTGTGTTTTTCATATGATTTGCAGTCATCTTGATTTCATTACTACTTCAAAGCAGCTTTGATTTCAAAAGTCTCTTGCTTGATTTGATGACTTTGCTCAAAGAGTAAATTTCTCAATGATCTTCTGTAGCACTCTGATAATCTTGCAAACTCTGTCATTCATCATAGTCTTATCATTTAAAGAGCGTTTCAAAGATAGATGTGTTTGCAGATAAGCACTCAATGCTTCTGTATTCATTTTTTTTCAAAGTCATCAAGTCAAGAATTGCACTGAGATTGTTTGTAAACATAGCTCTGTGATGATCGAAAGATGATTCAATCTCTGATGCAGATCAATTCGTATCTTGCACTTGCGTGTCATGAACTGTATTTTTTCGCTGCTAAAGACTAAATCAATCGTCGTAAATTGATTGTGAGCTTCGCGAGTAATAGTGCTCGATTTCAGCAATAATTTCAGTCTTGCGTTTGTAATAACGTTTAGCAGAATATCAATCATCATATGATGAGTGAAGCATTTTCACTCTCTTCAGTGAGAATGATGTAGATTGAAATCTTTTACAATCAGTTGTTTACAATCATTCTTGAGTAGTTTGTTCAGTTGAGAAATGATTGAAGATTCTTTTGTGAATGTAGTAAACAGTGAGCATGAATTGTAAACATTTAGAAGTCTTAACGTCTGCGTTTCATCATCTGCGTTGCGAGTTAATATTCTAATTGAGCAAATGTCTGACTCAGCTGTTTCTACTATTTATTGATTGAGTCTTAAACATTTGTTAATATATATGCATGTTCTTGATTAAGATGACGAGTTTTTCACTAGATGAAAGAAGTTGTGTGCTGAGCTAAATGACTGCAAGTTATTGTTGTTGTGATCTTGCTCTTGTATAGCTACTATGTTGAATTCGCGAATCTCTTTGTCAATTAGAAATGATTCTTGAATTCTTAATGATTTTCTGATGTTGTACTGTAGAATTTGTAAAAAAGACTGTTTTATCATAAAGTTATTTGTAGCTGTTGTTGACTCTGCAATGAAAATGTTAGAGGTCAGCATAGAGCGAGTCATATGAGTGTCATTTAACTAATAGATAAATGCTAAGAAAGAAAAGTATCTACAGAAAAGAACTCGATTCTTATATGTGTGTTTCTCAGTTCTGTGCTAGACTCGATTGAATTGACGTCTTACACATATGATGCAGAGTCTCAATGACATCATTTCTAGCTTGAATGCTCACTAGACTCGATTAGAATGAAATCAAGACGAAGACTAGAAAGAATAGACGAAGACTAGACTCGTAACATTATCTTCTCTTCTTGACTATTCAGATTCGCATGAATGTTATTTCTTAGTGCGCTTTTGTTGAATATTTGATATGAAAGTCGTCAATCATCTCTTGAGCGTTCATAAATTCGTCGTCGTCAGCGTTATACCAGTTGAGATCGTTGTCATAGCTCTCTCATTTAACTCGATATTGAAGTCGTCTTCAATATCATCGAGAGTTCAATATATCGTCGATTTCTCATTCATCTTCATCGTTTATCACTATTGATTCTGAGAGTTTATTCTTCTGATCAGACAGAGAGTCATTGACGGCAGAACGAAGAAGCTCTGAATGAAATACATCATGTATACACATAGTGTCTGATAGTTTCAATTTATAGAAGAAGTCAACAGAGTCTGTGATCTTGAATGAATCGAGCATCTTGTCATTTAGCTTTTTGAAGAGTCTCGCGATAACGATGTTTCTTTCGTTCAGAAACATCTTTGATTCGATCTCATAATTGATCTTCTTTCTATGCTTGTTAGCTTGATTCATCATTTGTTCTCGTGTTTTGATCAGAGCTTCACGAGCGAAGATCAATGTCTTGTTCATTTGTTCAGATATATTCTTGACTCGATCAATCTGCAAGCGTTCGCGAATGCTTTCATACTCGATAATGTCAGAGTCAAAGCTCATACGAGAATGAAAGCTCTTGTTCATGAAGAAGAGAATCAAGAAGATGACTGAGAACAAGACGTTATTGTCGACAAACTCGATCATGAGTAGTCACTTAGATCAGTCGTTCTGCATATACGAACAAAAGAATTGAAAATATCGCTCGACGTTCTGATTGACTCGTTCGCTTTGATCGTCGATCTGAAAATGATAAACGATGAACAATCAAAGAAAAATGCTCAGTCGTTTGCAAAGAAACTTTCATAGTATAGAGATGAATTGCGAACCCCGATCAGATACTATGAAGCTTGATAGATCATGAGTTCGATATACTCATTGAATCAGCATTTCAGCTGTCTTTTCGACAGTGATATCTTCATCATCAGTGATGCAAGAAATATAATGCCTTTCTTTTGACAATCTGCAGATGATCGTCAAAATAACGTTGTATTCGCTTGAATCAGATAGATTGATAATAAAGTTCATTGCTATGTCTTGTCATCGCTGTTCAGATATTAATAGAGATTGAAGCAAGTCGTTTGATTTATTTCTAGATGTCTTTGAACGTTGACAGATATAGCAGTTTCAAATATATTGATCTATCGTTTTTCGCATGAATGATCAATAGTAGTTTCGCTTTATGAATTTCACAGTTCTAAGAATATCAGAATGATCAACTGACGATTGATCGTGCATCTCACGAATCAGATTCATTTGTAGAAGCTCGTTGAACGAGACTCATAGCTGACTATCATGATACAAGATTTCATTCTGAGTTCGACAATTCTTCAATTTGATATCTTCATATTATGTCTCGTCTCTTGCTATTGCTTCGCGAAGTAACGTACAATTCTCGTCGATTCTATTAGTCTCAAGAATCTGTTTATAGATTGATTCACTGATGTTCTTCTCTAGATCAGCAATTTTCATTCAATTCGAAGTCAGAATAGTGATTCATTGATAGCGAACGCGCTCATCTTCTGAATCTCTGAGCACGACGTCAGCTCGACGAGTTAATGCATCAATCTTGATGTTCTGTTTGTCAGATCGATACATTATTCTGAAGTTGAAGTCAGTGAGCTTCTGAACTCAATGCATCTGACGTCTGCTCAGCTCTTTATCTTTCATCAACGAGATTAGCGCTTGATGATCGATGAACATCTTGATAGAAATGTCAGTTAGCTTCAGTTCGAGTCGTCAGTGTTCAAATGCTCAAATGATGATCAGAAGTTCTTTATCATATATCTCGTAGTTGCATTCAGCAGAAGACATGTTCTTGCTATAGAAGACAATTGAATGTAGTACTTCTTCGTCATCATATTGAGAGAGAACTTCATCGTTGACGTAGTCGAATGAGTCGATTTCGAGAATAGTCTCACGAGTTTGATCAAAGTGACGTAGTATAGAAGTCTCGATCATACATCTCTTCATATGATCGAAGACGATCTGACAGACTTCATTTCATTCAAATATGATCTTCTTTTGAGTAAGTTGAATTATTGAACGAACAATCTTCGAAAAGTTCTTGATGAAGCGTCGATAGAAATTGCAGAAGTTAATGAAGAACTGTATCTGAGTGAGATTATTGAGTGTAGATCAATCAACGACTGCTTGCATCTTTCGCGAGTTCATTTTCAATTCTTCGATTGATATCAAGAGTTCTAGAAAGATAGTTTTCTGAACATGAAACTCGCACTTGTTGATGTCTATCTGTAGACCAGCTTCTTGTAGTCTATTCAAGATCAATCGTACATGTCGCTTGTGTTTCTTCAGAGTCTTGCTGTAGATGATAATGTCATCTAGATAGATCTGACAAAACTGATGTAGATATTTGAACAACACGTCGTTCATATAGTGCTGATAGAACGTTGATTCGTTTGTTAATTCAAAGAGCATTACATAATATTTGTATGAGTCGAAGAAGATAATAAAGATAGTCAAATCTTTGTTATCTGAGTGCATATGAAGTTTATTGAACGCGACAATGATGTTCAATCGAGTCAGATACTTGCTTTCTTGTATACGAGCGAGAGTCTCGTCTATCAATGACAAAGAATAGCGATCTCGTTTGATCAAAGCATTGAGCTTTCTGTAATCGACGCAGAAACGCAGACTATCGTCTTTTTTTTCGACGAACAAGATGAGCGAGACGTATGATGCGAAGCTGAAGAAAATGAACTCTTTGTTTAGATGATTGATCAGATACTTCTTTATCTTCTGAAGCTTTTGATCGAACATCTGATATAGTCTGCTTCGAGAAAGCATTTCTTCATCAGTCAACTCAATTTTGTGATCGTAGAAACGATGCAATGATAGCTGATCGATCATTGCTCGATCAAAGATGTCTAGATAGTCGTGATATTCAGAGAGAAGCTTGATCTTGACTTGCTCGAGAGCTTCAGCGTGAGAAAGCTCATGCAGATTCACTTCTTCAGACTTGTTTTCAGCTGTAGTTATGAGTCAATTGATTTTCAAGACGATAACAGCAAAGATCTTGATGTCTGAACGTTTGACTAACATTCTATATGTTGCTGTCTCGATCATTGCTATGTTCATTGAACTGAAAGAGAATGATTTCAGAATGAACGTTAATTTAGAATTGATGCTAGTCAAAGTCGCGTCACGCTGTTTTAACTGTTCAATGAACTTCTTGTTTTGACTGGTTTGAGATGTAACGAAAGTGAAAGATCTCTTCAGTATATGAATAGAAGTCAAGCTCTTTCGTTTCGTGATTGATTTATTGCTTGAGAATAGAGCAATCGATTTCTGACTAGTAGAATTGAAATTCGGAAATCGAAGAAAATTGATTCGCATATCAATTACTAGATCGGTTTTGTTCATTCATGTTTTTCCGAAAATTATTTGATGTTGATTTAATCGAGTGATCAACATAGAAGCTGTGTCAATCGTATGATCTTGAACAGTCAGGTTTGAATAGATGACATGAGTAATGAATTTCTTAGCATAATGATCGTCGAATTCTCGAATTAACTTCGCTTTGATCAAAGTCAGAGACTCGATTTGCAACTGATCACAAACAATCTGCGCGATCACTTCATCAATGAACGAATAGTCAGCAGCTTTGATGTCAATCAATGACTTCAATGAGTAACTAATTTCATTGTTAGAAAGTACACATTCAGTAGTCAAAGATTCAGAAGCAAAAGAATCATTTGATCTGCTCATCGTTGAAGAAATTAACACATCTTTCATCGCGTCTTTGATCAAAGTCTCTAGTTTTTTGTCTCGCTATTCTCGAAAGACATTTTCTCATTCTCTTTATTCTTCGAAATGACGATCTCATGTAGACGAGAGATGAATGCACAAGATGCAGAAGTGTCGATCTTGTTCAGCTAAGAACAATTTTTGAACAAATGATCGAAAGTCTTGCAGATGTAGCAGATAACTGACGATCTCGCTGACTCAGAGATAAAAGAGATAGTCGACTTAACATAATCGATTATCGAAGTTGTTACTGACAAAGAAGTAGCGCGTTTATCAGGTACGACAGTGACTTTGACGATGACAGTGCGACGTTCGCTGCAAAGCTGATAATTGACTCGTTGTTTACTATTCACATCTTGAAGAAAGATTCTTAAGCGAGTGAGCGAAGTAAAGTTCTCTGAACAGACTGATAGAGCATTCTGCAAGCGATTATTGATTTTATTCTGAAGATCGTTCATCAGAGTGCAATCGTCGTATTCAAGATAGCTGAATAGCTTCATAAAGTTGAAGTAGAAGACATTGAAAGACTTGTTTGCTTGTCTCAGAGCGTTGTACTCGCGATGACACTTTCGATTCTTATTCAGTTCATCGTATATTTCTTTCAGATGCTCAAATAGCTCGTCGATCGAGATGTATGAATGCGAAGCATCATGTCGACGTCGAGCGAAGATGTGCTCAGCAGCATCATCTTCTAGTCTAGATATCACATAGACAATACAAATATTCTCATTATCGAAGTGATTGACATTTGTCTGAAGCTTGTCGTCTATCTTGACTCTTCAGCTGTTTCATGTCGATTCATCTTCATCAGTGAATATAGATGAATTCGAAAACTTGAAGAACTTGTGATGATCATTGTCGAATAGAGTGAACGACTCTCGTCAAGTATGATTCTCGATAGAAGCTCGAGACTTCGTAGACTGTCGAGGTCGAAGATGATTCGCTGAACGCTGTCTCTTTTTGAGACTCAGTACTTTCTCTCGTAGATCGACGATAGTCTCTTCTTGAGTGTCTATTGTCGTTTGATTAATCTCTAGCTCATCAAGTCTCTTGATGTGATCAACTTGTAGATTGATTCATTGCTCGTTGAGTTTCAAAGTCATGTCTCGTTGATCTTTTAGCTCGATCAGCATCTTGATTATCTCGTCTGACTGATTAATAGTTCATTGACGAAGTTGTTGACTTGTGTTGATGTCTCATGAAGTAGCGACATTCTGAGATTCTGCTGAAGCATCGAAAGAAATAAGAAAAACTCGTCTACTAGCAATGCTTTTAAGCAGACGAGCTGTTCGTGACTCGACTGATTCAGAGTCGCGAATCATTGTGAGAGAGATAAAGATAGATAGATAGATTTGATTGTGATAAGATTGAGTGATTGATTTGATAAATTTGAGTAAATTTGAATGTGTGTTTTGATGAAAGTAATTCGAAGAATTTCTTGCGAATTTTCTGAATGAACGAAGTAGGTTATTTCGTATCGTTCACAAGTCAATAGCAGAGTAGTTGATGAGCATTTATCTACTGTTAGAGATCAGCATAGAGCGAGTCATATGAGTGTCATTTAACTAATAGATAAATGCTAAGAAAGAAAAGTGTTAGAAATCTGTCTAGAGCGAGTCAGATAGAGATGTCATTTAACTAGAAGATAAATGCTAAGAAAGAAAGATAGCTACGAGAAAGAAGCTGACTACATATGTGTGTTTCTCAGTCGACGCTAGGCTCAATAGAGACTAGTCAAGGTGACGAAGCGAGAAT
>JAABUI010001966.1_pt1 | contig 11626 bp, 16 predicted proteins | sample 5559111 | NCBI WGS metagenome assembly JAABUI01 (sample SAMN10711870, study PRJNA513365) | rock metagenome | isolation source: Antarctica rocks | place: Antarctica: Victoria Land, Buttleship Promontory
GAACAATATCTTCGGCTTCAAGGCGCTCATATCTCATGACGGAATGTTCAACACTGTCGATCTAGCCTTTACTACCGATGTAAGATCATCCCATGGGTATTTACCCGGCCGAAGCTGACGAAAAGCAGGAGGCATATTATCCAGCTTCGTGAGTCTGGCTGAGAGCCGCTCATCTAGCTGACGGGGTTAACAAGGGGTCTCGGAGAGGATGTAGTGCATGACCGATTGATATATGAGAAGTGCGTGCATACCATCAGATCTGATTCGTGTATCCGCTGAGCTAACCCTAGATGGAACCCGATGAATCATGTTGCGGAATGGAGCACGCCTCAGCTGGTCATTCATGGTGGTCTAGGTGGGGTTTCAAGCTGTCCTTTTACACTAGACTGACTCGCCGGTAGATTTCCGCCTCGATGTCGGACAAGGAATCGGTGAGCGAATCTTTCATGAAGCTTCTAGATACTAACCGTGTCCGATTGATAGGGACCTTCACCGCACTTCAGATGTGAGTATCGATCTGATGCGCCGCTTTTGGTTGAATCTTGGTCCTAGGCAAGGCGTCCCAAGCCGCTTCCTTACCTTCCCAGACGAGGGCCACTACGTGCGTCAGACATCATTGCGTCCATTCCAGCTGACCCGATTTCAGGTGATGAAGCCCGCAAACTCGCTACGATGGCATGTGCGGACACATCGGTCTTGAAGTGGCTCCTACTGACGTGAACCGTAGCACGAGGTATTCCGATGGCTGGAGGAATGGATTGGTAAAGGCAAGATCCAGGAGGATGAAGCGGCGTTCGTTGTTGAAAATTAGAGCGAAGTCGGGAATGGAGATTCAATCAATGTAAAGCTATATTGTCAAAAGGGCGACATTCCTACCCATGCTTGACGGAAGCGAGTGCGAAAAACGAGCTCGGCAGGCAGAGATGGATACGGGACATCAGAAGCCCGTTATGGTCTCTCCCCCCCGACATCAATAGTAGTGTGTTGACGGCAGCTTCGCAATGTCGGATCTCGGTCCGAAGCTTTCCCTCCACTTTCTAGACAACACCTTGCCCGTCCACGAGTACTGTTGACCCTTTCACGCAGACACCCATTCACTGTCTATTCTGGTTGTGGTCTTAGCCTCGTCATATCCCAAACCAGAATCGAGCTTTCGACATGAATTGAGATGGGTGAATGTGATGCTGGGCAATGGAGGGTGAGTGTCGTTCCGGTACGGTGTCCCGAGCTGAATTGCTATAGACCTGAGCCAGATCTGACTGGAGGTGCGTTTGACTCAATCTCGCTGATGTCGGTAGGAATGATCCCTGCCGTCGCCCCGCCATTCGCGATGACCCGTTGGACCCCTCAAACGAGAGCGCATTGTAGGTACTCACGATCCCTTCGAATCTTCTCTGATGATTGTGACAGACGTCTCCATGTGCCCGTACAATCAGACCGACACCAAGATCTACAGCTTCCTCGGGACTCATCAACCAGCGATCTGGATGGGCACGTGTTATCATCCTGTCCATGACTGTCGCTTAGGGACGACAGGCGAATCTGGACCCAAATCGAAAGCCGGAGGAGGGCATGTGGTCGTTCAGGCGAGCCGGAAAAGCGTGCTAATCAGCGGGAACAATACCCGCCAGCGTCCGCCCAGCAACGTGTCATACCCGCTTGGTGCGGTCACGATCGATAAGGCGATGAAGAAAATCTACGGATGGAATGATGAGCGGCAGGAGTGAGCCTGGCCGTTCCATAACTGCTTAAGCTGACGATTGCAGCCGGATACTTCTCTCAGAGGAACTGCCCTGCCCTTCGTTCAAAGGCTATTTCGTTGCCCGCTTCTCGGAGCCCTTCGGGGGAGTCGGCCTTTCCTATGACGGGACACCTAAGCCCGGAAGGATGGACGGCGAAGGCAGGGATCTCGCCGGATGGGTGATCTTTGGCGAGAACGTCAGATCAGTCGACGTTCGGGCGTGAGCTTCATCAGTGTTGAACAGGCTCGGAGGTGAGAGCCTCCATACTCGCCGGTCTCTCACCTCCATACTCGCCGGTAAGCAGTATAGGTGGTATAGCTGATCCAATGCAGGAATATAGACTTGGAGATTCCAGATGGCCAGACACTCGAGAAGACCTCCCGCCAAACCCGCTCGGGATGGCGAGATAAGATCGACGCTCTTCAAGTCACAGGCGCGACTCCACACAACCTGACTGTACTCTACTCATCCTACGCCCACACTCTCGTCTACCCCTACGAGATCTCCGAACCCGCCCCTTGTGGAAGAACCTTGTGGAGACGAATATCAAGGTCGGAACGCACTCGGACGCGATCATCGCTCAGGCGATGCAGGCGGGTGAGTACATCGACCAGTGTGATGCTGACGAGCAGGAGTCAGAGGGATTGACTGGGATCTGGCGTGGCAGGCCGTCAGAAAAGACGCTTTTTGCCCGCCAGACCGAGATACAGAGCTACGGTGGGCACGGGTCTCGAACGTGTTTACTGACTTTGGCAGGTTCGAGGATCGCGAGGAGCACACTCCTCAAGAGGTTCGAGCGGGCTTGACCGAGTACATGTCTCTAGGCTATGTTGCTTCCGACCTGCACTCCGAGTCGGGCAGTCGTACCCTAGACTATGCCTGTCCGCCTTTTCGCACCTCTAAGATCATCGATGACCGATGAATTAAGACGACGACTGGGCCGCCTCGATTGTCGCCTCCCACGTGGGTGCAGAAGGGGACGCAGCTCGTCTCCGAGACAGGTCGAAGAATTACGTGAATCTATGGAACGGCAAGACTCGTTTCATGGAGGCGCGCACCTCGACTGGCCATTGGGCGGGCGAGAAGATCGGATGGACCGAGGGGGATCACTGGGCGTACTCGCTCAGCGTTTTGGTCAGTCACCTCTGCCCATAGCGAAGAAAAGCTGATGAGAGATAGCATGATGTGCCTGGTCTGATCCAGCTGACGGGCGGGAACAAGAGCTTCGTCGATTTCCTAAACCGACATTTCGACGGTGGGCATAATCTACATACCAACGAACCATCTCACCATATCGTGCGGCCTTCACCTCGTCGTTGAGTGGATCTGACGCTCGTCCAGCCTTACCTGTATATGTTTTCCGGGGCTCCAGAAAAGGCGCAAGATTGGATCCGCAGGATTGGGGAGAATGAGTATAACCATACAGCGGACGGTCTCTCTGGTGTCAGTTCGGTGCACATTATTCTCGCTAGACTCGCTGACGGGAATGGTCTGTCCCGCGCAGAATGAGGATTGCGGTCAGATGAGCGCATGGTACCTCTTCTCAGCCATGGGCTTCTACCCAGGTCCGACATCGGATCAGAGGCATCGGCCAAAGCTGATCGTGTCCTAGTCGACCCCGCATCAGCAGTATACGTCATCGGAGCACCCTTCTTCGATTCGTTAACTCTCCACCTGCCCGGGGCAACTCGACCGCTCAAGATCACGGCTACAGGAGCAGGCGACGGACGGCGGTATGTCAAAAGCGTCACCATTGATGGCAAGCCGTTGGACGGTATCACGATCGACCACAGACAAATCGCGGATGGCGCGGACATTATCTTTGAGATGGAAGGGACGCCTCAGGTATGGGGCATGTGACACGCATCAATGACGTATGTCAGACTATGACCAACGATGCTAGCCGGCATATCCGCCCGTCCCTATTCCTGACCTTGACGAGGACAAGATGCCTGTGGGACTCATTTTCGTCCGCGGCGAGTCGTAACATTTCGATGTATCCGGACAGTGTAACGGTAGCGAGCGCATGCCCTCGTCCTCGGGACAAGGAGAAGTTGCCCGTCGTTACGTATCCAATGACGTCCTCTTGTCGGGGCGTAATCTCACCAAGCTGAACGCGAATCAGCGGACGCTACCTGCTGCTCGGGAAATGACAGGAACTCACTCGCTGGATTTCACTGACATCATTGTCGATAGTGACAAGCTCCGCGTGACCAGCTCGTCCCAGCAGAATGTCCTGCTCTTGTGCTTCTAGCCAAGTCTGCCTACCTTCGGATGAAAGCAAGTATATGACTGTCATGTCTCCCGGCGAGCCGCGTCCGGACACTTCCACTCGCACATGCACCAGCGAGGACGAGTAAAGCTTCTGCGCAGTGTTCGAGGGTATGGTGGACATGGACCTTTGCGATCGAAATGCGTTGATAATTGCGAGTAGCAGATCGGGTGGATCGGAGGAGCTCGAGATAGCGGAGATGTAGTCTGTAAAAGGCGCATTGAGGAGCCATGGGGGGACCGAGTCGAAGGAACTCCCGTTGAGAAGCTTCTCTTCTTCGGTCGTAGAGTCGTCGTCATGCTTAATGTCGTCAGCAAAACAAGGATGTGAGAGCAGTCGAGGCTCACGTCCATGATCTCCGTCCAATCAGGGATGAATGGATCCCTCGTGCCCATACTACCCCATTCCGCCCGTTTTCCTGGCGGTTTCCTCGACCACCTTTCCTCCTCCTCAATCCCCTTCTTCTTCTCCCACTCCGTGCCAGCTTTGCACACCGCACCGTAGTGCTCAGGAAAGCAATGCACTCCTGCCTCACGATGCTGCGTCCGTCGCTCTGCCAACCCACCGGCGAGGGTACCAGTATAAGCGATAGATTGCAGGAGATACATCGACCATCCACGAGGTAATAGTATGGTGAAGCCGTGCATTGCCTCGGTCTCGGCGTTCTGTGAGCGGAGGGTCCGTTGAATCAGTATGATAGAGATTCGGTCGTCCTGAGCAGTAGGGCGAAGTCGTGTACCCGGCAATCCAAGCTAGGCGAGTCAGCACAGATATGACTCGGTACGCACCTGTTGACGGCGATGGTCCAGATCAGACTTCTTGAATGTCGGCTTTGCGAGAGCATCGCGCTCCTCCGCATCCCAGAGAGAGCTTCTCGCTAGCTCCGCAGAGGGCTGGAACCGCATTGCCGAGTGGAGCAAGCCGTCAGAGGTATCTGCTTCGGTACGGGACAAGGCGTTTGGCGGAAAGCTATCCTCGGAGTCAGCTTCGTCTTGCAAGGCGACACTAGGCGTACTGAAGTCGAGGGTCGTACACCTTCAGCCCAACAATCATTCCTTCCGGTAGTTCCGCGGGATCGTATCTGAGGCTTTCGTAGAACTGATCACTTGCTTGAGCAATATCCCAGCGACCAATGAATGATGGCACACCTGAGCTTTGCCCGGCACCTCATCCCTGCAGAGCCGCAATACTCGTCGAAGCACAAATCCTGCCTTTGGACCCAAAATCTCGAACGCATCGATATCTTCACGCAGGTCTCGCATCTGGAAGGCGCTCACCATGTCGGGCTGATCATGGCAAGACGAGCTCGCTTCGTTTGATGTGGCGGAAGAAATTATCGTTGAGGCGGCCTTCAGCGCATCCCAGGCTTCCTCGAAAATTGATGGGTGGAGTCGGAGCCAGATTCTCCTCTCGTTATGTCCAGTATGAGGTTCCCAGAGAATCTCGACAGGTCCGATGAGTCTAGGTGGAAATCCCTCGCGGTGATAAAGCATCGTGTCCCCCATCCTTCCGCCCAGCTCGTACCTATTCATCAGCCTTGCGATCCCCAGCTCCTACTGCGCAACTCACTTGGCCCCAGCGAATTTTCCCCCTCCTGTCAGCCGACCAAGCACTCCCAAGAGCCTTTCCCTTGTCCCCTGAAGCTCGATGGTCCCGAAGTAGCTCACATCCTGCACGATAGCCTTTCTTCGTGCTGCACGGTACGCTGGGCGGAAAGACTTGAGAGTGGGTGTAAGCGGGAGTCGGTGGGACCAGAGAGTCGTCATGTGAAATCGCTTGGCATGCCAAATGTGAGTCGGAAGCCAGGATTTATCCCCTAAAAACAGGATGAGCCCATCCAAGCTCGAACATGGTGGGACGGCTCACGCTGCCGTTTGAGGAGCTGTTCGGTCCGGAACTCGCCTCGAAGATTCCCTCTCGCTCGTAACTTCGCCTTCTTCCGCTGGATCTTCGCTACGTTATCGCCTGGATCGATCTGAAGGATTCAGCCGAGGGCAACACGACTGACGGAGGAAGCATACCTCGGCAGTAGCCTTACTCCGCATCCGCTTCGGCACCCGTCGAGGGTTGTGACTCGCTGCTCGGCGGCGCAGATGTCGCGGGAGAGATTGGAAGACTCGTGAGCTGCCGTGCGCACTGATTCCTGTGAGCTGAAACGAAGCATCTTCACGACACAAGGGAACGTACGCAGCGGACTTGATAGCATTTTGAAATGCGAGTATCTCGAGGGCTCGGATCTATACAACTTAGCGAATCCAAGCCGGGAATGGCGCACACCCACTTCGGCGAACCTCTCCACCTGTAGTGCGCTAGGGAGGACTGTGCACGTATTGTCATCAGCTGTATATCTTGGTAGACCACTACAAAACTCGCCCAACCCGCTCACATCCCCCAGAACCGCCTTCGCTTTCACTTTCCCTTTCCGCTTATCCTGCTCATTCTGTCCCAAAAGCTCAGCAGTCCGCGCTATAGTCTTCCTCGGCTTGCCGCTTTGTGACGGGCCAGCGTTGGTCGACGAAGACTGCTTGCGCATATCAGGACATCAACGAGGCCAAGTTTGAAACACAGAAGTACAGAATCAGGTGGAGGACGGGATCAAATTTACTGCGGTAGAAGGGTGATGGAAAGCTGCCAACTAGGCCTGCGAGCTAGCTTGGTAGGCGTCTGAGTTTATACGCCTTCAGCAATGCCCGCCTCCCTCGGATCCGGGGCATTCACATGCTGGCGATCGGCACACGTCTCGGAGATCGATATTTCCACCTTTTCTGTAGATACCTGAAAGCACCATGTCCATCCCAAAGAGCACCAAGGTGTATATCGTCAATGAATCGCCAACTGGAGCCATTACACCATCCACCTTCCGGCTCGAGACCCAACCTCTACCTTCGGAGAGCGAGCTGAAAGGTGGTCAACTCCTGGTGAGGACGATCGCTATGAGTAATGACCCCGCTCAACGTCAATGGATCACGAAAGGAAATGATCCGGTACGTGCAGTGCTGGAGTAACCTGTTTTGACCCAGTACAGAGACGACTGTATGTAGACCCGGTGAATCAGGGGGATCGCATGAAAGCATACCTCATGACGGAAGTCATGGCTTCCAAATCCGAACAGTATCCGAAAGGCTCGACCGTCCTGTTCTGGGGGGGATGGTCCGAATATAGCGTCGTCAATGAAAATGCAATCCGTAGTGAAGCCGTGTGAGTGGTCCCCGCAACGCCTTTGGAGGGGTCCTGACCGAAGTAGGATGATCAAAGGGCAGTCTGAATATCTCTCGATGGGTCTGCTCGGATTGTCGGGTTTGACAGCTTATTCGGCGGTGTATGGCGAATGCGATCTGAAGAAGGATCAGGTGGTTGTCGTGTCTGGCGCAGCGGGGTGAGTGGAGCAGTAGTATGACCCGAGTTGACCTTTGGGGCCGTAGTGGCGTTGGCTCGGTGTTCGTCCAGATCGCAAAGAAGGTCGTCGGATGTAAAACTGTCATAGGCATCGCAGGGGGAAAGGAGAAGTGCGATTGGTTCGTGGCATCACTGAACTTTTCGAGCCCAGAGCTGATTCTTTGTAGGGTAAAAACCCTTGGAGCGGACGACTGTTTCGACTACAAGGTTAGGACCCAAGGCTCATCTCATCACCAGGGCTGATATTTCATTGATCTCCAGGACCCGGACTTCGCAAAGCATCTCACCGCGGCGCTGCCAGACTATGCAGATCTCTACTTTGACAATGTGCGTTTCTCTTACCGGCTACTAGTGGCGTAGACTGATCATGACGAATCCAGGTCGGCGGTGTGATCTTGAATACAATGCTCGGTCTGGTGAAGCGTTTCGGCAAAGTCGTCGTATGCGGAGCAGTCTCCGGTATGCCCGTTCTTCAAGCCCCCCATGACGAAAACGCTGATAAGGGAAGGGTATCACGGCAAGGCGCTCGAGCTGAGCAACTGGAAGGAGGTCATCTACAATCGCATCACCATCAAAGGTACTTCCGCCGAACTTTTGCGAAGAGGGATACTGAGCATGAGTCCAGGGTTCATCTACTTTGACAACACTGAGGTATTGAAGGAAGCCGTTTCGGACATGACAAAGTGGATTGAAGAAGGGAAGATTGACGTGACCGAGAGCGAGACGGTGGTGGACACGGTATTCGAGGATATCCCGAAGACTTGGGGGAGGCTGTTTGTGGGCGAGAATAGGGGTAAACTTATCACCAAGCTGGTCCCAAATCAGGGTCAGCCGAATCTGTAGTCATTTCCAGCTCGTTTGGAGGGTTTGTTGGTAGGCATTTCCCGGTCGTTCGAGGGTTCTTTTAGCTGTGCAAACCAATGCATGAAGTACGGATCGGGTACATGCGTCTATCGATCATCTCCCGATCCGACAGCATAGATCGCGGCTGGTCCTTTCGCGTTGTAGTCCACCTTCGTCACGCACTGCTTCCCAATCGCATCCGAAAAGGCCACCTAAGACGACAGTCATGAGCGGAAGGCGACGCCTCGTCGCCCTCGCATACCTTCGCGACCATTGATCCTCCCAGGAAAGGCGCCAGCTCGGACGTCGCGTTCTTGAAATTGGCAAAATATGCTCTGCAAATTATCAGCAGTGCGTTTTTTCCAGGGGACTCTAGTACCTACGGAATGGAGAGGAGTCGGACTGTGGCGGGCTGAGTATCAGATGGCAGGTCCGGGCTGGACAGTAAGAAAGGTGCGAGGTAGGTCATCAACGCCGGCGCGAACGCTGCCCAATTCAGCACAACCTCGTAAACCGGGGGTTCCCCTCACACTTGATTCTGGCCGCTTCTCCAACCACACCCACACCTTCCCAAATCGCCAACCTTTCGGTATAGCTCAAAGAAGGACTCTCCACAGCCCGTCCCATCCCCTCCCAAACGCTCTCTCCCCCACTCTCTCGGCCCCGCAACAGCGGCTCAAGCAATCGATGTCGCAGGGGACCAAGGGCGATCTCCTTCTCCGACAATGAAGGGATGGTGAGAGTGATCAAGTCGGCTTGATTCGCCGCATCGGCCGCGGCTTGGGCGGCTGCGGCATCCGAAGCTGCCTTGACTGCAGCAGCGGTTTGCTGTTTCTTCGATTTGTGCGAAGCCGCGGCTTGGACAGGGACGGCATCGCCAACGAGTCTGGAAGTGAGCGGGGATCACTCGAGTCAAACTTACTTCTTGGCCACGTCAAAAGTCCCTTCGTCCTCTTGCGGCACCGAGTTGGCCACTACCAAGGTGTTTGACCCAGTCTTGGCGTTCGGTATCTCGGTATCGTCACCCGTACATTCCCTCCAAACCACCTCGACCAACTCCTTAACAAGCCGCTCTTTTCTCCCTTCTTCCCAGGTCTCCACCCCGGCTACCTGCCTCAACTCCCGATCCAGGCCCGCATCCGCCAATAACAACCCCTCGAACCAGCTCAAGCAATCCCCATGACCTACTTGAACCGTCACACAGCAATCCCACCGGACCACCGAGTCGACGATGATGGAGACCTCCGACGTTTCCCGCGTGACATGCAGGACGATCCCTGTGGTCGTGCCTAATGCGAAGATGGCGGCTAGGGGTGAGGGTAGGATGGAGAAAGCGGGGACGTTCAGTCGTTCAAATGCGAGCTGGGTATACAGCGCTTGCGTAGGGAGGGAGAGTGATGGCGGACTGGGTGGAGGGACGAGAAGCAGTGGAGAGGTGTTGGTTGATATTCGAATGTTCAAGAGGCTCAAAAGATGCGAGCTACTCTGTGTCAGTCAGGCGGTAAACAGCAGACGTACAGGATAAATTCCCGCCCATCCCAGTCGTCAAGAGCCTTCGTTTGTCGAAATGGCCATCGCACTTCTAGCTTCTCCTCCCATCCAGGTTCCAGCTGCGCCTTTTCCACCGCCTCGCCGACCAGCCAGCCGCCCTTCCCCTCGACGTCCTCACCGTTGGCAGGGTCACCATTGGTCTCCCCGCTTTCCGCACCGTTCGTCGTCATTAGTCGCGTCGACGGACCAGCGAACGGCACTGCGTAGCTTGCTCTCAGATTCTGCATGTTTTCAGGAAGTCAGTCAGTGGTCATTTCCAGCAGTAGCAAGGGACCAAGCCTGAGGGCGGGGCTCTGAAGACTGACCATGGTGGGGCGGTTGAACAGCTCGCCTTCGCCCAGACCAGCACGGATGAGGTCGGTATCGAGGTAGACCACCGTCGGCTGGGTATCTCGCAAAGCGAACGTCATCTCGACACGGTTCGGCTGGTTCGCCCGCAGCAGATGTGAAGGTCGAGACGCGAGAAATAGGTGAACATGAAACCGACGGGACCTGTTCGGAGTAAGGCTCACTCCTTTCCAGTGTGGACCGCCAATATCTGTAATGGGGCGCAAGATTTACTTCCGCTAGCTGCATCTTCTCATACACCACTTCGTCTGCTATGTCCTTTACATGCCCATTACTCCATAAATATAGCTATATCAAGCTTCATGCTTTTGTACAAAATGCCTACACTATCACAGCGACAACGTGCGTTGAAAACAACCACCAACCAGCCAATTACTCCTTGGCCACCTGGACTGGTCTCTTGCCCTTCTCACCGAACTTGAACGCTTCAAAGTTGTTCCCCGAGCCTAGCCATAAACAAGGAGAGGGAGTGACGAAGGAATGTCCGCAGTTGCGTCGTTGAACCAGTCCTGCGGAAAGGCAACGGCCTCACTCAAGTCCTCGGTAGCCCTTTTGGCCATCCGACGCCGTTTGGCAGGCCTGGTAGCGGCTTGAGACGAAGCAGGACGAGGTATAGTGAGAGAAATGCGTGATGGAGAAGGGATGTGTTGGGCGATGGCGGGAGGGTGATTATGGTCCTGCTGCAAGGACAACATGATGCGGACTAGGGGATGTGGTCTCTGCGCAGCGAATGGCGGTGGTCTCAGGGCTCTAACCTCACTCAACTGAAACGTTGACAAACGCGTTAACGATTTGCGCCCAATTCAGCGGAAATAATGATGAGATTTTCCCATCAATCAACCTTTTATCACATCTACATGCGCTCTATCTGCCGGGTCATGCACTGATCCCTGTGGGCTTCTAGCGTTGAACAGATCTTTGGCAGCTTGCGTGTGTGACCCTCGGTGTTTCGCTCTTCGCTCCTCTGCGTCTTGATTAGAAGTGAGAGACATCGTAAACAGCCTTCTATAGCTATCTCCTGCATTCGACTTGGTGGTGGATCAACGTGAGTGGATGTAGACCATCGTTCAACCCTCGTCTTCACCGCCTCGTCAGCTACCTCGAGGCCAAGACGGACTTGGAGAAGTGTATACAGGGGGCGAAGGGCCCTAATACAGCTGAGACTTCGGTCGGGGGGCGTCCATCCCAGGAAAACCCAGTGGGTCATTCGAGCCATCTTTGCTCGCAATGAAACACGACCTTGTCTTGGATCCGGATTGGGTCCGGAGCGAGGATAATGAGGTTGCAGACGCTCTCTCTCGCTTCGATATTCCCCTCCTATCCAAACACTACCCCCCATGTATTGCCCGTTGCCTCCCTACCGACCTGATCCCATCCTCGACGCCCACCTGACGTACGACGCGCCGCCTCCACCGCCTGAACCCACTGGACGGTGAACCATCCACCAACGTACTTGAACATGACGTTGTCGTGG
>JAABUI010001967.1_pt1 | contig 11625 bp, 16 predicted proteins | sample 5559111 | NCBI WGS metagenome assembly JAABUI01 (sample SAMN10711870, study PRJNA513365) | rock metagenome | isolation source: Antarctica rocks | place: Antarctica: Victoria Land, Buttleship Promontory
TATCTGCAACAACCTGTTGACTATGTCTATCGTTTCTTCAGTTAACTCAACTTGACGTTGTTGTGTTGCTTATCGCGTCAAGATCACTCATGGCCCTGTGTCAATCTCTGATCAGTCATACAGAATGCATCAGTTGCATGATGCCACTCAGTGTTGCTATGACACTTGCAGAGCGCAATGCAACATGGTCAGAGGGCCATGGGGGCGAGGTGAGTCCTTGCAGCAGTATTAGTTCTCAAGGATTCAGTCAAGCTCAATACACCAAAAAGTTGTCTTTGTGGGCACTGGTCAAACAGGTGTAGCTGTGCGCGGAGGTACATAAGGCCTTCCTATCACTTGCTTGCATTTTTTTGGTAGGATGTATTAAAGGTGATGGCCTTAAGCAAGCTTGTGTGCAATATATACCTATGCAAGTTGTTTGAGAATTTGCAGCAAAGCAGAAACATTTGGCTCGGCAAAAAGTTGACTGAGTGTGCCAAGCAATGATCATTCATGAGCACTCATGAGCACAGTGCTAGTTATGAGCCAGGAGTTGTATGCATATGATAGGCTGGCAGTTTCACAAATAGCTTGGTGAGTTTAAACCCATGCAAGCGGGTCAAGAATATGCACACCAGGAAGCAAACAGTTTAGGGCGTAACTGCTTCAAGCAAGTTGCTGTGTGAAGTATCTCTAGAAAACCTGCAGCCGCAAAGTTGCAGCTAGCTTGTATGTTGGCACCAGGCTTCACAGTCACCAGTCGAAACTTTCACAGGTCAAGCCTGGAAAGGTATGGCTGCATCTGTGTCGGACCTCCTCATGAAGATTCGAAGCTGGACACTGTGAGGGCTTGGCTCAGGGCATTTTGCATAGCTCAGGTAAGTGTGTACATGCTGCAGCTGCAGGCGTTGTTGTATCAAATAATGAACGAATGTACAGGCTAAGCCTGGTGCAGTAACATGCTTGCATGCACAAATGAGCTAAGCCCACAATCATCCCCACAACCTCCTCTCTCACATGGCCATTTGCACACTTGTGTGAGCTTGCATCAATGGACATGTGAAGGACCTCAAGAAAGCGCAACACTTTGCAGGTCAATGGGGTCAGGAACAGATGCGCAGCCTTTCACTCTGCAATGTACTGCTTCATTGCGAGCATCAAAATGAGCTGCTGTGCCTTGAGGCACACTCTGGCTGATCATTTAGTTTCTGCTCACTGGCACATTTGGCTAAGCAGTTTGCTGCTCTGGTTGCTGGTCTCCAGGCACAGGGAAAGCCTGATGGCCCTCAGATACTAGCTGTGCCAACATCTCCATAATGTGCCGTCGGTTCTCCTCTCTCATGCTATACTTCTCACTGACCAATGTCAGCAAGCCCTTGTTTGCATTGTACCTGACAGCATACAGTCACAGTCAAACAGCCAGCAAAGCACAGCATCTGATCAGGCTTGCCAAATGCAGCTGAGTGGATGACACATAGTTGACCTTCAGATTGTCGACACCACAGGCAAAACAACAACAATGAGATAAGCTGACAAGCCAGTGGTACTAACAGGCAGGAAGTATGAAGAAAATGTTGGAGTTCCACCTGGGCCCGCATACTCTGGCGATCAGCTGCAAAGCCTCATCAGTCAGGCCTGTCTGCTCCTGCAAATCTCGCAAGTATACATTGCACTTGGCCTTCCTGTTCACAGGGTGCTCTCCTGCAAAGCTGCCATGAGAGAAAACCTGCATTCCAGGCCAATGCTCCTATTCTGGTGTACATTGGCTAGCAGCAATGGTACAGAAGAGGTGCAGTGCTGCTGTGCGATTCAGCAAGCTAGTAGACAGGGGCACGTAGCTGATAAAAGTTCAAGAAGCATCAAGGGAGCTTAAGAGTGACTTACAATGCGCTGCTCCCACTGCAGAATGCGACGGGCTCCTGGGAAAGGCGGCTCCTCTTCTTGCGCCATGTTCAGCAAAGATTGTATTTCGGGTGAATCCAAAGGCATTTTCTGCATGTGCAGCACCTTTTCACATCATGCTAACATGAGAGAGGTGCTGGAGCACAGACATAAGGAAGCAAAGTGCTGTTGCTAGCAGGGCAAACTGCAGGTGGCTCTACTGCAGCACTACTGAAGAACACCAGGTTGGACGCAAATGCAGCACTGGGCAGTGCAAGGCTGTTTCTACCCTGTGCAGAGTGAGATACCCAGTGCGGCAAATTGCATTGCTCATAGACTAGGGCTCTGATGATGCCAAGGACATGCCCGTTTTCACCTGAAGCTTGTCAAAAAGGGGCACACGAGGTTCCACAGGATATCCAACTTGCTTCATGGCTTCTCGCAAGTCATATATGGGTATGTCTGGCTCCACCAATATGCTGCACTCCTTGAGCTGCGCAGACACATTCACGATGACAATTCTGTAATATGCTTAGTGTCTAGGTACAATAAGGAAAGGCAGTAGCATGGCATCAGGCATACCTCTTCTTCAAACTCTGCATTGCCAAGGTACTGAGGCCTCTCGGCGCGGGTAAGCCTTCTTGCTCTCACACGTGTCAGCTCAGCCTCAAGACTGTCTCCTGGTTGGTCCTCACTCTTGACCTTTGTATCTCCCGCAGTTGCACCTGTAGTCGAGAGGTGCTTGGAAGCAGCTTCTTGCGAGCTAGCACAGCGCCACGCATCCTGTCTTGATTGGCCATATGTCTCTGCAGCAAAGGCTAGTACAGGCAGCTGAGCTAGACCTGGAGGAGACTGTGTGTAGTCGATGCCACTCGCAAAGTGCCGTGCTCCGCTGAGATGATCAACAACACGGCATTGCAGAGACTCGCGAAGGCTGCTCGAGGCTGCTGAGCAAGAAGCCGCAGCGTGGGAAGCAAGTCTGTTGACAATCGCGTCAGAAAGACACCCCACAGCCCCACAAAGGCCCCTCATCGCGTTAAGAAGCTCCTGTGCGTGCGTCACATACAGCTAGACGACGAAAGGCCGTGCCTGCAAGCAGACTATAAACCCGCAGTGCTCATGCAAATTCACCGTCGTGACTCAGTTTTAGTAATCAGTTCCTTCTTTCTTTCGTGCGCTCGTTCGTTCGTTCGTTCGTTCGTTCGTTCGTTCGTCGTTCGTTCCGTTTCGCTCGTTCGTTCGACAAGGGTTGCAACATTAGACTTGAGGCTGGGCAAAGGATGTCAACACTTCTCTCTCTCTCTCTCTCTTACACTTTCTCTCTCATGCATGACACCATGAGGTCCTTTTTGGCACAACAAGATCACATGCAAGTTTCCAAGTCTGTTCTCTCTCATGCACACAAGGATGACATCCTTAGGATGTTGATAATACATTTTATGGCAAATATATGTAGCTATATATAGTGTGCCCTACAATATATTGCTTCTTTTTCAATAACACATAGTTTCCACGGTGCGGCAATTTTGGAAGTTGGGTGCGGCGGTGCGCGAACCCGGTGCGCGCACCCGCTGGGTGCGCGAACCGAGGCCTTGGTGCGGTACTAGCGCCATTAGTCAACCGTAACAAGCACATAACGGTCTCAGGCTGCTCTGTAACACGTGTAAAGTCGTAACAAGCACCGCAAATGCAGTCGGCACTTGAACACACAGCGGTCGCCGCATCAACTTGCCAACGAACGTGCTGTATACATGCTTTTTGCGGCTGTGTAAACCACCTAAACGCTATTTATTGCCGGACGCCGCACCCACACTGAGGACTTGCCAAATACCAGGTGCGAGGGTGCGCGTACCCGGTGCGGCAGGTGCGGGTGCGCCGCACCCCGCACGATGGAAACTATGGAACAGTTGTTGTGTTGTCCGAAACAACAAAGGCCGCAACAGTCGCCTGTGTCCATATGGTGAGACTTTGCGAGGGGATGTCCACACTAGAAAGACCCTGTTGAATGACACGGAAAACTAGCTACGCTGTCACCGGCTGTACGGTAGGCACAAGAATTTTTGGGACATGTCAGGATCGACATGCATGCGCCGTGACTCATCTTTAGTAAGACGATCGAGCGCAGCCGGAAGTCATGGGTTCTAAATTTGGGCTGATTGCAGAGACCATTGCAAGCGAGGCTCTGTACCTCAAGAAAGTGGATCAAATGACAGCATTTTGCCCAAGACCTGACCTCATTACGATCAGTCGCGCTTTGCGTCGAACACCAGTCGTGCAGCAATCGTAGCTGTGCGGTGATGCGCATCAACACAGGTTGTTGAGCTGCTCGTCACGCGCAAAGGTCCAGAAAGTCTCTGCATGGGCCATGGGGCACTATCACGAACCAACTCCATTGAACGGCGCTGATGCTTACGGGTCTTCTTTGATGAACCCGTTTGCCTTCACCGACGAAGAACTGCTCCTGCACGTTACCCCAGAGAGCCCATACACCCAAAGAGATGGTTACAACCAGAGTCCTGCGTCCATTTTGCGTAGCCGGAATGTTCAGATTCCTGGCATGATCAATGGAAACGATTGCGGCGGTCTGAACGCCTTAGTCAGTCTGTTGGATGCTGGCGAAGCTACCAGCTTAGCAAGGCCGCACCCGTTTACGGTCTCTGAAGCACAGTCTAGGAGCACGTGTTCTCCGGGCAGTCCTCCTCGCCTGGCCTCCGGCCCATACAGCACAGCTCTGCATCAGTCACAGGTCATGTCTGAGTCGCATGCATGTGCTTTAGAACCCGCAGAAAGTCGAGACTGCCTGGAAGACCCGGCTGATCACAGAGAGAAGAATAGGGTGGCCCAAAAGAAGTTCAGGGCTAGACAAAAGGTGCCCTGCATATGCAAAAAGCTAGTCCTTCATCTTGTGTGTCAGTCAGCATCACTCTTTGTCTGTTTGGCTTTTTGACTATCACTCACCCACTCTGCACCAAATAGCTTTTGCGCTGAGTTTTGGTATGATAGTCTTTGCACTGGATCTGCAACGCACGCGGACGTGCAAGCTTGCATGCACACCACTCACTGCTGATGCAAGCTTGCAGATAGCTTGCATCCATACATTGGTGATCTTGGCCATGCCCTCATGCCCCCTGCACCCTGCAGTCCTCAACACACAGACCGAGATATTGTCTTATTGTAGGAAAAAATGCGGACAACTCAGAAGCAGCTGGATGACCTGACAAGGCAGGTCAGCACCTTGCTGTCTGAGAAGAGCCAGTTAGAGACGCGCACACGCATCTTGGAGCAAGTGGTCTACTTGAATACAAATCATGAGCAAATGCTGCATGCAAATCAGGTACACTTCAGCGTCACCGCTCACATAGCACTTAATGTTGAACATCTGGCTGCAGGTCACTCATCCTGCGTCACTCAATGCTCGGCAGAGTTGACAAGCAATTGCGTAGCATCTTGACAAGAGGCTGTCAACGTGTTGTTTAGATACGGGGCAACACTGCATGTGACAACTCTTGTATATATGTGCATGACCTGAGCTTGTGAAAGCATGCTGCAGGAGATCATGGCTCGTGAGCAAGAATTGCTGCTGGAGGAGTTCACACGTTTTGTGGGCCTACTGGACAACAGAACAGACCTCACTGTGCAGCACGCTAAAGCCTGGAACATGGACGAGCTCATGGAGAACATTCATCCTGTGAGGCTGGTGCACAACCTTTGGAATGCAACCCAACAGCTGCCCTTTGCCCTGCATTGTCATCAAACAACTGGAATCGCCTGTGTGTCATCTTTGCCTGTAGTCGGCAAAAGTGACAGGTCAAGCGCACGTGTTTGGCAGATGCTGTTCTACTGTAGTGCTGCATGTAATGAAGCTAGTGGTACTGTAAAATTGTACTGGACCAATGTGTGAAACTATTGCAGCTGCAACATTGGTTGTGTATGTTTCAATATGGTGCATGTTTTTGCAGAAATACGTGGAGCAGATCAGCAGACTGGCCGGGCTGTGCCAGCAAGATAGTACCGCTGCTGCCGAACTGGAAACTCTGGTCTGCATGAGGGTAAGGCATCCTGCATCAGCAATTCATACACTGCTCCTGCTAGGCGATTTGCAGAATAGCCACGCAGCCGCTGTGAGACACGCTTGACAACATTGACTACATGAGATGTGGTGTCACTCAAGGGTGCTTGCCCTCCTTGCTGGAGTACATGTCAGTGCCTGAAGTTGCCTGCTGCTGCATGTTTCAAAGTGCATATCTCTCAAGTGCATATTTCTCAGGCTACTGTGGTGCACAATTGCACGCTCTGCTCTGCGCAGCACAGCAAACCTCACAAATGCTTGCTACTGCACAGAGGGACCATGAGGAGCGGCGAGCGCTGTTCTCATGTTACTACTGGGCCATCTACAGCTGGAACAGGGAAGAAATGACAACTGGGGGGCCGCCCCCCTCGCTGTCCACCTGGAAGGCTGCTCTGGTGTGCTGCCCCACTACGTTGTTGTGCTGCACACCAGTTCAGCCTGACAATCTGGCAACAAAGTGTGCACAAGACTGCATCACCATGCACAAGAGGCAGGATGTCATTCTGCTATGCTTTTCTCAACCAGAAACTATCATTTGTGATTTTGGTGTTGTCTGCTCTGGTCTTCCACGCTGAAACAACGGCTGGCAACTACCCATTGATGACACAAGAGATGCGCAAAGCGGTCCCAATCTGATGGCAAGCTTGTGCATTGGTGCAGCATGGGCTGCGCCTGACGGGTCAACAGTCAGCCAAGGTGTTGACAGCTCGGCGCTGCCTGCTGGACAAGTTGCGCAAGGTGGGGCTGGAGAGGAGACAGCTGCTGTCAGCCCTGGGCCTGCAGCTGCTGCAAACGCCCCAGGAGAAGTGGGCCCAGTCTGTACCGGTGCAGCGCCTGCAGAACAACCTGGGCCAGGAGCGCGCTGCAGCCTCTGCCTTTCTGTTCAGCACCATTGATGAGGTGAATGGCTGTCTTATACACACAGCATACTTCAATAACCAATTTTGACCGCAGCAAGCTTGCCAAAAGTCCTTGATATGGGCCTGTGCTAAACTGCAACTACAGCATGAGGTTGGCATCTTTGCACAGTCACCAGCTCTATCAGTGCCTCACAGTCGACAAGGCTTGTTGTAAGATCTCTGCATGAGACACGCTGTGGACTCATTTTTGATGGGATGTTCTGACTGGTAGTGTCAACTGGAAGCTTTGGTTGTGGTGCAGATCCTGACAAGCCAACAGGAGGCCTTCCTGGACTCGCATTCTTATCCCTGGTGCCCCGACATGTGGCAGATGGCGCAGCTGCTGGCAGTCGGCAAGGCTGAGCCTGATGTGAAGGACAGCACTTTGGACCTGGATATGTCCGCCGTTGCCCTCAAGTCGCTGCTGCCTGACAAGACAGGCTTCCAGCTGCTGACTCAGCCTTTGAGGGCACGTGGGCTGGGCCTGCGACTCAAACGTAAGCAGTCGGGATCATAGGGCATTCATTGCAACCCATACTTGGTGCCGTGTCCCTGCAGTTGATCCAAATGATCTACCATGTGATCAGGATGCTTGTGGATTACTGATCCATTCCATGCTTCTGCAATGTGTGTTGTCCCATCAAGCAGACATGCTGAAAATCTGGCAAGCAACAGATCATCACGTAGCCTGCACAGTTTTGAGCAACCAGAGATCAGAGCAAGGCAGCATGTTGTCACAGCATGCAAGGGAACAGTGTGCGTGTGTGCGTATACAGGCGGTGTTTTGAAGAATCCGTACCAGACAGTTTTGCCAGCGGCTGCTTTTCCCTATCCAAGCATTGATCAACTTCGGCCCATGACTGTGTTTGATGTGCACTGCGGGCGATACCGCGATATCACATTCTGGGACTGGGTCAAGACCAACATGCCAAATGTGCTGTCGATCATTCCTCATTGATTGTATTCAAGGGCAGTCAAGATGGCATGCTGTTATGCAGCAGCTCATAGCTTTGAGTTGCACATCTGGTCGTCTTTTGACTGATTGATTTATAAGCAGGTAAGTACAACGCAAGCGATGGAAGCTAAGTGCCTATGTCAGGCTTGGGGGTGAGGAGGTCTGTGTACACTGGAAATTAGGTCTTTTGTTTTTGCATTATCAGGAATGTGAAAATATCTCTTAGAGGCAAGCAGGCAAAGCACTTTTCATCTCCGCATCGTTTCTTTAGCTCATCTGAGACAGTCGCTTGGTACCAGTCCAGTATTGGTGTTGCAAAGTTATGGCAGCATTATGTACTATGTTTGATAGTCTGCTTGAGGCATTCTGATAGTTATGTATGTGTTGTTTCTGAGTTGTTTCTGGGTTTTGCTTTCCAACCAAGTCGCTGTGTACAGAGATATTTGTTGAAGTAAGTGCACATATGCCTTGCAGATCCTGAGTGGAATTCCTGACTGAGGCTGCCCCCATCCCCCTGTGAAGTTAGCACCAACCTGGTGCTAAGCAGCTTGTTTGCTGATATGTACCATTGTACATGTTTCCACTCCTTATCTGGTGTGTTAGATGCTACAGTTCCCCTTTGGCGTTCCCTGTTTCATTATTATGAACTTGCTTTAGGATGCCATAAATAGGGTATTGCAACCGGACATGTGTTGCGTGAACTGTAACAACCCTTTTCAATGGATCCTTGGTGCTAGAAATACACTAGAGATCACAAGCCTTAGTGATAGTCGTCTCTGCTGTGCTTCAGTCGCAAGAGCGGATTGGTGAGCACAATTGGGCAGCTCGAGCAGTAAGCCAAGTCGCAAAAGCCATTTAGTGCCCCCTGTCGCCAAAACATCAAAAGGCCGAAAGCATGCAAAGACCACGTGCAACCGCTGGTTCCAAGCGAGCCTGCCCACATTTGCATGCGCAGGACAAGGTAGCCGTACGCTGTCGCGCTACAGCATGTCCTAGATACGTCGCAAGCAGGATGTTGCACCTTCCGCGGCAAAATGCGTTCTTGCCGCGCTGCAGCTAGCTGTCACTGTCCGAGCTAGTGATCGCTCAGGCCGGAGGTCCTATCTGTGCTGAAAGCACGACATAAGTACACTGCACTTGCTGCAATGGACCTGGCGAGGTCTTTCTTTGAGTATGACGATGGATTCAAGCCGGCCAAGCAGGTGTGCTCTTTGCCACCAGATTAAGCGACTGAGGCACCAACTTGACACTCCGCTCGCTAGTCTTCCACCACTACGTGTCGAATGAAAATGCAAGATGGTGCTGCATCTTTGTGACCGATCATGCACAATTAGGTCTTGCCTGGTACGCCTCTGGTGACCTTGATGTTTTGCCACGCGAGAATCCCTTTCTGGGTCACCCTTCAGACAACGGCAGCATCTGGTCCAGGCAAAGCTTGCCTTTTGCTGTGGCACAATCAATCTTGCCATGCAGTGCAAAAGTGGTGCTCTCGTGGAACGGTGGAGCCTGCCACCTACGCCTTGCGATGCTTTTGCCCAAGAAGACTTTCTTCCGTTTGATTGCGACGATGTCGATTTCCCCAGAAGACACTCACATCCAGATCAACGTAATCAATTTCTCTGTACCCGACGACCGCCCCCTGCTGCACTGCCAGCGCTGTCTCAGTGCCTCTTGCAAGACTCAATCGCAATTCTTGTACTTGCAGGACTACAGCCTGACCAGGTAAACATTCGGCATCCCACGGGCTCTTTGTACGAGGTAGGCCTACTTCAGCTCATTTTGTTCAGCTTGTTCCGAGTTTACGTGCCGAGCAAGCCAAGACAATGGCCCGCTCTGCTGACACAGGACTGTGAAGCACGTGCTCAAAAGCATCCAGGCAAGCATGGGGCTATGTTCAGTAGATACCACTGTGGCCCATGTTTCAGCACTGCTTCAGAGACAGCGTATCCTCAATCGTTTGTTCCTGAGGTGCCCGTCACAGACAATAGCTGCAATAGCAGCTCAAGCAGATTCGACTATTTGGAGCGTTTCAGTAGCGCATTCTCCATGCCAAGATCCCCTTGTCCACCCAGAGAGCTGCAGATGACTCTCTTGGAGCACTATACCAGGCTGAAGAGTCAGCGGCGTGACAAGTCTATTGCACAGATACACGAACAAAACCTGTGTGCTTTGGCAAGCTGTACACCTGCTACTCCACAGTCTCACGCAACCAGCTGCTTCAGTCAGGCACAGCTTCCTTGCCCTGCCCCAGACGATGCGTATGCAGCGCAGAGCTTGGATCACATTCACAATGGTGTTTTCCACAGTAATACATCAAATATTTCATCTGCATCTTGTCCATGCAAGGACACAACTATGACAGAGATCTTCCAGCACCCATGGGTTGCCAGTCACTTGCAAGATCTGAGCAGCTGCTTCTCTGCTGGCAAAGCAGAGGAGCACCTGACTCATCTGCTAGACCTGAAGCACAAGGGCAGCAGATCTCTCAGCATGTCCCATGACAGCCATGCACCTTCCTCGTCCAGTCCTACCAATTTGGCCAGTCCTTTTGATCTGCAGGTTTTTACTTGCTCCTGCTTGCTCACATGTGCACATGCTCAATGACTCTGCTGCTCTTGCATGCTTGGTGATGTAGATCCATGGCATGCTGTTGACATGTTGTCAACAGCACTGCCCCATAAACATGGTGTGTTAAGGTGGTTGTCTGATACCCACACACATATAGAAGATGTATAGCTGACTTGTGTACCTTTATTGTGCAGGACCTGCAGTTTGCGTCACAGGATGGTGCTGTACACCCCCAATTACCTCCTATTGCCAGTACCTTCAGCACAGTTCTGCCCTTTGGCCCCCCTGAACAAGCAGCCCCTATGGCTTTCAGAGACAGCCCCTCTGTGTACACAAACCCCCCTCTGTCAGAACAGAAGGCACCTGCAGGGCCTGCCTCTTCTTCCAACCCTGTTGTCAGCCCTCAGGCTTTCCCTCAGCCAGTCCGTGAGGTCAATGCCAGACGCCAGCTCAAGTACTCAGAGCTTGCATCCCCAGAGTCAGATCCAGAGCCTGTCACAGCCCCTTGCAAGGGCAAGGGCAATGAAGAACAGGCCCTGAGATTGCACCGCCTCAGGCCTCGTACTGCTTCCGAAAAGGAGCTGCAGGTGCACAAAGACGAAGAGTTTTTGGATGCAGAGTTGAGCTTGAGCAACCGGCGCTGCAAGCACCACAACCCCTGGTGAGTCACCAGACCCGGCATGTTGCACATTGACTAGAGACAATGCTTCACTGCCTACGCAGGCATGCAGAGCACATATGCAGCACACATGTGCAAAGACTGATGCTTGCTACACCCAGGCAAGTGGACTTGCATTACCATGGCATACGGCAAACGATTTGTACAATATTTGACTTGTTTCCCGACACCACACTTGCTTTACTGTGTGTGACAAAATGTCTTGGTAGGCGATCAAGAGTAACCCCAAAGGTGGTGGTGCATGTTACAGGACGCTGGAGGAGACTTTGACCCTCATCCGTGGGGCGGAGGACTGTGGAGGGGGCAAGTGGGCTGACATCAAGAAGAGGAAGTACAAATCCATTGAGAACAGGAGTGCGGTGAGTGGCAAGACTTACCTGTGATGCTCATGACACCTCGTTGAGGTTTGCTGAATTGGCAGCTGCATGCAATTTGGCTGAGCATCTTTGCAATCTGTAGATAAAGGCAAGTTACATGGAGTCATCTGCCCAGCCTACTGTTGGCTAGTGATCACTGCTGCTTTCACAGTCTGAATTTTTGCAGATTTTGTTGTGACCAGCTGTGAGTGGTGCAGGTGGACCTGAAAGACAAGTGG
>JAABUI010001969.1_pt1 | contig 11622 bp, 1 predicted proteins | sample 5559111 | NCBI WGS metagenome assembly JAABUI01 (sample SAMN10711870, study PRJNA513365) | rock metagenome | isolation source: Antarctica rocks | place: Antarctica: Victoria Land, Buttleship Promontory
CGTAACCGGACTAATAGGACGGTCCGTATTACTTAAAGCACCTATATTAGGAAGATATTAGTTCGATTTATATCGGCAAATCTCAAAAGTTTATATTAGTACGCTTTTTTAGATATTATCGGAAAAATTAGGTTTTAGCACGATTTAGCACGTTTCGCACGTTCCGCCTATATCTAACGCTTTTAGCCATATTAGCAACCCGGGTTGCTAACACCCGAAACACCGGGAATAGCAACCCTAAAATTTTAGCCGCACGAACCCCCGAAGGCCCCCGAAGGCCTTACGACCGTGGCCCGAAGGCCTTACGACCGTGGCCCCGAAGGCCTTATAACCGTGGCCCACCACTATCATCGCCATGCGCATGACCCTAGGCATTCCCCGAGCACCACCCCGAGCACCACCCCCGCGAGAGAATCGGCTGAATCGACCGAATTTGGGGTCTGATTTTAGGTGGTGTTGGTGGTTCATCCCCTATAGCCTTCCCGAGTGTTTTGGTCGATCATAAATATCAAAAAAATTAAAAAAATTGAACTTTTTAAAATCACGTGATTTGCTAAAAAATCGTGATTTTGCTAAACCTGCTAAACCTACGAAACCTGCTAAAATCGTAATATTAGCACGCGCATTTGCTAATTGCGATAAAATCACGATTTTACCTATATTTCCGGAGTTAGCAAATCCGGATTTAACATAAACTTTTGAGATTTACCGATGTAAGATAGCCGATTATACTTTAGTTACTATACTAATAGTAGCTAATATAGAGTTCTATAAGGAATATATTGGAGTCGCTATATTTACTAATACTTACGAGTATTAAAGTATAATTAGTTCATTTATATATTCTATAATATAGACGAGGGCTAATATTTACTACGCTATATCTATTCTATTCTAGTTTAACTATAATCTAAATACGAAGTATTTCGGAGCGGCTAAACGAATACTCCGTTACCTTAAAGGAACGATTAATATAGGTATTACCTACGATAGAAGAGATGGCCTTAAGGCCTTCACCGATACTAACTAGGGGTCTAATATAGCTACTCGTTTATTACGTAGAGTATATATCCTCTTACTCTATAGTAGAGCTATTAGCTAGACCTCGAAGCGTTAGTAATCGATTGTATTATTATTATACGAGGCCGAGTATATAGCCTAAACCTAGGCCTCTAAGGAGGCTATTTAGTTAACTAGACTATTTAGTAAACTAGACGTAGGCTACGGCCTCCTAACTAAACTAGTTATTATTAGGGCCGATAACTAGGGTGCTATAGCCCTAGCTAAAGACCCTAGATTCTACTCTAGGACGAAGTATATCGATATCTAGTAGTACTTCGTTAGAGACTAGGTGGAGTTAGGAATAGTAGAGTTCTCGTAGGTTCCTACTAATAAGATAGTAGCTAATAGGCTAACTAAGCCGTTAACTAATAAGAAACACGCTAGGTTTCTCCGTTAGATTAGTCTAACTAAGGTGTAAAACTAGTTAGTTAAGAAGAGATATTTAGTTAATTATATATAACTAAATATAGGAGTATTAGAATTCAGCCTTATACTACAGCCTTATACTACTAGGTTTATAGGTAGATTACCTAATACGGTTTAGCGTCTTAGTATCCCCCTAATACTTCTCTTTCTTCTCTATATAACTAACTTAATTAATTAATTCTACACCTATAAGACCTTAACTTCTCCTCGTATTTCAACAATAGTACGTATTAGTATATCTAAGCCTATACTATTCCCTTAAAGAGTAAGTTCTACGTAGGAGGGAGTATCGCGAATCTTCCGTTCAAACGAGTAGTATATAAAGTAGATAATGCTATATATAGTCTAGGCAGCGTCCCACTATAAACTCTATATAGAGGGCCTCTACTAAGCTATAAGTAGCGTCCTATAAGTAGCCTCGTATTAAACCCTATACAAAACTGTAAGTAGCGTCCTACAAGTAGTTTCGTATCTACTGAGATAGAGGAAAAGTTATAGGTGAGCGTTACTAGTTCTTATATTACTAGTTCTTACGTTACTAGTTCTTACGTTACTAGTTCTTATATATACTCCCTAGCCCGTCTAGGCTTATAAGCCTAACGACTATACCTTTATCTAAATATCTAAGCTCGTAAGTCTACTATCGATATTATATCTAATCTCTAAATCTATATATATAAAGCTTTAAACTAAGCTAGTCTTTAGCTATATCTTAAGCGGTTTAGTCTCGACTCTAGAAACGCACTCCCGCGTAACTCCCGTATACTCGAGGAACCGCCGCTCTAGGGTTAAAGCTTATAGGGATATATATATATTTAAGGTAGTAAATATAAAATTATACGACGAAATTACGACCGGCCCTTATATCTTCCCTCGTAAGATATCTCTATTTTATGTTAAGAATAAGTATTAATATATAGAGCGGGAGCTATTTTATGCGCAGTCTTAGCGTACTACAATTATATAGCTATATAGCTACATAGCTATATATATATATAATAGTCGTATATAGTATATTTAAGCTCTTATTAAGGATCTATAGTAGTAATAAGGACGATTAATTATAGTAATTATCGAAACTAGATAGCCGTGCTAGCGTAATCTAACCTCTAATACTACTACTTACCTCTATTAATCCTTATCTTTATCCTTATTCTTATTCTTATTCTTATCCTTACCCTTATCCTTATCCTTATCCTTATCCTTATCCTCTACTCCTACTTACTCCTTCCCTACTATATTCGAAATTTCTTTCGATCCTTTCCTAAAAAGATCTAGAAAATATATTAGTATAAGCTAGATCTAGTCTATAGATCGTAGAGCTAAGAGACTTACCTAGTACGTTATTTAATTATTAAGAAAGATCTCCTATAGTTATCCGATCGCTCTCTAAGGCTCTATCTTTTCCCTTACCACCTATAATAAGATACTTAATCTAATTCCTCTATCGTTCTCGAAGTATCTTTTACTCTAACGTAAGAATATTATTATCGGTTTTAGGCGGAGGGAGTAAGGGTAGCTTATCTCGACGAAGAATATAGTCTAGGTAGGTTTTAAGAGCGTACCTAGATAAGATTAATTAGTATAGATTATAGAAGTAACGCCTTCTTAGTATACTTACTTATTTATAGATAATTTAGGAGCTAAGCGGAACTTAGGTATAACTATTTACGCGAGATACTAAATACGCTCGCTATTAATAAAATCGTAGAAGTTATCTATAAGTCCCTAGCCTTCTAGATCTTTAAAGACGTTCCTTCGTATATCGTCTATAAATTCTATCGAAATTCGTTAGAATCTTATTATTTATAGCGGATCGGATAGGATATAATATCTACGATAAAGATTATACTACGGTATAGCTATTATATATCTCGAGAAATTTACGATCGCGTATCGTAGCGCCGTTATAGAAAGCTAAGTTATTAGAATAGTACTCTATTTACTTAGAATTCTTATAAGTTATATAGGTACCGTAGGTAATTAAATTTATAAGCTAACGTATACCTCTTTAAGATATAGGTAAATAATAATATAAGTATCCGTCTATATACGCTAGTCTATAGTAGCGTATACCTAAGTATATAATAGAAGTAGTAGGCTATAGAAGGCCTTATCGCATCTCTACTAAGAAGTATCTACTAGCCTATCCTTAATAAGCGCTATTAAGTAGTCTATCGGAAAAGTAAAGCCTTATATTCTAAAGTAGACTATAGCTAGCCGAAGACTTAATAAACTCTAAGTATCTAATAATATCTATTAAGGAGAATATATCGGCAAATCTCAAAAGTTTATATTAGTACGCTTTTTTAGATATTATCGGAAAAATTAGGTTTTAGTACGATTTAGTACGTTTCGTACGTTCCGCCTATATCTAACGCTTTTAGCTATATTAGTAACCCGGGTTACTAACACCCGAAACACCGGGAATAGTAACCCTAAAATTTTAGCCGTATAAACCCCCGAAGGCCCCTAAAGGCCTTACGACCGTAGCCCTAAAGGCCTTATAACCGTAGCCCGAAGGCCTTATAACCGTAGCCCGAAGGCTTTACGACCGTAGCCTAGCGTACTACTATAATTATCGCTAGGCGGATTACCTACGCATTACCCTAAGCACTACCCCGGGTATTACCCCCGCGAGAGAATCGGCCGAATCGACCGAATTTAGGGTCTAATTTTAGGTAGTATTAGTAGTTCATCCCCTATAGCCTTCCCGAGTATTTTAGTCGATTATAAATATTGAAAAAATCGAAAAAATCGAAAAAATCGAACTTTTTGAAATTACGTAATTTATTAAAAAATCGTAATTTTGCTAAACCTACTAAACCTACGAAACCTACTAAAATCGTAATATTAGTACGCGTATTTACTAATTACGATAAAATTACGATTTTATCTATATTTCCGGAGTTAGTAAATTCGGATTTAATATAAACTTTTGAGATTTACTAATATACGATTTTAGTTAGATTTTCTTTCGAAGCGGTCTTATCTATTATAGTAGAAATAAGACTTTTCTAGTAAAAGAAAGACTTCTTATTACTTTAGCCTTAATAGAGATTTACTACGAAATAGCGAGAGGTAAGGTTAATAATACTCGTATCTTAACTTCCTTATAATAATCTACCGCTAAGAACGAATAGGTATTATACCTTCTAATACTAGAGTAAGGCGAGTTAGATATACTACTACCTATTAGTAATAGAGATTAGGTTATATAGGCCTTTTATCGACTACTTAAGCTAATTTATACGCCTTTTATTTAGGGAAAGGAGGACTAAGACGATTAGCGTATAATAAAGTATTTAGGTAGGATCGATCTCTAACTATATCGCGTAGAGTTTAGGTAGTACCTATATACGAGATAATCTTATACTAAGATCTAATCTTATAGATCGTCTTATACTATTAAATATAAGAAGTAGAGGGCTTTTAGGAAAGTAAGTTATTATACCCGTTAGTTTAATCTATAATAAGGTAGAAAGGGTAAGTACTCGAGTAGTATCTTCTATCTATAAACCGCGTTAATACGCTCGACTAGAAACTTATTAGAGTTAGTAGGTATACGATAAAAGATACGGGATATATAGTAACTATCGCTATTGTACTAAAACTATTTATAGAATAGATTACGTAGTTTTTAATAACTACTAGACGCTTCGAATTCTTGAATTAGGGTTTTAGGGACGATTTAGTATAGTACGTTACCGACTATAAGGCTCTAGATAGAAATAGCTATATATATCGAGACGGAGAGGGTATAGTTATACGTCTTTAGAATATATATTTTAAAGGTATATAAAAATCTCTTATTATATTCGAGGATATTCTAAAAGCTATTATCGACCTATATATAGTATAGTCGGAGGCCGATACTCTATAAGCTAGATAAATAACACCCGCTCGATATTATCTCCTTTACTAGTATTAAACTTAGTAAATTTACGATAGTTCTCCTATAATACCTCCTAGAGATAGTATATATAACTAGATACCTAGATAGGTCTATTATATAGACCTATCGTTAGCTAAGCTTTACTATCTAATAGCGAGAAAATTAAATATATAAGGTTATATTTATCTATAATATACTAATCTAGGAGGCCTTCCCGAAGCGTAAAGTCCTTACTATATCTAACCTCTAGTAGGCTATCTAATAGTAGTAGGAATCTACTATATAGGGAGCGTACGTAAGTATACGGGAATAGATTATATATAATTAGGCTAGGCTAGCTATTAGTAATTATCTTTACCGTATATTTACTACTCCGTACGTATATTAAATCGAATCCGTACTACTAAATAAGTCTAAGAAAACTAATTAGGACGATTAGAGTCTACGGCTTAAGGTGCTAGACTTAATATAGGGACTCTCTATCTCGATCGTATCTCTTAATATCCCTTAGAGACTAGATATAATAAGCTAGCTAGTATCTATAGAAGGAGTTAGTCTCGCTAAAGTCTAGGACGAGGCCTTTACTCCTAGATTTATATAAGTAAGATATAGTCGGGTAATAACCTTTACTTATAGAGTAAACTTACCCGGTACGGTATATCTTAAGAAGTAATTCTAACGCCTATATAGAGTACGTCTCTCCTTAGAGCTTTATATAGGTAGCCGATCTAAAGCCTCTCTAGTATTAGCTTAAATCCTAATCCTCCTTATAGAGTAATAACGGTATAATATACGGTAGCGTCTCGCTTTCTATTAAAATTTATAAGTCTTCCCCGGCTATACGGATAACCTCCTAGGCCTTTAGGGAACTAGCTCTAAGTTACTCCTCGATATCCTATATTAGGGCGTAGTCTATATTCCTTCTTACGCGATACTTCTAGAAATCGTTCGGATGGTCCGTAGGCTAGTCGAGCTAAATATTATTATCGGGTAGGTTAGTATTCTACTAAGCTTTAGGAATCTCGTTACGAGGGATAAATAAGGCTTCTTCCGGGCCTAAGTCTAAGATAATAGACGTATATAGGAAGTCCTACTACGCTTTCTAAGAGAAGATTCTACTACCTAAAGGCTAATTATACTAGATATACTATACTCTAAAATTATACTAGATATACTATATTCTTAAAGATCCGGCCTAGGGATTATATAAAACCCGATAATAAGACTCCTTTACTTCGACGTAGATACCTTATCTAGTCGCTAGGCTAATAATTTTAAAATTACCGAATATAGGCTAAATATCGTAAAAACTAATAATATAGGTCCTCGAATATCGATTAAAGGCCTTATAGAGGGCTATAATCTCTTTTAAGGCCTTTCTAAAAGATTTAAATCCGGGCTAGAGAATAGAAATATCGTATACTTATAGCCGAGGTACCCCCGTATAGACGACGCCGGTATACCTATTATCTCTAAAGGGCCTAGATAAGTACGAAACCTTAGGGATTACGGACTTATCTAACTTACTATTATTCTATATTACCTACGTAGTACTCTCGTATATCTATAATAGCTTATCCTAATTCTAATAGAGGTAATATAAATATTAGAAGCGGAGGAGGAAATACGGGGATTAGATATAATAGCTATAGAGGCCGAGTCCTATCGATATATAGAAAGATACGCCCTTTAGCGGGCGTATAAAGTTTTTTTAAATAAAGGATATACTTCGGAAGGAGAATCGTAAAATTAGGATCTTTAGCTAAAGTAAGAATAAACGCCTAGTACTTTTCGGATTACTCGCGTAAATAATACTATACCTAAGATATCGTTCTATATAAATTATATAGGATTAAACTTTTAACGTCTAATAGAACTATATCTCTCGAACTTAAGGTAGAGTCGAGGAGTTATATAAACTTTATCGTATTATTTCCCTCGAGACCTTCGGGGAATATACGGCTAACTAGGACTCTAAAATTATTATAGCCGCCCTTAGGGGCCCTTATTATATAGGCCTAAGACTTTAGTACGCTACCGGCTTACCGGGTATCTCTAGCTATCGCTATAGTAACTCGGAACTCCGCTAGATAGGTAACCTATTAGATAGTAGTATTCTTATAGCTATAGATAATAGCGGCGGAGAGTAAGCCTTTAGCTAGTATAGCGAAAATTAAATTAGCTTCCTCTACTAGATATTATATATAGATTAGAATCGAGCGTCTAGTATTAGACGGATATTAGATATTTTACTTATAGGAAATCTTACTACTATATTTACCTATCCGAGGGTTAACCTAGGTAGATATCTTTCCCGATAGGAGTAGAAACGTAATATAAAGGAGATACTTAGTAAGCTACTTATATCTTTCTATACGGCGGCTACGTATATAGCACGCCTATCTTCTAACTCTTATAACCCGTAGCCTACTACTCTAGTTAATTAAGCTATCGTTTAGGACTTCTACCGCTACTTATTTATAGGGTAACCTATTATATATATAAAGTACTTAAGGCGAGTAGACGTATCGGGGGATACTAAGGATTTAGGGAGGGGAAGTATTAAAGGTAGACTTTAACTCTACGAGAATATAATCTATACCTTTAATATCTACTTAACGGTATTATACTAGTAGAGCGGTAGGACGAGGAATATATTCTTTTTTACCGATCGCCTTTATAGTAGTAGACTAAGAGTATTAAGAATAAGTATAAGTCTTAATAATAGAGTAAAGATTACTTAAAAGTCTAAGCTTAAAGCGAATAGCCGCTAGGCGCTAAGGTAACCTAAGAGATTAGGCTATTCCCTTTAGGTCTAGCCTATAACTTAGTTAAATAGAGCTATCGATAATCTCTTTAGGCTATAGTTAGTCCGGGAGGCTAATTCCACCTACTAAATATTAGGCGGGAATCTACTAGGTTAGCCCGACGTATTATATATATAGGCTACGCTAGTACCGAATTAGAATTACTAATTAAAGTATAATAATCCCGGTAGTACGGTAGTAATTATTATTAGAGGCCTATCCCTAAGGACGTAGTATATATACGCGATTTATACCGTACCGGGAATCGTAAAAGGAGGAAAACGCTCCTACTCCTACTATTAGATAAACCGCCTTAACTTAGAGGCCCTACTATCTAGATTCTTTACTATATATCTAGAATCTAATAAACCTACCCATTTTTTATTAATATATATTAATATTTACTTAATATTTTCTTATATTTTAACGGTCTCTTATTATCTATTCTAAGATTATTTCCTAGCTATAGTAGTATTCTTTCGTCCTTTATATTTTTTAATAACTATTCTACTTTTATAATATACTCTTACTACGACTACCTACCTTTAATATTATCCCTACTTTATAATTAATCTAAGATCCTAGTTAGTACTTATAATATAGAGAAGGACGGCTAGAAGTACGGCGAAAAAGAGGATATATTAGCTCTTACTAGGACTCCGGTCGCGCCTACTAGTACCTATATAAATACTAGTAGAGCGTTACCCGGACGAACTAAAGCTAGGAAAGCGTAAGTAAGGCCGCTAATTCTTTAAGATTATAAATCGCCTACGTTAGTAGCTAATAGGAATAATACGTTAGACGCGAAAATGCGCTCTATTAAGAGTAGGTAGAGCTAAAAAAGTAGTATTAGAAGGAGCTTTCTTCTAAGAGGGAGGTACGTAATATACGTAAAAGGCGGAAATATAGGCCGTATTATAATCGGTTAACGAAATACGACTTTAAGCGGCTAGTATATAGAATATACTTCGAAAAGAATATAGTAGTAAGGTATAACTATAAGAGGAAACGAAAGAAAGTAATAACGAGCCTAGTTTAGTAGTTCCGTCGAGCTTCTTAAATTATTATTAATAGGATTTTAGAATAAGAGAAATACCCTTACTCTAGACTTAACGTCCCTTAAAAATATTAATATCCCTAATAATAGCGGCTTAATAGTATTAACACCTATAGTATCTATTAATACTATAATCGTATACCCTTCTAATAAGTCTTAAAAGTCTAAAAAGATAGGTAGAACCTCTAATAGCCTAAGAACGGCTATTAAGGTACCCTAAGCGGAAGTAAGGAAGTAAAAGCGTAGTAGAAGAATAAGGGAAGTATCTTCCGATAAGGAGTTAGAGAGAGAGAAAGAGCGCCCGAAATAAAAGAAGATAATACTTTATAATATTAATTAGGAAAGGTCGTAGAAGGTAGTAAAGGCGTATAGCGCGAAGAGCTTTAGAATCTAGATCTAGCTAGTTCTATATCCGTTCTAAATTAAGAGTAATCCTTAGAGTAAAACACCGCTATAGATTATTACCGATAATTTTAATTAATTTAGGGACTAGTAAGTATACTATCTCTATTAGGCTTCTATTAATAAGTACTACTCCTAGCTCGTATTTTAATAAGTTTAGTAATATTAAATAGATTTATCCTAGTATATTCGTCTCTAACGTTCTTATTATTCGCTATTAAGTATAAGCTTTTAAGGAGTCTACGATACTAGATAGTACTATAATTATCTTATCCGTAGACGAGTCCGATTTATCGTCGCTAAATATAGTTACTCTAACTTCTACTACGTATACGGCCCTTATATATTACTTTAGGCTCTAACTAAATCTAAATCTACGATAGTAATAAGTATATCTAAACTTTAACCGCTTAGGATAATACTAGCTTCTATTCTAATACCTTCGAAGCGAACGTTTTAATATTACCTAGCTAATAGCGTAAAAGATTTAGCTATACTATACCCTAGTACGGAGATTAAGTAATTCGTATCGTACTTTAAATCGAGTAGATATTCGGGTTTAACCGATTAATAACTAAACGTTTTAGGTACGATTCCTAGATAGGGTAGACTTAACTATCTTATAGGTCCTAGATACTACCCTAGTAGACTACGGGCGAGAACTAGAGGGAATAGTAATAACGCTTACTCTATTAGTTTAAAGATTAGGTTCGTACTCCTCGTTACCGTTAGATTCCTCGTTACCGTCGGATTCGTCGATACTATCGGTTTCTTTATTACTATTATTTAAGATAAAATTTAAGCTAATCTTATCGAAATTATAGGGGTCGATATTAAGATCTAAGCTAACTCTATATAAATTATCTATAATTCCGTTACTTAGGCCGGGGGTCTAAGATATCCTCTACCTCGTAACTATAGATTTCTCCGGAAAGTTTATATATCTAGGATTCTACGAGGTTTACGTAGGCGGTAGCCCTATTATTTTAAGTAGAGAGGGTTCCGATATCTCGTCTAGTTCCGTCTCTTTAGGTTCTACGACGGTATATTTCTTTAGTATATACGATTTTAAGTCGCCTACTCGTTTATAATTAGAATTATATTAAGTATACTTAAACCTAGGTATCTCCGGATAATATATAGGTCCCGTTTAATAGATTCTAAGCGTAGACTTACTAGCTTTCGGGCGAATAGCTATAAAGATAGTTATATACGGCTTCTCTATTATAGGATTAATTAGATTATATATTAGTTAAGTCTCGACGATTTATTAGGTACGGCGACTATTATCTCGGCTTTTATTCTTAGACGTATCTAAGGCTTTAAGATTACGTAGGCTCGAGGTTACGATAGCTAATTAAGTATTACTATTAGCGTTACCGGTATAGTCTAATAGCCTAGGAATCGAAGGCTAATAACCTAGGAGTAGGGTATTATACGGTAATACGCCGTTAATAATAGACTCTCCTAATAAAATATTAGCTTTCTCGTATAAAGAGTCTCGCCGGTCTAACGTATACTAAGAGTAGATCTAGGAGAAATTATATCTAAAAGCGGTAATAAATCTAGTAATAGAGCTATATAATTATTACCGGCCGATAATAGAAGATTAATATTTAAGTTTATCTTAAAAGATATTTAGCTAAGACTTAAAGAGGACTTAAGGTAGAAAAGATTTAAGAGGAATCTATAATTAAATAGAAAAGTAGTAGTATTAGATAGGAAGTATTAAAGGCTTTATATAAGATAAGGCTTAATAAATATAAGTCGAATAGAGACTAGCGAATAGGCGTATAAGCGTAGATACGCTCTTAGCGTACTAAGTATACCGAGAGATAGCGCCTAATAGGGGGTAGGCCACCGCACCGCTAGCGAAGGTAGTAGTAGTAGTAGTAGAGGAGAAAGGGGTGGGGATAGACGCGAAGCTACGCGTAAAAACGCGACGAATATAGCGAACGGAAGAGAAGTAGTAA
>JAABUI010001971.1_pt1 | contig 11614 bp, 13 predicted proteins | sample 5559111 | NCBI WGS metagenome assembly JAABUI01 (sample SAMN10711870, study PRJNA513365) | rock metagenome | isolation source: Antarctica rocks | place: Antarctica: Victoria Land, Buttleship Promontory
CACTCGATGACCCCGTCGTTGGTAATCCAGCGGGAACGCCAGATGAGGCTGCCGTGTTCGTAGTAGCCGCCCCACACATGGCGCACATCCTGGGGGGTGACGGCAAAGGCGCCGCCGCCGCCGATCAGCGAGGAGAACACCGCATCGGAATCCCAGTGGGGGGCGCACATCCAGGCGATGTCCCCTTGCGGTCCGATCAGGGCGCCGCGTTCGCCGTCGGCGAGCAGCGCGTACTGGCGCAGCACGTGCGGCGGGTACATCTGCTCCACGTCGATGCGTTCCTCGGTGCTCATGGCATCCTCCTCGCGTCGTGCCCGGTGATGGATGTAGCTCCGCAGTGTGACTGCACCGCCGGGAAGGTCATCGCCAAGGCACCCGCGGCGCGGAAAACCGCGCCCGTCTCAGCTGGTGAGCACCCATGAAGCTCACGCTGGGGTGACAGTCTTGCGGTTTCCATCAGACCAGGTACTTGTCGACGTCGGCGGCGCGCAGGGTGAGCCCGAGACCGGGGGCATCGGGGTGGGGGCGGATGACGCCGCCGGTGGGGTCGAGAGTGCCTTCGAAGAACATCGACTCGATGCGCACGTGATCGTGGAACCACTCCAGGTGGCGAAAATTGGGCACGGCGGCGGCGGCGTGGACGTGCAGGTGCGGGGCGCAGTGCCCGGACACCTGCAGGCCGAAGGAGGCGGCGACGGCGGCGACCCGCAGCCACTCGGTGATGCCGCCGCAGCGGGAGGCGTCGGCCTGCAAGCAGTCCACCGCGCCGGCGGCGCACATCCGCCGGAAGTAATACAGGTCCCAGCCGTACTCCCCGGCCGCGACGTCGGGCAGCACCGCGTCGCGGACCTCCCGCAGTCCTTGCAGGTCGTCGGAGGACACCGGTTCCTCCACCCACCGCACGTCCAGCTCGGCCGCGGCGTGCATGACCCGGATGGCTTGCTTGCGTCCGTAGCCGCCGTTGGCGTCGACGAACAGCTCCACGTCCGCACCAACGATGTCTCTGGCGTGGGCCATGCGTCGCAGGTCACGTCCGACGTCGGTGCCCCAGGACTCGCCGATCTTGATCTTCACGCGGGGGATGCGCTGCTCGATCGCCCAGTGGGTCAACTGTTCCCGCAGCTGCCCTTCGGTGTAGCTGGTGAACCCTCCGCTGCCGTAGACGGGCACCTCGGTGCGCACCGCGCCGAGGAGGCGGAACAGCGGCAACTCGAGCAGCCGGGCCTTCAAGTCCCACAGGGCGACGTCCACCGCGGAGATTGCGTAGCCCACGACCCCGGGACGGGTGGCGTTGCGGGTGGCTTTCACCATGGCGTCGAACGCACCGGCCACATCGAGTGGGCTGCGCCCGGCCACGATGCCTGCGAGCGTGGCGGTGATCATGGTGGCGCAGGCGGGTGGGCCGTAGGTCCAGCCGGTGCCCACCGTGTTACCCGCCCGGATCTGGACCAGCACCATGGTGGTGGAGTCCCAGGACAGGGTGCCGTCCGCCTCGGGGGCGTCGGTGGGCACGGTGTAGGTGAAGACCTCGACCGACTCGATCGGGGGGGCGGTGCGGACGGTGCCGGTGTCGGCCATGGGTCAGCCCTTCTTGTGCGGCAGGAACTCCTGGGCCTTGGTTTTCACGCCTTCCTTGATGACGCCCCAGGCGTTCTCGTCGCCCTTGAGCATGGCCTCGGCCGCGGATTTCATCTGCTCGTAGGTGGCGTGCGGTGGCACGGGGGGGACGTTAGGATCGGTGTGCACGTCCAGCAGGGTGGGGCGATCCGCTGACAGGGCTGCATCCCACGCCGAGGCGAGCTGACCGGGGTCGGTGACGGTGATTGCCTGCAGCCCCAGGCTGGCCGCGAAGGCGGCGAAATCCACCGAGGGCAGGGTTTGGGACTCGGTGAACTTCGGGGAGCCCTCCATCGCCCGCAGCTCCCAGGTCACCTGGTTGAGGTCGTTGTTGTGCAGCACCGTGATGACCAGGCGGGGGTCGGCCCATTCCTGCCAGTAGTGCTTGATGGTGATCAGCTCGGCCATGCCGTTCATCTGCATCGCCCCGTCTCCGGAGAACACGATCACCGGACGGTCGGGGCAGGCGAATTTGGCGCCGATCCCGTAGGGCACCCCGGGGCCCATGGTGGCGAGGTTGCCGGACAACGATCCGCGCATGCTGCCCCGAAACTTCAGTTGGCGGGCGTACCAGTTGGCGGAGGATCCGGAGTCGGCGGCCACGATCGCGTTGGCGGGCAGGCGGGGGGAGAGCTCGGCGAACAGTTTCTGCGGGTTGATCGGGTCGGCGGAGACGTCGGCCTCCATGGCCATGGTCTCCCACCAACGGGTGACTCCCTTCTCGATGCTTTCGCGGAAGGAGCGGTCGGACTTTCGCTGCAACAACGGGATAAGTGCCCGCAGCGTCGCTTTGGCGTCACCAACCAGGTTCACCTCGTAGGGGTAGCGCATCCCGATGAAGCGGCCGTCGATGTCGATCTGCACGGCGCGGGCCTGGTCGAACGCGGGCATGAACTGGGTGTAGGGAAAGCTGGAGCCCACGGTGAGCAGGGTGTCGCAGTCCATCATCATGTCGTAGCTCGGTCGGGTGCCCAGCAAACCGATCGACCCGGTGACCCAGGGCAGCTCGTCGGACAGGACGTCCTTGCCCAGCAACGCCTTGGCCGCGCCCGCCCCGAGCAGCTCGGCGACCTCGGCAATCTCCGCCTCGGCTCCTCGGGCGCCTTGCCCCACCAACAGCGCGACCTTGGTGCCGGCGTTCAGCAGCTCCGCGGCCTTGCGCACCCCGGCGTCGTCCGGCGCCGGCGTGGCCCAGTCGATGCCCATGCTGGAGGGCACCATCTTGAACGCGTGCGTCGGCGGGGAGTATTCCAGCCCCTGCACGTCGGCGGGAATGATGATCGCCGTCGGTGCGTGCATGGTCAGGGCGGTGCGGATGGCCCGGTCGAGCACGTTGGGCAGCTGCTCGGGGACCGTGACCATCTGGATGTAGTCGCTGGCCACATCCTTGAACAGGCTCATCAGGTCGACTTCTTGCTGGTAGGACCCACCCATGGCGCTGCGGTTGGTCTGCCCGACGATGGCCACCACCGGCACGTGGTCCAGCTTGGCGTCGTACAGGCCGTTGAGCAGGTGGATGGCGCCGGGCCCGGAGGTCGCCATGCAGACGCCGAGGCGGCCACTGAACTTGGCGTAACCGACCGCCTCGAACGCGCTCATCTCCTCGTGGCGGGACTGGATGAACTTCGGCTTGTCACCTGCCCGACCCCACGCGGCGAGGATGCCGTTGATGCCGTCACCGGGGAAGGCGAACACGTTGTCCACCCCCCACTCACGCAGGCGCTCCAACAGGTAATCGGACACTTGTTTGCTCGCCATCAGGGTGTGCTCCTTCGGTTGATGAGTTGGTCGGCGGCACGCGCGGCGACGGCCATGATCGTCAGTGCCGGGTTGGCGCTGCCCTGGGTGGGCAGCACGCTGCCGTCGGTGATGTAGAGGTTGGGCACGGCGAAGCTGCGGCAGTTGCCGTCCACGACCCCGTGGTGCTCATCGGTGGCCATGCGGGCGCCCCCGACGAGGTGGGCGGCGCGGTCGATGGTCATCACCTCATCGGCGCCGGCGGCGTTGAGGATGTTCTCCATCACCTTTTGGGCGGCCCGCATGAGTGCCTTATCGTTGTCGCACTGGGTGTAGGAGAAGGTCGCCACGGGCAGCCCGTTGCGGTCGGTTTGCTCGGCCAGGGTCACCCGGTTTTGGGCCTGGGGCAGGAACTCGCACAACGCGCCCAGGGTGGACCAGTGCACGTAGTCACTCATGTACTCGCGCAGCGTTTCACCCCAATGACCTTGGGCGGCGACGTGCTCGGACCAGGTGACGGGCAGCGGTGACACCGTTTGGATGGAGAAGCCCCGCTTGTAATCCTTGGTGGGGTCGGTTCGTAGAACTCCTCGGTGCTCACCTCCGGTGGCGGCGCCTTGTACATCCGCACCTCGGCGTCGAAACGTCCCGCGGTTTGTGGCGCCCCTTGCACCATGAGGTAACGGCCCACCTGGTCGAAGTTGTTGCACAAGCCGTCGGGGAACGCCGTGGACGCGGAGTTCAGCAGCAGCCGGGGGGTTTCGATGGAGTACCCGGCCACCGCGACCATCCGGGCGCGTTGGAAGTGTTCGACGCCGCCGCGCACGTAGTGCACCCCGGTAGCGCGTCCGGTGCGCTCATCCACAGCGATGCGGGTGACCATCGAGTCGGCCCGCACCTCAGCTCCGTGGGCCAACGCGTCCGGGATGTGGGTGATCAGCGGGGAGGCCTTGGCGTTGACCTTGCACCCTTGCAGGCAGAAGCCGCGGTAGATGCAGTGTGGACGGTTGCCGAAGCGGCCGTTGGTGATGGCCACCGGGCCCACCTTGGCGGTGATCCCCAGCTTCTCCGCCCCGCGCAGGAAGATTTCGCCGTTGCCGCCGACGGGGTGCGGGCGGTGCGGGTAGGAATGCGGATCCCCCCAGGGCCAGTCCTGCCCGGCCACCGGCAACTCACCCTCGATGTCGCCGTAATACGAACGCAGGTCGGAATAGTCCAAGGGCCAGTCCGCGCCGACCCCGTCCCGGCTGTAGGTGTTGAAGTCGCTGGGATGAAAGCGGGGGACGTAGCCGGCGTAATGCACCATCGACCCGCCGACCCCACGCCCGGAGTTGTTGGAACCCAAAGGCACAGGGTTGGTACCGGTGATCACCCGCGGCTCGGTCCAGTACAGGTGGTGTGACCCGGCTTCGTCGCTGACCCAGTCGGTGTCGGGGTCCCAGAACGGGCCGGCGTCCAGGGCCACCACTGTCCACCCGGCCCGAGCCAGGCGTTGGGTCATGGTGGACCCACCGGCGCCGCAGCCGATGACGACCAGGTCCACCTCGTCGGTGTCGGCGAAGCGGCGCATGTCGGTGCGCAACTGGTAGTTGGTGCGGGTGCCGTCGTTGGGTAACAGCCACGCCGATTCGTTGCGGTGACGGACGTCGTTGCTCACGAGGGGGACCTCCGTGCCGGGTCGCGGGAGGGCCGGGTGTCGTTGACCTCACCCTTCTCCAGGGTGTCGATGCCGATGTTCTTGTAGCCGCGCGGATAAGCGGGACCGGAGAACCCGATCTCGTTCCACGCCCAGGGGTGGGAGTAGAAGGCGGTGCACCCATACCGGGTCCACAGGCTCCACACGTGCGCGGCGTTCAGGCCGTGCCACTGCTCGGAGCCGAGGTCGTGCACCGCTTGGATCAGCATCGCCTGCTGCGCCCGCGCGCAGGTGGCGAACCCGGTGTCAAAACGTGCCGTGGCGTCCTCATCGAGAAAGGTCACGGTGTCCCGCCACGCCTGCCCGTCGTGGGGCATATCCGCATAGCGCCACCCATCGGTCTGCTCTTCCGCCAAATGGGGCGTCCAGCATCTGCACCACCGGCACCGTCGGGCCCTCCAGCTGGTGCAGCAGCTGCGCCAACAAAGCTTCGGCGATCGCGCGCTCGGAGGGGGAGAAGAAGCGAATATCGGGGGGAAAGCTCAGCCGGGACAGCACCACCCCCGCGGTGGCGTCATCCCAGTGCGGCGAATTCTGCAGGACGTCGAAGCCGGGGAACCGGTGATCAGAGCCCCCCGGGGTGATCGGGCGCCCGCTCACTGCTCACGTCGCAACAGTGCCGCGAGCAAACCCATGCCGCCCACCATCGTCACCAGCAGCGGGGCCATCAGCGGTGGGCCCATCTCCATGTTGTACCGAAAATTGGACCACCCCCCGGGTTTCTGGGCGATCCCCCGCCCGTGCAGGTAGGTGCCCTGGATTCCGTTGCCGACGATGATGGCCGACGCCAACGGCAGCGCCGTCTTCGCCAAACGCTTGCTGAAGAACCCGGCCACCCCGGCGGCTGCACCCACCGGGCCCAACGCCACCGGGATGTACATCATCTTGTTGCCGAAGCTGGCGCTGTCGTGTTCGAAGAAGATTTCCGCCGCGGTGACCAGCGAACCCACCGCCGTCAACGCCGCCAGGCTGCGCTCGAAACGGCCGGTCTCGACGTTGCGCACCATCCGGTCGATGCCATGCACCGCCTCGTCCGCGGTGCTGGGTTGCTTGCGCAAGGCTGCCATGCGCACTCCTTCAGGTGTCGGTCGGACGAACGGAGGACTCCCTCCATCATAGCCGCAACGATTGCGTAGGCGCAATGGCTGTGGTCGGTGGTGCAGGCGCGTCTTCTGTCCGGCGCTTTCGGATATGGTGGATTTGCAATGATTGCGGTAGTGCAGTGATAGGTTGGTCGCATGTCTGGCTCGTCTCGACGCCCTCGTTCGGACAGCGCTGCTGCGTTGCTGGAGCAGGACGTGGACGCGGTGATGCTCGCCGCCCGGGTCCTGGTGGCCGTGGTGGCCCGCTCGGTCGCCGAGGTCGAGGCGGTGGTGACACTGCCCCAACTACGGATCCTCATGCTGGTGACCACCAGGGGACAGATCAATCTGGGTACGGTGGCCGAGGCGCTGGGCGTTCACCCTTCCAACGCCTCCCGTGCGTGTGACCGCCTCGTCGAGGCCGGTTTGATGCTGCGCAGGGACTCCACCATCGATCGACGCAACCTCGTTCTGGAACTCAGTCCCGAGGGGCGCGCCGTCGTGGAGTCCGTCGTCGAGGGCCGCCGTACGGCGATGCGCACGGTTCTGGCCGAGATGAGCAAGGATCACCGCCGCGGGCTCGCCCCGACATTTCGGGCGTTCGCCGACGCCGCCGGCGAACTTCCCGCCGACGCCGACGCCACGTCGCTCTGGGTCACCTGATCACACGGTCGGGACCAGCCAGAACGACTGCTGCCTCCGTGCGGTCCGGTGGTGAGCCGAGACCCAGTAGACGCGGCGCACCACCCGGTTCAGCGACGCCCGGCGCGGCGCGCCCCGAGGGCCCCGGACACCGCGAAGGTCGCGGCGATGGACGCGTCGAGCAGGGCCGAACGGCGGCGTCGCGCGTCGAAGGCGGCGAGTCCGAGCATGCTGGCGGCGTGCAGTCCGTCGACGCCCGCACCCAGGGCGAGTGCCATCGGCCGGGGATTGCGCAGCAGGAGACCGGCTTGGAGGACCTGCCGTGCGGCGAGAACCCGGGCGACCACTGTGGCGCGGTGATCCAACGGCGCCGTGAGTACCCGGTCCGCGACCAGGCCGGGCGCGGCCAGCTGAAGCAGGCCCCACCCGGCGCGGATGGTCTGCGGCGTGCTCACCGGCGGGCCAACGCCACGCCCAGCGCGGCTCCGGCGGCGAGGGCACCGGCTGCCGCACCGAGCAATCCATGATGGTGGGAGAGCCACAGCTGCTCACTGCGGTCAACAGCTTTGTTGTCGAACGCCCCGTGCGCCCCGTAGTCCTTGCCGTTGGTGCCATCGGCTGGGTTCCACAAGTTCTCTGCTTGATCGGGGGAGCGGTCCTGGTTGGTCTGCTGGGACTTGTACCCGGTGCGGGCGAGGTAGCGGTCCAGCACCCCCGGGGCGATTGCGTTGGCGGCCAGGGTGCCCATGGTGGAGCCACCGACCCAGTACTCGCGTCGGTGCGGGTGGTCGGCGGCGTACAGCACCCCACGGGCGGCGACCTCGGGCTGGTAGATCGGCGGTACGGGCTGGGCGTGCCTGGGCAGCCGGTTGATCACCCAGGAGAACTGTGGGGTGTTCACCGCGGGCATCTGGACCATGGTGACGTGCACGTTGGATTTGTCGTGCAGCAGTTCGCAGCGTAGCGCCTCGTTGAATCCCTGGATCGCGTGCTTGGAGCCGCAGTAGGCGGTCTGCAGCGGGATGCCGCGGTAGGCCAGCGCGGACCCGACCTGCACGATGGTGCCGGCATCACGTGGGGTCATCCGCTTGAGGGCGGCCATGGTGGCGTAAACGAAGCCCAGGTAGTTCACCTCGGTGACCCGTTTGTACTCCTCCGGGGTGATCTTCTCGAACGGGGAGAACACGGAGGTGAACGCCACGTTGACCCACACATCGATGGGCCCGAGCTCGCTCTCGACGCGCTCTGCTGCGGCCTCGATCTGAGCGGGGTCGGCGACGTCGGTGGGCAGGACCAGGGCCTGGCCGCCGCCTGCTTCGACGTCCCCTGCGGCTCCAGCCAGCCCCGCTTCGCCGCGGGCGAGCAGCGCGACCTTCGCGCCGCGAGCACCGAACGCCGTCGCGGTGGCGCGGCCGATGCCTCCGCTGGCTCCGGTGACGACGACGACCTGTCCGGGTGGGGGTGTGCTCATCGGTACATGCTCCTTCGGTGGGGGAAATCGGGGGTTGGTGGTGGATGGGTGTGCGTGGGTTCAGATGCCGGCCGCGTTGGCGTAGTACTGCTGGTCTTCGCGCCATCCGCCCATGCCCATCCCGACTGATCGGATGTCGTGGACGAACTCGATGCCGACGATCCACTTGACCATCTTGAAGCCGAGTTGAGTTTCGATCCGCAGCCGCACGGGCGCACCGTGTTCCACCGGCAGCGGCGCACCGTTCATTTCCAACGCGAGGATGGTCTGCGGGTGGTGGGCCAGGTACAGCGGGATCGATCCGTAGAAGTAGCCGTAGCGGCCCTCGGCCTCGGTGAGGCCTTTGTCGTCCATCCCGTAGAACACGATGTGGCGGGCCTCGGCCGTGGGGCGCACGTGCTCCAGGAGGGCCGTCATCGGAACTCCAGCCCATTGCGCCACAGCGGTCCAGCCCTGGATGCAGTTGTGCTTCACGGTTTGGCTGGTGTCGGCCAGCTCCTTCAGCTGCTGCAGCGACAGCGTCGTGGGATGAGCCACCAGGCCACCGACAGACAGCCGGTAGCCCTGGAAGTCCTCGGCGACCATGCGGTCGTAGTCCTGCCCGACCGGGGGGTAGCCGTTGACCCGGTGATACGGCGAGATGTCGTCGGCGGCGTAGTGCTCCCGGGAGGTCAGCGAGCGGGAGATGACCTTCTCGAAGGGGTTGACCATCACCCCCAGCGCACGTTGAGTGGCGCGGCGGTACCGCAGCGAGAACCACGTGGTGATGATCATGTGGAACAGCACGATCAGGAACAGCCCGGCCAGCCCGACGCCGAGGGCGAGGGACCGACTGCCGTGCCCGGCCAACACGATCGACACAAACTCCTTCGGCAGGTTGTGCACGATCACCATGAACAAGTGCAGCACGATGAACGCCGCAAACGCGCACAACCCAAGAAAGTGCAGGCTCCGGGCGCCCTGCTTGCCGCCGAACAGTTTCCCGTACCACGGGAACCGGGCCAGCACCGTCGGTGACATCGCGGCGCCGGTGGCGATTTGGAACGGGGCCAGAACGAAGATCAGCAGGAAATATGTCAACTTCTGCGCGGCCTCGAACGGTTGCCCAGGGATCTTGTCCGGTAACTGGAAGTGCAGGTAGGTGCCCACCGCGCGGATGGAGTCCGGCACGATCGACCAGTGGGTAGGCACCAAGTAGTGCCAGTAACCGGTGGTGAGCACGAGGATCACATACACCAGTCCGGTCACAATCCAGAACTGGACCGTCATGAAATGCCAGTGCCGACCCAAGCCCAAATTTTTCTTCCCCGGCAACGCCACCACCGGCGACCATGCCTCTTCTTCATCCATCGACGACCACGGCTTGCGGAAATCCGCGCCGTACATCTTCTTGGAGAAACGGGCCCACTCCCGCCCCGGGGGGCAGTCATCGTTCCAGTACAACTTCGGGAACGCCGAGAGCACCTCAATGCCCGAGCGCATCAGCAGCAGCAGGAAGAACAGGTTGAGGAAGTGGGTGACTACCACCCACCAGGGGAAAAACGCCGGCACCGCGACCTCCTCATTACGGAGCTAGCCGTGGCCAACCCTTGTCTTCTCATCCGGCGCGTCACTGGAACACGTCGCAATAGTTGCGTTAACGCAAAGTATGCCACAGACTGGAGGAAGGGTTGGAGCGAGAAACGTGAACCCTCGACGGCAGGAGGCGGAATGACGCACCGCAGCGACAACGGGAGTCAGCGGCGCGCGGTGGCGCACCCATCAGCCTCGCTGCCTGGGCCGGAGGTGCCTGAGCCGCAAGCGGAACTGGCGCGGTTGCGGGAGAACCTGCTCGGCGGGTTCGGGCAGGGCGCGAGCACCGAACAGGTGCAAGCCCACACCCGGAACCGGCCTGCGGCCACCCCGCCACCCCCGCCGTTGAAACAGGCCGTGCAGCCCGTCGCCGATCGCCCCGACACCCCCTTCGCTGCCGCGGAAGGGCCCCCGCCAGGCCTCTCGCCCACACCGGCGGTGTCCGTAGTGGCGGGCTTCGTGCTGGGTGTGCTGGTGACCGCCCTGCTCATCCGAGGGCCGACCCGACGATGACCTGCGCAATGATGAACAGAAGGACACACCCATGACACTCACCACGGCCCCACCACCTTCGGGCGAGCAGTTCGAGATCACCTACGGCGAGCAGAAGGCCACCATCGTGGAAGTTGGCGGCGGGGTGCGGGTGTATACCGTCGGCGGCCGGGATGTGCTGCAGCCCTACGACCTCGGCGCCATGTGCGATGGCGCGCACGGGGCTCCGTTGGTGCCCTGGCCGAACCGGCTCGGCGATGGCACTTACACCTTCGACAACACCGACTACCAGGTCGCCCTCACCGAACCCACCAAGCGCAACGCCATCCACGGGTTCCTCCGATGGCGCTCGTGGCGGGCGATCGAAGGTTCCGCCAATCGGGTCGTGATGGCGACACGCTTGCAGCCGCTGCAGGGCTACCCGTTCACCCTCGCCGTGCAGGTTGCCTACACCCTCACCGGGCAGGGGCTGACCGTGGCTACGACGGCGACCAACTTCGGTGACGAGCCGTGTCCCTACGGGCACGGCCAACACCCCTACCTCTCACCGGGGGACGGACTGATCGACGACTGCACCCTGCAGTTCGCCGCCGACACCCGCATCACCACCGACCCCCAACGGCAGCTACCGACCGGAACCGAAGCCGTGACCGGCACCGTTTTCGACTTCAGCATTCCCCGTTCACTGGGCGATGTGGAGATCGACTATGCCTTCACCGGCCTAACCAGAGACTCCGACGGACGAGCCTGGGTACGGCTCACCGGCAACGACGGTGCTACCCCCGCGATCTGGGTGGACGAGACGTACCCGATCGTTGAGCTCTACACCGCAGACACCCTCGCGGCCCCGCGCCGCCGGGCCGGGCTCGGCACCGAGCCCATGACCTGCCCGCCCAACGCATTCCAGAGCGGGGAAAAAGTCATCCGATTAGAACCGGGACAGTCGCACACCACCACGTGGGGGGCGCTCCTGAGCTGAAGCGGCGCGGGTGGTGTCGCAGCCATAACTCGAAGCGAGACGCCGCACCATCAGCGTAAAGAGATACCAAGCAGGAGGTTTTTGATCAGCATGTCGGGGTTGCAGTTGTTGCGCTGCGCGCAGGGTGTGGACCGGGCGCACCGGATCTGGTTCACACCGACCAGCCCGGCTTCTCAACGTACCTCTGGTTGGCGACCGCGCGCTATCTGTCAAGTCAAGTGAGACAGTGATGGTCAGTTATTTGGGTCTCGGTGGGTGCTGGCTGGTTGATCCAGAACTGGGTGGGCATCGGTGGTGGCAGGGGTCGGCGCCCGAAGCGCTCGGGA
>JAABUI010001972.1_pt1 | contig 11614 bp, 5 predicted proteins | sample 5559111 | NCBI WGS metagenome assembly JAABUI01 (sample SAMN10711870, study PRJNA513365) | rock metagenome | isolation source: Antarctica rocks | place: Antarctica: Victoria Land, Buttleship Promontory
AGGACCGAGCCTGAACGGATCCTCGCCCAAGTATGGTCGCGGGTTCTGGGTGTACCGAACATAGGGCCCAACGACAGCTTCTTCGACTTGGGCGGCGACTCAATTCGCGCTTTCCAAGTGGCGGCCCGCTGTCACGAACTCGGGTTAGCCGTACGCGCGTCCGCACTTCTCGAACCCGAGGCCACAGTCAGACGCGCCGCGGCCACGGTCGGTGTACTACCGGCTATTAGGGAGCGCCTCGCCACCGACGCGGCATTCACGGGCATCCAGTCATGGTGGGCTGACATTTGCCTATCCTCTCCTCTTTATTGGAACCAGGCCGTGCGGATGCGACTCGCAAATACCCTTCCGATAGATCACCTACCTGAGGCGCTCGAGACGCTCGTAAACAACCACGGTGCGCTCCGCTACAAATACGACCTGACGTCGCGCCGAATGCTGGCCGCAGAGGCGTCCCCCGTTGCGCTTTCTTTCACACTATTAAGAGGCTCCGAAGTCGAACAAGAAGCAACGCTAACAACCGCAGTAAATGACGCTCATGCCAAATTGGACCCTTCAGCTGGGCGTATCTTCAGTGCTGTAGTCGGACAATCAGAAAGTGGACCGGTCGAGCTTGTCCTCCTAGCCCATCACCTTGCCATCGACGTTGTCTCGTGGCGCGTCCTGCAGAGTGAGCTAGCGAGCGCCTTGGCTGCCCTGGAGCGTGGTGAACGGCCGCAGCTGGTTCCCGAACGGTGCGACTTCTTGACGTGGGCGCACCAACTGACTGGCGACATTGAAGCAGGCCGATTTGACGTTGAGGTGCCCTTCTGGGCGGACATTTTAAGCCACACAGAACACGAAGTGAGTGGGCGGACCGGACGAGAATCTGAAGAGTTACACATCGTGCAGCGCCTAGACGCCGATACTACAAAGCAGATTCTGAGGATACTGCGCGTCGAAGGCGGCACCACAGTCGAGGACGTCCTACTCACCGCGGTAGCGACTACATTGGCGGACTACTGGGACTGCCCAGGAGTTGTCGTTGACGTCGAGGGACATGGACGGACCGCGCTGCCAGACCTAGACGTCGCTACTACCGTCGGTTGGTTTACGATCTTGCATCCGGTATGGGTGGAAGCACGAAATAGTTTTGAGACTGTCTTGGCCAACGTCGCCCGGCTAAGGCATGAACGCCAATTCGGCGGACTCGGGTACACGGCCCTACGCCATGTCCAGCGCAATCCATCGCTCAATGTCCTTCCGGCGGCACCAATCAGTCTAAACTTTCTCGGCCATGGTGGCTCAATCGACGAGCAGTTTAGCGTCGCGCCTCCCCCTGGCTCGCCCCGCGCTGGCGAAAACCGCCGAACTCATCGGCTCGGCGTCACGGCATGGCTGGACGGAACGGCATTGGTCCTCGACTTGTCCTTTACAGCGAGCGTCGACCCGCCACAGCAGGTTCGTGCAATGGCTCACGAGATGTTACATCGAATTCGTATATTTAGCGGTAGCTCTACGGTCATCACTGCGATCGAGGTATACCCTCTCGCGCCTATGCAGCAGGGGATTCTGCTGCAGGAGTTGATGGAAGACGACGGCTCATACTGGGTTCAAGCGGCCCACCTCATAGAGGGTGGGGCAAGCTACGACGACGTGGTGCGCGCATGGGAACGCTTAGTCGAGCGCCATGCGACGATCCGCACCGGAATCCGCTGGGAAGACCAAGCCGAGCCGGTGCAAATAATCAGTGGCCAATTGCCGACCGACGTTCGCTCGATCCGGTCTTCCGAAGCGGACCTAGTAGCGGGCGTCGACAGCCTCCTGCGGGTTTTGCGTAAGCACCGGCCCGACCTATCGTCGCCAACCTTAAACCGGTTGACAGTGGTCAACGGCGAAGCGGCCGATCGACTCGTCGTGGTTTGGGAATACCACCATGTGGTCGCCGACGGCTGGAGTATGGCGCTCCTTTGGACTGAATTCATGGCCTATCTCAACGCTTCGACCAAGAGGGAACCAACACCCGCGTTGCCCAAGCCCCCTCCATATCGGGACTTCGTCGAGTGGAGCCGTCGTCCTCCTACTTCTGAACAGCGCGACGACTGGGTCACTTATCTCAACCAAGCGCAGTCCTGTCGCGTCGGCGTCGACGGTTTTAATGACCCGTTAGGCGACGCGGTCGATGAACGCGTGGGTCGCCTGAGGTCTGAGTACGCGGACCGGCTGCTCACGTACTTACGTGACGCGCGGGTCACACCAGCGGTCGCAATTCAAGCCGCTTGGGCGTTGGCGATTGACCCAGGTGATCGCGATTCAATATTTGGCTTGACACTTGCCGGGCGTTCCCCGACCCTACCTGGCTCAGAGTCTATGATCGGACTACTCATCAATACGGTTCCTGTCCGGATCGGAACAAGGGACGGCTACTCAGTCGGCGAGTGGCTTCGGCACGTGCAGCATCAAGCCAATCAGCTCGAGACTGCTCGTGAATTGTCACTACGGAGCATCGCCGCGGTGGTCCCAAACCTGCGCGTCGACGGGCTCTTCGATACGCTCGTAGTCTTCCAAAACTACCCGGTTTCCGGCCAGAGCGGAGACCTGAGGTCCCAACTTATTCGCACAAACGGGCGGACGAGCTTCGCTGTTACTTTGGCAGCCTGGTCCGTTCCGGAGGAGCCCTTGGGCTGGCGACTCGCCGGCCGCCTTGATCGTGTGTCGCCAGAAACTGTTGACCGGTTAGAACGTCGCTTCATTACCGCAGTGGAACTAATTTCGCACACGGACGACATTGCGCTCAACGAACTGCGTAATCGGCTTAAGACAAAGACCGGTCAGCCGTGAGCGAACCGCGCCTATCGCTGGGGGAGCGGGTGCGCCAGTCCTGGGACCGACGGTCCACGGGACGCCGAGACCGCCGTCAGTTGGTTAAGCTATTGTGGCGAGTTGATGCCCGCAGGACCATGGCTTGCCTTTTGGCCACCGTTTTACAGGCCGTGGCCGCCGTATCCCAAGTCGCCAGCAGCGGGCTCGCGATCGGTCTTCTTCCGCTGGCCGTGCATAAGGGCGGTGATCCCGCACTTGCCGACCGGCTGGTTTGGTACATAGTCTTAATCGGCGTCGCGTTCGCGGCGCAGTTCGGCCTTATACCCGTACTGTTGCACCTTTCCTCCGACCTTGGACGCCGGGTCGATGGAGCTCTGCGAGAAAGGCTAATACAGGCCGTCGGCAGTCCCAGCACGGTCGCCCATCTGGAAAACCCAGTACTTTTAACCACGTTGCGCCAAGCCCGCGCGATAGCGGACGGAGATCACTCGCCCGGACAGGCGGTAGGGGCTTACTTCCGCACACTAGGCACGTGGTTCGTTGTTATCAGCCAAGCAGTGGTGGTGGCGGTAACCTTTGATATACGACTGGCTCTGCTTCTTTCCGCAACCCTCGTGGCCCTACGGTATCGCTTAGTAAACGACTTGATAGCCAGTGTTCGCCCGGCCCACGCCTCCACACCGGATGATTTGACACGCGCCGATTATATCCGCGAGCTGACCACTAGCACGTTTGCTGCCCAGGAAATCCGATTGTTCGGCTTGGGCGGTTGGGTGCAGACAACTCACGACCGATTGTGGCACTCGGGCATGCAGCACGTGTGGACCAACCGAAAGCAGCAGGTGTCACGACCCTGGGCGTGGAGTATCCCATGGGGTCTCGTGAGCGGACTAGCTCTTTTCACTATCGGGCGTGCGGCGATGCAGGGTAGCCTTGGGCTTGCGAGCGCAGCGATCGCCTTCCAAGCGTCCCTTAGCGCCGTGTCTGTCTGGATTCATCCGGACGACTTAGCGATCGCATACGGCGCACGGTCTGTCCCAGCCGTCCTCGACCTGGAGCGCGCGTTGGTTCCCTCCGTGTCGACTCAGGCGGTACCCGAGGCCGTCGGCGGATCTCCTCGTCGAGGCACTCTTCAAGTCCGCAATTTATCCTTCTCATATCCAGCCTGTGAACCTGTTCTCCGAAACATTAACCTCGACATCCCGGCGGGTTCGTCGCTGGCCATAGTCGGGATAAATGGCGCAGGCAAGAGCACGTTGATCAAGCTCGTCGCGCGCTTGTACGAGCCGAGTTCCGGAATAATCTCGGTCGATGGAGTAGACGTCGCGAGCTTAGACGCGACCGGTTGGCAACGTTCAATATCTGCGGTCTTTCAAGACTTCACGCAGTATCCGTTTACCGCTCGACAGAATGTGATTTTTGGCCGACTTGAAAAGGCTGAAGACATCGCACTCCTGGCTGAGGTAGCGGCGCTCACGGGCTGCGCGGACCTTGTCGACCATCTGTCGGACGGCTGGGACACGGCGCTATCCAATGAGGGCGCCGGGGGACAGCAGCTGTCCGGTGGCCAGTGGCAGAAGCTCGCGCTGGCCCGCGCGATGTTCGCCGTCGGAGGCGGCGCTGGGATGTTGATCCTGGACGAGCCAACGGCAAGTCTAGATGCGCGGGCGGAGGCAGAGATTTTCGACGCCGTAATTGGAGCGACGCGTGGAATCACGACTCTGTTGGTTTCACACCGATTCTCCACAGTCCGTCGAGCTGATCGAATATGTGTTCTTGAGGCTGGTGAAATTGCCGAATACGGCACACATGAAGAGCTTTTGGCTGCTAACGGTGCATATGCGCACGCGTTCGCCACACAAGCGTCAATGTACGGTTCCTCTGAGTCGGTGATCGGAAACTGATGACGCGCCGTCGAGCGGAGCCTGGAGGCCGAGGTCTTGTGCTCCTGGCCCAGTTCCTCATTCGAGCCGACAAGCGGAGGCTACTTGTCCTAACGATGGTTGTTATGGTCGAGTCTGCCGCGCGTGTATCTTTCGCAGTGTGGTTCAAAGTGCTTTTCACTGGAATCGTTGGCGCGATGCTCGGGCACGTTTTGGTCGGCGCCGCCGGATATGCTGTGACCCTTGGCCTTGTCGGTGTGCTAAACATGGTCCGCGTCACGACCATTGGTTTCCTGCAGGAGGAGCTCAGCCTGGCGGTCGACCAGGAGGTGATGCGCTGTAATGTTACGCCGCCCTCGCTGGCGTTCGTCGAGAGCCGCGCGATCAGGGACCATCTTGACGTCTTAGGAGAGGACCGAGGAAAGGTGCCCGCGGCACTGTCATCGGCCGTAGGGGTGCTGCAAGTCGGGTTTACCCTCGCACTAGTCTTGTGTGTACTTGGCGCGGTAAATCCGCTACTATTGCTGCTGCCCTTAGCGGCGGTTCCGTCTGTTGTGCTCACGCGGCAAGGGGAACGCCTTCGCGACCGCTCCGCCGACTCAACGGCGCAGGCGATTCGCGTGTCGCGGCAGCTTTTCGGTTTGGCGGTTTCACCGGCAGCGGGACGGGAGCTACGGCTGTTCGGCTTGACCGATCAGTTCAGATACGACTATAGTCACCACTGGAGCCGTTACGTCAAGATTGCGGGCCACGCGTCGCTGCAGGAAACTGTGCTGTCGCTCGGCGGCCTGCTGGCGTTCTTCGCGGGCTACGGTCTCGCTCTCCTCACAGTGGTGCACGATGCGATCATCAACCCATCTGATACGGCAGTTGGAAACCTCGTTCTCGTACTTACGTTGGCAACGCAAGTCAACCAACTAGTCGGCGCCACTGTCGTGTCCGTCGGCTCGTTGAGCGCTGCGACGGCCGTGTTCCGCCGGCTCGCGCGGCTTTCGGTTGCGGTGGGCCTTAGCCACGAACACACAGTCAGGCCGAGCGGCCGGTGGACACGGCTTCCTTCACAGCTGCTTCAGGGTTTGGTGCTCGACGACGTCAGCTTGACGTACCCGGATACGGCCCGACCAGCGCTTAGCCACGTCAGCGTGACGCTTCCGGCTGGGTCCACGGTTGCGATCGTTGGTGAAAACGGTGCGGGCAAGAGCTCGTTAGTGAAGCTCCTCGCGGGACTGTATCGGCCCAGCAGCGGTCGCCTTCTAGTGGACGGTGTTGATCTGACAGAGTGGCCCGTCGAGGAGTGGTGGGAACGCCTGTCAGGGGTGTTCCAAGACTTCTTGCGACCCGAGTTCACCGCGCGGCAAGCAATCGGTCTAGGGGATACCGAGCACCTCAGCGATAACGCCGTTTGGTCCGCCGTCCGCCGCGCCGGCGTCGACTCGTTAGCCGAAGCGATGCCCCGCGGCCTTGATACTCAGTTCGGGTCAGTTCTGCCAGGTGGCCGAGAATTGTCCGGTGGTCAGTGGCAACAGGTCGCGATTGCTCGTTCCAAAATGAGGCGCACCCCAATACTTCAACTTCTCGACGAGCCGGACGCCAGCCTCGACGCGGAACGGCAACGAGCCGTCCTAGACGCCCAACTAGTAGCGGCTCGGGACTCCCGAGTGCGAGTTGGAGGAATAACCGTTGTGGTTTCACACCGGCTTTCGACGACACGCGACGCCGATCTAATCATCGTGCTGCATAGGGGCCAACTAGTCGAGCAAGGCGACCATGAGCAGTTAGTCAGTCGTGGCGGCCGTTACGCGGAGATGTTCGAGCTTCAGGCGAAAGGGTATCGATGAACTTTCAACACATGCCTCTCCACGCCCTCGTCGAGCAAGTTGTCAATCGGTGCCCGTCGGCTGTTGCGGTCCAACAACCCAGCGGCAAAACAACGTTTGAACAACTATGGAACAAGGTGGTTTCTCTTACTCGCGCTATTCTGCTGACGGGAGCGGGACGGGAAACCGTTGTCGCGATCGCTCTGCCGCCTAGTGCAGACTTACTTGCAGCGATCATAGCGACGTCGCGCTCGGGAGCAGCGTTTCTCTTGCTGGACCCTGAGATGGCGTCTCGCCAACGCACCGACTTCGTCCTTGGGCACAGCGGAGCGAGCCTATTACTCTCGTACCCGGAGACGCCGATCGCCGGCCCCAGCAAATTGGGTCGACTGAATGTTTCTAACTTGGCGGCTTCGTCTTCGCTAGGCGACGGCCAAACAGCTAACGGGAGTCGCAGGACCGAACCTGCCCTCGGGTCCGTCGCCGAAGACGACCTCGCTTACGTGATGTACACCTCGGGTTCGTCTGGTATCCCCAAAGGCGTGGAAATTTCTTCTTCGTCGCTAACGAACTACCTTGCGTGGGCGGTGGACACGTACTTGTCTCCCGGGCTCGGCGGTGCCCCCGTTATTACTTCGATAGCATTCGACATGGCGCTCACCAGCTTACTGACACCGCTTTTGGGCGGTCAGCCGGTCGTTTTCCCTCCGGTGGACGCCGACTTTGACGAAGTCGCTATGGTGTTGGGCGCTGGCGCCCCTTTCAGTTTCATTAAGACGACACCAACTCATTTTCACATCCTCGGTGCGGTCCTCGGACCCGGCGCGGGCCAAGTGGCAACGACCTTGGTGGTAGGCGGGGAGCAATTTCAATCGGGAACTCTAGCCGCCTGGCGAAGCGGCACAACCGAGCGTGTTTTCAATGAGTACGGCCCGACGGAAGGCACCGTCGCGAGCGTGACGTACGACGTGAACGCTGCGGCGGCAGAAGCCCACGGACCAACTTCGATCGGGCGTCCGATTCCAGGCACGGATGCTTATGTGTTGACACCAGCCGGTCAACGCGCTAATGCCGGTCAGGACGGTGAACTGTACATCTCCGGTCGGTGTGTCGCTCGAGGCTACCGGAGCGCGCCTGCCGCGACCGCAGCGCGATTCGTCCCCGATCCGTTTCACCCGGGAGCGCGAATGTACCGCACGGGTGATCGGGCGCGCGTTGACAGCCAGGGAGTCTTTACATGCTTGGGGCGTATAGACGACCAGCTAAACCTTCGCGGTTACCGGGTCGAGCCCGCGGAAGTCGAGGCCGTGCTGGGAAGATGTGACGGTGTTTCGTCGTGTGTCGTCACGGTGGAGGGTGATGACCGGAGCGCTCGGTTGGTTGCGTTCATTACGGGACCACCCGGCGTGATTGTTGACTGCCTAGCTGTCCGGCAGCATCTGTCTGGTATGTTGCCCGACTATATGGTGCCTTCGGTCATACGCCAGGTCGACCAACTGGCGGTGTCTGCAACCGGGAAGCTTCATCGCTAGCGGGAATCAGGAGAATACGTCAATCCAAATTTGGAGCCGATATGTGCGGAATCGCAGGAACGGTCGATCCGGCTCGGCGAGGCGGCTCGGATGGTTGCCCTCACGTGACGGACATGGCAGACGCGTTAGCGCATCGTGGACCAGACGGTCGCGGCCGGACCGTCCGAGGCGCCTTCACTGTGGAGGTGCGTAGGCTCGCGTTGGTTGGCCTCGATGATGGGGCCCAGCCGGTGACCAATGAGAGCGGCGACGTTATTGTCGCTTGTAACGGCGAGGTGTACAACTACCGTGAGTTGACGACATCATTGGAAACTGCCGGTCACCAATTCAGTACGGCATCAGACGTCGAAGTAATCGTGCACCTGTACGAGGAGTATGGCATGGAACTAATGCATCACCTCGACGGGCAATTCGCTTTCGCGTTGTACGATTCTCGCATTGGCACTACCTTTCTCGTCCGCGACCAATTCGGTATTTGTCCGCTGTTTTACGCGTACATCGGCCAAGGCGTTGCCTTCTCTTCGGAAATTGCAGGTCTGCTTACCCACCCGCACATACCAACGACTTTAGATTTACAGGGGCTCTACCAAGTCCTCACCTTACCTGGCCCCGTAAGTCCTCAAACGCTCTTCGAAGGCGTGTCAAGTGTCCCCCCGGGTCACTACCTTCAAACTACCGTCGACGGACAATCGACGCTGGTCTGTTACTGGGACGTAAACTTCCCGACTGACGGTGGGAACAGGCTTTCGCTCGACTTGGACGAAGCGGCCGACGTTTTGACCGCTGTGTTGGCCCGATCGACAATGCGTCGGCTCGCGGCTGACGTGCCAGTTGGAGCTTACCTCAGCGGTGGGCTCGATTCGGCACTCATCAGCGTGCTGGCGGTTGCCACGACCGGACGTCGACTGCCCGCGACTTTTACTATCGGGTACGAGGAGCCAAAGTACGACGAGTCACGATTCTCTGAAATGATAGCGCGCCACGTCTCCGACGATCACCACCGCTTGGTGATAACCGCCGATGATATCGTCGCTAACCTGCCCGAGGCCGTTCGACACTCGGCCGCGCCGCTTCGCGAGTCGTACAACAGTGCGAGCTTGATGCTGTCTCGACGCGTGAGAGAAGTGGGTCTCAAGGCGGTCATTGGAGGAGAGGGCGCCGACGAGCTGTTCGCCGGGTATCCCGGGTACCGGTTCGACGCTCTAACGCGCGCCCGCGGGGCAAAGGCACCTAGTAGCGCCGAGCGGATCGCACGGGAACATGCGTACGGGAGCCCCGAACTGCGCTACGAGCACGACCTGACCCAGCTGCACGCTTGGGCTGCGGAGCTGCTCGTGCCCTCCGCGCTGGTCGGCGTGAAGCCAACCACGACACTGGTCAATCCGGAAATGGTCCGCAGTAGGAACCGCGTTGATCAGAGATCGTACTTAGACGTCAAGCTGCGCCTCGCCGACCATCTGCTCGCGGACCACGGTGACCGCATGGCGATGGCTAACGGTGTGGAGATGCGCTATCCGTTTCTGGGACGCGGTGTCGCCGACTTGGCTCGTCAACTGCCTCCAGCCGTACGGCTAGCCGGCCTCGAGGACAAAGCGGTCGTGCGTGCGGCTGCCCGACGTTTGGTTCCTAGGGAGATAGTGCAACGGGAGAAATTTTCTTGGGCCGCTCACGGGACGGCGAACTTGCTTCGCGCACCGCTCTCCCCGGAAAACGCGGATTTGCTGCGCCACCTGCTGTCGCCTCGGCGGATATCGCAGGAGGGTATCTTCAACCCCAACGCGGTATCAGAGCTGGTACAGCGCCAGCGCGCCGAACGTTCTTATGACGCCAATGGCGTGCCCGACCTACTAATGGTCGTTGCCACGACGGGTCTGTTTATGGAGACCTTTGGACTCACGGTCTGAACCACTGCAGGATAGGCTCGACTCCCGGAAGGCGTCCGCAACCCCGCGGCGGTTTACTGGGCGCTTGACCTTCGAAGGGCTTCCCTCTCGGTGCGGTTGCACGCATCCGCGCGCACAGCGTTTAAGTAGTTCGGAGTTGTCCACTGATCACGTACATCCCTTATCTCCTACACTGGAGATGTGGTGGGCTAGGCATAAGTCTTTACGCGACGGTATGTACCGGTGTGTGCCTTAAACGTGCGGGAGACTTCTCGAATCAGACTCCGACCGGCCTCTGACGGTTGGCTTTAGACGCGACGCGACGCGGCACCACGCGACGGGACGGCCGGCCGTTGGCTGGGCAGTGGCTGCAAGCTCACTCCGACCGTTACCCTGCTCTGTTTAATGCTCCGAGTCAGCTCTGGAGTTCGGTGAACACTGGATCACTCGAGAGGCCCAGAATGTTAAGAATGGTCAGCGCGGCCGGGTAGCCAGGACGCGGCATGAGGTCAACCATCTCAGCCCGAAGGGTGCGCCCCGGGTAGTCGAGCAGCACAGGGGCGGCCTCGGGCGCGCTCGTCACGACGGTGCTCAGGTCCACGTTAAGCCCGTCGCCAGTCGCCTTTACGAGCGATTCCTTCCGCGTCCAGTAACGCAGAAACTGGCTCCACGTTTGGGGGACCTGCTCACTGCTGTGGAGGACCGCTTGCATCATTGAGGACGCGTTCTGTGGACGGCCAAGGTCGTGCTCCACGTCGAGCCCGACAGCCAGACCGCAGGTCAACGCCACTCCTATGAGCGCCCCCGAGTGTGTGACCGACACCGCGTGCCCGGGCGGCAGGCGCGGCCTGCCGTGTGGACGCCCGCAACGAGGGCACGTTCGATTGACCGGTACGTCGGCGGGCGCTATGCCTAACCGGTCGGCTACCGCAACGCGTACGGTCGCCGCGCCGAGGGCAAAGCGTCGCATATCAGCGTCGTGCGTAAACGTACGCATTCGATCACGCTCGGTACGGTCCAGCTGGTCGACGGTCGCACCAGAGAAGCTATCGATGTCGACCCAGAAGACCTCGGCGCACGCTGTCATGTACTCCCCAAATGTCGTCGTGCCGCTCATCCGGTGTTGAGCGGCTCGTCCAGAGATCCCTGGGTGAGACTGACACGCTCGGGCGTCGCGGATGACGCGGTGTTCGGCGCGGAATCAGCTTACAAGGTCTGGGTTCGCAGCGTCGCGCGCCGCTGGCCAAATCGGTGCGTGCCGCTAGCGCTCTTCACAGCGGTGTGGCGTCTACACGCTGATCGTGGGATGACGACCCGACTTCGGGTGATGAGAGGGGCGAGACCGCAGGGCTTGAAGTCCTCAGGAGCAGGAGCGACCAAGCAACCGGCGCAGCGACGACTCCACCGGTGGCAGGCCCCCAAAGTGCTCCGACCACGCCGACGGGTCGTGCCCGGAAAGCTCGACACGCCGCCACCGATGAGGTCCGCCGCGGCGTCCAGCACGCCACCACCGGGGACCGCGGCTACGCCGGTGACCGCTCCAGGTATGAAAAGCTCCTTCGAGGTCCTATCATTGTCGCATGTCCGTGATCTGCCCCGCGTTTCTCGGACAACGTCTTTTGTGCTTTCAAGCTGCTTTTTGGTAGCCGGCATGGGTCTCGCTGGGTGTCTGGTAGCCCAGGCCCGAGTGCAGTCTT
>JAABUI010001974.1_pt1 | contig 11609 bp, 9 predicted proteins | sample 5559111 | NCBI WGS metagenome assembly JAABUI01 (sample SAMN10711870, study PRJNA513365) | rock metagenome | isolation source: Antarctica rocks | place: Antarctica: Victoria Land, Buttleship Promontory
GTGGCAGGCACGCTCGCCCGCAGCCTCACGCTGCTCGCCACGGTGATCGTCGCCATCGTCGCCGCGGTCGTCATCCTCCGGTTGTCCGGTTCCTGGACCGGTGGTGACCTCCACCGCTTCCACCACCGGCCGAGCGCAGACATGCTGCGATGACTCCCTGGACGAGGCCGGCCCACCATGCTGAGGGAGGACCTCCGCACCGTGCGCGGCAGCGCCCGGCGTGACCGCTCGGGGTTGGCGTCCGTCATATGTGACACCTCAACCAGCCGATCAACCAGCTGGTGCAGCCGACTTCTGAAAATGACATCCAGGTCATGTCCCGGTTCCTTGGTATCGGGACGCAGCCAACGCCCAGGTTCAGCGTTGAACGTCGCGCAGGTGGCGCGGTCCCTCGCGGTCCCGAAACACCGTCCCCAAATCGGAGTGTCGTTACCATGCTGAGCGCCGACTTACGGGAGAGTGAGCCGGTGACTACGACAGCGGCCCCTGCTGTGGTGCTTCCGGCACCCACTCCAACCGGCACACTGCTGGGCTACTGCCGGGTGAGCACGTCTCACCAGTCGTTGGATCAGCAACTCGACGCCCTGCACGCGGTTGGGGTCGCGAAGGTGTTCACCGACACTGGCTCCGGTGCGCGTAATGACCGACCCGGCCTGGCGGAGCTGATGACCTACACGAGATCCGGCGACACCGTGGTCGTGGTCGCGCTGGACCGGCTGGGTCGCTCGCTATCGGGGATCGTGCGGACGGTGGAAACCCTTGGGGAGCGGGGCGTGTTGCTCCGTTCGCTGCGCGAGGGAGTCGACACCTCCACGGCAACCGGCCGGATGGTGCTGGGATCTTCGCCAGCTTGGCCGAGTACGAGCGAACACTCATCGCCGAGCGAGCCGCGGCCGCCCGGGAGGCCGCTCGATCCCGCGGCCGTCAGGTGGGCAGGCCGCCAGCGTTGACCGCCGAGCAGGTGGCGTTGGCCCAGCGGATGCGCGCGCACGGGGAGTCGGTGACCACGATCTGCACCACCCTGAAAGTAGGACGCTCCACCCTGTACCGGCACTTGGCGTGACCTGATGAGGTTTCGCAGCCCAGCGCCAGCCATACGGCATGTATGTTGCACAGTCACAACGCCTGTTGTATACTAACAACATGGTGAGTGGGGGTCGGCATCCGAAGAAGCCGATCGCCGACGCGCTGAAGTCGGTGGCCCGTGACGGTCTCATGGTGGTGGAGATTCACCGTGGTCATCGGTGGGGAATGTTGCGGTGCACGGTGTGCGGTGCCGATCTGGCGCTGCACTCCACACCTCGGGTTCCCGAGGACACCGCTCGCCGGGTCGCCCGATTCGACGTCAAGCACCGCCACCAGCCCGAGGAGGGGCAGTGATGAGCACTCATGAGTTCACCTTCGTCATCGATCACCGCGTGAGCGAGCAGGAGATCGACGCATTGTTCGACCGGGCCGAGGACGTCACCCCGGAGCGAGAGCAGGCCCGCACCCTGCTCGGGTTCGACCGCGAGGCCCCCTCGCTGGCCCACGCCCTGGTCTCGGCGCTGCAGGACGTGGAGGCGGCCGGTCTGCGTGCGGGCTCGGTGCTCAGTGAGGACCTGGTCACGCTCAAGGAGATCGCGGCCCGCACCGGACGCACTTATGAGAGTGTTCGGCTACTCGCTGCGGGCAAGCGTGGACCCGGTGGGTTTCCCGTGCCGATGTCCGCTGCTGGGTGGTCCCTGTACAGCTGGGCGCAGGTACAGCCGTGGTTCGCCCAGCACTTTCCCTCCGCAGTGACCGATCAAGCGTTGGGCGCCGGCGAGTACGAGCGGCTCATCGCCGCCGCCGACCACCTCGTGCGGGCTCGTGTGTTGATGCGCGGGGACTACCTGGCCGACGGGCTCACCGCCTTGGTGTCGGCCTGATGGGGGGACGGTGGTGGACGTGAGGACCTATCACGCACGGGTGTCGCGGGGTGATTAGTTCTGGCTGGTGTTCGTGCCGGAGATCAACCATTACACCCAGGCCCGCGACCTCATCGCGGTGATGCGTGACGTGGCGGCGGATTCGTTCACCCTGGAGGTCTCCGTCGAGCTGCCCACCGCGGGAACCCCCGCCCGCCGCTCAATTGACGTGTCGATCAGTGCCCAGCTGGTCTCCTCCTGGCCTTCGAACACGTGGTATCTACCGCCGCCGAGGCGGCAGCCCGGTTCGGCGCAGTTGTCGGTGAAGCCGCATAGGCGTGGGTGGGTGAGTCCACATCCCGGGGCAGTGATCGATCAGGTCCATCATCGCGGCAGCCCGGGCAATACCTCCCTGATCGCACATGTAGTCATCGGCGGCGAACTCCGCAACCCACGACAGGATCCACACCGCGACAGCCTCGGCCGCGGTAGCTGCCAACAGCATGCCGATCGTGGCGGCGCCAATGTTCGCTCCTGCTAGGTGGATGTATCCGCCCACCGCGAGAAAGAGCGTCGCGAGCAGCAGCACGCACAGGTACCGGCGTACCCGCAGGAGTGTGGGCGCGGCGCGGTGCCCCAGCTCGTGCAGGATCAGGCCTTCATGGCAGTACAGGTCCGTTCGTTCGACCGCCAAACGGTCAGGATCCAGCGCCAGCTCGTCGTGGGGATAGTGGTACGCCGCCAGTCCCAGAGACTTACGTTTGTCGAACACAACCTTCGGCGGGTCCGCCTGCCCAGCAGCCGAGGCAAGCTGGACGACCTTCTCGACCCAAAGCCCCGCTTGCTTCTCGTCGGACCGTTCTTCCTGCCTCTCAGCGGCCATCAGGCGGGCGGGCAGGTGTCGTCGACTTCGGTGGCGAGGAAGGCGGTGGCGGCACGGTTGAGTCCGGCCGGGAGTCCGGTGTCCAGAGTGGCCCGCAGGACGGTGCCGGTGTCGCCGTAGCCGAGGCGGTTGCCTGCGGTGAAGGACCGGTCCGGTGGCCGGTTGCCGACGGCGTAGTAGGCGTAGACGATCACGGACCACGCGTCGAGTGCGGGGCGGTGCCCCAGCCGTGTCGCGAGCTCGTGACGCGCCCAGGCCGCCGTGTCCTGCGAGGGTGCGCTGGGCTGAATCTGGGTGATGGGGGTGGCGGCACTGAGGTGTGGCAGGGGACGGACCCGCAGGACTACCAGGGGCAGGGCCAGCGCCCAGGCCAGCAGGCTGTGGGCCAGGACGCGCGCCCGCCGCAGTTGGTAGCGCAGTCTGGCGTTCCTACCGGCGGTGTAGGGGTAGATCAACACGACCCCGGGGGGGCCGATGAGAATGTGCGGGACCCGGTGGGCGGCCACCAGTCGGTCGTGCAGCAGTACCCATCCGGCGGACTCCAGCGCCTCCAACCCGGCAGCTACTCGGGTTTCCTGCCGCGCTTGGCGACGCAGATCGCGAGCAGCGGGCTCGTACCCGAGGCGACCGGTCCCCTGAGCGTGCAGAGTGAGGACGAAGCCCACTACCGCAACGATACCGGCAGCGGCCAGAATCTGGAGCGGGTTCGCTGAGGAGAGGAGGGCCCAGAGGATCGCGGCAAGGACTCCGGCGGCGACGCCGTACACGAGCCCCCGGAGCAGGGCGGGGCGCAGCGGGCGGGACCTGGCGCGTGCTGTCTCCCCGGCGATGCGGGCCCGCAGCGACGCTCCCGGACCCGGAGGTGCGGTGCTGGTGCGGGTGCCGGTTGTTTCCCATTCCAGGTTCGCCCGCGACACCAGCGGCAGCGGTGGCTGCTGCGTCTCCTGCTGTTCCTCGTTGCTCATCGCCTTGGTCTCCCCACTGCATCGTTCGTTGGTGATGACGCTAGCTGTCTGCACCGACACCGCAGCCGCTCAACCCGGCGGCGAGCAGGTGTGGGCACGGGCTTGTTGGCGTTGGATGCGTGCCGTGGTGGTGGGGTGGGTGTTGAAGAAGGGCACCAGAGCCAACATCGGTTCAGCCCGGGACCGCAGCTGGGTGAGGGATTCGATCGTGCCCGCCGTGCCGGTGTGCTCGGCGGCGTAGTCATCGGCGGCGAACTCCGCCGCGTGCAGCTCACCGATCAACGGGTACATCAAGACCGAACCGACAACCGCCAACCCCACGACCACACTGACCGCCTCGAGGAGTACCGCACTCAGGGTCCCCGTCATGGCCGTGGCCACGGTGAGCCCGATGATGATCCGGGAGACGAGGCCAGCGGTCACCCGCACGGTGGGCCGGCCCGATTGGGCGTGCACCCGGTCTTCTTTGCGGTAGTCCGAGGCGCGGTGGCCGAACTCGTGGGCGATCACCGCCCGGCGGGCCTGTTCGGAGCCTCTGCGCAGCGCACGGTCCCATCGTGCGATGCCCAGTTCATCGCGGTGCCGGTTGTAGCGGGTGTTCCACCTCCACGCCACGTTCGGTGCGCTCTGTCCGCACCCGGCGGCCACGGCGGTCACCCGCATCCGCCACGCGAGCAGGTCAATGTCTTGACGTCTGCGCACCGTTGCCCTTCCTCACCTTTGTGGTCCTGTTCTTCAGAACAGCGTGGCGTGCTCGCTGGCCTCTAACGCTTCTCGCACCGCTTCGTCGTCCCAACCGTTGCGGACGGCGTCACGCAATGCTCTGGAGCGGGCGGCGCGAGCGGCACGGTCGGGTCCATACCAATGCCGCGGGTGCCCACGGCCGCCCCCGCGACCGGTGCGCCCCATCCGCGCGAGGTTGTCGGACTGGGTGCCCAACACGATGTGCCCACCGGTGGCCTCGGCCCGCACGCACAGCGGCAGGTCGCACACGTCGTGCATGGCCACATCACCGTCCCCGAGGGTCAGGTGTTGGGCCAGCGCCAGGGCGTAGCGGTTCGGGCGCACCACCCGGTGGACGCCGTTGCGGTTGAGCCAGAACCGCCCGGCCCCGTCATCGGCTACGCAGCCTCGCCACAACCAGCAGTCGTGCTCCCCGGGTCCGCGGACCACGAAGGTGGTGAACCGGGCAATTTCGGCGGTGTGCATGGTGGCGTCCACCCGCAACGGCTCCGGCACCTGCTCCACCTCCCGCCTCTAACGTCTCCCGGCTCCTCAGCTCGCGAGTGCTGCGGGGGGCAGTTCCTCGTTGTCCTCGGCTGTGTTGGGTGGATCCTCATCGTGGGGTGCCGCGGCTGGTGGGGTGCTGGCTGGGGCGGGGGAGCGTTTGAGGAGTTTGCGGACTTCGGTGGCGGACCACTCGGTCGCCTCGGCGATGCTGGCCACGGTTTCGCCCCGATCTTTCATGGTGCGCAACGCGACCGCCTGCTCACCCTCGGCGGCGGCGATCTTGGTGGCAGCATCGTCACGGATGGCTTGGATTTTCTTCTCCACGTCCCCGGCCACCTTTTCCGCGCTCCTGCCCGCGTCGAAGAACGCGACCAGGTCGTCTTCGTTTTTCTTCAACCGAGTTTGTTCGGCGGCGAGCTGCCGTGTCGTGGCTTGGCGCGCGCGTTCCCGTGCGCTGATCGGTGACCTCTTGGTCGAGCTGTGTGCTGTGGGCATATTCGGATACTCCTACCGGGGTGGCGGGCTGCTGGAACGGTCGAGGTCAGTGGCGGCTGTGGGGTGATACCGACGCCGGTGAGGATGCTCAGGTCCAGGGACCAGTCCGTCTCGGATCGGAACCGCCACAGGCTGGCGGCGGCGGCGATGTGCGCCTCGGCGTCGGCCCGGGCCCAGTGGTTCACCGCGCACAGGTGCGCCAACGCCACCTCGGCACGGCCGGTGAGTTCGGCGTAGCCGAAGTGGGTGGCCTGATGACACCGGGTACACAGGCACACCAACCGTCGCAGCCGCTGCGTTCGGCTGGTGTGGTGGTAGTCCCACCGCTCGTGCGCTTCCAACCACACCTGGTGCTCGCGGTTCACACCGGCGCCGCACGCTTCGCAGCGGTTCCCGGCCCGACCGTAGACGAGGGTGCGTAGCCGCTCCCAGTCCCGTGCACTCACACAGGAGCGCACATTGGTGAACCAACACGAGGCCGGAATCAGGTCCACGAACAACCCGGAGCCAAACGTTCGGTCTTCTCCGGTAACACCGCCGGTAAGGGGGCCGCAGGTGCCCACCGGCTCAACCCGGCCTGTGCCAGCGGGGCATACCACCGGCGGACCTGCGCATCCCAGCGGGCACCGCACCGCTTCGCGTCATCCTTCTCCGCGAACGGCACATCCAAGTACGCGCGCTCACCCACGCACCGAACGCTACCGCAGTGCACGAGCCACGGCACCCTCTCACATCAACCGTCCAGGCAGGTGAAACACCCGAAACGACGGAGCCAAGGCAACACACCTCTTGCATTCAGGTTAGTTCCGTGTGAGGTTCGAATTTTGGGGTGCTACTCTGTGCTGGTGATGTCGCTGCACAAGCTGACGGCGGGGGACGGGTACACGTACCTGACCCGGCAGGTCGCGGCGGTCGATTCCACCGAACGCGGGTCCTCCAGTCTCGGGCAGTACTACACCGAGAAGGGGGAATCACCCGGTCAGTGGATGGGTGCCGGCCTCGACGGGTTGGGCAGTGTGGCGGCCGGGAGTGGGGTGTCCGAGGCGCAGATGAAGGCGTTGTTCGGGGAGGGTCGGCACCCGGACGCGGATGCCATCGCCCAGGAGTTGATCGCCGAGGGGAAGCGCTCGGCCACGGCGATGGCGGCCACCCAGCTCGGTGTGCCGTTCAAAGTGTTTGAGGGGGCTACCGAGTTCCGGACGCTGGTGGCGCAGCGGTTCGTGGCCCACAACGTGGCTGCTGGACGCAAGGGCAACGCCACGATCGCAGACGAGGTGCGGGCTCGGATCCGCACCGAGGTCGGGATCGAACTGTTCGGCAAGGAGTACGGCCGCCCGCCGGTTGATGAGCGGGAGTTGTCGGGGTTCATCGCCCGCGGATCCCGTCAGGCCACGACCGCGGTCGCCGGATACGATCTCACCTTCAGCCCGGTGAAGAGTGTGTCCACGCTGTGGGCGGTCGCCCCGCGGGAGGTGGGCCAGCAGATCGAGGCGGCCCACCTCGCGGCGGTCGCGGACGTCATCGGCTGGCTGGAAGAGAAAGCGACCTACACCCGGTTGGGGACTGACGGGATCCGTCAGGTCGATACCGAAGGGTTGATCGGGGCGTCGTTCACCCACCGTGATTCCCGGGCCGGGGACCCGGACTTGCACACCCACGTGGCCATCTCCAACAAAGTGCAGACCCGCGATGCGGACGGCACCCTGCGGTGGCTGGCCCTGGATGGCCGGGTCATCCACAAGGCGGCGGTGGCCGCATCGGAGCGGTACAACACCCGCCTGGAAGCCCACCTGGTGGACCGGCTCGGGGTGTCCTTCGCTGAACGCTCCGGGACCGACCCGAGTAAGCGGGTGGTGCGGGAAGTTGTCGGGGTCGACGAAGCGCTGTCGGGGGTGTGGTCGGCGCGGCGGGCGAGCATCGACACCCGGCGCGCGGAGCTGGCCGCAGCGTTTCAGACCGCGCATGGGCGGGCGCCGTCGGCGGTCGAAGCGTTGGCGTTGGCGCAGCAGGCCACCCTGGAAACCCGCGACGCCAAACACGAACCCCGCTCCCACGCCGAACAGCGCCAGCAGTGGCGCACCGAAGCCGTCGACGTTCTCGGCGGTGAACCCCAGCTCACGGCGATGATCCACACCGCGGTCCCCGCCGCGAAACCACAGATGAGCGCCCGAGTCGACGAAGAGTGGATCAACCAGACCACAGGAGCGGTTATTCGCACCGTCTCGGATGCCCGGGCGACGTGGCAGCCCGACCATATCCGGGCTGAGGCCGAACGCGCAGCGCGCGCCACCGGAGTAAAGCTGGGCGAGCTGGACGCCACGGTAGACGCGATCGTGACCGCAGCCCTGGGCGCGGACGTGTCGGTGCCGCTGTCCGCCCCGGCACTGGGCGGGGTCGCGGAACCGGCCGCCCTGCGCCGGGCCGATGGCGCCTCGGTCTACACCACGGCCCGCACCCAGCTGTACACGTCACAGGCGGTGATGGACGCCGAGGCCCGCCTCCTCGCGGCCGCTCAGCGCACCGACGGAAGGGTCACGAGCAGCCGCGCGGTGGACATGGCCCTGCTGGAATCCGCCGCGAACGGTGTCGATCTCAACCCTGGTCAGGTCGGCATGGTCCGCGAACTCGCCACCTCCGGTGCCCGCCTGCAAGTGGCGCTGGCCCCGGCCGGGACGGGGAAGACCACCGCCATGAGCGCGCTGGCGCGGGCGTGGGCCGAGGACGGCGGCCACGTCGTCGGACTGGCCCCTACCGCCGCCGCCGCCGCGGTGCTGGGCGGCGACCTGCACGCGCCGACCGACACCTTGGACAAACTCGCCCACGTCCTCGGTGAACTCGGCGACCCGGACCGGGCCGACGCCCCGGTCCGGGTACCCCCATGGGTGGCCGACATCGGCCCGGAGACGTTAGTGATCGTGGACGAGGCGGCGATGTCGGGGACCCCGAACCTGGACATCGCCGTGGCCTATGTGCTGGGGCGTGGGGGCAGTGTCCGCCTCGTCGGCGACGACCAGCAGCTGGCGTCGGTCAGCGCGGGCGGGGTCGTCCGGGACATCGCCGAGACCGTCGGCGCGGTGACTCTGTCAGAGGTGATGCGGTTCACCGACCCCGCCGAAGGGGCGGCGTCGCTGGCCATCCGGGCCGGGGACCCCGCCGGGATCGGCTACTACATCGACAACAACCGGGTCCGGGTCGGTGACCCCGCCACCGTCCTGGATCAGGCTTACGCCGGGTGGGCTGCCGATCGGGCGGCCGGGCTCGACGCGGTGATGCTGGCCCCCACCAAAGAGGCGGTCACCGCGCTGAACGACCGGGCCCGCACCGACCGCCTCGCCGCCGCGGCCGCCCCGCCCGGGCGGGAAGTCACCTTGCGGACCGGGTCGACAGCCAGTGCCGGGGACATGATTATTACCCGGCGCAACGACCGCCGCCTGGTCCTTACCCGCAACGACTGGGTCCGCAATGGGGACCGGTGGACCGTCCGCGACGTCGGTGCGGACGGCTCTGTGCGGGCCCAGCATGTCGGCACGAACCGGGTCATCACCCTGCCCGCGAACTACGTCGCCGACCAGGTGGAGTTGGGCTACGCCCGCACCGTGCACGCCGCCCAAGGGTTGACCGCGGACACCGCGCACTCCGTGGCCACCGGCGCCGAGTCCCGGCAACTGCTCTACGTCGCCATGACCCGCGGGCGGGGGAGCAACCAGCTGTACGTGCAAACCACCGGTGAGGGTGACCCGCACAGTGTCATCACCCCCGACGGGCTGCGCCCCCCGACGGCGGTCGATGTGCTGACCCGCATCGTTGGCTACGACGGAGCGCAACGCTCAGCGCACACCACCGCCCGCGACCTCGCCGACCCGGTGACCCAGCTGGAGCACGCCGCCGGGAGTTACGAAGACGCCGTCGCCGTGGCCGCGGAAACATTGGTCGGCCCCGAGGTCCTCGCCGCGATCGACACCGCCGCCGAGGACATCCAGCCCGGGCTGACTGCGGCCCCGGCGTACCCGACGCTGCGGGCGCACCTGGCGATCATCAGCCTGGCCGGCCGCGACCCCGACACCGCCCTGCGCACCGCGGCGCAGGTCCGGGAGTTGGCCACCGCCGATGATGTCGCCGCGGTACTGGACTGGCGACTGGACACCACCGGGCGGCACTCCGGCAAGACCGGTCCGCTGCCGTGGCTACCCGGGCTGCCTGCCCCCCTCGCCGAGCACCCGCAGTGGGGTCCCTACCTGTCCGCGCGGGAGCATGCGATCACCGACACCGCAGCCGCGGTGGCAGCGAAGGCCCGCGAGTTCACCCCCACCTCGGCGCCGCTGTGGGCGCGCCCGCTGGTCGGGGAGAACCCCGACCTGCTGGCCGGGCTCGCGGTGTGGCGGGCTGCTACCGGGGTGGCGGAGGCGGATCGGCGACCCACCGGGCCCGACGCCCTGCGGGTCGCGGTGCGCCGCTACCAAAAGACGCTGGACGCCCAGGTACAAAGGGTGCTCGGCGACCCCCACGCCGCCGCCCAACGGTGGGCGCCGTTGGCGAACAGCATCGACCAGCGGCTCGTGAGCGACCCCTACTGGCCGGTCCTGGCCGAGCACCTCACCGCCGCGCACCGCGCCGGCATCGACATCGGCCGTCTCGCCGTCGACGCCACCCACGACCGGCCGCTTCCCGACGAGCTACCCGGCGCCGCCCTGTGGTGGCGGCTGTCCCAGCACCTGGCCCCCTCCGTGCTGGACGCCGCCGCTGTCAATGCCCCGCAAACACTGCGCCCGGACTGGACCCCGGCACTGAGTGAGGTGCTCGGGGACACCGTGGCGCAGCGGGTCCTGGCCGACCCGGCGTGGCCGGGACTGGTCACCGCCCTCACCCACGCCACCCACGCCGGGTGGGAACCCGCCCAGGTGCTGGGCACCGCCCACGAGCTGCTGCTCGCCACCCTGGACGAGGACACCGTGCTGCGCCCCGCGGAGGTGGCCCCTGCCCTGGTGTCCCGGGTGCAAGCCCTCCTCGAGGACGCCCGCCACGACCCCACCACCGCCGCGGCGAACGACGAGGCCGTGACGTCCCTACTCAACGACGCACCGGTCGACCCCGAGGACGAAGAGGCGGCCGCGGCCCGCGCGGAGCGGGCTGCCCCCTCCTCTGCGGAAGAAAATCCGGACACCACGCTGGCCGGGGAACACGTCGAGCTCGGCACCGACGACGACTACCTCACTGCCGTCGCCACCACCGAACCCGCCGGGGATCCCGCGACAGCCGGGCACCCCACCGAGGCGGGGGGCGACTGGGATGGGGCACTGCTGACCGAATTGCCCTACACCGACCTGACCCCCGCCGAGCAGGTTGAGGCCATCACCACCGACCTGGCCGCCGCCCGCGAGCAGCTGCGCCACGGCCGCCAGCAGCTTTTCGACGGCACGTCACCGCACCTGCAGGCCACCATGCCCATGATCGCCGCAATGCGCCAACGCGCCGATGACCTGAGGCCCGCTGCCGTGACCGACGCCGACGCCCACCAGGAATGGATCGACGCCGACCACACCGTGGAAGTTGCCGAGCACACCGCCGCCCAGTTGGCGGCCGAGCTGGGTGCCGCGCGCACTGCCGGCGACGACGGGCGTGTCAGCGAGCTGGAACCCCTGCACGCACTCGCCGCCGATCGGGTGGAGCACGCCCGTAGCGAGGCAACCGCACGCCGCGCCGACTACGACACCGCACACCACACACTGGTCGAGCAGGCCGGGCCCACCGGCATCACCACACCCCAGGACGTCGAGTTCGCCCGTATCGCGGTCACCGACCTCGACCTGAGAGCCCTCGCCACCCATCGGGACCAGGTCCGCGTCCTAGAGGGTGCACTGCTGCGGGCGGAAACCCACGCCGCCCGCGAGCACGCCCTCGCCCAACCCGCACTCAGCACCGCCCCCGGCGTGCAGGAGCAGCGAGGCGTACAGGCTCGGCTCACCGCAGACACCACCACCCAGGGTGTTCGGCCGGGTCAGCGATCGGCCAGCGCCGAACTCGTCCACCGAGTGCAGCTCACGCAGCCCGACCGGGCACAGCCCGTGCAGGCAGCACAACCCCAGGACACCGCGGCCGACCCCGAAGCGTCGCGGACATTGGGGTGGCGGAGGGGACTGGGGCCACGAC
>JAABUI010001975.1_pt1 | contig 11606 bp, 16 predicted proteins | sample 5559111 | NCBI WGS metagenome assembly JAABUI01 (sample SAMN10711870, study PRJNA513365) | rock metagenome | isolation source: Antarctica rocks | place: Antarctica: Victoria Land, Buttleship Promontory
CCTGAATTCGAGTGCGGCTGAGTCCTCGGACGAGGCGACCTTCTTGGTGACCAAAGCGCACCATGGCAGGAACGAGAAATTGCCCCTCGAGCATCTCCTGTGAGCTCTTAACCCGTCTCAGCAATGTACTACTAATACGCCGCAGCCCTCTCAATCTCATCCGGCCAATTGTGACATTGATCGCCCTGATCGTCTGCGTGATCACCGGTTTCTTCCTCCGTCACTCGTTTCAGAAGGAGGGTCTGGTCGGACTGCTTATCAGCGCATACTACGAAGCGACTGCGGCTATCTGGTTGATCGTTCTTGGCGAGAAGGAGAAGGGGATGGCTAGGGTACAGAAGTTCAACGATGACAAGGACATAGACATGTCAAGGTGGGCATCTTCTGCCTGATAGGGTTTGAGATCTAACGAGACATGGCAGGATGATCGATTCGGCCAAAACCACCGCTACCAACGCCGCCAACCAGCTCGAGACCCGCGCAAAGGACGCCGGGATCCCGGTGGATGAGTACAAGCAGCAGGCGTACGGCGTCATCGAGGAGATCGGAAAGAGGGTAGGATACGTGCAGGATCAGGTCGATTCTTCCGTCCAGGATGCCAACGAACGAAGTGAGTCGTGCCACCTGACCGTCAAACTCCGACTGACGATGACGTTGTAGTCTCCGAGATCTCCAACGACCTACCGACGGTCAAAATCCCGGTGGAAGAGACCAAGAAGCAGGCCTACAATGCCTTCGAAAGACTAGGAGAAGAAGTGGGGCGCGTGACGAACAGCCGCGAGCCCGAACCCCTGAGCATGAACGAGCCATGTGAGTTCCATAGACTTCAGACCCCGAACATACCATTGATCGGGGTATCTTAGTTTCCGACTTCAGCTATGATGCGACGACGAATGATGAGGCTCCGACTACACCGTTGGGCGGACGCAACTCGCACGCACCGCATGCCTTCAGCTATGAGCAGGCTGCTTCCCAATAGGCAACAAGCATTGTTGCGCAAGTATCGGAACTGTTACGCTTGATTTAGACTTTCCACGATACATGACACACGCCTTTTCGTTATTTTCCGACTCATATATCACACGTTTTGTTCACACTTTCATGGCATACGCATATGGTGATCACGCAGCCGTACAAGAGGGCTCTCAGTCCACGCAGTCAGCACTGACGCGGTCAATCTGATGAGCAGACGGCGGTAGCCGAAGAGTAAGCAGACCCCACGAGAGATCCAACTAGAGGACGTATGAGGAGCGGAGACAACATCTGATCACGATGTAGGCAGGGGAGTTGAGGTCCGATTGCTTGAACGCAGCCAAGAATAATGGCGGTGATTGGGGCAAGGTCAATGAAACACGCGGAGCGTAAGGTTCGCGGGACTTGAAAGATACCACAATGCAGGACATCTGTTCCTACGCACATCCGAACTCACTCGATAGCATGCTATGCATTGATTCTACAACCGATCCGCACATACCACGAGGTAAAGCACAGGTGGTATGATGGAGAGAGCGTCGAAACCCAGATGAGGACGCCAGATTGCCGGAGATGTCTAAAGGAAGTATTCATGCATGAGAGGTCGTTTTTGGGGGATGGATCGCGCGTCTGTTGGTGCGCAGTCGAAGACCTATTGGAAGGTCAGCACATCGCCATCAAAGGACATCTATCTGGCTTTACCTTATACTCCTGGCGCAGATGCTCATCTAATTCTAATATGCTCGCAACGTTACCGCATCTGTTTCCCTTATGTCAGCTAAGTCTGAAAGACCAACAGATAAAAGACCTGTAGCAGTAATTTGGCGCGGACCACACCGTCACGATCTTCCGATCAAACATCAACTACGGCAGAGTCAGCCAAAGCCCAAGGGAATGAACGGAAGCCCACCTTATATCCCTCCATCACTAGCTGATGAGCCCGTGCTATGAGCTCGATATCGTTATTATGGTTGAACTGCTCGACGACGTCGCTGCCAAAAAGAAACCCTGCTCCTCGAGGTGACATACCCCACCCTGTGATGTCTAGCCCGATGTCAGCATCAGGAATCAGCCCATGTCGCTGGCGAAGATTGACCGTCTGGATCTGACCATAATAAATCGCACATCGGTCCCTCATGCGGTACCTCCTGCCGCCGGTCTATCACTCGTATCTACCGACACATCAGTTCAACAACTTGTTATGGAAGAGAACGCTCGCTCACTTGATCCAATCGAGCAACCTGTGGGCTCAAGCCCCCATGTACACAAAACACCCTTCCATCCACCACGGCCCCCAGACTCAGATAATCAAAAACATCACAACAATATCTCCAAACATTGCTTGATCCGTATTTCCGTTGACACTCGTCGTAAAAGCCGTAGACTTGGGTGATCTGCCGTGATTCGTGATTGCCGCGGATGAGGGTAATTCGGTCGGGATATCGGACTTTGAGGAGTAGGAGCAAGATGAAGGTCTCGATGGAGTAGAAGCCGCGGTCGACGAAGTCTCCTATATAGAATCAAGATCGTCAGGAAGAGCGGTTGAAGGGGTCAAGGAGACTGACCCATGAAGATGTAGTTTGTCTCGGGGCAGAAGCCGCCTATGCGGAACAGCTCAATGAGGTCGAAAAATTGGCCGTGGATATCCCCGCATATCTGCTCAGCGTAAGAAGTTGCATGTGCGAGGTGGTTTGAGATGACGTACTGTCACCGGGCTATCCACATATTGGACGTTCCCCTCTTCCATGAGAATCTCCTTCGCCTTGAAACATAGGTCTTTCACAGCGCTTTCGGGAATGATTTCGCATCGCTTTAATTGGCTGATTTGTCTGCGACGTGACTGTATCAGTCTCCAGGCTAGCCAAGATAGCTGAGACCAGCTTCAGCAGCACAGAAGGCCGAAGACTCACTTGTCGAGGTCAGACGACATGGTAGCCCTCAGGCGGATCTGTCCCTCGGTCGGAAGCCCGCCCTATTCGTTTGTCGCGAGAGAAGACGCTCGCCGCGTGAAAGAAATGCGGTGGGGTGCGACTTCTAAGCTCGGAAAGTGGAAGCTCTCCAGATAACTCTAACAGTAGGTGCTCTATTGGCCGAGACACCAGTCAGGAATGGGAGCGCAAAAAAGTCAATAATCCAGTGGCAAAGTCGCGCGCCTTGACCTTTCGACCGATTTCACCGAGGAGCCTAAACTCTAAGAATTGGCGCCTAGCTTCGATCACATCTCGAGCTCGCGTGAATCACGCCTAAAGGCTTTGTATGCGTGTGACAATATGTCAGGATTCAATGGGTAAGCTGATTGGAACCTCACTGCGGTACCCTAACTTGATCACCCAGGTTCAAATTCGGTTCTTCCACCTCGGCGCCTTCCTCCTCAACTGTCCCCGCCGTCCCCTCATTCTCCCTCACAGGCGCGACACCGACAGCGACTACAGGCAATACCTTCAACTTTGGCGCTTCTCAGCCGGCGAGTCAGGCAACGACGGGTGGTGGTATGTTTGGGAATCAGCAGCAACAGCCGGCGGCATCGGCAGGAGGGTCATTCTTTGGGGGTCAACAACAGCAGACGCAGCAGCAACAGCAAGGCGGACAACAGCAGGGGAGCTCTTTATTTGGAGGCGGAAGCTCGTCGTTCGGGTCGAAACCTGCTCAACCAGCAGGAACCGGATCTGGGACAGGCGGTACGGGCCTGTTTGGCGGATCCCTCTTCGGTGGTCAGCAGCAGCAACAAGGGCAGCAGCAGCAGCAGGGCCAGCAACCTCAACAGACGAGTCTCTTCGGTCAATCGACGTCTCAACAGCCTCAAAGTAGCCTTTTCGGTCAGTCGACCCAGCAACAACCGCAGAATAGCTTGTTTGGTCAATCCACGCAACAACGGCCCCAGGACGGCCTTTTCGGACAATCCAATCAGCAGCAGCAACAACCTCAATCCTCCCTCTTCGGTTCTCAATCACAATCCCAGCCCCAGCAGCTGCAAGCTTCCGGCTCGAACGCTCCATCTTCCGGGATGTCCAAGTCGACAAAGTTCACCGACCTACCGGAACAGGCGCAGAAGGCGATTGAGCAGATGGAGTGAGCGTTTCTCCCACATCAAACAGTGATGCAGCGATAGTTGACAAGACGGCAGTGCCTGGTTCAAACGGCTGAAGGACGTGAGCGTGGGACTGAATATCGAGGCGCTCGGCCGAGCAATATGGCAGACGTCAGGCGATATTAGGGCGGCCAACGAGGTGAGAGCTATTACCCGGTTCTGACCATCCAGCATACCTTCTGCTGCATCTTCGGGAGTAGGATGGCTGGTATTGATGTATTTCAAGGGATACTCAGCCCTAGCTCAAGGTCTCACATCCCTCGAATCATCTCTGAACCAGCTACGGGTCAAAGTCCTAGCCGAAGAAGGGGATCTGAGTCGGATAGCAGAGATCTGGGAGACGTTCAAATCGGTGGATGGGCGACCTGGAGCCGTGCGGGTCGCAGCACATCGTGACTTCCCGCAGGAGTAAGCCAAGCCGTATTGCTTTGTCTGAAGCGAATCCGCTAACGACCGAAACAGCTTCTTCGCGAGGGCCGCCATTGGGATGGAGGAGAGGGTTGGTCGGTATAAGAAGACCATTGCTGTGGGCTCCGTCAATCTTCCACAATTCACCCGCTGATAAACCTTGAAGCAACTCAATCGCGTCATTGTTTCTTTATCGAGCGACAATGAGACTCCTTCTCCGCAAGGTCAGCTTACCCGCAGTACTCCTTGATCGAAGGTCTGACGGTCATTGTTCACAGCCATTGCGCAGACTATCCAGAATCACCAGAATGCCCTCCTCACCCTAGCAGCTCAGCTCGAGCGTCTGCAGCTCCACATGAACGATCTTCGTGCCACTTATGCGTAAGTCGCGGAGATATTGATGATCCGCTTGTGAGCTGACTGTCCGCGTTCCAGAGAGGGATACCGAGAACGGACGACCTCCATGCGGGACCCCTTCGAGGTTGCGCGCGAGGAGAAGGGAGTCGCACCCGTGCGAGCATGACGTCGAGACATTACCTAACAATAACCATAACGATTTGCATACGAGTACACGCCGAAGCAGTACACACTCAATTCCCTTCTGATCAGATGCGGGAGGGGCCCTCACCCCGAGCACTCATTGCAGTGCCTCCCGGACCGCCCCGACCTCGCCGAGCTCCTCCCACTGACCTTCCTCGCTATCTTCGGCACATCATCCACCGGTCTCAACGGCGAAGGCGAGTGCAGCGACGCCCCTCCCGGCTTCCGATGATGATCCACACTATGCGACCTCCCTTTGTCCCGAGCACGCCCACCCGCCAAGTCCAGACAGCACTCCAGGCAACATCCGTCGACGGGTATGACTCTCGCGCTGCTGGCTCTGCGCGTTTCGTGGTGCGCTACTGGTGGCGCGAGGTATTTGGTTGGTGGGCTCTGGACGTGGTAGGTGTGATGTGGAGAGGGGACATGATGCGCGCTTGGCGAGATTCTTGCAGGGAAATTGTGGATACTCTGGGAGATCCGTGGTGCGCCATGGCCGACACTGGGCGGCCTCCTCGGTTCGGCATAGACGATACTTGCCGAATTCCCAGGCGGGACGTGCACGCTACTCGGAGCCATCCTCGGCGTGACGTCGACGATGCTCGGCGACATTATCGCGTGATTCATCGGCGAGCTCGGAGAGTACCCATACCAACTCGTTGCGGCCTGACAGCGAGGCAGAGCTCCACTTGTGCTGGACATGTCTGGAGCATAACCCTGATGATCGCGTCCGAGCGTCCCGTCCCAGCCTTCGTTGACGCTGTATCTCCCGAGACCGGAGCCAGCGTGAGAGCCGCCTGCCATCACGGAACCCCCTGCCATGACCGACCCACCGGCCATTGAGCGTGGCCCGAAGACCGGCCCCGGACCAACCAAGCTTCCTCCCGCCATAGAGCCACCCATCAGCGCTCTGGGCGCGACGATGCTTCCCCCTCCATACCCGACAGCACTACGACCACCCACGATATTCGCCGCCGCCTCGCTCGACGGCTTATACGTCTCGCCTCCCCATGGCGCCCACGGATTGCGTATACCGTTCGGCATGATCCGTCCGGTTAAGCAGTCTGCGACTCGCGCTGGACCGGTGGGGGGCATGGATGAGGTTGCCCAGCCTGGGAAATGTTGGAGGCCGGAGGGGAATTGCTGTTCGAGCCTGAATGGGCCGGGGGTGGTCTCGATTGGCATGGCGGGAGTGAGTTGAATCAAAGAATCCATCAATTAAGTGCGAGAGTGTCGGGTTAGAGATCTTCAGCTCAGTACTTTGGTGAGTAGAGTGTCAATCGAGCGATAGATCGAGTATCAGATTCACCGTGCTTTGTGTCCTGCATACTGTGTGTTAAATGACGAGTAGATTTGCACTTTACCACAGGTAAAACGCCTCATCCCACTGAAAGGACCCATCAAGGGTCTAAAAAGGTTGAAGCCTTCTCTTGCGCGTATGGCGTGGAGGGTGGAGCTGTTCAAAGGATGGGGTGCGCGAACGGATCACGTCTTCGATGCCAGAGCTAGACTCTTTATTGCAATCATGAAAGGTGATCTCGACAGTGAGTCATACTGGTGATGATTGGAAGTCGTCAGTATGCGGGTCAACAGCCGGATCAGCTAGTGCGGCGGGAAGAGCGGTTCGTGGAAGATAGAACAGAGGCATGAAATGCTTCGTCATTCCTCCTCCCCATCCTCGCCATCGCCTTCGTCCTCCTCCATGACCCCCACCTCCCATTCCCCGCCTACGTCCCACCGACTGCCCTTCGCCCCAGCACTCAGATACTTCACGAACCGCATGACACCAGGATCCCGAAGGACAAGCAAAAGCTTGTTGAATGACACCGGATGAGTGAGGAGTGGTCCATCGTCGTCATCATCCGAGTCGGGATCGAAATCGGTAGGGGAGAGTTGGGAAGGATCGATCTCGAGCTCGGCCGATAATCCGTTGGCTCTACCATGACCATTGACAAGTTCCGGTTCGGCTCCATTCTGCGTCGCATGACCGTTTGGCGCCGGATCATCCTCCTTCGATTCCGCCTTCTTTACCAACGTGCTTTGATACACCGCTGGATCCTCGCTGTCATCCGGCGCAGCCAGATAACAGTCCCATCCGCCATGCTCAGCAAGCGCATCCTCCGCTTCGCTTTCAGCCGCGACGTCTGCCCACCATGTCAGTCCCAGCGAGACATCCAAACTCACTTCCCCGGTCTTCTCTTCACCGGCGGCGAGCGTGTAGTCGAGTCCGCGGCGAAAACGGCGTGCTTCGGCTCGGTGCCCGACGGGAGCTAGAGAAGACACGACGGACAACCAAGCGCGGAAGGCTTCGGACGGGAGGAGAGCACAAAGGATGCGTCGTATCGTTGGAGTTGAGCTGGAGGCCGAAGTTGGGGACAGGGAGAGGTAGCGATGCTTAGATGGCGGGCCGTGAATACTCCAGCCATCGCCTTCGCTTAGACTGTGATCAGGCAGTCTGCAGCGAGCATAGTCACTGGAATCGGCAGCTTCGACCTCTGCTTTGAGCGTCGCTGCGAGATCGGGATGGAGGAAGTTGTGAAGAACAATCTCAGAGGCCGCTACGAATTGTTGCGAAAGACGCTCTAATGTCGGTGTTGTCAGATAGGATGGAGCAAGGTAGTTTGCAAGAAAGGAAATATGGGAGGGAGTGAGTCCGGGTGGGGGTGCTGTTTCGTACGGTGTGAAGGGTACTGTGGGTGCAGAAGTCTGGATACATCATCAGTCGGCAGAACTTAAGGGTGACGCTGGTGGGACTGACTATTTGCGCAAGCGAGCTTAGCTCCTTCTTCGCTTTGTCCGTATCGAACGGCTCATACCCTTCCTCACCCTCTTCAAGACGATGGAACCTTCAGAATGAGTTGTGAGCTATTGACGTGTCGGATGATCGAATCACGCACCAGCCGCTAACGCCTAATCGCTGCCTACCGTCACCGACAATGACCTCATCAACAGCATGATAGCTGCGTCCTGGTTGTACCTTTTCTCGCTTAGCATCTCCTTTCTGTAGCTCGTCAATCCCCTCACCTCAAAGAACACGATCTGACCCCACTTCACATCCACCTTTCCAACTGGTGTCGACCCAGGCATCCCGACGTCCTCCCCATTTCCGACTGGATACAACTCCAATGAACCGCCCCAAGCGGGATCCCATCCTTTGAGAAAGGTTACGCTCGCTGATGGTTCCAGATTCGCAGTGGACGAGCTTGGGGCGTCAAGAGGTGAGTTCGGCAGGTAGAGTATGTACGATACGAGGCGGGTGGAGATGGAATCGTCGTGCAGCAGCAAATGAGAACTGTTGAAATCAGCTTTACGGGCGAAAAAAGAAGAAAGCTCACCCCTGAGTGTACAAGCCGACAGATCCATCTGTCTTCTTGCCCGATAAAGGTCCGCACCCGGTGATCTCCCGTATCAGGTTACGGAACTCCTTGGAGTACAGGGCGTCTTTGAGCCTGGTGATCTCTGGCAGAGCTGCGAGCGTCTCGTCGGGGAGATGTTCTGGATCGAGTGAGGACAGGTCGGGAGTCTGCTGGATCTACCGTCCAAAATACAGATCAGGCCTGCTGCTCATCTCTCTCAAGAAGGTCGACCCACCTTGTAGATATCCGTCTCCTTCTGCTCCCATCCCCATCCCCGCAGACTCCCTTCTTCCCCTCTCACGCCATAGGTCCGTGACTCTTCGACCACCCTCTCGAGCTGCACATCCAGTCAATCCAAATACATGATCTCCCGATGCGACTCACGAGCTCATCATCCAGGAGTCCCCCAACAGCAGCATACCTGTACGGCTCAGCCGTGGAATACCGCTGTCGATAAGCCTGTAGCTGTTCTTCGTCGGGCGATATCACGGTAGAGCTCGACGATGAACCATGTCGAGCTTTCTTGGACGGTCCTCTCACCACAAGACCGGGCGAGCGTATTCGAGTCGCGCGAGACATCTCGGAATTATCGTTGTGTTCAAGGGGGCGAAAAACAAAATTGTGAGGAAATCAGAAATATCGGCAGGCACGTCTACAAGCTCCCCGTATACTCCCGTAGCTCTAAATGACCTATATCATCACAGTACAGGCAAAACCCACGGATCGAGGTGACCAGGAAAAAGGACTAGAAGTTGAGATTGTTCCAGGGAACGTAAGACAGCTTGTGACATCTCCCTTGCCAAATATAGGCAGAGACTGTTCTGACAAGCAACACAACAAGCACTTATGAGCAGATAAGAGATTGATGAAAAGCTCAGGAGAAGGAATTGCGGAGACATCGCTCCAGATAACATCGCTCCTGTAGCCTTCGACAGCTATCATCACAAAGGCCCACAAGGAAGGCTCAGGTTTTAGGTGCTTCTGATCAGGATGGACGAGCAATCCTCGTGCTGCGAGCTAAGGGGCTTCTTTTATCAAGTTGAATGAAGCGCCGCTTCAACGGTGCTCGCGAAGTCCCCCGAGATTGGCGATACAACAGGCTCGGATTCATCGCAATTATTGAAAGTCTCGATTCGACTCACTTCTGACTTCTGGCCGTCTTGAAAGATGGTGTAAGCGGAGTTTGAGCCGATTTTGGCCTGTGATGCCGAATCCGACCCAAAGATCTGGTGCTCAACTCCTGGCCCGTAACTGTGATGTGCTCCACGCTGTCTACGCTCAGTCTTGTGGCCTTCAGCAGCCGTGTAGGGCTAGCGGGAAAGCTCGAATCTGACCGGTGGAGGCATACCTGTGCAGCAGTCAGTCTCATATGTCAGTGTATAAGCGGCAGATGAGGCCGTTCGATTTGATGAAACTCGGATCACTCCTTCGCCGAATGATATCGGTGCACGTTGGATATCACATGTAAGATCTATAGCTCGGCTTTTGCCGCGGACGAAGCCGCAGTCGGTCCAAAGATGTCTACTAGCTCTGAAAATCTGGTCAGCGCAAATGTCAGAATATGTCCTCAGAACCTACTTTTGCGGGATGTTTCCAAAACTTCGGTAGGGAATATCACCGAGTATTCAATATACATGTCGCCCTGAGATACATCCTGAAATTCGGGCATCTACAGACATCAGCGACGAAGGTATTGATCCGACTCACCCCTTCGCCCTCTATGACTTCCACCTCGCCGGGCTGGGTCGTCCCCTTCCGTCCTAAAGAAATTGTCCGTCCGTCGAGGTGGGTCAAGGTCCTCTCGAATCCAAGCAGAGCCTGCAGAAATGAGCCGAGTGTAGATGATCCGGCAAGACTCACCTCCGCCACACTGAGCGTCACTCGCCCCAAGATCCCTCCCTCTTTCCTCGACCATACACCCGTCCGCTCCGCCTTCCTGCTGCGAACCCGAACGATCACATCACCAGCCTCCCAATCAACATTCTCGTCCGCCTCGCCATGGAACACTTCCTCGAAGCCTTCCGGTGCACCAGCGGGTATATGTACTGCCAGTGTATGTTGCGTATCGATCGTTTTCCCTCCTTTACATAGATGACACGCCCGAGCTATTCTTTTGCCTTTGCCTCCGCAGTGCTGGCACCTACAGCTCCGTAAGAGATGTATAAGAAACGAATGACAGCCCACTCACGTCATTTGGACATTCGAGAACATCCCCGGGAACACCTGATGCCGCTGAACCACGATACCTCGCCCACCGCAATTGTTGCAGTCCGCGATATCGGCATCCGAGTGAGCGCCCGAGCCATGGCAGTGGGTACAGATAATCTTCCGTGGTATTCGAAACTGTCATGAATCAGCTAGGGAGGGTTTAGGCAGCAAGAGACGCGCCTCCACCGTTCGACCAGCATACATATCGGCAAGGTCGACCTCAAGATTCGTGAGCAGTCCCGGACCTCGCTGTTCCTGCGACGCTTGGCCTGATAGCACGTCAGCTACAAATTCACGCTCCTTCGCGATGCCAAGTACCTCCACCGAAGAATCGAGCGAAAATGTCATTTGGATTGTTTCCGCCGCCCTGCTTCTGGGCTTCATGCTGCTTCAGCCCTTCCTCGCCATGTCGGTCGTAGATTGTTCGTGTCTGGCCAGACTTCAGTGGCAAAGCTTCTGGGACGCGTCAGACTGACTTCGCTATCTGATAAAGCCCCGTATGCTACTTCACGTCAGCTTGGCTGGTAGCTAAAGAGCAATACGAACCCTTGGTTACATCTATGAATTTCTCGTGCGCAGCTGGGTCGGGGTTGATGTCTGGATGTATGGACTTTGAGAGTTTCTACGAGCCTCAACTACATCAGCTCAAGCCCATGCATAGAGGATATGCTCACCCGATAGGCCTTTTTGATGTCCACGTCCGAGGCGTCCTTCTTGACTACCAAATTCATCAGAGCGTGTCGACTTGTTCGATGCTCACCTCCCAGTATGCTGTAGTAGGACTCAGCTGCCAAGCATCCCGTCAGAAGAAGCAGTATTAGGATGAAAAGCAGGGTTGGCGGCAGCATGCTGCTTTGAGAAGCAACAGAGCCGAGAAACGGTGGTGGAGAAAGGAAAGTCAAAAAGAGTTGTTGCCGGTTCCGGCGACCGTCGGTACATTTTTCTTGTTTGTCGTCGTTCAACCCCTTCCCGCACAATTTCTGCCAATCAAACTCATCATTTTAGAACAGTCGGACCACCTGAGGATGCTTTTT
>JAABUI010001976.1_pt1 | contig 11605 bp, 9 predicted proteins | sample 5559111 | NCBI WGS metagenome assembly JAABUI01 (sample SAMN10711870, study PRJNA513365) | rock metagenome | isolation source: Antarctica rocks | place: Antarctica: Victoria Land, Buttleship Promontory
CGAGCCGCCACCCGCTGCGCTGTGTCGTCGGGATCGGGGTGGTCGGGAAGGTCCTGGTCGGCGTGGTCGGCATGGAACAGCGCCTCGTCCAGCAGCTTGCGCACGTGCACGTCGGCAGCGGAGTAGAACACGAACGTGCCGTCGCGGCGGGCCTTGACCAGTCTGGCGAGCCGGAGCTTGGCCAGGTGCTGGCTGACCGCGGTGGGCGAGGCCCCGACCAGACCGGCCAGGCACGCCACCGACGACTCGCCCTGCAGCAGCGCCCACAGCAGCTTGACCCGGGTGGCGTCGGCGAGCATCCGGAAGGACTCCGCGGCCAGGTTGACCTGCTCCTCGCTCGGCATCAAGAAGTCCGGCAGCTCGTCATGCACACCGCCACGATAGACACCTGATTGTCTGCGTGACTGCGCAGGTAGTGTTGGAGGGTGGCTACTGCAGTGCGAGCGCCGTCCCGGCTGGGCTGGCTCGGCCAGATCCCGGAGGTCCGCTGGGCCCTGACCAGCACTGCGGCGTTCGTGGCCGCGTTGCTGGCAGCTCTGGCGGCCGCGCCCAGCTGGGTCGCCGGGGTGCTGTTCGCGTTGTGCTACGCCGCCGGTGGCTGGGAGCCGGGCCTGGCCGGGCTGCAGGCCCTGCGCCAGCGGGTGCTGGACGTCGACGTGCTGATGGTCGTCGCGGCGCTCGCCGCGGCGGCGATCGGGCAGGTCTTCGACGGCGCACTGTTGATTGTCATTTTCGCCACCTCCGGGGCGCTGGAAGCCGCCATGACGCAGCGCACCGCCGCCAGCGTCCGCGCGCTGCTCGACGTCGCCCCCGAACGCGCCGTCCTACTCGACCCGGACGGCACCGAGCGGGACGTGCCAGCCGGGCAGCTCGCGGTCGGCGACGTGGTACTGGTCCGGCCCGGCGAGCGGGTCCCGGCCGACGGCCGGGTCCGGTCCGGAGAGAGCGAGCTGGACCAGGCCGCGCTGACCGGTGAAAGCCTTCCGGTGCGCCGCGGCCCGGGTGAGCAGGTCCTGGCCGGGACGCTGAACGGCACCGGCGCCCTGACCGTGCTGGTCGAGCGGGCCGCCGCCGACTCAGTGCTGGCCCGGGTCGCCACCCAGGTCGAGCAAGCCTCGCAAGCCAAAGCGAACAGGCAGCTGTTCATCGAGCGGGTCGAGCAGCGTTACTCCCTGGTCGTCGTCGCGGTCACCTTGGCGCTGATCGCCGTCCCGCTCGCACTGGGCGCCGCCTTCACCGCGACGCTGCTGCGGGCGATGACGTTCATGATCGTGGCGTCGCCGTGTGCGGTCGTGCTCGCCACCATGCCACCGCTGCTTTCGGTTATCGCCAACGCCGGACGGCACGGCATGCTGGTCAAGAACGCTGTCGTGCTCGAGCAGCTCGCCGACATCGACACGGTCGCGCTGGACAAGACCGGCACCCTCACCGTCGGCACCCCACACATCACCGACATCGTCGTGCTCGACAACCGGGACGAGAACGCCGTCCTGCGCCTGGCGGCCGCCGCCGAAGCGCCAAGCGAACACCCGCTGGCACGGGCGCTGACCGGTGCTGCGACCAGCCGCGGCCTGAACCTGTCCCAGGCCACCGACTTCCGGGCCCAACCCGGCCGGGGAGTGCACGCGCTCGTCGATGGCCGGCAGGTCCTGGTCGGCCACCCGGTGCTCCTGCCCGACGGGCCGGTCAGCCGCGGTGCCCACCGCGTAGTCGCGCTGCTGGAGCAGGCCGGCCGCACCGCCGTCGTGGTCGTCGTCGATGACCGGCCCGCGGCGGTCCTCGGGCTGTCCGACACCGTCCGGCCGGACGCCGCCGCCACCGTCGCCGAGCTCACCTCGCTCACCAGCCGTCGCCCAGTGCTGCTGACCGGTGACAACCCCTTCGCCGCCGAGCACCTCGCCGGCATCGTCGGGATCAGCGACATCCGGGCCGGGCTGCTGCCGCAGGACAAGACCACCGCCGTGCTGCAGTTGCAGCACACCGGCCGGCGGGTCCTGCTCGTCGGCGACGGCATCAACGACGCCCCCGCGCTGGCGACCGCCGACGTCGGGATCGCCATGGGCGCCGCCGGCAGCGACCTTGCCCTGCAGGCCGCGGGCGCCGTCGTCGTCCGCGACGACCTGCGCACCATCCCCGCCGTCATCGCCCTGGCCCGCCGCGCCCGTCGGGTCGTCACCGCCAACCTGATCTTCGCCGCCACCGTCATCACCGTCCTGGTCGTCTGGGACCTGAGCGGCTACCTCCCGCTCCCTTTGGGCGTCGCCGGCCACGAGAGCTCCACCGTCATCGTCGGCCTCAACGGCCTGCGCCTGTCGTCCAGCCGCGCCTGGCCCACCACGACAGCGATGGTGAACGCAGGCAGCGCCCAACAGCCCCGGCAGAGCCGTCCTGGCGCAACCCCCTCGGGCATCGCCGACGGCATCACGAACGGATCAGCCGACCCGCAGCACCCAACAGCGGCTCAAGCAGCGCACCGATGAGCGCCCGGCCGCTCGCCCACACCAGGCTCTGACCCCCTCCAGACCGCCCGAGTGGGCCACAGCTGCCACCACACCACTCCCGCGTCTCGGCGCGTGGGCCACGTCAAACCGCCACTCCTCCGCGCACGACCACCGCCAGCGGGCTGGTGGGGCCAGATCAAGCCGTCACCGTGGGGCCAAATGGAGTTGACACAGCTGGCCTAGTGCGCGAGCAACAAGGCCCGTCTGCCTCCGTCTGCGTTCGGTGTACGAGCAAGCTTTGCTGGCGGACTACCTAAGTAGGGCCGAACCGGGGTGATCCCGGCCATGGCCACGATTTGCTCGTACGACCGCGTCCGGACGAGCGCCTGTTCGTGGTTAGGCAGGGTGTCGAACCCTCACGCTCCACTCTGCGAGCCTGCAGCCCGATCACGCCGCGCTAGGGCGTCAGGCCAGAGCTTCGCCCGAATACACCCACCGCTCCCCACCGAGCCGAAGGCGCAGCTGCCGAAGCGCTTTCAGGTCGGTCCGCGACATCCTGTTGCGGCCACATGAAGTGCAAGGGTCCAGGGCGGTCCTCAAGCGAGCTCAGGCCTCGAGCGCAAAATCCACCACCGTCGCTCCCCAGGATGAGGGTTCGCTGGCGCGTTCTCGGATTCTCGGTTCCGCGCGCTCTCGGATTCCCGCTTGCTCGCTCAAGAAGGGGGCTACTGCTCAGGTTCGGGCGCAATCATCGAAAGGTCGGCGCCCAGGGCGTCGAGGTACTCGTAGATCGCAACGGCGTAGAGGTCGCGGAGGAAGACCCCGCGAACGCGCGAGAGCCGGAGCTGATGGCGCAGGCGCTGCGTGCGCTGGTGCACGCTCTCGCGCACCCGCGTGCCGATTTGCTCGCTCTCCCCCGCCCGGAACAGCCCGCGAAGCTCGCCGGCGCGCTCCAGGAGCTTCTCAATGTCTTCCGGGATCGCTCCTAGCGCCGCGTCGATGTACCGCTCGCGGTAGATGCGCTGGTTGAGCCGGGCGTTCTCGCGGCTCTCGAAGTGCAGCAGTGCGTCGACGAGGGCCTGCGGCAGGTCGAGCGTGAGCCGGCGGACGCTCTCGCGCTCCTCAAGCCGGCCGCCGAGACCCATGTCGGGCGGCAGGTTCGATGCGGCCGCGTTCGTCGGGACCTTCGCTTTCGAGACCTTCGCACTTGGAGCTTTCGCTGCCCTGGGGGCGTTACTGTCGGACGCAGCAGGTGGGATCACGTCCACCGCGCGCCGCTGCGCACGCTCCCCCGATGCCTCGACGGCTACGGGATCTGGCGCTGGGCCCTCTGCCTGCGTCCTCGCCGAGTCGGCCCCTTCGATCCTCGGCTCTGCGTCCAGCGCCCGCACTGCCGGCGTGCGGTCGGCGACGCGCGTGAGCGTAGGCACAACGTCAGGCGCGGGCACCGGAGCGACGATGTCCCCGACAGCATTCTGGGTTCGAGCCTTGGTCCTTGAGAGAAACCGCGACGTCACATCAGACTGGGTGTCTGCTGCCTTACTCATCGACCCGAGCCGGTCTTCGCGAAGAGCTGCCCGTCACGCTGACCGCGCTTCTGGGCGGGCTCGGTGGGAGTGATGTCGATGACGTGATTGCTGTCGTCCACTGGGTCGCTGGAAGCGGTGCTCACTGAGGCGTCGCCATCCATCGTTCGCTCGAGGATCTCTTCGATCGCGGCCCGGTACGCCCGACTCACAGCACGGTTCGGGTCTGAGACCACGACCGGCTCATTGCGGAGATTGGCTTTGCTGGCCAACTTCGAGTCGGGGATCCGTGTCTTCAGCACCGGCCAGGACTCTCCTTCCGCAAGGCCTTCGATGATGGCCGTCTCCTCTCCCGGCTCAGCCTGGTTGAAGAGCACACCCACAAGTTCCAGGGTCGGGTTCATGCCGGAAGCCGCGACCTTGCGGACCTTGGCGATGAAGGCATCCCCCCCGGCGAAGTGAAGGGTGGTCGGGCGCATCACGAGCAGCGCCATGTCAGCCGCCACCAGAGCGCCAGTCGTGAGCGCCAGAAGGCGCGGCGGCGTATCGATGAGGCAGAGGTCGTACTCCTCATCGACCGTGCGCAAAGCGTCCCGAAGCACGGTCAGGCCCTCGAGCGAGTTCCGAGCCATTTCGCCTTCAGCCCTGTCGAGGCTCTCCCGCTCACATGGGAGGAGCGAAAGCCCGGGGACGTTCGTCTCGACGATCGCGTCGCGTACGCCGATTCGATCACTGCGGGTCAAGTCAAGTACCTCCCCCAGACTCTTCCCGGAGTCGGCCGTGATGCCCAGCGTGTGATTGCTCAGCTGGCCTTGCGGGTCGGCGTCGACAGCGAGCACACGCAGGCCAAGACCTGCAGCGCTCGCGGCGAGGTTCGCCACGCTCGTCGTCTTGCCGGCCCCCCCCTTTTCATTTCCGACAGTGACGATCAGCATGCCAGCGCTCCTCCTTGGGAGGGAGCTTGCTCACAGTTCTGCGGGCGTGCTGCTAGGCGGGCGCGTGTCCATACGTGCTCGCCAGTGCGGGTGTGCGGGTGGGTGGAAGCGAGAAAGGGGGCACGGGCGCGAGGTAGAGCGAGTGCGAGAGCACACGAAAGTGAGGCGCCGAGCGTCCTTGCACCCGAGCGTGCGAGAAACCGAGAGTGAAAGCATCTATGCGAGTAGGATTGTGAGAACCCAAGGAAGAGCAGGCGTGTCATGTGCTCGACCGTATGACCTCTCCACCGCGTGCACGCTCAGCGACACGCCAGCCTGCTCGCATCCGACCCAACACGCGTGCCCACTCGCGGTCTCCTGGTCGCGGGATGTCGCGTTGTACCTCCCTCGCAGTCTCGGAACCTCGCGCGCACCCTTACTCGTCGCCTCTGTCACACACACCAGCACTCCCGTCGTGGAGGTGGGCCGGTGTCACCGCTTAACGTGGAGCTGTCGTGAGCCAACTTGGCGCGCTGGTCAGGCGACGCGTGGTGCGGTGGTGGCGAGCAGCGCGCCGGTGCGGGCTTGGCGCCGCTGCCGGTTCAGTACGGCCCCCTAACGGGCGCGGTCATGGCCGGGTAGGGGCGAGGGAGGCCTTTGCGGTGGGCGGCATCGCCAAACGCTTGCGCTGAGGCGCCGCGGTTACTGACTCTTGCGGCTGGTCGGGGGCTTGGAGGGCGGGGGAGGGGCTGGGAAGTTGCTCAGGGCGTCCGTCAGGCGCTTCCTGGGTGGCATCGACGGCTCTGGAGCGTTCGTCGGCGCGGGGCTCGGCAGCTTCGGCGCGTTCGTCGGCGCGCCGGGCGCTGCCGTCCGCACGCGCGTTGGAGCGTTGGAGCGTTGGAGCGATGGGGCGTCGCGGGCCTGGACGATGCTTTGAGCGGCCCGTTCGGTGGCTTCGTGAGCTCGGGGTTCTGCCCCGGCGGCCTTTTCGGCCGCGACCCCGGACTCTGCCCGCGCCTGGGAGCGTGCCTCACCTGCCCGCTGCGCTTTGGTCTCGGCGCTCCGCAGGGCTTTGTGCGCCGACGAGATGGCCGAGCGAGGGTCGACGAGGGCACGGCCGTCGCGGACACACGTTCGGCGACGCGGAGGGCGGCGAGCGCCCTGCTCACACGAGGTCCTGTGGGCTGCCACTCGCAGGCTCTCATCCTCGCAGGCCCTTACGAACCTGGCTCCTTTTCTGGTCAGGGGAGGGCGCCTCGGCCTGTGACGGCCGGCAGCTGAGCTGAGCTGAGTCGCGGGGCGGAGCTGGGCCACTCAGGATGCCGGTGTGCCCATCCTTCCTGCGCCCCAGCCCGATGCCGGCCTGGAGTGGGTCCGGACCCACCTGGCCCACCTGTCCGGCGATGAGCCGCGCGCCTCCCGGATCCGGGGCGGTCAGGCGGCTGCGGACGCCGCGCTCGCGACCCTGGATCTCACCGGCTACGCCCGCACCCGCAGCCAGGTGCTGCCCCAGGCCGCTCGCGGTGCCTCCCGGTTATCGCCGTACATCAGGCACGGGCTGCTGACGCTGCCGCAGGTGTGGCAAGCGGCAGGCGTAGCACCTGCTGCCGACCGGTCGAAGTACCGCGATGAGCTGTTGTGGCAGGAGTACGCCCGCCACCTGTACGCCAGGATCGGGCCGGGGCTGGTGCAGTCCCTGCGCACCGAGCCGCGGGTGTCCAGCTCGCAGGACCCGTGGCCGCGCGAGATGGCTTGCATGAACCGCACTGTCGGTGAGCTCGAGCAGGACGGGTGGCTGGTCAACCAGACCCGGATGTGGCTGGCCTCGCAGTGGACCGTGCGCGCAGGTCGGGACTGGCGCGAGGGGGACCTGTTCTACCGGAACCTGCTGGACGGGTCCCGCGCTGCCAACCGGCTGGGCTGGCAGTGGACGACCGGGGCGGGTTCGGCGAAGCCGTACGGCTTCTCGCGCTGGCAGGTGGAAAAGCGTGCCCCTGGGCTGTGCCACACCTGCGGGTTGAACAAGGCGTGCCCGATCCAGCACTGGCCCGACAGCAGGGTTGGCCCGAAGGTGGACGGGCCACCCGGCGTGACCGGCGGTAGGACCGGCAGCGGGCCGGGCGGGCCGCTGCTGACCGGCGAGCCCGAGGTGGTGTGGCTGACCGCAGAGTCGCTCGGGACCCAGGACATCCCGCGCTGTCGGCGCACCCGGACCTGCCGCGGGTGTTCGTGTTCGACGAGCCGTTGCTGGCTCGGCTGCGGCTGTCCGGCAAGCGTCTGGTCTTTTTGGCCCAGGCCCTGGCCGAACTGGACTGCCAGGTGCGCCTGGGGGACCCGGTGACCGAGCTGGCCGGGCTCCGCCTGGCGTTGACGTTCGCACCCGTCCCCGGCTTTGGTCGGCGCAGCGCCGCTGTGGACGTCGTCGCTCTGCACCCCTGGCCTTGGCTGCGCCGACCGGGTTCGGGCTCGCTCCGGTCGTTCTCCGCCTGGGCCGGGCGGCGCAGCTAGCGCTCAGCTGCCGGCGCCCAGCAGGCCCTGCGCGGGGGACGTGTCGGTGACCAGCTGGTCCAACCATCCCGCCCGGGCGCCGGCCCGGATGCTGCCCAGCTTCTCGGGACCGCCTTGCCAGGGCGATCGTCGTGGAGCTGCGGCGCAGCGTCTGGAGGTCGGTCGACAGCAGAAGCTCTAACCGGGCACCGCCAGCGATGCGCCGTTCTCATCCTAGAAGCGGGCGCAGATGTCACCGACCGCGTTCTGCAGCCAGGGTCGTCGGGGGAGAGAAGGACCCGTGCCGGGACTGACGGGCTTCCGGGGGCGCCCCGACGCTGAGCAGGGCGCAGCTGGCCCGGCCCCACAGGTCGAGCGCGGCGTGCGTCCCCGGGTCGTCGAGCAGCAGCCGGCGCAGGGCCTTGGTCGGCAGGACGGGCGCGTAGAGCAAGGCGGGACGCCCGGACCTGGACGGCGACCTGCCGGGTGGTCTCGTTGGTTAGCTGCCACGCCTGCGGCTCGTCCCGGCCCCCGACCGTCGGCACGATGAGGACGCCGGGGGGAGCTCGGGAAGCTCAGCCTGGGCGGCGGCGTGCACGGTCCGATCCGAGGTGACCAGCAGCGCGTCCGCCGCCCGCAGGTGTGCGGCCGGCAGGGCCTGCCGCACGGCCGGCGCCAGCGCCGCGTCGGGCGCCGGGCGGGTGCCCGCCGGGACTAGCCAGACCTTCGAGATGCCCAATGCAGCAGCGGTAGGACGTGGCAGCTCGTCCAGGCCGCCGTCGGTGGGTTCGACAATGTCGACGCGGACGCTGTCGACGTGGCGCGCTTCGGTGAGCAGCCGGCTGACCGTCGGGCGGCTGGTCCCGAACCGGTCGGATCTCGCCCTGGGCCGCGTCCTGCAGGTAGTACAGCCGGGCCGCAGCGGCATCAGCTCCGGCGCGAAGCGGGCGGGGTCCGGCGGCGCTGGGTGCTCGTCCATACCGGCCGATCGCGTCAAGCTGACGCGCAGCAGTACCGCCAGGACGGCGACCCCCATCGCCAGTCGGCGTCGCCCTCAGGCGTTCGTCGGCAGCGCGCCGACGACACGCAGCCCGAGCGTTCGCCTGCAGAGCCGGCCAGGACGGCGACCCACCAGGCCAGCACGACAAACCGCACAGCCCGGCCCCTGCCGGCCCGGCAACGGACGGCCTGCTGCTGCCGGGTCAGCTTCCCCAAGGTTGCCCTCCGGATTGTGCGGGCCGCTCCCCCCCGGGCAAGGGCGCCTAAGATCCTTCCTCAGGCGTGCTGGAGGTTTGCGGTGCGGTCGGGACGGTTGCTTGCGCTCGCGCTTGGCGGGACAGGCTGGCGCGTGTGAGCGTCGAGCGGGTGGTCCTGGGTTTGGCCAGCCGCCGCCTTGAGGAGCGCCCGTACATACGACCGGGCTACACGCGCTCAATGAGGTAGAGCACGACCAGGACGAGCAGAACCGTGGTCAACAGGACCCACAGGGCGTCCAGGGCGCGTACTGGTCCCGACTGCTGTGGCATGTCGTGTCGATGCCCCGAGAGGAGTGCTGGTATGCCGGTGCGAACCAAGCTTAGACAGCCTCGCCGCCGTGGCTCGCGTCTATCCGTCGCCGGCGACATGCCTGCTTGGCTGCCCCTGTGGTTGTCGCCGGCACGGCAGCAACAGTGGCTGGGGTGGCGACAGCGTCCTGGTCGGCGGAATACTGCCGGTCTGGTGTGCCTTGTCCTAGCTTGGCTCGCTTTCCAGCGTCCCGCTCCCCGTACCGGCTGTGCGACGTGCATGAGCGTCAGCCTGGAACGTCTACTCCGACGCCGGCCGGCTATCAGATCAGGCAGGGGAGTAAGCGGCAGCGTTTGCCGTCTTCACATGAAGGTTCGCCAGGCTGGGAGGCAGGCCCGGCGAGCACGAGCGAGAGGCGACCGACGTGGACCGAGACCGGGAGTTGCTACCGAGCAGCCCGCAGCGGCGGCAGGAGTTGCTGGACCGCCTGGCGGACGCGAGGCAGCGCGCCCTGCTGGATGGTCGGCGCCGAGACGCGGACCTCTTCTTTGCAGCTGGCAGCGAGGTTCAGGCCCTGGCGGACCTGTCGGGGCTTAGCTAATAGGAAACTGAACGTAAGAAGCGCCAAGTGGCCGCCCTTGAAGCTGGGGACGGCGATGGCGATGTGTGCTGTTGGAGCGACTGTCGGTTGCTGCTTGCCCCGCACGTCCCGCCACCAGGCCATCAGGACGGCGGGACGTGCGGTGCGCGGCACCTCGGTCCGGCTGTGCCGGCGAATGGGCGAGAGTGGGGGTGGGTGGAGCAGGGGGTCGGTGGGCGAGCGGCAACGGTATCCGGGTCGGGCTGGTCGGGGCCTGTTCTAGCCGGGCGGGCCGTGATGGTCGCGGCGTGCAGCACCGCCGCCGCCCCAGCCGGGCGCTGCCGGTGCCGGCCGCTGGCCGCCGCGCCCCGTGCCGGGCCGGTCCTGGACCCAGCGCGGGCGACGCCGACGAGCTCGGCGCGGTGCCGGCGCTGGTCTACCACCAGATCGTGGCCTGGCCGGCGGGGGTGACTACGACCAGACACCAGCGCAGGTCCACCGGGCCGCTCGAGCAGCTCTACGCCCATCACTTCCGGATGATCATCGCACTGCGTTGGCGGCCGGTCAGGTCGACCTGCCGGCCGGGACCAGCCCGATGGTGCTCACCGTCGAGGACTCGACCTTGTCGCAGTACGCCGAGCGGCCGCCGCCGCAGGTGTTCGGGCTGCGGCGCGAGTAGTCCTGCGTGCAGCCTTCGCGCCGACCTGTCTGCCCCACTGCCGCCACCGGGGAGTGAGACGCTAGAGGGCAAAGGATGCAGCGAGCCGGCGGGCAGAAGGGAGCAGACCGTGGGCGGCCTGGTGGTGATCGACCCGATCGTCATCGTCGTGCTGCTCGCCGCCTCGGTGCTGGGTTGGGTCACCTACCGCGTCGTGCGCCGGCGGCGGCGCTTACTCGGTCGCTGTGCTGCCGCGCTCACGGTTGCCTTCGCGCTGCTGGCCGCCGGCGATGTGGTGAACGCCCACTTCGCTTATCTGCCGCGCGTGTCGGACGTCGTCGGCGTCCCGAGCTGGCCCACCATCAAAGCGGCCGACGTTCTGCCAGCTCCCGCCCGCGGCCAGGTCCGGGTTCGCCGGCGCGGTGCGGTCCTGACTCTGCCGCTGCCCGCACCGCGCAGCGGTTTCGCTGGCCATGCGGCGATGGTCTACCTGCCTCCGCAGTACTTCACCGAACCAGGGCGACGGTTCCCGGTCGTCTACCTGCTGCACGGCTCGCCCGGCGCATCGATTGACTGGTTTCGGGCCGACCGCGCATCCGACGTCGGGCTGGCAGCCGCCGAGGCAGGTACGCCGCTGATTCTGGTCGCACCGACCGTCAGCAGGCGCTGGAGCGATGACAGCGAATGCGTCGACAGCCCCCATGAACGAATCGAGACCTTCCTGACCGCTGACGTCATCCCCGACGTCGACCGTGCGCTGCGCACCCTGCCGGTACGCCGCGCCCGGGCCCTTGCCGGTAACTCCGCCGGTGGCTACTGCGCCCTGAACCTGGGGCTACGCCACCGCGACCTGTTCGCCACCATCATCGACTTGTCCGGCTACACCAGCCCCACCCACGACGGCGGGGTTCGAGCCCTGTTCGGTCACGGACATGACCTGGCCCACCGGGCCGCCGCCAACACCCCGGCCCAGTACGCCGCACAGCTCCATACCCAACCCCGCGTCCGGCTCTGGCTCGACAGCGGACGAGCTGACCACCGACCCCGCCGCGACCTGAGCTCCATCGCACCGGTGCTGCGCAGCCGGGGTCAGGACGTCACCCTGCAGCTACGACCCGGGGCCCACGACCACAACGTGTGGCGACCTGCCCTACGCCAAGCCATCCTCTGGGCCGCACCAAAACTGTCCCGGTAAAACGCAGCAGACGATGACCCCAGGGCATCACGCCCTGCAGATGCTCGCTGCAGACTGCTCTCGCGATCAGCTATGGCTTGAGCGTCCCCCCGGCCCGTTCTGACCGACGCGGATTCTTGGACTAGGGGGCGCAGGTGGTGTCTGCGGCGCTGACCGCTGGCTTGGGTGCGGTGCTCGCGGGGGCGGCGGGGGCAGGGGCGTTGCTGTTGATGGTGACGGGGTGGGTGTTGGTGTAGCTGGAGCCGACGACGACTTCCAGGGTGCGGCTCAGGGTGGGGTTGGGGGTCAGGACAGAGCC
>JAABUI010001979.1_pt1 | contig 11592 bp, 18 predicted proteins | sample 5559111 | NCBI WGS metagenome assembly JAABUI01 (sample SAMN10711870, study PRJNA513365) | rock metagenome | isolation source: Antarctica rocks | place: Antarctica: Victoria Land, Buttleship Promontory
CTGACACCCACCCCCCCCCCCCCCCCCCCGGACTCCCAGCATCATCCCCCCGCCCCCCTGACTCCCAGCAACAGGCGCAGAGTCAGCAAGGCAACAGCTCAAGTCTGGACTATCGACATTGACATCTAGAGACAAACATCTTCAAGGAGTTTGCTACTGGACCAGATTGCATATGCAGTGGACATGCATGTGCAGCAGCTGTAGCAAGGCTTGCTGCTATCCAGACCAAGGAAGTCGATCTCGTCTAATCAGCAATCTGTCTGGTGGCACAGTCAGTGAGGCTTAGTTCAATGATGCTATGCGCTTGTATCCCAAGAATGCCAAGGCAGATAGGCACGACAGCCTCCAGTTGCAGCATTTGGTCAGGTCAGCCGCATGCAACCTCAGCTTACTGGCTGGTCATTGTCAAGTTGGATACTCTGGACAGGTCAGCCAAGAACGTATTGCTGTCAATCAGATCCCCAAGGACACTGACAATTGTGGGAGACTTGCTCAAGTTGTGGAGGTGAGCCTGGACAGCTTAGCATGTTGTGCGCCTTACTTGCTGCAAGTGTGCACCTGGCGCCTCAGTTGTGCCCCTTGCTTGCGTAGCATGACTAGCTGAATTTGACATGCAACCTGATTCTGCAGGTTGCTGTTGGGGCCAGAGTGATGCTGAGGCGTAACATGTTCATGGCAGACAGCCTGATGAACAGTGCAATGGGAACAATTGTCACGGTGGTTGCTATGGTAAAGGCCTTGAGTGGCCAGAAGGGCACGAAACACCAGGGCAACAGTTATGCGGTATCAAGATTTTGTTCGATGACAAGAGGGTGGGCAGAATGACCAGGGACACCTCAGACCATGTTGCCACCATAGTTCGTCCAGCCACATTTAAATTTAGTGGCAGGGATGGCCGTCATCAGTTTGAGAGATGTCAGTACCCCATTGTGTTGTCTTGGGCAGTGACAATTCACAAGGTGCAGCTGCAGGGTCTCAGCCTAGACAAGTCATTAATCTCAGAAGTGATATTTGGGATCAAGGTCAAGCCTATGTTGCTTTGAGCAGAGTCCATGCCCTGCCAGGAGTCTTGGTGGGCTTAACTACAGCTTCTTTTGACAAGAATAAATGCTGTGTGTATAATGAGTATGCACGTTTGGCAGATTACCCCAGAGTTTGACCTAGGCCTTAGCCCACTGTACATTAGCTGCTGTTGTATGTTGTGGTGCAAGATCTACAGGTCATGTTTAGCAGCTGTAACAGGAAGCAGCTTCCACACAAATAATGATCATTTGGCTCAATACAATCAGGCCTAACACTGACAAGACTGCCCTGCCCAAATTATCTGCTGCTGCTGTGCCTGCCTGCTGGAAATCTGTTATGTCGTCATGCATGACAGTGCGCACATGTATCACCAAGCTAAAATACGTCATTTGATCTAGACGACATATCCTGCCTACATGTGACCCAAGATTTGTGCTGCCAAAAGCATCTGCCCAAAGGCTATACCATGTGACTGCGGCATGTGCACCGTAGCAGACGCACAGATCAGTCTACCTCCTGGCCACATACAAACATCACTACAGAGACCTGTAAATTTATCCTGTGTTCCCTTTTCGTTGGGGGAACTGCGCACTTCAAACAGCATCAACGCAAGCCTTGTGAGCAAGCGTTTCTAGCTGTCGCACAGTCTTTCTGTACATGCTTTCCACAGCATCAACTTGATTCTGCAGGCCTGTGTAGGCAACATTTCTCAGCATAGAAACAGAGATTTCATTGCCGTTTGATGATAAACTGCTTGACGATTTGATTGCAGCACTGGGTCTATTTAAAGTGAAGGCCGGGACACTGGAAAGCATTGGCAATGCCATCACAGGCTGATATCGCTGAGCCAGAGGTCCACCTTCGCCCACGTTCCTCACTTGCACATCAATTGGCTCCAGCTCATGGCTGCACGTACATATCCAACATGTGAAGCAAGCGCAGGCTAAAACTTGCACAGTTGACTTCTTAAGCACTCTGTAACAGCAAACACACTAACCCATGCAAGTATAGTTAAGCTTGAGCTGCAGTCATATCATATGATGCCTGATAACAGTAGAAAGGAAATAGAGGGTGCCCCTTGCCAGGCACAGCAGAGCATACCTGCTGCTATCAAGCTGAAACATACACTGCTGAATTTCGCATGATGAGCCTTCATGACGAGGCAAGCATGAGATAACTGCAAAAAGGGTTTGTGGGTTGTACTGCTCGACCTGCAGACTGCCAAGTGCAGCAGCCATGCTGCTGCTAATCATGCATTCTTGAGTAGTGGGCTGCAAGCTGGTGACAGGCCTGTAGGCAAACCAGCCTAACACCTGATCGTACTGGAGCTGACTTTGCACAGCTTGGAGGAGCTCAACTGCAGACATGGCACAGCAAAGCGTGAAAGGTTGCAGCAGAATCATGCAGCATTTGATACCCAGAGCTGGATTGTTTTGACAGAACCAGACCTTCTGGTTCACCTGCCACCAGAGTTGTAGCCAGCCCAGCAGGACAGCAAAGATATGCATTTATGCATGCTTGTCGCTGCTGTCTGACTTCAGTCTCTGCAGTGAACAGAGCAGCTCGGAGCTGAGATTGTCAAGTAAGCACACTCACGTCGAACACCTGCTCTCACCATTTGTGTCCTGCAGCACTTCAGAGGTCCTGCTGATCAGTGTCCCTGCGGACATCGAAACAGGTCTGTCATCAAGACTTGTTTATCAGCCACAGGGGCACAACAAGGGGCTGTGCTGTACCTAGGAGGAGCCCAAAACCTTCCTTGGAAACGGCAATTGTGGGCAACGCAGCAGCTAAGGCCGAGCCTGTGGTCACCACACTGTACATTAGCTGTAGGGCTCAGAATGAGATTCAAGAGCTAACCATTTCAGCGAATCTGGCAAGCACAACAGAACGAGAGAGCAAAGACATAAATCAAATCAGACTTGCGGTACACGCTCTTTGCCATCTTGGAGTCTTGGAGTCTTCGAGTCTTCGAAGTGGGGCCAGAAATTTCGATGTCAAATTAGTGGTTTCCATTTGGGTAGGTGCTTACAGAAGTACCTGAGATTTGGAGCCTGGGCAAGCACATGGTGTCCAGCAATAGCTGTACCCATCAATCAATGTACTCCTTGCACACATTGGTTCTTCCAGTCTTTGTCAGGGGTGGCAAAGGGTTGTTTGCTAGTGCTAAGACCTCACCTGCTTACCAGTGGTGTTCATCATTTGGTTCTAGTGCTCCTGTGTTGCACCGGGTTGCTATCAATGTGCTTCAACCTGCTCATGTGAGCGCAGCTGGAGCACCTGTGAGTGTATTCATAATGCATCTCTTGCCAAGAAGCACAAACAGGCTAGAGCCTTCATGCGCTAATGATCTAGTGTATGAGTTCAGCAATCTTCGTCTTCTCAAGCGTGCTCAGTCTGCAGAGTATGATGAGGAGTACCCTGAGTGAAACAGTGAGGAAGAGTAGCTTGCTTAGCCCTTATGATGCATGAATCAACTCCAAACAAATGACTTTTTTGTGCACTTCACCAAATATCTGCTGATATTTTATATTCGCATATTTATGTTGCAATAATTACCTTGCTGGGCTGATACTGCGTATTACGTATTGCAAATGTGTACTACGTATGGGGTAACACTGTGTTGTACCAAAGGACAACCTTTTGCACATCTACACAGGATGCATCTTTGCATATGTGTCTGTACAGTATTACCGCGTGCTTGGCATGAGGTTGGAATGGATTTGAGGAGCCAGATAGCATGCTGAGATTTGCACGCAATGCAGCATGGCGCCTTGTGCAAGTAAAAGGGAACATGACCATGGGAGACAGACAGAAATTGTGTCAGACCATAGTGCTAGACAGCTCCTGTAAGCCACGAGTGTTTTATTCAAGGCAGAAGACCTGCTGTGACCAGATGCAAACAGCCAAAGAGTGTTGCATATAGTTGAGAGCTGTTTGCCTTGAGACGCTTTTGACGTCTTCAGCGCTGCTAGCTAGCTGAAGTCAGGCATGTACCTAGCCAGGTGAGAGGAAAACATGTGGTCAACCTCATGTAACAGTCCTAGGACAAATGTAAGAAATAATTACAGGTGCACCTTTGAAGGTCAAGGCACATGTGCACACAGGTCAGTCAATAACATATCATGCACATCTAGCTGCAATTCTGGCAGCTGCCCAGACCCTTTCTATTGGCTAGTCAGTGTGTACAAGTCCACTTCATTATTGCACTTCAAAAGCGCCCACTTCTCAGCAATTCCAACACTTCCATGTTTTGAATGTATGAAAACCAAAATAGCAACCAGAAGACAAGCAAAGCTGTAAAGACGTACATGCGCAGATACCATCACACCTTCACATGCAAAGAGATTTGAGCTGCTTGTGTGCAAAATTTGCATGCCACTGAATTCTTGAAAAAAGGCATTTGGAGCAGAACTGACATGACAATGCATTGAAAGAATTGCACTTTAACAGACAGGGTCAAAGCCCTAGAGGACCAGATGTTGGCCCGTCTGAGTTGCTGGAAGGCACTATTTGCAGCAACTATCCAGTGTGTGATCTTAGTGTCTAAGGTGCAGTCAGAGGTGAAAACACTGCCCAATTCAAAGTGGGACACCACTTCTAGTTGATCACCACGCAGCGTGATGACTGAATCTGCAGCTTGAGCTGCAGCATTTCTGTCAACAACCAGCACTTTGCTCTTCTTTGTACTGGTTGTAAGTCCCCGACGCAGAAATGTGGCATCCATGGTAATGACAGCTTCCCTGAGCTACTCAGCGGTGTCACATGCCAAGGAAATGTCATCAGCATACAGCAGAATCCACATCAGCACCTCCTCTATGGGATTCTTGGTGACGCCAAGCCGCTGCAGCTGTGGCAGTAGCTGGCGAATGACTGAGTCAAGACAGACATTGAACAACGGTGGAGCAAGCACACGTCCTTGCTTGAATCCAACACTTGTGCCAACTGGGGCAGAGTCAACTTGGCTGCGGATGACTGCTGAGTGATGCGTGTGGAGGTCCCTGATGAGAGCAAAAAGCTTTAGGGGTGCGCCCCTGCTGAGCAAGATCTGCCAGGCCACCTCCCTATCCACTGAGTCAAAGGCTGGTCAGGTCCAGCATATAGGTGTGCAGAGTCTGGCCTTTGTTCCAAGCCCCATTGCACAAAAGGCGCAAGCTCAATAGAGCGTCAACAGTGCTCCTGCTTGGTCTGAAGCCACATTGCTCGTCAAGAAGGTTGTCTGCCAGCCACTGTGAAAGGCGTGCACTCAACACGCTGGCATAGGCTATCCCAGCTATGCTCTGCAGGGCGATAGTTGCTGCACAGAGAAGCATCTCCCTTCTTAGGAATGGGTAGCAGAATGTCCTGCTTGAAGTCCTGGGGAGCTTGCTCTGTGCGCGAAATGCCAAGGATGACTCTGTATAGCGCGGAATGCACAGAGTCACCCCCATACTTCAGTATCTCTGGCAAGATGTTGCAGATCCCTGGGGATTTGTTGTTCTTGAGATGTTTGATGGCTGTGATAACCTCAGCCAGCGTGACTTCTGGGTAGGGTGGGTCCTGCTGGGAGATGGGGGGGTTTGGGGGGGGGGGTAGTAGCACTAGCACCTCAGGAGCAATGGGTGACATAGCTGTGAACAGCTGAGTGACACGCTGAAGCCATTCAGCGATGCGCTTGGAAGCTGTATGAAGCTGCCTGCCAGAGATCCCATGTTGCAGCTGCCTGCCAGGTTGACATTTGGGCTTGCTGATCAGCTCATGAGCTGCCTGAGGGCCTTGTATGCTGGGTGTGTTGCCCTTGCGCATGGAGCGTTGCACCTTTGTGACCAGTTGTGTAAAGTGATGATGGTAGTCAGCAAGTGCAGACTTGTGGGCCACTTGGCTGGCGACCTGGTACTCAGCCTTGGCCTGAGGGCTAGGGTTGGCCAGTGAAGCTTGACACAGCTTGCGCTTGCAGTTGGCGAGGTGGAGCGCTGCCTCTGAGATCCAAGGTCTTTGTGCCCTTGGAGGTTGCTTCAGCTGAGCCTGTGCCGTAATGTTGAGAGAGCCTTTGAGGGCTCCCCAGCTGTGCTCCACATCCCCAATAGGGATGTGGTGGTGTGTGGCCAACAAGTCCTGCAGGGATAGCTGGATAGCTTCCTTGCCTGCTTCACTGTGAAGGGGAGCTGGCTGTAAGCGAGAATGGAATGTATCTGAACAGCAGAATTAGACCAGTTATTGACTGGCTAGCTCGTCCTACAGGAAGCCAATATGCAGGCATGGTGGCACTGCAGACTCTGAGGTATTGCATCGATTGGAAACCAGAGGCCCACCAGGGGCCAGGCGGTGCAGGGATCAGAACTACTCAGGATTACTCAGGGGCATCAGCTGCAAGGCTAATCTCCACAGCCCGGCAAGTCATCTTTGTCATCATCAACGACAGCCTATATGAGACAGCATTGCTTTGGTTTCCTGTCATGTATCGTAGGCACATAGGCACATGTTGTTTTCCACTTCTTCAATGGTATAATACAGATTCATCTGCTCACCCCTCGTGTCTTTCTCTATTCTCACATGGCAAGCTTTTATCCTGCAAGATTTCGACCTGATTCATCCTGTGGGCAATGCAGGTCAATATTCAACAGCCAAGATGAGTGAGCGCAGCAAATGAAAGATGAGCATCTGGTCTTGATATGCCTCACCAACTGCCAGTTCACAGTGCTGGGCTGTGGCTTGTGTAGCTCATTCAGGTTTTGTTGATTGATCATGGATCATGTATTCAATCCGGCAATAAAGCACCGTATAAATGTAGGTAAACCAAAAGGATGAAACATTGACAGGGATCACTGATTGCATCTACTAGACTGACTGGAAGGCAGCACGCTTACATGTGCACATCAGACACCTCGTGACAAGCTAGATTTAGAAGTCGTGGTGCAGTAGCAAAGGCGGCTTCTGCATGTGACAAGCAGTATCCATGGCCAAGCAGGCAAGGGTTGGTCTGTTTGGGACATGACCCTTGCTGTGATGGCGCTGACTGTTGACTTAAGCAACGTTGTCATTGTAGAGCACGATGGCAATCTTGTCACCATCTGGTTCAAAAGCATCATTGTCCTTGCATAGCAAAAGCTTGAGCTAAACACGTTATCAGTGCAAATTGTGCAGGGTCAGAACTCAAAATGTGGGTGTGAATTTTGCTTTGCAACCTCCTACAGCCTTCCTCAGAACTATTGCGTACGACTCATGCGACATCCTGACTTGAAAGCACAGGTGTATGTGGTGTGCGACACAAAACCAAGCTGGTGGGAGTTCTGTTCGAATGGCCAAGGTGCCCCATATGATGCTTAAGCTGTGAGTAGCAATACATTACATTGGATGTGCTTGGTGCTGTCTGCATTGCGTAACTTTTCAAGGCCCTTATAGCCATGTTGTGCTTGCTTTGGAACATAAGCAAGGCTACTTGTATGTCATAACAACATTCCTAATGCACAATTGCTCTGTGCTTGCTGCTTGACCATGCTGCACAGGTCTCTCACCCTTGTCCAATGCATGCATGCAATCAGCAGAAATGCATGCTGACAGGATCCATCTGATTGCAGCAGCCACCTGTGAGAGCAACATCCAGTGTCGACCCAACCCAAGGCGCAACAGAAACAGGGGTCAGACATGCAGCAGCATAGAAAGTGGTGAGGATGTCATGGGCAAGATGGCACAAACACCAATCAGCCTTAGAGGCAATCTAAATCGTTGTATAGAAATTTCTTTTGTGGCATTTTTGAAACGTCTTAGACTTCTCAAGTTCTTTCCTTGTTTCATTTAGGAAATTCAGCAGCTGCTTCCCATGTATTTGTGCCATCTGCATGCACGGCATTGCACACAGGTGCCCATCAAAATGCCCTTGTGTTGACTATGTGTGCTGTGCACCAGTTTGTGGCCTTAACCACCAGGACTTGGCCCAATGGTGGCTGCAAACTCTGAGGCCTAAACAAAGCGCTATGTATCTAGCCTCTGCCACTACAAGCGCCTAATGGGACAAGACTGCAACAAGCTGTCCAAACCAAATCCTCAGTCCACAGACAGAGAGGAAGTGCTCTGCACTGTGTCAGGACTTTCAGAGTATTGCAAGTGCTCATGAGCGCCTGAGTGATCACATATTAATATGATACTTTGACAAGCTGTCCCAGCTGTGCCCTGCTGAGTGATTGACAAGCCCAACATAGCAGAGATTCTTAAAATCTAACAGGTATGACAGCGGAGATCTGATCTGCATGCTGTTATAGTTATCCATGTCAACCTTTTCCAAGCTGCTCAAATGCTGAAGCACTTCTGGTACAAGCTTGATGTTACAAAAGCTGGCTTTAAGGAGTCCAAGAGCTGTAAGGGATGACAAACTCAGAGGCAAAGCTGTCAGTGCGTCATCCCTTAAATCCCTCTACCGAGAAGAAGCACAAGTTTTTGAAGATGTCCAAACAGCTGCGTCAAAACGGTCTGAGGCTTGATGAATGGCTGACAGAACTGCAACAAAAGGAGAGGTGCACGCTTGACGCTGACTTCCAAACTCTGAAAGGAAAAGGCTACAGGCCCTTTTTCAGAGGCTCAGTGTTAATGTATCGCTGCAACAAAAAGGCATGTGTCTGCCAGAAGGACAAAGCAGACACTGTTCCACCTGCCACATAGGACACCGATTGTCATTTTGATTGCATTCACAACCTTTCTGGTCTTTGATTATGTGAACAGTGCTTTCTGCAAGCAATGAGCACCTGATATGTGACTCTCAGTGCGCTTCCCATATGAAATGAGAGCTGTAACGGAAGCCCAAAACGGTATTGTCTTGTCTCATGTCTTCCTGCGCCCTTTGACTATTTTAGTCCCATTGGGCCTGCATGTCAGCATGCTGCCTATTGGCAAGGCGTTGACCTGCCCATTGCGGACAAAGCAAAATAGGAGTGTGTTGAGACTGGCCTGAGACTTCTCGTTCCTGCCCAACATTCCTGGAACATTCCCAGCATCTTCCCGGATTATCCACCATTCCTTGCTCTTTCCAAGGAGCACGGCCTTCTCGTTCCCTCCCAGCACTCCCTGAACTTTCCATCACAAATTCATAGCGATCATGAAGTTGTCCTATAGCTCCTATAGCTCCAACACTTTTCTCACAACCGTCCTATAGCTCCAACAATTTTCTCTAACGTGCTTTTAGGACTCCCGTGGGACTCCCATTGTCCCACGAAACTCGTCCGTGTAAGATAGCGGAAATATTTGAGAAATTTCCCAAATTAGGAAACATTAAGAAAACAGCCCTGCCCAATCTTCGTTTATCACCACGTACGTAAGCTTGCCTCATGCATGCACAGTGCAGTCACCATTGCAACAACACCTAGGCCTCCTGCTTTTCAGATTGCTTTATAACAGCGCCCTTGCGTCCATGAGAACACTGGATCAAGCAGCAGATTCAACATGGCATTTCAGGTATCACCTATATGCCGCAACTTCATGGCATGATTCAGAAATGCCTATGCACACACACACGCACGCGCGTACTAATCGCATTAGTCAATTATGCAAATGTGTAGTTTGTTTCACTTAGGTCTGCGCGGTCACGAGTCCTGCCCAGCCACCTTCACCCTTTGATACTGGTGTTGTGTGTCGGCAGCCTGACAGCGGCCAGTGCTATCACTTGAGTTCGCGGGCAAAGCCGCTCGTATTCGAGGTCCCCTTCACAGTTTTCCTTCCTTGCAAGCTAGTGGACATCTACGTTGCTAACATTCCACCAGCAGATCATCGAGCTGTGGTCCTACTGTCGCATTTATGCAGGTAAGCCTTCATTTTGTTGTAGGTATTGACGGGATGTGCACTGTTGTCGACTTGCATGCCGGTTGTGTCACTGGGACAACAAGCAAGAGAGTTGCGCAAAGTTGCCGACTGTTCCTTGCAACGTGTGCTGCAGCCCTTATCAGCTAAAGAGAAAGCGTTTCAAGCGAAATGGGTGGAGCTGGCATATGACCAGGCTCTAAAGTCTGAAGCCGCTGGAGGCATCCCCATCGGCTCAATTTTGGTGCATGAACCAACAAGGAAAGTCATTGCAGCTGGTCACAACCAGCGCATGCAAAAGAACAGCAACATACTTCATGGCGAGATGGATTGCTTCGAAAATGCTGGGAGAACCTATGAAGGGGGCCCTATTCCCTGGCAAGAAACTGTCTGTGTCACAACATTATCACCATGTCTGATGTGCACAGGGGCTATACTAATGTATGGCATTCCAACGGTCATCATTGCAGAACACGATAATTATTTATCTCCAGGAGAGGAGCTACTTGCCTCAAAAGGTGTGAAGGTGATTGTGGTCAACAACCACAAATGCATACAGACTATGTCCAACTGGATCAAAGAGCACCCTCAGCTCTGGCACGAAGATGTAGCAGGGAATGTGAAAGGTGCACGTGTGTGAGACAGCTGCTACATGTCAAGGTTTCAATGAAAGGGCGTGTAGTGAACCTGGTACACAACAAATCAGGTTATGTACATGCACTCTGTCAGCTGCGCAGCTGGAACTCATCTCAAATTTGAAGCTACAGCAAGTCAGCTCTGATCAGTGGTATGTTGATTAGCGGGCAACAAACACGGTTGCTACTGCAAGTCCCAAATACAGGATGGCAAGATGCAGGATGTATGTGAAAATAGAGTGCTGAGCGTGATAAAGAAACGCAATATTGGCATCAGACAAGGCGCCAAAGCGGTAGTAAGATGCTTGTGCATGAAAGTGCTGCTGTGCCCTGAGCTTATTGGATCGTGCATAGGACCCTACATATATACATTTAGCATGCTGTATGCGTGCAAAATACATGCATGGAATGTTGACTGAAGTCGACTTGTGTTGCAAGTTGCCAAGTCAAAGTCAAGATTTGGAATCTGCAGATGCAGGCAGACAAAGCAATCCTAAATGCCCCAGAATTGCAGCGATGACTACTGGTTTTGCATTGGCGCACTGGCAAGGCGTAGAGCAATTAGTAGCCTTGAACAGCAAACAAAGTAAAGTCGTTCACGATGCAACAGTTCGATCGATCCATAGTAAGGTCAGATGCCATTGCATTGGGTCAGGTATGATAACATACAACCAAATGACCAGGCATGATAGTGAGCCGGCCATAGCACAGTTTGTTTTGCCAGCACCAAGCACCATTGACAAAGCATGGCAGGCAGATCAAAAGCTCTCAAGACATGAGCAGGGACAGGAATACATTTGGCGTAGCCTGAATTGCTCAGAGAGTTGACAGCATTTGTGCCTAGGCACTTTAGAATCATTCATCCTCTCTATGTTGCCGTCGAGCTGCTCATGCGTTGAAGTTGCTCAGGCGTGACGCACGGTGTGCAGACACCAGGGGACAACCCGAGGCTGCGCTGTTCCATCTGCAAAACTGCTCGCCTGCGGCTGTGTCAGGTCTGTCCAACAGCGGTGCCTTCAGCCTTCGGGTAACAAGATCGCAGGATCGGCGGTGCCAGTAGAGCCGCAAGTCTCTTGCGAGCACCGCATGGAGCCTCATCTAGAGGATGGAGAACTTGATGTCGAAGATGGGGAAGTTGCAGCCGACGGAACTGCGCAGGTATGACACA
>JAABUI010001980.1_pt1 | contig 11589 bp, 9 predicted proteins | sample 5559111 | NCBI WGS metagenome assembly JAABUI01 (sample SAMN10711870, study PRJNA513365) | rock metagenome | isolation source: Antarctica rocks | place: Antarctica: Victoria Land, Buttleship Promontory
CGTTGACCCGGCCGGTCCAGAAGGTCGGCCAGGTTCCAGGCAGATTGTCGTTGTCCAGCCACGCCGACAGGTACGGCGAGCGGACGGCCAGCGGTACGGCCGGCGGTCGGACAGGGGTGAAACTCGGGGTGGCGGTTCGGCCGCCCCGAGCGGCGGCTGGCACCGCCCGACCGGCCAGCGCCGGTGACACTACGGAGGTGGCGGCCAACGCCCCGGTCGGCAGGGCCAGAGTCGTGGCGGTGGCGGCCAGGCCGGCCGCGCCGGTCAAGGTGAGGAATCGCCGCCGGGAATGGCCGGCGGATTCTGGGTTGTCGTCGGTGGAGCGCTGCTGCGTCATCGGGCAGATCCCTTCGGTTGGACCAACAAAACTAGTTCGGGCGAACTAATCACTTGCGGGCAAAGGCAATCGTGATCGTGCGGGTCACGGCTACCTGCGGCGAACCCCCGCACCTACCAAGCGAACTGGGACGCCTGGGACGCACAGTGGTGCATGGGCGCTGGTCGGTCCGATCGGGACCTGACTCCATCGTTAAAGGTCAGTTAACAGCAACGAACAGATCCGGTCAATAGCCGACACGAAGTGCCTTTATTTGTTGGCCGATGCGTCAGTTTCAATCAACTTCAGACACTGAGTGCCCGGTGCGCCTTCAGGCCGACAAGTCGTTCAAGCATTGTGGGCTGAAGGGTTTCGGTCGTCGGTCGCGGCATGGAGCACCCACCCCGGCAGCGGCGATATCTGTCCACAGATCCGGGTCGCCCCCGTCGGCACCGGATGCGATGCGGGAGGTGGGCACTTGTGCCAAATGACTGTCCGGGGACCGGTTCGCAGCGCTTTCCTCAGGCGCGCAGCGCAATCAAGCTCCGGCTACTGCGTGCCGGCCAGCGGTTGGTCCGCCTGGAAGCTGCGGGACGCTACAGGAGCCAGATGACCGGTGAACAGCGGTGGTCTATAGCGGTCCTGCACGTGTTGGCGGGGACTGGCATCACTATTTGCGCTGGACTCTGTTGAGGTAGCGCTGCACGATCACCACCGCGATCACGAAGACGCCGGTGACAACTGCCTGCGCCGCCTGCGGCAGACTGGTGCCCAGGTTGATGTAGCTGCTGACTACGCCCAGAAGCAGCACGCCGGCGGCGGTGCCGATGAGCGATCCGGCGCCACCTGTGAGCAGGGTACCGCCGATCACCACGGCGGCGATGGCGTTGAGCTCGAACCCGCGGCCCAGGTCAGGAGTTCCGGACTGGCTGTAACCGGCCGCCAGTACCCCGGCGATCCCAGCCAGCCCGGCGGAGAAGACGTACAGCCAGATCTTGGTGCTGCGGACTTTCAGACCCATCAGCGAGGAGGCGTCCTCGCTGCCACCCAGTGCGTAGGTGGTGAGCCCGAACGAGGTGCGCGAGAGCGTGATGTGGGCGATGATGTAAAGGATCAGGGCCAGCAGGATCGGATAGCCGATGGTGAAAAGGCTGCCGGTTCCGAATCGGTAGAAGGCACCGGATTGCGGTGCGGAGTAGACGTCGTTCCCGTTGTTGCTGACGAAGAACACCAGGCCGCGCACCCCGTACAGGCCGGCCAGGGTGACGATGAACGGCGGCAGGCCGACCCGGGCGATCAGCACACCCTGCACCAGTCCGATCAGCAGCGCCGCCCCGAGGGCCAGCGCGATCGCCGCCAATGCGCCGGCGCCGTACCCTTTCGACACGTCGAGCACCTTGGTGGACAGAATCGCCGACAGCGCATACACCGAACCGACTGATAGGTCGATACCGCCGGTGACGATCACCAGTGTCATTCCGATGGCGATGATCGCCGGGAACGACACGGTGATCAGCACATTCCGCAAATTTCCCAGCGAGCCGAATCCTTGGACGGTGATGGAGGCGAAGATGACGAACAGCACCAGCACCACCATGGCGCCGACGCCGTCCCGCTGCAGCAGGTGGGCGATCCGCGCCTTGGTCGACGCCGGCTGCAACGACGCCTCGACGCCGGCGCCGCGGGACGCGTCGATGGACAAACCCTGGCTGTCGTCGCCGCTCATGAACGCGCTCTCTTCCGCTGGACCAGGACCGCGATCACGATGATGATCGCGGTGACCATCTGGGTCACCGCGTCGGTGAAGTTGTGGAAGGCCAGGGTGCTGCGCAGCACCTGCATGACCAGGGCGCCGGCGATGGTGCCGATGATGCGGACCCGGCCGCCGGTGAGGGCGGTGCCGCCGACGACGACCGCGGTGATGGCGTACAGCTCATAGCCCAGGCCGTTGGTGCTGGGGTCGTTGGTGCTGGTGAAGGTGGTGACCACCAGGCCGGCCCAGGCGGCCAGCAGACCGCTGACGATGTACACGGCCAGCAGTGTCTTACGTACCGGGATTCCGGACAGGTAGGAGGCGCGGACGTTGTCGCCGATGGCGACGATGCGCCGCCCGAAGATGGTGCGACGCACTACCAGCGCGATGATCACCACCGGTACGAGGGCGTCGTAGAAGGGGGCCTGGAGCCCCAGGAAGGAGCCGGATCCGAATTTGAGCAGCGTCGGGTCGGACACACTGAGGGTGGTCGCCTGGAACAGCACGGCCACTCCGCGGCCGGCCACCAGCAGCGCCAGGGTCGCCACGATGGGTTGCACTTCGAAGAACGCCACCAGAGTTCCGGCGATGGAGCCCACCACCATGCCGGCGATGAGCACCAGCGGCACGATGACGTAGGCGGGCAGCCCGCGGTCCAGGCCCTGCCCGATGACCGATGCGGAGATCGCCATGGTCGCCCCGACGGACAGGTCGATTCCCTCGGTGCCGATGACCAGGGCCATGCCCAGGGCGACGATGAGGATCGGTGCGACCAGTACCAGTTGCAGCTTCAGGTTGCTGGAGGTCAGCCAGAACTTCGTGAAAACCGCGTTGTAGATGATCAGCAGCCCAAGCGCGAAATAGACGCCGTTCTCCTGGAGGAAGGAGAAGACCTTCTTGCGGTCGATCGTGGTGGATCGGGGGCTGAGGGCTTCAGACATGGTGGGAGTCTCCAGCTTCGTCGCCGCCGGTCCCGGCGATGGCTTGGACCAGTGCGGCTTCGGTGAGGTTTTGGCCGCGTAGTTCGTCGACGATGGAGCCGTCCCGCAGAACCATGATCCGGTGGGAGCCGTCGACCAACTCTTCGGTCTCGGAGGAAATCAGCAGTACCCCCAGGCCCTGCTCGGCGAGTTCATCGATCAGTCGCCGGACCTCGGCCTTGGCGCCGACATCGATTCCCCGGGTCGGTTCGTCGAGCATCAGAACTTTGGGTTCCAGGCACAACCAGCGGGCCAGCAGCACCTTCTGCTGGTTGCCGCCGGACAACGTTCCCACCTTCTGGGCCGGCCCGAACGCCTTGATGTTCAGTCGTTTCATGAAGGTGTCAACGAGTTTCTTGGCGGCTTTGTCGGAGAACACGCCCCGCTTGGACAGTCGCGGCAGCGCTGCCAGCACGATGTTGTCGCGGATGGACAGGTTGGGCAGGATGCCGTCGACCTTGCGGTCCTCCGGAAGCAGCACAACGCCGGCTTGGATGGACCGCGCCGGCGAGCCGAGCCGAACCGGATGGCCCTGTACCGTCACCGAGCCGGAGTCCAGGATCTGAGCGCCCAGGATGGCCTTGGCGGTTTCGCTGCGACCGGCTCCGAGCAGGCCACCGAGACCGACCACCTCGCCGGGCCGGATTTCCAGCGACACATCGTGCAACATTCCCCGGCGGTCGAGGCCCTGAGCGACCAGCACGGGGGCCGCCCGGTCGGTGTCCTGTGGTGCGCCGGCAGCAGCGGAGCGGGAATGCTGCTCGAGCAGTTCACGGCCGAGCATGGTGGCCACCAATTGCTTGCGGGGCAGTTCGCTGATCGGACCGGTGTGCACCAGCCGGCCGTCGCGGAGCACCGTCACCTGGTCGCAGATCCGGTACAGCTCGTCCAGGCGGTGGCTGACGTACACGACGGCGATACCGTCGCTCTTGAGCCGCTCGATCAGCCGGAAAAGTGTCTCCACCTCCCGGGACTCCAGCGACGACGTCGGCTCGTCCATGATCACGACATTCGCGTCCAACGAGATGGCGCGAGCCACGCAAATCATCTGCTGGGCGCCGAGCGCCAGCGTCGCCACCGGAACGGTGGGATCGGCGTCGATGTTGAAATCGTCCAACAACGCCTTGGCGTCCCGGTTCATCTTCTTGTAGTCCACCAGGTGCAGCGCGGTCCGCGGTTCGCGGCCCATGTACAGGTTCCTGGCGCCGCTTTGCAGCGGCACCAGGTTCACCTCCTGGTAGATCGTGCTGATCCCCGCGTCCTGCGCCGCCTTCGGATTGGCGAAGGCGACGCTCTTGCCCTTGTGCAGGAGCTGACCGGCGTCCAACTGGTAGACGCCGGTCAGCAGCTTGATCAACGTGGACTTGCCGGCACCGTTCTCGCCGACGAGGGCGTGAACTTCACCGCCGCGCAATCTGACGGACACATCCTGAAGAGCCTTCACGCCGGGAAAGGTCTTGCTGACTCCCCTGGCCTCCAGGATCGGCGTTCCCTGGGAGTTGCCTGCCCCCGGGTTGGTTCCCTCAGGGCTGTTCGTGACCGTCATGGTGCGCTTGGACTCAATTCCACAGGGTGAGCGGACGGGGCGGGTGGTACAGGCGGGCGCGTCCTGGCTCAGAAGGCCTGGTCGATCTTGGCCTTGGCGGCGGCGGCGTCAAGGTAGTCGCCGTCGGTGATGATGATCTTGGCCGGCACCGGGATGCCGGTCTCGAAGTCCATCAGGGCCTTGAAGGCCAGCGGCCCGAAACGCGGGTTGGACTGGATGACCGCGGTGTACTCACCGGTCTGGATCTTGCTGACCGCGTCCTTGATGCCGTCGATCGACACGATTTTGATGTCCTTGCCCGGGGACTTGCCGGCGGCCTTGACGGCGTTGTAGGCGCCGACGCCCATCTCGTCGTTCTCGGCGTAGATGCCGGTGATGGTCGGGTCTGCCTGCAGCAGCTGGGAAGCGACGGCCTGGCCCTTTGCCCGGTCGAAGTCACCGGTCTGCTGCTTGGAGATCTTGATGCCGGAGTACTTGGCCTTCATCTCGTTGACGAAGCCGCTGGTGCGGTCGGTGGTCACACCATTACCCGAGGAGCCGAGCAGGATCGCGACGTTGCCCTTGCCGGCGAGCGCTTCGCCCATGGCGTCAGCTGCGCGCATACCCTGCTTGACGAAGTTGGAACCGATGAACGTCAGGTAGTCCTTGCACGGAGTCTGCGACACCAGCCGGTCGACCGTGACGACCGGAACCTTCGCCGCGGCCGCCGCGTCCCAGGCCGGCTGCAGCCCGTCACTGTTCAGCGGCGCGACGATCAGCATCTTGGCGCCCTTGGTGATCAGGTCCTTGATGTCGGCGATCTGCTTCTGCGGGTCCTTGTTGGCGTTTGCGTAGAGCAGGTCCGCGCCCTGCTTGGTGGCTTCGTCGCGCATCGACTTCGTCTCCGCGGCACGGAAGGAGGCGTTGTCAGGTTCGGACTGCGAGAACCCGACCTTCACGCCCTTGAAACTCGTGATCGCCGGATAACCCAGCTTCGACGCTGTGCACCCGTTACCGCCGGCACCCGAAGACGACGGCGCCATCGAGGACGCCATGGACGAGGCACCCGAAGACGACGGCGCCATCGAGGACGCCATGGACGAGGAACCCTTGGACGACGGCGCCATGGCCGACGAGGGCGCCATGGCAGAGCCGGCGGCGGAGGGTGCGGATGCGGCCGGTGCTGCCGAGCTGGAGCTGCTCGAGCTGGTGGAGGAACCGGAAGCTGCCGGAGTGCTGCTGCTGCTACAACCCGCGAGAGCGAGGCTGAAGGCAACGGCGACGGCGAGCGTCTGACCCGTGCGGTTGAGTCGTGCGGTCATTCAGTCACATCCTTGTGATCATTCGCGCAGATCCGGGTGATCACGCGCAGAATAGTGGGCGGTCGCGGTGATCGGCAGGACTTCACCGGCCCGGCGTGAGCAAACTGTCACTGCACCGTCTCGAACGGTGCCAGTCGCACTCCATGCTGTCAAGACCGATCAGTTAACGCTTCATAACGATCAGATACCCGGGTTTGTTGGTGGAATCTGAGCGGTCTGCTTGACTGGCGGTCATGGGAGCAAGCGAGCGCCGCCAGTTGATCCTGGCCGCCGTTCAGCAGCGCGGCCTGATCACGATCAGCGAAGTGATCGACCTAGGCAACACCTCGGAAGCGACCGCCCGCCGGGATCTGCGGGACCTTGCCGAAAAAGGCATGCTGCGGCGCACGCACGGCGGCGCCGCACCGTCGTCGCCGGTCGGCCGGGAACCCCAACGGGAAGAATTAGACCCTCTCGCCGCCCAGAAGCAGGCGATCGCGCTGGCCGCCGCACAGATGATCGGCGCCGGCGATACCGTCGCCATCGGCGCCGGCACGACCACTTTCGCGCTGGCCCGACAGTTGACGACGCTGCGGGATGTCACGGTCGTAACCAACTCCGTCCTGGTCGCAGCCGCACTGGATCGCGCCCCCAACGTGCAGCTGATCCTGTCCGGCGGGCTGCTCCGCAGCAACACTCACGCTGTGGTCGGTCCCCTGGCGGAGCGGTCCATGTCCGACATGCACGTTCCGACGCTGTACCTGTCCGGGAACGGCCTCACCGCTGCCCGCGGGTTGTCCACTGCGGATGTGCTGGCCGCGGCGGTCGACCAGCAGATGGTCCTGTCGGCCTCGAGGGTAATTGTGCTGGTCGACCACACCAAGATCGGAAGGGAGACGATGGTGCAGACCGTCGCGCCGAGCGGCATCGCCTGCGTCATCACCGATGACGCCGCCGACCCGGCGGAGCTGGACAGCCTGCGCCAGCTGGGCATCGAAATTGTCGTCGCCTCCGCCGAACGCGAACCGCACACGCCATCCGAGAGCACCTTGGGCGGCGTCGTGCACCAAGCGCTGCCACCGACGGGACCGGGTCGCACTGTGCCCGACGAGTCCTTTCTCTAGCCCCGGAGCCACGCCCGGCCGCCGGCCGGTTCTCTGCCGCCAGTGGCAAACCTGAGGCCCGCCCGGTCCTACGTCGGTGCTACCCGACCAGCCGTGTCAACTGGTCGAGCAGCACCGCCGGGGGCCGGACGGGTTCAGGGGCGAGCCGAAACTACAGGCCGGGACCTTGCGCGGTCAGCTTCGACACGTCGGCCGCAGTCAGCGCCCGGTCGAATACCTGTGCGTTGTCCACTGAACCGTTGAGGTAGTCGACAGGGTTACCGCCGAACTTGCCTCGACCGATCTCCAAGTTGCCGGTGCCCTTGTCGCCGCCGCCCAGGATGCCGACCGAGCCCGACAGCGCGCCGTCGACGTAGATCGACAGCTTCGAGTTCGTGACATCCCGAACACCAACCAGGTGATACCACCGACCGGCGACGGGCACCCCGACCGTGGTGGCCAGTGCCCGGACGCTGGCGAAGCTGAACGCCCAGCGCTGGTCCGCACCCGAGAACTGCAGGAAGAACGCACTGTTGGCGTCGCCGTCCTCGCTCATCACGGTCTGGAACGCACCGCCGACCGCGTTGAGCTTCACCCAGGCCGAGACACTGTAATTGGTGTTCTCGGTCGGAATCAGCGTTCCGGCGGACTCGGCATACTGCTTGTTCCCGTTGAGCGCGAGCGCGTTCCCGGCCAGGCCCGGCGCGAACGTCGCGCCGTTTCGGAGGGTCAGATCATGGTGACCGACGCTGTCCTTCGCGACCGTTCCGGACGCCTCGTCGAACTTCCAACGGTCGATCCCCCCGAGGCCCGGAGTGCCGGGGGGCGCCTGCGGGGTGGGCTTGGAGCCGGCCGCGATCACGGCAAGGTTCGAGGCGCGCACCCGTGCCTGGTCCACCTTCTCGACCTTGCGGTCATAGGTGAACAAGCCGTTCTGCTCACCCTCGACATCGGTAATCTGGGTGTAGATCGATCCGGACAGCCCGTACGGCGCTCCCTGGTCGCGCAGCACCGCGTTGTTCGCCTCGTAGCCGGCGTTGAGCGCTGCGAGGGTCGGAACCGAACCGTAGGGGTTGATCGAAGCCGTCGGCCAGAGATGGCCTGCAACGGAGTAGGTGAGTCCGCCGTGCTCGCCGTCGATGGACGCGCGGGTCGCATCCGGCGCCGGAAGCGCCGGGCCCTGGTACTGGTGCCAGTCGATGATGTCACCGGTACCCGGATCGCCGGGGGTGTCGCAGCAGTTGGAACCGCTGCGGTCGTCGACCAGTCGGGACGGATCCTGCTTCTTGATCTGGTCGCCGACATCGGTGGCCGCCTGCACGCTCCACTGCCCCCAGCCCTCGTTGAACGGGATCCAGCCGATGATCGACGTCACGTTCTTCAGCTGGGTGACCATCTGCGCGGTCTCGGCGCGGAAGTTGGCCTTGTCACCAGTGGTGAGCGAGCCGTTGCGGCCGGTCGGAAGCGCCGGTGAATCCTGCCAGACCATCATGCCGAGCTTGTCCGCCCAGTAGTACCAGCGTGCCGGCTCGATCTTGATGTGCTTGCGAATGGTGTTGAATCCCAGATCCTTGGTCTTCTGGATGTCGAACTTCAGGGCAGCGTCGGTGGGCGCCGTATAGATGCCGTCCGGCCAGTAGCCCTGATCGAGCGTTCCGAGCAAGAACGTCGGTTTGCCGTTGAGCGTGATGCGCTGCTTGCCATTGACGTTGGACACCGCGATCGACCGGAGTCCGGCGTAGCTCTCGACCACATCGGTCCCATGGCCGGAGAGCCTGGCCTTGAAGGTGTAGAGGAACGGGTCGGTCGGGCTCCAGAGGTGCGGTTTGGGCACCGTGATCCTCGTCGATCCTCTCGCCGCGCCCCTAACGCTGGCGACCCTCCTGGTGCCTGCGTACACGTCGACCGCGAGGCGCTCATTGGTCGGATCGCCGTTGAGCGTCGCCTGGAAGGTGAACGACGAGCTCGACACATCCGGTGTCGCCGTGAAGGAGGCGATGCTCGTGGCCGCGACCGGCTCGAGCCAGACCGACTGCCAGATTCCGGAAGCAGCGGTGTAGAAGATGCCGCTCGGATCAAGGCGCTGCTTGCCGACCGGAATGGTGGCGCTGTCCACCGGGGAGTGCACCGCCACCACGATCTCCTGCGGGCCCCTGGACCGCAGGGCACCGGTGATGTCGACGCTGAAGGCGTCGTAGGCGCCGGTGTGGCGAGCGAGTTCCGTGCCGTTCACATAGACGGTGGCGTCGTAGTTGACCGCCCCGAAGTTGAGCCGCAGGTGCTGGCCGCGGTTGGTGAAGTTGCGCGGTACGTCCACCGTGCGGCGATAGAACATGTAGTCGGAATGCTTCTGCACACCAGAGAGAACCGACTCAGCCGGATACGGCACGAGGATCTGGCCGGCCAGGTCGGTGCCGAAGGGCGGGGGGCTGAAGCCGTCGGTCTCGGCGTACTGCCAGAGTCCGTTCAGGCTTTTCCACTTCGGTGCTGCCACCGACGGCCGGGCCAACTGCGGCCGCGGATAGTCCGGAAGCGCGTTCGTCGGGGTGACGGCGGCGGTCCACGGGGTTGCCAGCGGAGCAGTCAAACCACTCCAGGTGTCCCCGGTGGCCGCGGCCTGCGCGCTTGCCGGGGCTGCGATCAGCCCGATGCTGCAGACGGCGGCCAACGCGACGCTGAGCCACCTCTTGCGCAGATCTGTCATTCAGAACCAACTTCCTTGTAGGTCGGATCGAAACGCCCGGAATCGGCGGGGACGCTTGCCGCACCGAAAATGACCGTGTCGGCGCAGGTCGGACCAGATGGCACTGACGTCAGCGTCGATGCCACAATCGAACCAAAGCATCCCTGCGTGGTCAATACCTGTCAGAAAGTAACACCTGATCGGCGCAAGCAGATCAGGCCCGATCATCCCCGGACGCGGCGACCACTCGTCGCGGTCCGACCCGTCCGGTCGGCGTCGAAGCTGCTACCAACCGCTGACCGGCGACTACGTCACTGGACGCGGGGGGTAGGGGCGCGGTGTGTACCTGCACCCCCGCAGCGCCCATAGCGGCGAGCAGGGCCGGCTCACCGTCGTCGTCGGTGACCAGATGAGCGATCCGAGCCGTCGGCACCGTCTGGAACATGGTGTCCACACCCAACTTAGTGTGATCAGCCAGCACCACAACCTCCCCGGCGGCAGCAGCGATCGCCTGATCCACCCCCGCCACATGCATGTTCGGCGTCGACAAGCCCCGCTCGACGGTTAGCCCGTTCCCGGACAGGAACGCCCGCCGCACCCGCAACTGGGCGAACGAATGCTCAGCCGCCCCACCCACCAACGCATACGTCGACCCGCGCAGAGAACCACCGGTCATCACCACCTCAACAGCGGTACGCGCAAGAACCTGCGCGACCAAAAGGGAGTTCGTCACGACCGTCAGGTCCTTCATCCGGACCAACCGCCGGGCGAACTCTTCGGTGGTGGTGCCGGCGCCGATGACGATCGCGTCGCCTTCCTCGACCAAAGTGGCTGCAACGTAAGCGATACCGGCCTTCTCAGCCGCTGCCACCAAACTCTTCTGTCGGTAACTCTGCTCGTGGGAAAGTCCGCCCCGCAGCGCCGCTCCCCCGCGCCGACGATCCACCAGCCCGTCGCTCTCCAACGCCTGAATGTCCCGCCGCACCGTCACCTCAGAACTTTGAACCGCCACCGCAAGGTCACGCAGCGAAACCACCCCACGGCTATGGACCAAATCCAAAATGGCCTGCCTACGCTCAGCTGCGAACATGGTTCCCCCCGTCCTCTCATCCCAATGGGGCGGCACAGCATCTCGCCGTCTGTCCGGAACGCCCACACCTGCAACGCTCTCTACCAACGTCACGCTGCAACGGTTGATGCTGACTGTTCGCCGGTCCGGTCAACGGATCTTCGCAGACACACCAAACGCTGACTGAATCTATCAGCGAACAATCATTTCAGACGCCCTGTCGGCCTGGGGCTGCCCAGGGATAATCCTGAGTCGGCCCCCGCCCAGCCCGCTTCGGAACGGTGCAGCTTCGACCTCGACGCGGCTACACGCAAAACGCAAGGGCCCGCCGAAGCGAGCCCTGCACTCACGCACCGACGGGACGCGACAGACCCCCGAACGAGCAGGGCCTGGGCGTCCTGGTGCTGCAGCAGGTCGTCGTCGGGCAGCACGCGGACCGCCGGAGTGCCGTCGGCGAGGCGTCGGGCGGCAGCGGCGTCGGACGTACGCAGCCGGTAGTCGATCTCACCGGTCTCCGCGGCAAGCTTGCTCACCGGCCCGAAGAACACGACCCGGCCGGCGGCCAGCAGACTGACCTCGGTGCACAGCGCAGTGAGATCATCCATGCGGTGGCTGGACAGCACGACCGACGCGCCGTCGGCCGCGAGGCGAGCAAGCACGCGGTGAACGTGGCGGGTACCGGCGATGTTGCGACGACAGCTAGAAATCGCCAGAGTGAGCCAGATAGATCGGCAAGTTACATGACCGGGCCAATTTATTCGAGGCGAAAGTGTGCCACCTATATCCGGGAACGACGACCTGGGCGCCTACCAGGCGTAGTCCTCCGGGGCGGTCTTGTGGCCGGGGAAGATGTGGTCGA
>JAABUI010001982.1_pt1 | contig 11576 bp, 15 predicted proteins | sample 5559111 | NCBI WGS metagenome assembly JAABUI01 (sample SAMN10711870, study PRJNA513365) | rock metagenome | isolation source: Antarctica rocks | place: Antarctica: Victoria Land, Buttleship Promontory
TATTACGCCACTCATCCCGTTCAGCAACCAGCATGAAATCCAAGTCCTCAATTATACTAAGACCATAACAAAAGTCCGTTGTCGTCCCCGCCACGCCTTCGCTGATCGTTGTGGCGATCTCGGCACAACTCGTACGAGGGGTCGCTATGGAAACATTGAATCTTCCAGCGAAAGCTCATCGATACTCGTACCGATTACGGCGTGGAGTTTTAAGGCAGAACAAACCCTGGCAGAAACCAACAAGGAGATATTGGCAAAATCCCACTCAAAGATTCGAATGCATGACAGTATGTGACTTGAGATCGATGGTCTTCGACCATAAGTCGACAAGTCGATAATCTTTTTTTGAGATTTCCATCAGTCTTGCCGGCCTGAGTTGTCTAGCGATACTCGCGAGCGTCTAACATTTGTGGACAAGGCCAAATTCATCTACCGACTGCAGTCAGAATCGACACTGGGCTCTGGCCAGATTTGCAGCTCTGGGTACTTTGACAAGCCGATGAAGGCAGCATTGTAGGCGATTGCATCGTGGTCTAGAAGACTTGGAGGATTCAATTCGGATTCGTTGGTTCCCTTGATCCTTCCTCCTTGGTTTTACAAAGCCAAGCGCCTCAAGCTCCGCTCCTACGCCAAATTCTACTGGCGCTGGTGGTGGATTCTAGGATGACTCGCAGACTCCGAGCCCTGGCGGGGGCCAGCTCACGGAGCCTGACATCTCAAAGCCCAACAGCCGATACCTGGCCTCCTCGGCTGAGGGATCAGCGGACCAAGGATAATGACAGCGGCTTGAACAAGGCTTGTCACCTACGGAATAGAAATCGTGAGGCCTGAGCGGAAAAGCTTGGAAATCTTTCATGGAACAGCGGGACAATGATCACAGTCCTGCTGCCAATAACAAATCTTGGCGCACGAGTAATGTCCTCGGAGTATATGCAGTAGCTATTCAAAGATCATGCTTGCCTGGAGCATTGTCTCTAGTCGCTGACTCGCCATTCAAGCATCTTGTTGACCTGACCCCTCGCAAACAATTCGTATTGATTTCAATCGACGTGAGCGAAGCAAGCCATCTTCTGTATTGACACTATGAAATCAATAATATGCTGGAAGAGAATCTTGGGTCCACTCGACAAAGGTAGCTATTAGTAACAACCATACATAGCGGCATTCCCTCAACTACCTTGTTGTTAATGTCATAACCAAACATAGCTCTCCCTCGTGGGCGTTAGAATAATCGAGCAGAACACAACCAATTCACGCGATTCTTACGGCTACTCGACAATGCCAAGCTTTTAGCTGCATTAGCTGCTAGATCACGGGATATCGGAGCGTTTTCGTGTTGTTTACTTGTTGCTGTACGCGCCAAACAACGCCAATCCGAGTCCACGTTACATCGCGCTCAATACACACTCTTTGCAACCAGGACGACGATGACGTCGAGGATTGTTGTTCAATGCCATTGTCCCGCGGCTCAAGCTGTCAAACCATTGGAAGTCTCAAGAGCCGCCCATGCTCGCGCACCATTCCTCACAGCATTTCTTTGGCGAAGTTTTCGAGATCGGCATGTTCGAAGTTTCCTTGTTGCCGTCCAACCCCACTTGCTCCCCTAGGGTACCGATAAGTAGCAAATCAAGTCAAGGACAGCCACTGGCGCGTGTGTCAGCCCAGCAACGCATCGTGGCTCGCCTTGGGAGGGCTCCGAATGGGTAGGCCTGAGGCTTTGGCCTTTCCATATCCGGAGCTGATAGACGGGAACGTGAAATTGCGTGACACCAAATGACGAGACATAAGGTCAAGCCATTATGCGCTGGCTGCCGAGTCTGGGCTGAACGACCTGTGGACTTGTCTCATTCCCACGATACCAGAAGAGACCAATGAGATCGCCCAGGTCTGACAAGTCACTGACAACAGGGTCACGGAGACTTCTCCATCTCGTTCATCCAATCCTGTGCAACTCCACTCAGGGAGGCCTCAGGTTGTTGGAACCGCTTGAAAGGAACGTGAGCTGGGATGCAGGCTTGTAGAAAGCGTCTAAACGTCTGCATTGGGAAAGGCAGCTTACTCTCATTGCCCTATCAGTCTTATCGAGCAGGGAAGCGGGCCTTGCCTTTCTTGCAGTGCCGCTGGGCCAGAGCAGATTGCCGATCCCTGGTAGGAGCATTGCCCGGTTGTTCTCACAATTCGAGGCTGCTTTCCTGCCACAAACATCTTCCGCACGCTCAGCGGTTCGAAGAGTAGATAGAAATAGACACCAGATTTCAATTGGCTGGTCCCTGCATCTTCGATTGTGTCGAATTCTGTTAAATCCAGAGTTGAAGCTGGTCGTTTCACTTGCCGGTCGTCATGGGCCCCACCTAGCTTCCCGCCGAAAGCTTGCCTTGCCGCTCCCCCATCACCACATCAACCGACTAAACCTTCAGTCAGCTCCACACTCTGCAATCCCATGGACACTTGAATTCTCTCCGACACCTTTTCACCTCCTCACCTTCTCACCTCCCACTCGTCCCCAACATCTCTCGGTGGGGCTGAACCTCCACCTGGTGCTCGGAGTGGAAGTCTCGTTCGTAGACGGGCCACAATCCAACGAAGGGGGATCCCCCAAGGACTCAGCTTCGAGCACCGATTGTGCGACCACTATCCCGACCTGTCCGCATTTGTGACCGTCGCCATGCTATGCATTAGGTAGTCGTAGCAGGTTAAATCACATCCGTTCCTACCTCAGGATCCGACATCTTCCCAGAAAATCGAGTACCTTCGACCCACGGCATCACTGAGTGACACTCGGAGAGCGCCTCTCCACTTGATTGGAGACCCAATCCCTCGTTCAACGCTAGGAGGATACATGGTGAACACATACAAGCAAAACTTATGGAGCGTTCGTCTCCATTGGCTGCTATGCAGCCACCTGCTCTTCCTTTCGGAAATTGGGGTTGTCGAGGAGAGGCACAATCGTCATACTCGGAGTACAACGGAGGAAGACTGAATCTTGGACCGTCGACCTTCAACTTTAAGGATCTGAGCATGGCTAGGTCACCGACAGATTACTTCAGCCTAAAGCCCGTTCGAGGTTCCTCCCCAACAGCAAGTCTTGCGGCAGACCTGTCCCAGAACTTTCACATTGACCGAAGGTACGATTGGCAACTGCAATCCACCTATCTGGCAATTGTACTAATGACCGGTAGCCCGCAATTGCCGACCCCTCGTCGATCGTTGTTCTCATCCAACCTTTTTGGCACACTGAGTGGTCGGGGTATGGAGGCCATCGTGAGAACATTGAGCATGAAGCTAATTCTGAGCAGAGGGGACAACAACGCCACCTATACCATCGTCCTCACCGGGTCCAGGAAATGATACAATGGAAATATCACCTCTTCCCCACAAAGCACCCTTCGTTGTCACGACCCATATCGAGCCAACGCCGCAAATTACGCCAATGGAGGAAGACACACCAGTGTCAATGGATACGATGCAATACTCGCCATTGGACACTGTCAAGCATCCAGCGCCCCTAGAGTAAGCAACCTACATACGTCAAGAATAATTCGAATGACTCTGACTCTTATTCTAGGCGTCGGAGGCCCACCTTGATGCGACTCTCTCTCTCTCGTACCAAAGGTTTCACAACAACATCTGTCTCATTGAAGCCCGCTCGAGTTGAATGTCCGCCCTTCATATTTGGGAACGGCCCTTCTGTGACCTCATCACTAATGTCTCCTCAAGAATGTTTCGAAATTTCCCCTCAAAGGGAAAAACGTCCTCAGTCGGCACACTCTCCAGCTCCACACCCAATGGGCCCTCCGAGGTTCAAGCAGCCATTTGCGGGCTTGACTGGCCATGCACGGAACAATGGGTCTCCCGTGGCTGGTCATATACGTAAACCATCAAATCCACTCCAGAGACCACGAAAGCAATTTCGACGGTCTCTGAGCATGTTTGAGCATCCAGAAGATGTTATGAAGCAGGAAAAGGTCACTTTCGATGCAGCAGGTCTCGATTCGATCATGGACATCGACGATACCCCACGACTACAATTACCACACTTCAACTCGAGCGACGAAAGCCTACCACGAATAACGAAGGACACCATGGTCGATATCTTAGACGGCAAATATGGGCAGTGTTACGACCGGTCTGTCATCATTGACTGTCGATTTGAATACGAGTATGAAGGAGGTCATATTGAAGGAGCCATCAACGTCAATGACAAGGATCGATTAGCAAATCAGCTTTTCGATTCGCCAACGTCCGATAGAACATTACTAGTGTTTCATTGCGAATATTCTGCTCACAGAGCACCTATAATGTACGTTCCAGGATTTATGGATTATGAACTTTGCTGACGTATTGCAGGGCCAAGTTTCTCCGCCACAAGGATCGTGCTTGCAATGCTCATCAGTACCCTAAACTAACATATCCCGAAGTCTACATCCTGGATGGAGGGTATAGCTGTTTCTTCACGGACCACAAATACCGGTGCTACCCTCAGAACTATGTTGAGATGGCGGATAAGCAGCACGAAAATGACTGCGAGCGCGGGCTTGGACGTATCAAGCAACATCGTTCGAAACTCTGCAGGGCACAAACATTTGCCTTTGGTCAGCACGGTCAAGAAGTTGATGACAGTCCCACCGCTTCGGGCCGCCAGTCAAGTGCCCTGATGTCTGGTATGGATATCGCTGCTGATCAAGGATCTATCTCGAGACGAATGCAGTCAAGGCGATTAGTGTCATTCTGACAATGAATGTTGCATCACTGCCTTCGGTTGCTTTTGGCTCATTGACTGGAGTTTGTGGTTTCCTTTTCATCCTTATCCGCAACTTGGTCTCCTTGCATCCATCGGAGTTTGGCAGATTCTGCGCTCTGCAGTCCTGGACTCATGTTTGGCAATTTGGACCTACCTACCTTTCATCAGGCATCGAGTTGTGTCTCCACGGTGCTTCACAACTATCTTGCCCCGGCGGCCTTGCCTCGGATTTGTTTACCGCCTTAACAAGCTGTGACTGGAGTCGCACCATGGGCTCATGCTATTTCATTGCGAATTCAGTCCAACAGCATTCGGTTTTTCGCACTATTACCTAGCATTTCCTCTCTGCCACGGAATCAACAACATTACTGTCTTCTCATCAAGAGAGCCCAGGAATCAGACTATCCTCACTTCGCCACCGACATCATACTTCGCCACACAACCTTAGTCCGGCAGCCCTTCGTAATGATGTCTGGTGCTGCTACCTCATCCAAGATTTCTTTGAATTGGGACTATTACATGTCCCGACCTGTGAGTCAGTGACCCATACGCTACGCCATCTGTGAATACTCCTCACCTTCGTCTCTTGAGACTTTGGCGGCGAAAGGCATTATTTGTCGCTTGACGTTTTACCGCAACACTCAGCACGACAAGAGCATTTGTCTTCTCAAGAAGAGGATGGCTTGTCATGGGATAGGAGCACGAAGTCGTCAGCTCTAAAAGCCTAAAGAAAGCTTGCGTCCCCTCTTGAAGACCTTGTCCTGCAACACTAGTCTCAACCCTTGATATCAAATAGAAAACCAAATATCAATTAGTCCTGTCCGTGTGACCTGCTGTTCGTGATTCTTCACTATCATTTTGCATACCATGCGCTCCACTACTTCTGCTCGCGGCGGGAGGATCCCCACTCCCCTACAACCCAAGGCTGCTTCCATTCTCCCATAGCATCAGAGTGTACACATCGATAACGACACCATCCATCCCCCCATTGGACTGTAGGTAATTGATACGATACATACAACGCCAATCAGATGTCGCAACAAGTGGAATGATTACACAGAGCAGCGCAACTTCCCAAACACGATTCTCCGAAAGACTCGCCCAGTAGCAGAATACAAGTACACCCCAAAGTTATCTCACCGAAAAGCCATCGCCAAACAGGCCCATGATCGTCCTGAACCGGGCTCCAGCATTTACAAATTGATACAGCACCGGGGTAGTTGTGCCGACAAACGGGAACTTCAGTATTTTCCCCCCCAAAGCCTCGGAGAATATCATCAATTGGGTCCCGAAAGCTGAAGCGACATATTCCAAGAAACAACTATAGGGAAAACGTAGCGAAGGCTATGAGAGTGATATAAAGGCTGATGATAGCGGCGTTTCGAGCACGTTAATTGGGGGGGAGGCTGCTGCTACTGTATATGTGATGAGAATGAGAGGGCCAATATAGAGAAGGTACTCTACGATGCCACTACGACATGACTCTCTGCCTCGTGAAAGAGGAGATTTTGGAGGGATATAAGAAGTTCGAGGTTTTCAATTCGGTTGTATCTAAATTGCTAGAGGTAAGAGCAGATTGAATAGTGGAACATAAGTCGTGGCTGGTAGACTGAAGGATCTGGACGTAAGAGGTCGAGGAGGTCTTGAACTAAAAAGGGCTAGGGTTGCGGATGTAAGTACATACATTAATGATTAGGTAAATACTTAATTATTATTATTTCTTTTAATATTCTACCTAATTATTACATTAATTAAAGTGTTATCGTTTCTTATAATATTCTACCTAATTATTATATTAATTATTATATTAAGTACTTAGTCAGTCGCGTCCAAGAACCTGCACCAGCAGACGCTGAGCTAGTCTGAGAAATCCCCGTTGCATGTCTCAATGGGATCGCTGCTCCGATGCAGCCACGTGAGGGCTCTTCATGAACATCGACGATATCCTGGCTGAGGTTGCCGGCCATGCAATTCCTCAGGAGACCCGCGACCTGCAGGAACTCACCCGCGCCTGGGTCACCGAGCGGAGCGCCCCAGAAATTCTACCCTGGCCCGATGCGCTGATGGAGCGCGTGCTTGAGAGGATACGAAAGCAAGTGCGTCACATCGTTTTCCCAACACACTTCTAGAAATGCCAATTCTGATCCGATAGGACAGATTGAGCTTGTAGAAGACCAAACCGGCAACACGGACCCCAAGGCCAATTTCCGTCTTATAATCATTCAGACCGAACTTGAGCGCTTCAAGTTCCTCGTTCGATCATACGTGCGTGCCAGAATCGCGAAAATTGATGCCTACGCCCTCCACCACCTTACCGATCCCACCACCAAAGCAAATCTCTCGCCCAATGAACTCCAATACGCCACCGCACATACGACATTGCTGCATCAACATTACCGGTCGAGTTTCTTGGGCCAATTTCCAAGTAGTTTGCAGAGGATGGATGACAGTCAGGGTGGGGTGAGTATGGTGGAAGGACCGGATACTGAGAAGGCGGTTTTTGTGAGGGGGCTGAGGGATGTGGGGGAGGTTTGGGTGGAGGGCACGGATACGGCCTTTGAGTTGAGGAGGGGAGACGTGGTTGTTGTTAGATGGGGGGCTGTGAAGGGAGTGGTGGACAGGGGAGATGCGGAGTTGATCTGAGAAAAAGAAAGACGGGTCGTCTACTGTTTACGTCGAATGAACGGAAGGGTGACGATCACGAGGTTAGGAGCAGTTCGATGACCGTATCACATGGCACGAACGTCTTCAAGCGGCCCCGAAAGAGGCAGGATCAAGTAACGGGCTTTTTGGGTGCCCCTTGACTTTGATCATAGCGTGTCCTGACTCCCCAACAGCGATTTACGATTGGTCCAAGAAAGAAAAGCCCTGGATTAATGCACCGGTGCTACGAGCTCCAAGACACTGTACCTCCATGTATAACCCAAAGCAGTATACAGAACAGGTGCAAAGAACGAAAAGTCAGACACACGGTCAGAATTTAGAGGCCAATTACAAATCTACACCAGCGGTACCAAAGCGAGTGTGCCTTTCGAGTACGACGTTCTGCATCCTTGCAAGTCTACCATGGAATGAGTGGCCAGGATTGGTATAGCATGATCTGGTAAAGTTTCGCTTAGGCATTCCCAAGTCTTTCTTCGCTGCTTGGAACGCCAGCAATCAATAGCGAGCCATATGCAAAAACCGCTGTTGCGGAAGAGACTGGCCTTCTTGTCCTGAGCAACGCCACCGCTGGCCAAAAGCCTGCTTTCACATATTTCGCGAAGGAAATTAAAAACCATTGTCTCAATCCTGCATGTGAGGCAAAAGAAGCCACTCAGTCAAGGGACAGATGTCCTTCCAAATACTCCTGTCGGCGGGCCTCTAGAGAGCTGACCTATGGCGTACGTGACCACCAAGATGCAGAACGTCACCCATGGCTCGACCCCTAAAATTATGTTGAGATCACAGGACATCTTTGGGAGAGCAGGAGCTACCGTGGGCGATGATACAGGTGATATGTGTGACGGAAGGCGCGACAATTGAAACGGCTGTTTTCTTCCGAGTTGTCCAATCCCTAGAGTCTTGCATTAATAGTACCAGACCACATCACCCATATGCTACAGACGTGGAGCTTGTCAGTGACTATGGAAGAGATGAGATACGTAGTTAGGGACAACTACTAAGCTCGAGTCTTTCGACGAAGCCCTCAGCTTCTTCTGCCACGTCTCTCCTTTTTCCGCCCGAGGGCTAGATTTCTTTTCCCATTGAAATCAATGATGGCTGTCGATTGGACGTCAACGCTTTGGACATGCATACTAGGATACTCCAGTCGCTGATGGGATAAAACTTGTGGGTTTCCTTGCTTGTGGCTGCTAAGGCTAGGTTTACGAGGTAGGTCCCTATCTATTTCATTCGATTACGCCGGAGTGGTGGAGGACGGTAGGAATCGAAGCTCGATAGTGAAACGCTAGAACGAACAAATTGTACGGAGGATGAACAATCTCGCGATCGATAATATGCTTTTAACCTGTTATTCTCTGGACGGAACGGGGGAAACGCAGGTTCACTCTGTCCCTCCTTGCGTGGTCGCGACGACTCTGCCATTTCCATTTCTACGTTTCCGCCGTTGTTACCACTGATCTTCTTGGCTTTTTGCGTGGGTTTGAGGATCGAACTGGGAAGGAATTGTCTCATTAACTCTAGGAAGCATTGCTGGCGTTCAACAGCTTCTTTCAATTCGAGCTATACCATGCTCTTTTCTTGGAAATATAAGATTATGTACAGTGTATTACATGTCGTCGTATGTGCTCGTTTGAATCGACCGTCGGGCTCCGCCTTTGCGGTCAATATCACCCCATGCATAACCACCCCCCGTAGGTAGCATCAAGTCCAGCTCATCTCCATCGTCTGCGATCAGATTTAGTCTAAAAGTGCCGTCATATTTCCTCGTCAATGGCACCACATGTTCATTCGTGAAGCATGCGTACCAGCTCCGATATCCCTTCACATCAGCCGCTCCATATGATACGGGTTCAAGTGCCATGCCTCCATTGGGGACTGGCGGATGGCACGCGGCGCCAATGTCCAGAGTGTTGCTACGCATGACAGGCATGCCTTTGTGTAATTTTCGGCAGCCAAGGACACAAAGGACAAGGACCATAACGCCGCCAAGTATCAGCGTGAAGACTACTGCAATGGGAGACCAGCCGCAGGCGGTTATATCTTGGTCGGGCAGTACGACGCCTGTGTTATCGAAGAAAGTGATGCTCACTGGAAAGAGACTTTGCGAGATCATCCAGTGGAGAACTCCCGAACATATGATTAAAGGTACGGAGTAGCGATATGGGAGTTGAAGGTAGTAACTTGAACGTTGTTTGCCCTTAGGTTCGGATACGCGAAGAGGCTTTCGCTCGACCGCGAAATCATTGTATTCGGCTGTCATCATCATTGAAGTGATGAGCAGATTGAAGGAGACATACACCATGGAGAGGAAGAGTTGGGGGCTGTTTGAAAGTAATGCGACGCCGAGTGTGGACGAAGTGACCCTGACGACAGAGCTGACGTGAACAGCACCAAACCCTTCTGCCCACAGGCTCTTGAGGGTTGAGCCACCGACGAAAACAACAACCATGGCCAAAGCTGGGACCCAGATGCAAACAATTCTGGCCACAACTATCAGCGCTTTCCAGAAGGGCGTATTGGAGATGCAAGGTAGTAAGATTGCACTTACGAGATGGTCCCCACAATCCATTGTCTAAGACTTGCCCCACAGAACCAGTGGCAGCGTTGTGGTCTCCATGGTGTCGACAGTATTGGCGGTGTCCATGATCCATCTCCTGCTATGGCCGGAGCGCCATGCCTTGCTGAGACCTGATCCGGATAAGTCAGGAAGGACGCTATCGCATCGCCAATGGTGATGAGAGGTTTGAATCCTGGCAGGAGCAATAGCAGGATGAATGCAGCCGCTTTCACAGCATTGCAGATCACCGCTATTAGTAACATGAAGACATTGAAAGTCACCTTGCAATGCGGTTGGATGGACTCAGCCAAACAATACTGCACTTGCAATTGCCGACTCCCAGAAATTGTACAAGAACCTGCATACCATTCTCCGGTGCGGATCATGGAACCTGCGTCGCAATCGGATGTGATCTGAGCAAAACAAAATCATGAGGGGCTCTCGCTAGCACTATTGTATACACTGGCACCATTGTCTGTCACAATTTGGATCACCGCACTTTCATTGGCCATATTGTAGTAATTCGCGTCTTCTGGAGCATTCGAGATTGCGAGGACATTTCGCCAGTCCGAGACTTTGGGGTTTCAGAGTCAGTAAATACCTAGTGTAGAAAGACACAAAAATGGAGAGTGAATCTCAAAGATTCCGAAGCATATTTTTGTGACTTGAACTTTTCAAGGCCGAGGAATAATCAGAAACTTACCAAGTTCGTGGTTGTAGTTCTTAACGCAATCTTTGTTATTCAATTTCCGGAGGTTGCCAGTACTATTCTTCTGTAGCTCAGATATGGTGGATATGGTGGCAAAATTTGGAGTTCTGATATATCCTGCGTTGACGTCGACGAATTGTGTTCCATCCATTGAATGATTCCAGGCAGCTCCATTCACAAGTGGATATTACACTATTGTAACTGTGAAGTCGAATTGCATTAGCGACGGAGGCTCATAAAACTTGATTACGAGATCAGACTTACAATAGGTGTAAGGGTATGGAACTCAATCCAAGGGCAGCCCACAGAATCACGCGATTCCAGCCAACAATACGAAGATTCTTGACGCTCGGGATTCCGACGTCCATCCAGAATTCTCGACCATGGGCTTTGTCAACGTTGGCCCGTGTCGGAGCGCTCAAAACTTGCATGGCGTTATTGCTAGCGCTCAACAACAACGTGCTGCAAACATTGATGGCGAGATGGCACTACAGAGATATCGTAGTCTTCTTCGAGCACGATCCCTCAAACACTGTCGCCGACCCATTGTTCGGAATGTGGTACTTTGCCCTTATCCAGAGTAACAGACTGACATTAATGAGGAGCACCACCAATGCCCCTACGGCGCCTAAAGCAACGCCAGTACGCCATCCGCCGTGGAACTTTCGTAAGATTCTTCTCCTCTTTGTTAATTTTGAAGGATCTTCCTTTAGCGATACAAGGGGTTCGACAGCATCGGAAAATTGGCCCGCGCTTGGTTTCAAACGATGGGTATCCTTCCGTCCGAACCCAGCAAATGGGGACAACAATTCCAACTCAGTTTCCGGGATGGAATCTCTCCTTCCATAACGACTCATGGTGAAAATACAGATGTCCCAACTCGATGTGTTTTATGACATCACCCT
>JAABUI010001983.1_pt1 | contig 11573 bp, 10 predicted proteins | sample 5559111 | NCBI WGS metagenome assembly JAABUI01 (sample SAMN10711870, study PRJNA513365) | rock metagenome | isolation source: Antarctica rocks | place: Antarctica: Victoria Land, Buttleship Promontory
AGAGGCCAGCGGTATCAAGCACAGGCTGCGCAAGTCTGAGCTGTGGCTGAATAGAAAGCCAGCCCTCAAAGCTGCTCTGCTGGATACCCCAACAGCAAAGGTGTCCAGCACAGATCAGTTTGTGCTTCACATCAAGCACAGGCTGCAGCACGCACCAGAAGCTATTGCCCACTTTGGTGACCGGCGTCACAGACAGCTGCGCTGGCGATCATACATCAAGCGCCAGCAGGCATATGCTGCTATCTGCAAGACGATCAGCAATGGAAATCGCGATACTGTTGTGGCTTATGGGGATGCCAGTTTCAGCAGCAGCAGCAAAGGCAATCCCAGTACACCAACAGTGTCTCTAAGAAGACAACTGGGCGGTCGATGTCGGGTGTATGACACTGATGAGTTCCGTACCAGCATGCTGTGCTGTGCTTGCCGGACACCCATGAAAGGCATGCCTCTGCCTGTGACAGGTAACCCTCGACCCCAAGCACTTGCAACCATTCTGCCAACAGACAATTGGCTCCACTGACATGTGCTGACATCATGAGCTGACAGCCTGCACATCTGGAACCCTGTACCCTGTTAGCATAGCTTCACACCAAACTGCTGCTACTAGATAACTGTTCTGCACAGACACTAGCAGCAGTATGCCTGAACGACACAAGCGCATCATAGTGCTGTGATGCTTCCAGATGCAGTACTGTGTAGCAGCAAGCTGACTTATGCAAGGCTGTCTGCAGAGAGAGGCCGCAAAGATCACGGACCTGAGAGCTACAGTGTACGACTGTGTAGAAACACAGAATGTCGTCGTATATTGTGGAACCGGGACGTGAACGCTGCTATCAACATCCTGCACCTGTTTCTGGATTGGGTCGAAGGCCGATCGAAGCCACCGGAATTCTGTAGAGCTGGGCAGTGATTTGGCTCAACTTAAGGATTTGTGCAGTATCATTTTTTCCCCAGCTTGTCTGGGGATAGCATTTCCCAGGACGGGGATGGTGTGCCAGCCAGAAGCCTCTGCTTGCATGCTATGGGGTTCGCACATGAACAATAACAATGGTTATTGCACGGTTCCTAATCCGATGATCGGTTCCCGAAACTGCACTCTTCAGCAAAGCTCGGTAAACTGTCAGGATCAGTGTGTGCGTATGAAAGTGTCACTGTAAAATGTGTCGGCACGCATGTAGGGGTTCCATATGCGTGTCGGAAGTGTTGTATTACAACAAGGGCTGGCTGAGTGCTGACATACTGCAAGCTGTCAGCTGTAAAGGGATCTGAGGCTTAGCCTAGGTCAAACTGTTAGAAGCTGCCGGCCACGAGCTCAGGCACAAAGCATGTAGGTCCCTCGCAGGTTGAAGCAGTGTGTATACCTGAAAAACCAGAAAGACAAACGATCTTGTATAGGGCCTCAGATCAGTTGAAGCATCTTGCAGGCACAAAGAGGAACCGACTCCAGGCACAAAGCACACAATAACTCGTGACTGGCTGCTTCTGTAGCACGACCCACACTGACTGCGCATCTGTCCCCTTGTTATGATAGTGCAAAAGCCGCCTGCAACGCTCACCAAGGCCAAAATCTTGATGCAAAGGGCACCCAGGGACAGCCCTGGGCATTACTGAGTAATAGCTACACACGTTATAAATGAAGCACAATTTCTGGTTTGACTGCCCTGTGCACAGTCATATCCGGAACACACACTCTGCGTCTTTTCAAAGCCTGTCGCCCACAGTCATTGTGGCAGCATCCAACACTGCCCCTGTTGGAATTTCAGGAAATGCTATTTTCACAGGCATGTTGTTTTGTCCAACCCAAAGATGGACACTAACAGTCAGCAACAGACCCTACGATTTTTTCAGCAGCTTTCAAGTCAGCGGTTCTACTTAACATGACTGTAAATATAGCCTTTGAGGTGCTTATCAATGCATTACGGAGTCTAACACAACCTTGTAATTGCATGACTGCATGCTGAACTATAGTACCTCTATGATCCAGGCATTTTACCAGACTCTGCAAACCGGTGCATCCGAGGCCTTGGGAACGCATCTGAGATCCGATATATCAAGGAAAGATGGACACAGCTGCCTCGTATTGCCTTGATTCATAAATCAGCGCACAGCCACTGATGCAGCAGCACTGCTTAGTCTGCATCTAGGTATGGATGTTTTGCTTGGGGTATTCAGAAATGCCGCAGTACTAGCTAGTGTTTAGAAGCGCTGCAGTACTTGCTACAGCACCTTCCACGAGTACCCCTTGAAATCACTGGTGCTCTACTGACAAATGCAAGAACAATGTGGTCATGCATGGATGTACGCAGACATGTCAAGATGTGCCGCAGTACTAGCATCTTCCAGCAATAATCGTTGCAACTATTGGTGCTTTATTGATAAGCGTAAAACCAGTTTGCTTTAGCATTTGTACACTGTGTTTCTGTCTTCTCTTTCAGATGTTGTAAAACCAGTTTGCTTTAGCATTTGTACACTGTGTTTCTGTCTTCTCTTTCAGATGTTGTCGGTTGGCCTTTCCATCGTCCTCAGGACACGAATGTAAGTAGTAGTAGTAGCAGCAGTGGTTGTGGTGGTATATTGCAACGACCGCTCCTGCACATAGCTATGTAGTATCTGCTATTTGCAGTAGAGCTACAGAGCCCATTGAAATGGCCAAGCTCAGTCCATTCTTACCTATTTACACAGGTGGCCACAGCTCACAAATCATACTGAAGCTTTTCACAAAGCAGCAGATGTGACTTGAATGGCTGCAGTTTATTCCATTCATAGCAATCATGCAGGATCATTCTGGGGCATTAATTGAGGGTTCTTGCAAACTGTTGAGCAAATCAAACATTTCTGCCTTGATTCGTCTGATGGACTGATGCTTGTCACCTAAGCGCTTCAAAACCTCGTCTCGTAACAACCTTCTCTTGTTCAACCCACAAACTGTTGGAGACCAACCGGTGTCCATAGCCTGATCAGAGGAACTATGCTGCCCATTCCCCAACAACTCAATACACAGTTCCCTCAAGCGCACTCCATCTCCTTCCCCTGTACAACAATCCAGCTGCTTTGACAGCGAGCTGAATAGTTTGCAGATCTTCCAAGCATGCCACTCATGAGTCAGATCATGCAACGCGCACCTGACAGCATGACAGCCTTGCTTTAATTGGTCTTGCCTTGCTCGATGATCACTGCCTTGAAGCCCTGCCAGGCTTTCAACAGCAAAACCTTGCTTGAGCATGCACATGCTATATGACCATTGCATCGCAGCAGAGACTAGATCCAGAGTTGATAGGAAAGTACCTGCAAGATGGGAAGCATATGTGGACAGCCAGCGCTTGTACTCCTGAGGAGACTGTAGAGCCAGAGCAGCTGCCATGTTGGCTTCCAGATGCCCTCTGCCCTGCCCTAGCCCAGTCCTGAGGCTGAGGCTGCCTGTAGAGGTGAGCAGGGCACCTGGTGGCAGGCCCCGCCCACTGCTGCTGGCTTGCTGTTGTATGCGACCCAAGTCACCTGAAACAGCCTGTACCTGGTGAGTGTGTGTGCGTGATCACTACAGCATATGCAATAACATCTGTTGGAAACTGCTACTTATCCATCACATTTGCGCAGGCCGAAGGCATGCTGTCAACTTTTGGTACAAGTTGGCTCAAATAGCGTGTTAGCTGTGGCTGCTGCTTTAGATATCCAAAACCAAGGCATGTTAGCAAGCAAAGCACATGACATTGCTCAAGAATAGCAAGGTTGCCATTCTGGCGTTACCTTGCAAAGCTGGGTTGAGGGGCAAGAGGGATGTGAAGGGGGAGGCAGCAAAGGCTGAGTCAGCCAGGCACAGCCAGCAGGCCAGGCCTGTGTGGTACAGCCAGGCACTGCGGTTGGACAGCAAGGCATGCACAGCCCCATCCTTGCTCAGCTGCACCTGTCGCACTGCATCACACAATTATACATTCTTGGTGCTCACACTGTCAGCCTGTTTGTTCAGGCTACCATGTGGCAGCATGCAAAAAGTGACCAGAATGGTTGCCTGAGGTGTTTCACTTGCACCCCTCTGCATGCAAGCTACCTTTGACTACCTCCAACCAGCAAAGCATTTAGGAGTTGATCACGCTCCTTTACCGCACACTGAGTGGTATTTCAATTTTTCAGTGCTGCGATCCATCTAGCTCAAGTGCAATGCCATAGATTTCTACAAACAGCTTGTGATGTCATAGAGAACAATAGCAGACGATTGCATGCATTGCAGCAATGCTTACCTGTAGAGAAGGACTGTTTGCAAAAAAAATCCACCGCCTATACTGCCTTGTAATGCAATGAGCCTGTCTGAGGTATATGCTTGACAAAGACATGAAGGGGTTGACATGAGACCTGCAGTGCCTGCTGGCATGGCAGCCACCAGGGACAGCAGGCAGGTTTCCAGCTGGATGGTGAGGGCCTGCAGGTCCCACACTCGCAGGCTGCCGTCCCTGCACACAACCATGAGCCGCCATGCCCCGTCACTGCTCAGGCTCATGGGTGCTGCACTCAGCTTCAAGGCAGGCAGCATGCGCCTCCCAGCCGGAGTGTACACCTGCAGCATGCCCACTTGGAACATAGAAGAGTCCGGCTGCAGATCACACATGCTTTATGCCGTTGACCAGAACATATGCAGGGCTTTGCATATGTACCAATAGTGCAAGAAGTCCCATACAATTGCAGCAATCAGGCTGACTTGTATAGCAACCTCAACTAAGATGGCAACACAAGTGTTCATGATGTGAATGCACGCTGCAAGGCAAATGGAGGACTGACAGCTTGTTTAGTGAATTGGTGCTGACCTGTAGTACAGCTGACTCAAAAGCCGCTGCTGCAAAGTTGAGGCTGCCAGTCACAGCCATGACTTTTGCTGGGACTTGATCTGTCCATTGGTGCAGGCCTGAGCTGTGGCAAACAATCTCCCATTGACCGCTACGCAGCACAGCTTCCAGCACTCTACTACCACCCTCAGCCTGGTCCCCAAGCGGAATGGGCTCTTTGCCCAACTCTGCATGCAGCTGTGGCTCCTGCTGAAAGGTGATGGCGGGCTGAGGCGGTGCTGCTGGGGCTGATGCACCAGCTGGCTGACCTGAGTCTGACTGTCCAGTGGGAGCAGGCAGGCTTTCTGGAGTGACGCGGCGTCTGGCAGGAGCAGGCATGGGCAGCTCAGAGGCCTTGCGCTTGCTGCCTGCTGTTGCTCCAGGGCCTGCTGCACTGCCATTGGGCAGACTGCTTGAAGGCTTTGGTGGGCGTGGCTGTATCGGTGGACGGCTCTTGGCTGAGGCTGCACTGTTGACGTGTGTGCCTGTGGGAACTGAGCCGATTGGATCTGGCGAAATGCGTCTTTTGGCCACCTGCATACCAGATCTATGTAGGCTCATTTGAAATGAACAGCAAATTGCCAGAACTGAAAGACAGCAAGTTTGGCACAGGTCTAGCAATTAATGTTGATGTCAGAGTCAGCTGACCAAAAGCATCTGAGGTGAGCTAATGCCGTGTCACCATGCACTTCAAGTGCTATGTGGTGCAGCAAAGCAGTGCAGAGGGTGATGTTGTGCAGCAGGGCTGACCTGAGCTTGTTGAGAGGGGCCAGGCTGCAGGTCACTTGGCACACCATGCTCTGGAGCCAAGCGGCCTGCTAGAGCATCGTTGCCGCTGGTCAAAAGGTCAGGGCTGGGCAGCACATGAGTTGGATTGTCTTCGTCAAACTCCATATGCTGCTGCTCTGCGCTCTCTGCAAAGCGCAGTGCATGTGTTGCATGGACGCCATGCAGCTCCTTCTTGGTCTTCTCCAGGTCTTCGTCAGAGACAGCCTGCGCTTGCACAGTAGTGATACTGGACAGCTGGCATCTGTTGCAGCGACCAATTGCAAGTACAACATTCATGCTTGGAACATAGGCTCTGCAATCCAAATGTCTGACAAAACGCATGTTTGTGTGTCTGCAAGGCTGTGCACACGGGGGTGTAAGCCCCTACCTTGCCAAGCTCGCTCTCAGTGAAGCTGAATGCAGCGACTGTGCCATCCATGGAGCTGGCAAGCAAGGTATAGCCGTCAGGTGTCCAGGCGAGGTCCACCACACTGCGCTCAAAGAATTTTGTACCAATGCAAATTGGGCGAGTCTGATGCAAGACCCAAATTGTCAGTTTTGCATCCTGGCTGCCAATGGCAATACAAGAGGACACTTCCTCAGCATTCTTGTAAAACAGCTTGGGATTGAAGCGGGCCACAACGACGGCATGTGAATGGCCCACTAGGTTCTGCTTGTTGGCAAGCCATGTCCCGCGCTCAATCAATGGAGCGACATGGCATGGTGACTGGAAGGAGTTGACGCAAGCAAACTTGGAGCCGTCTGGGGACCAGCCTATCCGCAGTGAAAATGTGGAAGACACAAATCCCTTGGAAAAGGGCTTAGTGATATGTGTCACAGGAGCCCAGGTGGTTCTGTCCCATATGATTACGCTGCGGTCATCAGACTGGCTTGCAAGGTATCTATTCACAGGGTCCCATGCCACCCCCTTTACAAAGCTGGTATGGTGATTCAGAGTGTGCAGCAGCTGACCAGTCACAGTGTCCCAAATCAAAACCAGATTATCAAGGCTGCAGCTGGCGAGCAGAGAGTCATCTGGTGACCAGTTGAGGTCAGGGATGCCAGCGCTGTGCCCTCTCAAGGTGAGCACGACTTTCCAATTTTCAATGTTTGGCCCTTCAGAATTGCCAAAGCTGGCTTGAGCTTGCCCCCCTCGAAGCTCCAGAACAGCAATGACTTTGTCATCAGATGCAGTGGCCAGGAATCTACCGCTGTGAGAGAACCTAATCACGTTCACAGGTCCTCCGTGATCTGCCAGTGTGGCAAGCAGCCTGCTGGTTTTGTTATTTGCCTCAGCTTTGACATTCAAAACTGCTGCTAGTCTCCAGATCTTGACCTTGTGATCGGAACCAGAGGTTGCCAGTCTGCTGCCGTTTGGATGGATGTCCAAAGAGTACAGGGGAGTGCCGGCGCCTAAACACACCAAACAATTGTAGATCGCATAGCGCTTTGACAACGAACTGATGAATGAAACCCTTGGCGCAGCCCACCTCCGTGTGAGACCCAAGGAACCTTGTCGACCAACATCCGGAACTCGAAGCGGACAATCAGACGCGCTCAACAGATTCAAGAAAAGCCAGGTGGCTGCGGGGCGTCAACTCTGAACCAATATCCGAGGCACAACTTCACTTGCCAGCGAGCTGTTCTGCAGTCGGTGAAGCTGCAAGAATACTCAAGCGCAGTGCTAAGCTTCGACATGCAGAGCAGTACGCACTGCAGACCGCGTTGGCGTCGCAACAGCTGACAGAAGCCACATCAAAGATCGGTGCACGAGTACGGTCTCTGGAACAGCAGCTCACACAAAGCGTTTGAATTTCGCGCAGGACCAACATATGCAAAGTAGAACAAACTGTTTGCAAGCATGTTGCTCCATTGCATTTTGATTGAGATTCCCGAAATTGTTAAGAACCAAAAGCGACAGAGCACGGACGCAGGGTTTAGCAATCGCCAACGAAGGCGCAGCTGTCAGCAGCTCGCTACCCGCCGTACCTGTCATATTGACAGCCTTAACTTGCATCAAGTCCTGGCAGCTCAGGCCAGTGCTTGCACATGTTTTTTTTCAGGAGGTACTGACAGTTGCAGTCCCGCCGGGCATCAGGCATGAAATACGACAGAGTCCGGTGATGAAAAGTCTTAACCACGTCGACGTTGCTGTGCTATCCTGACGTACAAGCACCATACCAAGCTAAAAGTCAGCGTATGACCTCTGCTGTCAGCAACTTCGGCAAGAAAGTTCATTCAAGCTAACACTGCAGGGGAACACAACTGTGTAGTTTTGTCAGCCGCCCAGCAGTGTCACTGCATGCATATACACTGGCAGACTGCCCTGTATAGGCGTCGTACAGACTCGACTGTACAGGAGGACCACAGAGGACATCATGCTGATCTTATGGACGAAGACCAAAGAAGTCTGCTATCAACATTATAGAGGTTTTGTGCTCAATGCTGGTATGCCAGATGAGTACAAAGTATCCAGCAACTTCACTGTATTGCATGTTAATACATTGTTACATTGCACAGCCTGTCAGCCTGTGCAGTACCTCATCTCGTATGTATTGCCAGCAGGCCGCTGTAACAGTTGCTCACGTGAGTCACCAGCAGGAATTGAGGGTGCTCTTGTGACATGCAAGTTGTGTATCACAGAGGCATGAGGTTTCAATGTGCAGGTACAGGTGCTTGATTTATACATTGCTATGCTACAAGAGCCTGCTTGTATGCTGACTGTTTTGCAGTGTCAAACATGAAAGCCACATTCTCCTCTGGTGTACCCACCAGAACACCATGGCCCAAATTTAGAATGTGCCCTCTTGGGCCTGCCTTTGCAATGCACTCACGCACTGCAGATGCTATGCTATCCTGATCAGCAAAGAGCATGACTGGATCTATGTTGCCCTGGACAGCAGGATTGCCCTCCTTCTGCAGCCGAGATCTGGCATCTGCCATGTCGAGAGTCCAGTCCAGGCCAATGACATCTGCCCCAGTTCGGGCAAGCCTTTCAATCAGACCTCCACTGCCATTGGCGTACAGGGTTATGGGCACAGATGGGTGCTCTGCTTTCACATGCTGAACAATCTGCTCAATGTAGGGCCCAGACCATTTGTCCCACATCTGCACACAATAAGACAAGTACTCGTGTGGTCCCACTACATGTCAAAGTTTCTGGCAAGTTTCTGAGGCGCCCTGAAGCATGGACACAAAATCTGCACTGCAGCATGGTCGATGCAAAGTTAGCATCACACAGCTGTCTTGCAAAGACGAAAGAGTCTAGTGTGCTGACCTGTGGCGGAAGCTGACCACCCCATGAATCAAAGAGCTGTATGCACTGTGCCCCTGAGTCTATTTGGTACACAGAGTAGGTTGCAATCTGCTCTGCCAGGTGGGACAGCAGAGCAGCAAGCAGGTCTGGATTGCTGTGCATCATGGTCTTGATGGTCTTATATAGGCCGGAGCTGCTGCCCTCAATTACATAGGTTGCCAGAGTCCATGGACTGCCCACAAACCCCAAGACAGCTGCCTGTTCAGCACACAGACACTCTTAGCACTCCTTCCAGACAGTCTGACTGACATGATGCTGTATGTGCCTGCTGCAACCAGTGATCACATCCAAAACACTGTTGCTGACACCTGAGGTGACTTTATTATGCCGTGTTGTACATGCAACACTGAGCAGGCACAACTGCAACCAAAAACCAGGTTGCAATCAGAAGCTCAGACGCATCCGTCACACCTTGCCATCAACTTCTTGCCGCAAACAGGTCAACGCGTCCCCAACAAACTGGAGTTGTTCCAGGTCTATTGATTGTAGCTGATGCACCTGCAATTCACAGACAAAGCTTTGGCATACTCAAGCGCTCTACGACGTGACTATAAGCAAAGCACTGTTGAGGAAAGGGCAACCACAACATTTATGGGGTCAAGTCATCAAAGACTACCTGTTGCAGTGACCGTATAGGGTTTGCGATCAAAGGACCTTTGACATCGTCAATCTCAAATGGGACACCAAATGCTGGCAGCGGTGTCAAGATATCACTGCAGCAAAACACGATCGTCACAAATGCCAGTTTCGCAGCGACAGTGTCAGCAAAAATTGGCTTGTCAGTAAAGGAGCACACCTGAAAAGTATCACCCCATCTGGTTTAAATGACTTCCAAGGCTGCAAACTGATCTCCACAATCAGATCTGTGGTTTCTGACCTGTGTCAATCAGGTCTTCATAGCTTGACACATTGCCCAAGGCTGAAATGCCTAGCAGTGTAGTCAGGTATGTACATCCATGCACACACATCAAAACGGACTTTTCACACAGCCAACAAACCTCTCTCGAAATGATGGATGTTTCTTTGCAAGGTCTCTGTAGGCCTGCACTAACACTTGCGTGTTACATGCAGATGAGGCCATGCATAAACAACCCGTGTCAGTTGTCTCCCTGAATCAAACCTGTTGATATCGACCAGCTTGGCGCATCATCCTGCAGTGCCAGAAATCGCTTCAAGTCAGCTACCACGTCGTGCTACAGTCCGAAAGCGCGGTGCTGCTAGCTCACCAACAAGGTGGTCGCTCGATTTCCTCGCCCCTCGCAGCTCGCACCATTAAGGGATCTACAAACGCCTTGGCGTTAGAAAAATACACACAGCAACACTGGATCTTGAGCATGCCTCAGCTCGCACCTTGAGTCTGTGCGCGTGCTCTGCATCGAATATGTGGAGCTGTATTTCTGAACGGCCTCTGGCGGACTGTGTAGCTGCAATTATGCGATACCGTGAAGCAACTTGAGAGATGTCGTTCACCACTTATACAGCCCTGCATGGTCGTAATGTCGCCACAGATCGACTTGGGTAGATGCATTGCAGTTGAATTTTCCGCTGTGATCCGCCCTTCGATTTGGAGGCGCCTTCAGGGGCGAGTTGACATTTTTTCCAACGTTCGCTCGTCTCAGTCAAGAGTATAAATCTGAGCTCGTACTTATGCAATGACTAATAGGCCAAATATTTGTTCTGGCGGTACTGTTGATCACAAATGATCATGCGACTGACGCGACGGACTGAACATGTTTGTTGCAGCCTAGTCAGCTGATCGCTACATCGACATGCTGAGAGCACATTCTGCTGACAAGTACCCTCGCGACTAACTTGTTTTGGGCAGATGCCTGCAAAGTCATATCGCTGAGACTCGCTTGTCGACTTTTGGCAGTGGGGATTGGTACACAGGAGTCATGCCAGTCCTGGCATAGCCATGAGCTGGCACCATAGTCAGTTTCTAAAAGGCTGCGCCGCGTGTGAGATCTGGGCATGTCAGCCGTTGTCTTCCAGCTGCTGAAATGGCAGGCTTGACTCCCCCCCAAGTAGGGCTCAAAGTGGCCCTCAGTGAACAAATAGTCAAGGGCAAGACCAGAGTCGACCGGTATTCCATGTTTGAGAGCACGACTCTATGTGACAACATGCAAGCTCTCAACACTGTGCCCACTCTGTTTTGTGCTGGCCTGTCAGGCTCAGTGATGTCAAGAGCCTAAATTGCTGGGGTCAGGACCTTGCTGATGTGTCTATACTGTCTCAAATGCCTAATGTAGAGGTGCTGTCACTCTCCGTCAATCAGATTTCCACCCTCAAGTACGTCCGTGAGCTGCTGGCTTCCTACTTACTTTGCGTCAGACTCTACAAAATGCTTAGCATTGTCTATGCATCTTCAGTGTGCTTGCAGAGACTTTGCCCAGTGCGTCAAATTGCAAGAATTATACCTGAGGAAAAATGAGGTCTGCAGGAGCTGTCGATGTGCTCGGCACAGAGAAAGACACAACACATAAATACACTTTCTATCTCTACAGGTGGCAGAGCTGGCAGAAGTGCAATGGCTTGTGAATTTGCCAGACCTGCGTGTGCTCTGGCTGTCTGATAACCCATGTGCAGACATACCTAAATACAGACAGAAGGTCAGATCAGATTGTTCCTTTAGCATGTTTCTCTGCAAGCCTACACTGAAGCTCAACAGCTGTAAC
>JAABUI010001985.1_pt1 | contig 11556 bp, 15 predicted proteins | sample 5559111 | NCBI WGS metagenome assembly JAABUI01 (sample SAMN10711870, study PRJNA513365) | rock metagenome | isolation source: Antarctica rocks | place: Antarctica: Victoria Land, Buttleship Promontory
TGAACCCGCCGTCGGACATGACCTGCCAGAACTGCTGCAACAGATCCGGACGAATGAAGATCGAATACTCAGCCACAGACAACACCCAATCAGTACGTGTTGCGATCACCGCGAGAACCCAAGGATCCCGTTCTGACACGGCCAAGATCATGTTGAGCGCTGTCACCCGCCGGGCATGGCGGTGTCGTCGCCGCGCCCAAAGACGTTCCGCAGCTCTGACGCATTGTGGCCTACGGCGAGTCAACGGTAAGTTGCGTTGAACCAATCTCGGACACGGCAGAATTTCAGTGAAGGTGATCGGAGATGCTCGACGCGCTGCATGATCTCGCGAACGCAGTCTCGCAGCATTTGATGGATTACGAGCTGCCCGCGCATGCCGGGATGCTCGAGCGAGCAAGCCACCGTGCGCAACCCCGGGCGACGTCGGCGAGTCCCCTCGCTGCGAGGCGAGGTGATATCGCAGCCGCCACGCATCTCGGCGTAGCGCTCGAGGCGGCTCGGCGCGGGCGTGGTGCACGCTTGGCAACTCTGCTTGACCCGCTCGCTCGCGCGAACACTTGGACGCAGACCAGCGGTTACGTCCTCAACCCTCCGCACACGAAGTTCCTGGACAACTACGCTCACACGGCTCTGCTCGGGGCGGCTGAGAGCCACCCCTTAGCAGTCGATGAGACGGATACGGTGACGCTGGGATTGCTACTGCTTGGCCCGGGCAATCTGTATTCACATCACCACCATCCGGCCGATGAGGTGTACTTACCGGTGACCGACGGACGCTGGAGCCACAGCAGCGCCCAGCCGCTGCGATGGGAGCCGTGTGCCGTCCCAATGCATCACGCGCCTTGGCAACCGCACGCCGCACAAGCCGGGGAGACACACCCGTTGTTAGTCATCTACCTGTGGACAGGCGAGCGGACAACGTCGGCACACTTCATAACCGAAGGATGCGGAGATAGCGGCTAAGGCGACGACCAGCAGCAGCCAGGCTATTCCTCCCAGTCGCAGAACCCCGTCTCGGTTGCCGTAGGACGATCGTCGTGCGGTACGTCGCCGACGCGGGTGGCAGGGTGGTTGTTGTGACGATGAACGCGCCGCGGGTGATCGGGATGCTCGGTGGGATGAGCTGGCAGTCCAGCGCGCAGTACTACCGGCTGGCCAACGAGCTGGTCCGCGAGCGGCTCGGTGGTCTGCACTCTGCGCGGATCGTATTGGCGTCGGTGGACTTCGCCGACGTGGAGGCACTGCAGGTCGCCGGGCGGTGGGATGAGGCCGGCCAGCTGCTCACCGAGGCGGCGAAGGGACTCGAGGCGGCCGGTGCCGACCTGTTGCTGATCTGCACCAACACGATGCACAAGGTCGCCGACCAAGTCCAGGCCGCTGTCGGGATCCCGCTGCTGCACCTGGGCGACGCCACCGCAGCGGCGGTGAACCGGGCGGGGCTGGGAACGGTTGGGCTGCTGGGTACCGCGTTCACCATGGAGCAGGACTTCTACCGTGACCGCCTCAGCAGCCACGGCCTGCGAGTGCTTATCCCGCCGCCCGATGACCGAGCCGAGGTGCACCGCATCATCTACGACGAACTGTGCCAAGGGGTGATCCGCGAGGAGTCGCGGCAGGCCTACCGCGACACCATTGGGCGTCTGGTTCAGGTTGGCGCCGAAGGTATCGTGCTTGGCTGCACCGAGATCGAACTGCTGATCTCCTCAACGGACAGCCCGGTCCCGGTCTTCCCCACCACCCGCCTGCACGTCGAAGCCGCCGTTGACGCTTCCTTGGCCACACACTCGGACTTCTGACCCGCAGGACGATCGTCTGCTGCGACGATCGATGCCGCCCGGGCTCGCGCGAATGCTGGTGACTTCGGGCTGGATTCTCAGGTGCTCGGCCCGCTGAGCTCGATCCAGTAGCGCCGTGCTGCGCCGTCTTCGGTGTCTCGCACGTCCGCGAAGAGGCCGCCCAGGCGTTCGGTTGTCTTCGCTGAGGCGACGTTGTCGGCCTCGCAGACGATCAGTACCCGATCCATGCCCAGGACCCGCGCCTGGTCGAGGATCCGCCCCAACGCCCAGGTGGCGAGCCCGCGGCGTCGCGCGGACGGCCGAATGCCGTAGCCGATGTGGCCGGCCCACCGCACGGCGTCGTTGCCCTCGTGCCGCAGCGCGATCCCGCCGAGCACCCGGTTGCCCTCGACGATCCAGCGGTATGTGCAACGCACCTGGCCGGCCGCCACTGGGTTCGCCTGATCCAACGCGGCGGTCAGCGTCGCGACCCAGGCCGCGAAGTCCGCGGGCGCGTCGACCTCGTCAGAGGGCAGCAATCCGAAGCCGTCCTCGTGGACGCCGGGACCCCATTCTGCGTGCGCTTCGAGCCAAGCGGTGTGCAGACGTGCAGTGGGCGCGATCAGCTCGGGCATCGCCGCGACCATATCGACCGGCACGGCTCCGGCGCCGAGCCGCGTCGAGACCGCAGCGCGGTTCACGGATCCTCATCTGACACGGGAGTGAACCTAGATCAGACGTTGGGGTGGACCGTTTGACCGGGGTTCATGACCTAGCCGACACGCTGGGCAAATGCGAGTGAACCATCAGTGACCGACAGATCATTGACTGCATGACACCCGTGAGTGACCCCCGGCGATTGACGATCAAACAGGCCGTGACCGAGACCCAGAGCAGCGAATCCACCATCAAGCGGCGGTTGCTTGGTGGTGCCTTCCCCCATGCTGGGCAGGACACGGATGGCCGGTGGTTAATCCCGGTCACTGACCTCGTGGCAGCAGGGCTGCGACCAGGGAAAGAGCCAAGCCTGACCCCGTGCCGACCCAGGCAAACCAGCTGGGGAACCTGCACATGGAGAACGCTGAACTGCGAACCCGCTTGGCGGTGGCCGAGGCATTGGCTGGGGAACGGGAACGAATCATCGGCGTGCAAGAGCGGATGTTGCGGATGCTAGAAGCCGGACGGGCGGTGCCAACGGCGGAGCCTGCACCCGTGGACGCGGCACCCGTGGTGCGGCTTGAACCGCACGCTGAGCAGCCACCGCTGGCGACAAGTGGTCCAGGATGGCTGCGGCGGTGGAGGCGGGCGGCTCACTGAGCTGGATGTGCGGCGCAGCCGAGCTGAGCTATTAGGGGAGCGGGCTGTTTTTCGGCCGTCTCGGCTGTGGCAAGCCTGCCGGTCCTGCACGGTTCAAAGTTTGGAACCTCAGGATGCTTTACGGGCCATTTTCTGAGGGGTACGGACTTTGCGGGCCTCATGCAGCAAGCTCCCGACACGGCTTGTGGAGAGGTTCAGGGCATTTGCGATTTGTCGGTAGGTCATGCCTTGGTCCTCTTTGAGGGACAGGACCAACTCGCGGCGTTCCTTGACGCGGGCGTCGTACTGGGTGCGTGGCTCTGCCTGGATCCGCTGCACGGTGCGGGGCGAGCAGCCGATGCGCTCGGCGGCTGCCTTGGCCGTGATCGATCGGCGCTTGGGTGTCTCCGCGGCCATGGCCAGCACCTTCCTTGCGTGGTTCCGGTCAATTCTGCGCTGCGCGGCGGCTGCTTGGGTGCCCTTGACGGCGCGCCGGGTCTGAATCTGGATGAAGACGTGGGGGTCGGGGTCGATGTGGCGCCAGGACCACCGGGAGACCGAGTGGGCCAGGTGGGCCACTTCGGTGCGGTGCAGTGGTTTCGCGAAGGTGTCGGCGTTGATCAGCCAGGCCAGCTCGAACACGGCGGCATCGAAGCGGGCCGGGGTGACTAATGCCAGCGCAGTTGCTACTTCTGGTTATTCCGGGCACCAGATCAAGTTTTGGCGGCCAATGTCGAGTCGGGTGCTACTGCCTACCAGGGCGTGGCACCACAAATCCTGTCCCCGGCTCAACTAGGTACTGCTGGAACTCATGGCTCCAGACAACGCGATCATAACTGCCGTCCCACGATCTAAGAATCAGCTCAGCGACTTTTTTCCCCGCGTCCACGGTGAAAGTGTGCTCTCCAACCTCGACGTGGTATTTTACCGCAATTTGCCCTAACTCAAGCTGACGGTCTCCAAACTGCACCACTATTGGCGGATTAAACACCTGGGCGTTCGTCTGCTCTCCAGTTGAAACGTCCCGATCGAGTGGTGCGGGCATGAGTGTAAACAGCAGGTCGCGGAACGTGGCGACCGTGCTGCCGCTAACAACGGGGGAGTCCATGCAGACGACGAGATCGCCATCCGCGATCGTGCGCGTTGCGCCAGCGGGTGCCACCTGCACTACGTCTGGAACTGGCATCACACTTCGCATGGTCACCACGAATTTCTTCACCCGACCATCGGCGTCGGCGGGTAAGAATGGGCGTAGCGTGAACAATGCGAGCTCTTCATCGACTGCGAGATCCACCGCGCCCGCCGTGAACCCCGTAGTGGTGACGATGATGCCTTCGGCCGCAAGGTGCCGCACTACTGTTGCGAAGGACCGCGCCTCCGCTAGCTCTATTTTGTTTCCTTCAGTCTTGTCGCGACATTCAATCACCACGCGCTTCGTCGCGCCGCGCCGCTTAATTAGCACATCGATCTGATGTACGGTCTCTTTTCCATCGCCGCGCAGCCTTAAGTCATGCTCGACCGAGGCGTCCGCATCAAGGACCTGAAAAACTAGCGCCGCGAGTTGCTCATACTTCGTACCGTGCTTGAGTGCCTGCCCAGAGACGTTTCGGTCGAACACTCGATCGACCGGCGACAGCCCCTGTGCGTCCACTTTCACAGTGACATGGTGCTCTCAACGGTGGCGCCTGTCACGGTACGGTCGAGAGGAAGGTTGAGGGTGCGTATGTGGGGGTGTTCGATGAACTTTCCGGTTGGTGGTGTCGAGGCGTCGGCGTCGGCGTCGGCGGCGTGGCGGCATATGCGTGCGCTACGCCATGATCCGCCGGGGCTTGCGGGGGACGGGGGTCCCCGGGGGCGAACTTTCAACGCTGCTCTGGAGCAAGCGGAGCAACTGTTCGTGGCTGCGGCGGGGGTCGGTACTGCGGCGCGACCGATTTTGCTTTTTTACGGGCTGTCCCAGGCTGGTCGTGCTCTTGCGGCGGCGTGGACCGAAACCGAGGATGGAAGGCTCAGTGGGCATGGGATCAAGGCTCTGTATCTCACGAGTGCAGAGACTGCGGCAGAGGTAGCGGTGCAGGGCGACCGCAGGGGTAGTTTCCCGACGATTGCGACCCTCCTCGGTACCGAGCAGTTTGGTACTGAGATAAAGCTCGGGGAGTTGTGTGGGCTGCTTCCCGACCTCATGGGCTTCCCGCTGAGTGCTGATCAGTCACGACGACCGATCGAATTCACTACGTGGACGGTGAACGACCCACCCTTCTCAGATCAGATTCAGACGTTAGGTTGCGCTCTCCTGCCACCCGAGTTGGGGGCCGATCCAGGTGTCGATATGGCGACCGGGTTGCCGAGTTTGGTGCGGCAGAAAGCTCAGAACATGGACGATCTGCGACGCCGGATCGAAGATTTCGTGTCTCCCTACCCGGCGCTTCGAGAGTGGTTTCCTCACGGAGACAACCAAGGCGTAACGGGCCAGCGGATCAACGATCGCTTGAGTCTCACCTATGCCTGTCCGCCGGGATGGTCGAACACTGACGATAGTGCCCGGGGTGTGCATACCTACCTTGGGGTCAGCTATGCCTTCCCCGAATCGGCTAGTGGTGCGGTAACACCGCATCCCCTGCTGGTGTGGTGGTCGGTGCTGTTTGCCCTGTCGATGCTGGCGCGCTATGAGCCTGACCGTTGGTACAGATACATCTCGGTCGCCAGTAGCCCGGAGGCCGTTCCGATTGAGAATCTCCTGAACCTGGCAATGTCGTCCGTTCCGCGGACGTTGCTTCAGGTGTTCACACAACTTCGGGACCAACTCGCTACCTGATCACGGTCGCAAAGCACTGGCTTAGTGGGAGGATTCCTCCAACTAAGCCAGTGGTGGCGGGTTCCGATCGGTTCCTTGACGTCAAGTGAGTCGGCAAGTTGGCGGGGTCGGAAAATCGTGCCAATTTGACAGTCGGGCATAACGGACGAACGCTTCTGACGCGAGTTGCTGACATGCACTTAAGTGTCAAGAAAACGTGACTGCTCGGTGGCGGCGCGCCCCGAGACTCCGGATGCTGCCGATTCTGTGTTGTGTCAGATGAGGATTGTGCAACGGGACACGATTTGGGAGGTGTGAGGGTCGGTATTTCGGCAGGTCACTGATTCCCGTAAGGGCCGGCCGTTGTTGATCCCGATGACGGGACGGCCGGTATACGGGACGACGGCCCGCAGGCCCGGTCCGCATGGACAAGTACCCGTCCGGCCGGTGCTGACAGATCGGCCTGCGGGCCACGGGAAGGCTGCGGAGTACGCCTTTACTTCAGTAGGTGTACGAGGGCGATGATCGTTGCGATCGCTCCCCCGAGGATCCAGAACGCACCGACGGCCCCGACTTGGGCTGGTGTGGAACCCCGCACCTGGTTGTCGCCGAACCGGCCGTAGCCATAGACGGAGCGTTGAGCACTGGTTGCTCTCTTGGAGGCTGTGTTCCGGAATGTGAGGAGGAGGATGCCCGCGATGAAGAACAGCGGACCGCCGATGAGGAGGACCTGAAAGATCGTCATCGCCGGTCCGTGGGTGCGACACGCGACTGTGGCGCGGTGTGGGCGTTCCTGGCGGGGTTCATGCGCGCGCCTGGATGAAGGCGCTGGCGGCCGGTCGATACATGAGGACCACCGCGGCGGGGATCAGCAGCAGGGACACCAATGAGGAGGCGATGGCGAAGCCGCTCCCGGTGAACAGGTTGAGGAGGTTGCCGAGGTGCCCAGCACTCCGATCACGGTGAGGACGATGCGTGCCCAGGTGCGCCCGGCGCGCATTTTGACTGCGAAGAGTAGTTCGAGGCCGTAGCCGATGAGCACGAGGAGGAGGGCGAAGACGACGAGGCCGACCCCCGTGGAGGAGCGCTCCGTACCGGAGGCGGTGCTGGAGTAGAAGTGCACCCCGGGAATGGTGTCGGTGACCAGGAAAGAGGCTGCTCCGATCGCGACGGTGGCGATCATGTTCGCGATCCACAGCAGGAAGGAGCGTTGCAGCTCACGGGGCGCGGGCACCGCCTGTGGCGGCCACCCCGATTCGGGCGCTACGGAACTCGGTGCACCAGCGACGCTCGGTTCCTCAGCCATATGGGACCCCTCAAGTTCGTGGGCAGTGACATCGACACCCGCAGCGAGTATCTCTTGCCACCTCGCAAAATCGACGATCTGGCCGCGAGTCGTGCACCATTATTCGGTCGAAGACGACAACTGGGAACATCTCCTCTTCTGCTGACCCTGTCGCTCGCACCGCTCGCACCGCTCGCACCGCTCGCACCGCTCGCCCAGCGCCTGGGCAGTGACTGACCCCCGTCGACCACGCGGACTGGACGGGCCCATCACGGCAGCCGTCTCCGGGTCACCGATCTTCCGGCAGCCGAAGGGGCTGGCGGTCACCGTCGGCTGCCAGCGATCGGATTTTGCTGGGGATCGTGCACTCGGGCTGTGGCCCGGTGCCGTCGAACGGCGCGCCACGTAAGCGGGTGAGTGCGAAGGACACCGGCACCGCACCGCACGCGTGATCTGATGCCAGAGATGGGGTGTCGCAACCGTGTTGGCGCCCGTCCTGGGAGAGGGGTGTTGCGATGAGGCGTGTTCTGGTTGCGGTGGGATGTGTTGGGGTGCTGTTCCTGGCCGGGTGTGGCGGTGGTGGTGGGGCGGTGCCACCGGTGACCAGTCCCGGGTCGGTGCCGAGTTCAGCGCCTGCACCAGCGACGACGACTGCTGCTGCGGGGACGACCAGTACTGCGCCGAGTGCGACGGGCACGGTGACCGATCAGGTCGGGGGCAGTGCGTACGCCAGCTCGGCGTTGACGCCGACGGACCTGCCCGCCGGGTATGCGCTGCAGCGGGTGTCAGCGGAGCAGGATTTCGCGGGGTTGAACAGCGAGCTCGCTCAGGTCACGGTGACACCGTCGCCGAAGTGTTTGACCCTGGGGCCCCTGACCGCGGATACCGCGAAGACGGGGTTGCTGACGGTGTTCGTGAATGCCACGACCCGGGAGACCATCGCGGAGTTCGTTGCCCCCGCCGGGAACCCGTCGTTGGCGGCGATCGCCTCAGACACGTCGGGATGCACCCAGTACACGGTGGCCGACCCCAGCAAAGGGGTACACCAGACCGGGGCAATCCAGGTCGTGCCCACCCCCGTGGTGGCAGCGGAGAACACCCTCGGGTTGAAAACCACCACCGTCACCACCACCGCCGGGGGACCACCGGTCACCACCGTGCAGACCGACTACCTGGCCGAGACCAAGGGAACGCTGGTCACCATCAACACCAAAGGCGGACCAACCGGTAACCCGATCGACCCCACCGTAGTGGCGGCCGCGTTCACCAAAGCCGTCACCAACACCAGCCACTAACCCCGCACTGACCGCCCGCCGCTCGCAGGACCGGGTGAGAGCGCCCTCGGTGCTCAAGCGGGACGACGGTGACAAGACCATCGCCATCACCGACAAGGGCACGGCCCGCCTAGCATTCGCCAAGAACTACTTGGCGGAGCAGGCTTCGAGCTCTGATCGAGCACCCGACCAATGGACGAGCCCCGGACACGATCAGTGTCCGGGGCTCGCTGGCGTCGGCGGCAGAGATCATCCGCTCGGGCTGGGTCTCGGCCCTGAGCGAGGTAAACGTTGAACATGGATGATCCTCGATGCCCGACCCGGTGACGGGATCGCACACGGAAAGCTGGGCGTCCGACGCCGCCAGTTGAAGGTTGACCGATCACAACTGCCCGGGTGAAACGGCTGTCGGGTAGTCGAGGATGCCTGCTTGCCGCAGACTGCGAACCATGGCCATTGACATAGGGCTCGACGATCCGGCCGCTATGGAGGCGCTATCTCGGGCCATCAGCATCGTGGACGCGGAGGTCGACAGCCTGCATGACGAGATCGCCGGAATCGCGTACAGCGACGACTGCACCTAGCGGGCAGGGTGTGGTGCAGAGACGCAGTGCACGATAAAGACGCCCGGCTGCAATGGGCACGGCGCGCCGTGGGGGCCGTCTTTTTCGTCCACGGCGCTGTGTTTGCTTCCTGGGCAGCGCGCATCCCCGCCATCCAGGAAGAACTACATCTCCCCAGCGCCTCCCTCGGCGTTGTCCTCGCAGGACCGGGCTTGGGCGCCTTGGCGGGCAGCCAAATCGGCGGCAAGCTGGTGGACCTGCTTGGCAGCCGGAAGATCAGCGCACTGGCACCGATCATTCTGTGTGTCCCGCTTGGACTCATCCCTATCGCGACTTCCACCTGGCCGCTTATGGTTTTGCTGGTACTCCTTGGCGCAGCTGACGGTTCCACGGCCGTAGCGATGAACGCCCAAGCTGTCGCCGTGCAAGAACAGTGCCGTCGACCCGTACTCAATGGGATGCATGCCACCCGCAGTATCGGCGCTGTCGCCGGAGGGGGCGGCGGCGCAGTCACCGCTGCATTTGGCCTGCCGCTAACAGCGCAATTCGCCGCCACCGCAGTCATCCTCGCTGGCATTTCCGCCGTGGCTGCTGTTGGGCTGCTCCCTGAAGCCCACATAACGGGAACTCGAGGGGCACCGGCATCGCGTGGGCGCATGCGAGTCGCGGTGGCGCTGCTCGCGCTGATCACGTTCCTTGCCGCCCTGATCGAAGACGCACCCGCATCCTGGAGCGGGGTTTACCTACGACAACTCGGCTCGACGCAGGCCGTCGCCGCCTCGGGATACGCGATCTTCTCCGCCGGGGAGGTGATCGGGCGCCTCTACAGCGATCGGCTGGTCACTCGCTTCGGCTGGGGGCGCCTCATCCGCGCCGGTACGCTGTCCTGCGCAGCTGGCCTAATCGTGGCGCTACTGCTCGGGCAGGTGGAGGTCACGCTCGCCGCCCTCGTAATCGTTGGTATCGGCATCAGCGCGGTATTTCCGGGTGCGTTCGCGGGTGCGGGAGCAGTGCCCGGTGCTGACCCTGGGGTAACGATGGGGCAGGTCAACTTTGCCGGAAACTTAGGCTGGCTGGCGGTCTCGCCAATCATCGGTGGAATCGCCACTGCGTTCAGTTTGCCGATCGCCCTCGGGCTGTTGCCCATCGCGGCCATGATCATCGCCATCCTCGCTTTCTCCACTGAACCACAAGGGCGGTAGGGCGGGTGACGCTCTTTGTGGCGGATCAGGCGCTCGGGCTGCTGGGTGCCTTCGCGGACGTGCATCGGGTTCCCGCACCCCATCTTGGTTGGCTGGGGCCACTCGTTGCTCGGCCTGTGTTAGATCAAATTGATTGTTGCGTTGCCTAATTGTTGCTCTTGCGAAGCGGTGTGGTGTGTGTCACTGTTTGGGTGCTCGGGTTGGAGCGTGACCAGGGGGTTGCGGGCCGGGGCGGGGAGAGATTCGGGGCCCATATGTCTGTTACCGGCGGTAGCGGCTTATTCGCGGGCGACTCCTTGATTGGTAGTTGTGCGCCTCCTCCGCCGCCGCCACTGGACCCTACCGTCGCGGACTCTCCTAACCTCCCATCCGGCGCTCTGCCGGGGCCGACCAGGGCGTCCAACTGATGCGCAAGTGCTTTGGCATGGGAGTGATCACCAAAGCCACCACCGTCGCCGATGGCGACGGATGGAATGATCTTAGAATACCCGGGGGGGCGGTTGAGCTGGTTAACGCTGTGTTGCACTTCAACTGCGGTAGACGTTGCCCTTTGGGCGGTCGCTCGTTTCGGCCACGGTGGTATCAATGCCGGGGCCACACCCTGCTCGCGGTGGCCCGCCACATCACCGCCTTCCAGGGCCCGGTCGAGGTTCTCCACCTGGCTGTACGAGGTGACCGCCAACTGCGCCCGGGGCACCTACCGGACGCTCAAACGGCGTTCGGTCGAGCAGCTGTCCTCCGACGCGTTCCCCGACCGGGCCGTGGCCGCCCGCACCTCGGTCATCGCCGGCTCCCGGGTCGATCTCCTCGACGCCCTCGAGCGGTTGGAGGACCACCGCCGCGACCTCGCCGAGGCCGTGGTCCTCCGCGACGTCGCCGGGTTGGAGTACACCGAGATCGCCCACCGCCTCCGCATCCCCCTCGGCACGGTGAAGTCCCGCATCCACGACGGACGGACACTGCTCCGCGGCTGGCTCACCACCCACGACTGACCCGGGACACCGCTGCACCCGGTCACCTGCGATGGAGAGCGTTCGACACACTTCACACCGAGCTGGCTCCCGACCCGCCCGGCCCTCGGGACTGCCCGGTCGGGTAACTGACCTGCCGGGCTCAGATACTGCGTGAACAACGCCGCACGTCCCCCGCCATCCTGTAACCGCTTACGCCCACCTCCCGGGGACCGCGCCATCTGTGGAGGCCGAGTGAAGTCATGCACGACCAGTACTTATTTGACGAGGGGGGTTATCCATTTCACTGCCGGCGCCGGTGTTGTCGTTGATCTATTCGAGGCTGGTGGTGGCGCGCCAGGGCCGGTCCTCGGGCGGTTGGGCGAGGCTGCCAGGCCGTGATCGTGGCCCCTTCAG
>JAABUI010001986.1_pt1 | contig 11556 bp, 16 predicted proteins | sample 5559111 | NCBI WGS metagenome assembly JAABUI01 (sample SAMN10711870, study PRJNA513365) | rock metagenome | isolation source: Antarctica rocks | place: Antarctica: Victoria Land, Buttleship Promontory
ACTTGATCCAGCAAAACAAATTCTTTGTCCGCCTTGACGCCTGTAGTTTGAAAGACGCATGGATTGGAGAGGGACCAGTTGAAAATGTAAGCGATCTGTGGACAAGACTTGCAACATCTGCGCGGGGTATGAGCGGTATCAGAGATTTGCGGCAAGCGTCGATTCCTATACATATGTACCTCTTCCCCTGGGACGACACCGTACGAACCGAGCTTGAATACCGCGTCTATTGTCCACCTTCGACAGGAAAAATCGCTGCAATATCGCAGTATAAGTGGCATGCGCCATGGCATCATTCCGATACAAAACAGGATTTTGAGGGCATTGCGAAGAGGTTGTTTGTGAGCTGTGAGAAACTTCATCGGAAAATTGTGGCTCATCCTTCGATGACGGATTTCTGAAGAGTAGAGGGTTTGTGTTTGATGAGTTGAGGATGTGGCTACTCAGGATGTACGCTTGATTGAATTGAATGATTTTGGAGCGATTAGTGGGTGTGGTGGGTGTCTTTTTCATTGGGTTAGAGATGCGAAAGTATTGTATGGGATTTGTGATGAGGTGGAAGTCAGAGTAGCAGTATGATGGGTACATTGTTTTTCTGATTGTATGCTTGAAAGAAGGCTCTACGGAGCTTGTACCTTAAGAGACAGCTATTGTCTGATCGAATCCATGATCCATGAAGCTACCAAAAATCAATTACTTGGACCCGAATGCTAAGTCGTGGCACTTACCTTAGCGATCATCAACCCTGCCAGATCATTTAGTATGCCTTTCTCGGCGGCCGGGCTTAATGTGCTGGCCTTCAATCTTCCCAACTTCTGTGATCACGATCGCCTTCGAGGCCAAAAAGAGACCGGCGCCAACATATCCGAAATCAGAGATCACACCATTATCCCAAGACCAATTTCTTCTCCTTCCTCTGCTACTGACCAGATGGTTTCACTCGGCTCCCTCCAAACTCTAGGCCGCCGAGGCTTGCTCCTCTGATTCGGATTCACACGATTGACTGAGCCTGATCGGACGTCATTCCTCCCCCGGACTGGCGGCGAGACTGGGATGGCTGTCTCTGGAGGTCTGGGTGGATCTGGTGACGGCATCGGTCTTTCTGACATTCGTGGGCTCCTCCGAAAACACCTTAGCTCCATTCTCTCGATCCACCTTTTCAGCTTTGCTGTAGGTGAGTGGGCAGATGTGACGGTGGCTAGTAGGGTCTTCTCTTTGTGGATTCTCGGGGATAGCGATCGAGAGCGTTTGCCAGTATTGATGCCAGCTGATAGATCATTAATGAATATATCCCGATCTGATGCTGGCGATATGAAATATGCGAAGGGGTCTGAGTCGATACTCTCATTGAAGTAAGTTTCTCGTGGCAAGCGCAGTGGTGGCCACGAATGGCGTTTCTTGAGAGTTCGCATTGATGTTAAGGGAGGGAATGCATGGGGGGAACTCTTTGAACCAAGGAAAATCGATCATGGGCAAAAGCACAGGAGGGTCAGAAAGAGATACATCAAGATACAGGAATAGACCGATGCAAGGAAGATATACACTTCTAAACTTGGTGACGATGACTCGAGCACGGGATACATGATTCGTCATTCGAACAGGCGCAAGCAGTGCATGACTGAGCGGGCGCTGGCTTTCTCCCGCTGAAATCAGTTGCGTGATCTGCCTTGGACAGGATAATAATATCGCTCAAAGCATGCAGCCTAGGAAACCGTCAAGAAATGAGAAGCCTTTCCATCCTGCTTCCTTCATCTCAAAGGGAACATGGTTGATGCAGACATGCACCGCCTTGTGGCGAGAGCAATGATAGACCATATGATCGGGAAGGATCTCTTTGAGTCAGAGGCCTCAAGGTCAGATGACGGCCAATCATCTTATCCCTGTGACCACATCTCACGATAGAAGCCTGCTCCACCATGATATGTATGCGGTGCCTGGCGTTCCTGAATTTAACGAGCGGCGCCTTCACCGCGCCCGGTATACGCTCGAGCTTGTGTAGCTGCCAAATAATCAAACATAGGAGCGAGGGAGAGCCAGGTGAGCTAGGACTGGAAGGGTCGGCTTCGGAGAAAGGATTTCCCGAGCGGTGTCAGACTTTGCCGCCACTACCTAGCCGCCACTAGCCTGCCCAGACCCGCGATTTGCAAAAAAGCTGGCCCCCCTCTTAAGGACCATCCCAACACTTGATATTAATCCTGTGCTCGAACTACTAATGCAGATTCTTTCGAAAAATCCTTGCGCCTAGGGTGGAGTACGCGGAGTCCAGATATCAAATTTAGGGGCTTTACACCCTTTGTGTGACTAGTAGGAAGGGCGGGGGGCCGGCATTCCTGCAAACCGCAAATCAGAGTACTCATTCATGGAATTATCAAAGAAGCCATGTCGGAATTTGTACACAGCCTAATACATGCTTTGGATCAACGCAAGTGAACTCGGTACCAGTGAATGGAGACTTCAGACAAGGGAATTAGAGGGAGCTCCAGTTCCGAGGTATTGTTATCTGCCATGCCGAACCATCACAGACAATGACCTTGAGTACCACACGCTCAATCACGCTTTTCTCATGGAAGCTCGATAAACTGGCGTTATTGTCTGGATGACAGATTTGATTACTTTGCGCCTTTCAATCTTGGTTCTGTACTCTACGACCAAACAAACTTTACTGTGAACATACCTCACAGTCCTTCGCATCAAGCTCGCCACACCCTAGAATCATCAATTTTGGCCAATTCTCTTTCTCATGCGTCCCAGATTTCTTTTCCGACCGTCCTTCATCATCCTGATCGACACCGGCAGCATGCTTGGTAACAGCCATAGCCTCGTGTTTTGCTTCGGCCTTCTTTTCTTCATTGGGTCGGAGATTCAGCATATCGATCACGACCTTGAATTGACGTGATTGGTCTTCAGTGAGCTCCTTTATCGCTGATAGGTCGAGGACATTTGAAGTGATGAAAGAAGCAAGGGCTGGTCCAGGTTCATATGTCATTGGCATACTCTGAACGGGTAGTAATAAGAAGGCGTCTACCTTGACGCTGGAGATATACCTAGAATTTGGAAAATCTGGATCGTTGAATCTCTTCTGAATCATGAAGTGAGGGTGAATGCCAAGATCGTCGAGGAACGTCTGCCAGATAAAGATTAGCAATCAGAAATGCACATCGAAAGGGAATTCTATACATACTTGTGCACACTTTGCAAATTTCGAGTTGCTATCTCGATACCCGAGCTCATCACAGTAGTCCTTCAGCTCTTCTTGATGCCAATCAGCCTCTTTGTTGGCACGTTCTTCATACCTCATGCATGCGCAGCAATTGCAACCTTCTTCCGAAATGCATGAATCGCAATCGCAAGGAATCTCCGCATTTCTGACTTCGTCAATAGCAGAGTGGAAAGTTTGAATGCAGTGGCCAGCCAGAAACCAGTCGATCACTTCCCACTTCTTCAGTTTGCTCCTGAAGATGATGTCGTGATGTCTGCTGGCGATCATCGTCATTATTTCCTCCGGCAAAGTACGAGTGGCTCGAAAGGCTGTCATAGCAGTTTTGGTCTTGGTGTAAGCGAGGAGGTGAGCTGCTAGCTGTGGTGGACTGATTGGTATGGCCCAAGCCACTACTAAATGATCTCGAGGTCTAAACTTGATCGACATCACTGCAGTAAGGTGGTGAAGGTAGAATGAGAAGGAATTGGAGAAAGCAGCGCTGTGATATATACAGGGACATATTATTTTCAAGTGTTGAAAGACTCTTTGTGCTTGATAGTGTGGTGCTAAAAAAAGTGTTATATGAGTCCCGCATCGCCTGCATGTGTTATTCGCGTCTCCTCTGCATGGTCGTGTGAGCTACATGACTATTACAGCCGGAAAATGGATTGAAGACATTACAATGGGTTCTCAAGTCGTCAAATACGACAGGAAAAAACAATTTATCCCCAAAGCCTGCCTTGCCAGCAGCACCCTTGCGCTGACGAATCACACTCCAAGAGGTATAGCTCCGTCAATGATGTGGATTAAGAAAGATTACCTACTCGATGGAGGGATTATTCCAATCGAATGGCCTGATATCGTGAGTTGTGTTGGGTATGAAGAAGCGACAATCCATCAATACGAAGGGTAGTAGAGATGTGTTTTGGAGAATTCGATATAAAACTCAAGTGTTCACTTACGAGGAGTGACGAGCCGATGTTCTTGGTCTGTCCCTTTTTATTTTTGCGAGACCTGCCATGTAGACTTTGTTTCCTACCTCACTCGCATATAGTCGGTCCTGAGAAGGGATTGGGTGCAGACTTCACTATCTGGATGATTGATGAAACATGGTCCACGGTAAAAATCAAGGCTTACCTTTTGACCGCAGGCCGCTGATGACCGCCTTCAGCTACATCACTTGGAACATTACATCAACACGGCATGTTATATATGGATCAACTCAACATGTTTCCCCGAAATTCGAAAATACATGTGACCAATACAGAAAGGGAAGAACCCATACAATTCAAAAAACTTGGGACGAGAGATTGCCAGAAAACGTGCCACTTTTAAGGTTTCGGTACGCTCTCGCAGTGATCAGGAAGGATGATGAACTTCTTGGTACAGCCAACTGAATCTCTTTACAGAAACCTCCTGAATCTCTCGGCAAAGCTTGCTGCAGCAGAATCCTGCCGGAAGACAAGTCCAACACACCTCGCAGCTTCCTCTTGAACCTCTTCATAAAGCTTCCCGTAAATCTTTGTAAAGCCTGCTACAGAAAGATGATACTAAAGGACTAATCGACAATCCCTCGCCGTTTTCCACCGTGCTGCTGCTATAATACAAAATACGAAGTCTCAGCGCAGTCTACTCCCGCGCCCGCTGACATCCTAACATCCAAGGACTCCGAGATACACCACACAGCTTTCACAGTTCAAACGGATTCAAATCAACAATCTTGATTGGTTGGGTGAGTGGCTATATTGCTCCCGCAGCAGAAGTTACTAAACTACATGATTGCTGCGTCATGTTTATAACGTAATTCGCCCCTTTCAACTTCCGTATCTGTCACCGGCCCCCTGACAATGGCTCGGTGTTTGGTTAGACGGTGGTTCGTTGGAGCCCGGGCAGAGTAAATAAGCGAGTAGGCCCACTAGGACTTACGGCAACCCCCGAACCTACAGCAGTGAGCATACTAGCTCACTAGCAACCCCCGACAGCACACCAGTAAGCACACTAGCACACCGCCCATAGGCAAATCCACTAAGACATAAAGACCAGACCATCCTAACAGCACAACACAGACTCATTATTTCTTCGAATGATCGTGAGGGCCACCCATCATTGAGCACGCGTAACAACCACGCATGTCCACACCTTTCCAAAATGTCTGTTCATCACCATCTCCAGCCTGAATTCCTTCCTCCACCTAATTGGTTGCTTCGAATCCCACTTTGAAGCAGAGTCCATTGCAGTGGAATTGCTCATGTGACAGACGAATCCTGTACTGGTTGAACCCCTCTCGGCCACAAAGGAGGTGAGTGCCTCCCTTTCACTTGTACTAATTTCTCCTCAGCAACCTCAATGACGTTGTCATCTCTCTAAGAGAAACTTGCAAAAGAAACAGAATAAGCAAAGTATGATACGCGAAGGCAGTGTATATATTTGTTGAATTGATTGCTAGAAACAGACTCTTCACGGACGTAAGTACATTCATACCAAGCCAGAAGTATCAAAGCAACGACGCAATAGGTGCCCCAGTGTAGGGTATCCGACGACTGATCGACTCTATACTTTGGTGGGTTCGCTGCCTTGGGAATACCGCTCAGCAGCATTGCTGCCCTGAAGATTTCTGAAAGAGGCTGAGGAGATCTCGGTGTATGGTGCCAGACCACCATTAGATGGCATCTGATATATCCTCGAGACGCTTCGAATGAACGATTGCAAATCGCAGTAATACCTCATGGAGGCGGAGGTCCACCCCGCTGCCACGTTTGGGAGGCGACCACTAGGCTGGGCTACCAGGAAATTGTGCTGGAGACGGATTCTCCGGCGGTAAATGACATTGGCGTACAACAGAGCTTGAATGATAAAGCTCCAAGGTGTGCATTCGTATGACGCTATTGCGAAAATTGTCGAATAAAACCTGACAGCCAAAATCATCTGCTGAGATGCGATCATGGCGAGACTGAAAATGATCCTGAGCGGAATCGAAAGATGTGGTATGAATGTCGCTTCCGGTAGCGAGATATGACCGCACAGGGTTGGGGTTAGGGAGTCTATGCTACGCTAAGGGACGTGAGTACCCAGCGAGTCCAGGGATAATGCTGACTTTGTACATGAAATGCGCCGATGGGAGAGAGGTGCGATTGTCGAGTTTGCGGTAGGTATCGCTCCCCTGGTTTCTGGACTTAATCAAACCTTCTTTCATGCCACCCAGTTGTTCAACTTCATCAACACCACATAAATCAAAACCAGATGTCCCGAACTCATCTCCCTTGCGATTTCCTTAAAGCATGTCGTGTGAACATTTCATTGTTGCTTAGATGTGCATCGTGTTGTCTTCGAGATCTTCAAGGACCATGGCAAAGGCGCCAACGAGCGCCTCAATGCACTGTCGGCCACCTGGAGAGAGTGTTCTTGTCACGAATTCGAGCGGCGTGTGAAAGGCCTGCATTGTCGAAATCTACCGGTCGGTACCATTCGTGCAATTTTGCGTTGCTGTATTTGGAGAGCGCGCATCTCGAGAACCCTTTCAACTCCGCAATGCGTTTCTCTATGAGCCGATCTTTATTTTTGTCTTTGTCCGCTGAGAAGAGTCAAGTAGGTGGTTGCAAGGATGATCAATTATTTTGCTACGAGAAGCTGTATGTATGCTCAGGAGCTAGTCTCCATTGATGCTAGTGGGCCTAGGCCCTGGGTGGTGGCGAATCTCATCCGCCACACCGCCCCTTTGTGCGCGTTCGTCTCGATTCCGCCCGTGAAATTTCCCTTTCGCTGCCCCAAAAATTGGATAACGATAGAATCGCTCGAATCGAATGAATGCTTGAGTTAATCGAATTGATAAAGCAGCTTTGTTCTCGATTGAGGCTTCCGCGACCGATTCTTGTCGAATGCTTTCGTGGTTCGACGGTCGATCTGGTCTTTCTTTGCCTGGCTGAACGCTCAGGAGAACAACTGTAGTTTTGTTGATCTCACTCTCGCGAAGTACGCTCTCTGCTCGATCCTCCTTTCAACCACCGAATGATTCTAGGCTCGTCGGCTTTTCGTGCCGACGGAGCGGCTGATTATCGAGAGATCGATAGCGGAATGTTCTCGTGAGCGCTGATTTACGAGGCGATAGAGCGTCTGCTACGAGTAAGTCAGCTCAAGAGATCAGTGGCGGCGTCTGAGGCTAAGGAGAAAAGTATATTTTGCCGCTTTCGACTCGATCTCGGTGAACAGTTTCCGGTGTATTTGTCGCACAGCTGCTTTCTCTGTCGAGTCTCCTGAATCTCGGTTTTGAGTTTTCTGGGAATCTGTGGAAAGCCTCGTACAGTATACTTCACCCAGAAGGCGAAGGTCAAATCATCTCCGAACGAGGATTGATGAGTGTTGCATCAAGGTACGATGGCTCTTGCCCTTCGACACTGTCGCTTTGCCTTATACTCAGAATGCGCATTCTGCTTCGTGTGTACCGAGCGTCGTCGACTTTCTTCTCGGTTTCCTCGACTTGCTCCAACATTCGCCGCCAGACTCCAGAGCTCGTTCCATTGATTAGTAGCTTGGTCTCTTGATGAGAATCGATGTGCTCTTGCTATATATTTATTTGCTGGTCGTCGAGTCGATGGCCCGCTTTTCTGATTGCAATCCAGTGATCCTGATTCATAGCAGCTCCCTCGCTACCGCAACCCCTGAAAACTTGAATCTGCCTCTTGCGTACTGCGGATCCTAGAAAATCACCTCCCAACTCAGACCGAGGGGTGCCATCAGCTAACTGATTGATTTGCTCCAACATTCGCCGCCAGACTCCAGGCCTTATCGTTCGAGTCTCGGTTTAGGTGTCAGGGCTGTTTGAAGCGCGAGAAGTGTTTGAATGTTTGAGCGAGGGGAGTGGCGTACTCTGCTCGATAGCTACGTCCCGCAAAGAGAACGCAATGTGCGTTTGGAAGTTTTACGACAAAGACCGTCCCCGGGGAATGAATTCGAACCACAGCCTTCTTCACGACGGTGATTTCCCGCCTTTGCAACCGCTCAAGTTTATCATCAAGCTTCCGGATGAAGCTGTCGGCCGCATTATTAGCAGAACTGACCGCTAAAATCTTTTTGTCTAGGCTGAGCAGCAACATAGAGATAACGACGTCGAGGTATGTCTTACCCGCACCGAAAGGGCCCTTCACGACACCAAAGCTGTTTGGCAGTCCTCGGAAATATTCTAATGCACGCCGCTTATCTTCGTCGAAATCGATACCCCATTCGAGGAGCTTTGCGTCAACGTCTAGGCCGGGAAAGATGTCTACAGTGTGATGGATTCGTATGTCTCGGCTAAGGAGGATGCGCATCCAGCGACCGTTGTGAATATAGCCCTTGTCCCTAACATGAGCAGATTCCAGGGCTTTCCGTCACAGTCACTATTCGCTGTTGGGCGGATGCAAAGATCGACAGCAACTCCGTGTGCATCTCTCGAACCAGTGGTGTCGCCAGCTCCGCGGGTTGCTCCATCAAGATACCTTGTGTGTGGGCATTGGCTGGATCGAAATGGATTCGCGGCATTGAGAGTCCCATGCGCGCTCGTTTCCAGTGCTTCTCCCGCCGTCTATGAATCTGTCCAGAAGCTTGGAAGGATGGTCCTCCCACCACTCCTTTGCTCCGTGGAATCGCCCAGAGACTGTTTACTTGGGTGCATGCAAAGAGAGTTTTTCCATTAATGATATTGCATTGAACCAGGGCAAGGACTTCCGGGAGACGAAGCACATGTGTACGAGCCGGCATTGTAAAGGTCTCTGCTGAGAGTAGTCTCAGACGTGAAAATTTTATTGAGAAAGAAACACTCAACTTCAATATATATAATACCGCCTACTTCCTGCTGCTCTCACAAAAACTTCGAGAGAGTCATTGAATAGGATGAGATTTTGCTGCAGGGAAGCAGAAAGAGAATTGAAGAAAGTAATCAAGTCCTCAGTTCTAATGGAGGGGAAGTATTCATGAAAAAGACTACCAAGCTGCAGGTAAAGTGAGAGTAAAGGACACGCAAGGAGTCTCGGAAATGTCGCCTCCTTCTACGATCCTGCGAGTCCTAGACCAACGAAGGCTGAACTTTCCATACCTCTATCCGATCGAACATCGTTCGGTGTCCCTTATGATCCGTGCAGTGGGCCGCTCGACGACTCCGCACTCGGTTTTTGGGTTATTGTTGTTAGATTTGGCGAGCTCCGAATTTTTCTTATCTTCTTTCGAAGACCTCCAGGCATTGGCTTCTTCGTACAGCTTTTCTTGTGCAGGGAACAACTCTCTCTGTTCCCGTCTCAGAGGTTTCCATGGGTGTCTGCCACCAAGGTTTACTTGTGAGTCTTTGTCTGACCATCGATCTATCTGCTGTCCATCCATGATCCGAACACCACATTATCTCGCATCTCCACACCATCTCTTGGTGCATACTCCCTCTAATTTGCTGACAACTGACCGCAACATTCGCTCACGAGTTCATCCCGCCCGTGATCTTTTTCGCTATGGCAGTAAGCTATAGTCGTGCCCCGGGGACGATCTGATTGCTTCGTACACTCTTGAACGAGGCGTCATAGCATTGAATCCTTCTTCCAGTTTATCTCTTGCGGCGGATGACTCTTCGACGAGATATAATACCTAATCCCTCTTTTGGATCATGGTAGATAATTCCTAGTTCCTCTCGTTCCGCTGGCCAGTCGAAGATTTGTTGACCGAGCAGGGCATTCAAGATGGCTGAGATGTTTCTGTGCGGTACATCCTCCGAACACCACCGTGCTTTGCATCTCCATGCCTTTTTCTTTCAGATATTCTTCTCCGACTTGATCACATCTGACAGCATAGTCTGCTCCATGAATTTATCGCCAACCTCACCACCCTGTGAACTCTCCGTTCTCGCAGTAATCCATATGCGTGCACCAGGGAAAAATGAGAGAGGTCCATGAAATGTCGACCCCTGGGTCAAGGCGACCACGCAGAGTCCATCTTTTCCAACCCATCTGTCTTTTCCAAAACCAAAAGACCCACGAAACGCAAAGGCCGTGACTATTCAGGAGCCTGAAGCAACTTGTCTGAGACGATGGTGCAGGAACCCGGCGAGGCGAATCCGCAGCTGTAGATGCTTCTGGTCCGTATTATCGTGCTCTAAGATATATTGGTCGCGCTACTCTTCGTTTTGACCCAGGGGGTGGCCAAATATCCGCGCCAACGGGCCAAGTCTGAGCTGGAATCTGTGATTGGGACTCGTCGAGCCTCATTCAAGACCACTGGGCCCCTGTCCCCTTTCGATAGACCCTGCGAGCTCTTTTGGCGTAACTCCTTGAGTGCTTCCCCGTGTGCCTTCCGAATCGAAATGTAATCATCCCCAAACACGGTAAAAATAATTGGCCGCCTTTGACGGGCAATGATCAGATCGAATATCTCATCTGGACTATCAAAGATCCCCGCCTTGCGTTGGTATACGTAGTAATCCACGAACTCAGTCTCAGGTCAGCATCCTTCGAGCACTGGGGACGGCCTTTGCGTCGCACCATCGCAGTAATCCATCTGCGTCTCCCACGAGCGCGCCGCCCGCTCGTATCTTTCTTGGAAAGCCTTACTTGCAGTTTCGAGAGATGACAACAATTCTCCCGAGTAGAATTACTGGCCTTCAACCTCCTTTCGATGGACTCTGCGAGCGCTTTTTGCGATACTCCTTGGGATCTTCCCCATGGGCTTTCCAAATCATAATGTATTCCGTGCCGAAGACCATAATGTACACAGGCCTCGCTATCACAGAGCACTATCTGTCTTTCCCACGACCGCACCACCAGCTCGTGTCAGGGCTAGATACGTTTGGATTTCGGTTTCGAGGGACGACAACAACTCTCCCTATTCCACGGTTCAGTTTAGACTTATTTCAGTCAAGGATGGATGGATGTCTCATACCTTCAGATCCTCAAACATCCCCCAATCCGCCATCCCCCTTGCCATCCTTGCCTTCATATCCCCATACCCGAGCTTAGTCTTCGTCTTTCTCCGTACGTCAAGCCGTGGAACAAGAGATTAGAATGCCGATCTAACTGCGTGTGTGGAAAAGGGGAAGGCGGTTCAATTTTGTTGATGCTGCTTCGCGTAAATCATTGAACTCAGCTCACCACGCCGAGCTTTTTTTCGTGCCTGCAGCTCGTTCACTGTCTCTTGGAGGCTTCGTCTTGAGCTCGTTTGATTGTCGCTCGAGGTCGAATATTCCTGTGGCCGAGCTTCAGGTTCACGTTCTCTGTTCCTCCCAGCTCAGCTTGCAGGGCAGCTTCAGCTTGCTCACTTCCGATTCAAGAGCAGCTTTGCTCGTCTTGAGCTCGTCCAATTGTCGCCCGAGGTCGAAGTATTCGTCTTTCTCTGTCGCGTCAAGCTCA